>Ga0182213_1000104_pt1 | contig 13282 bp, 10 predicted proteins | sample G5R1MG_22_FD_128399 | JGI IMG/M metagenome (GOLD analysis project Ga0182213, IMG submission 128399) | Switchgrass phyllosphere microbial communities from Michigan, USA - G5R4_MAIN_03OCT2016_LD1 MG | ecosystem: Host-associated > Plants > Phyllosphere > Phylloplane/Leaf | place: USA: Michigan... | reverse complement strand
GATCACGGGCTCTCGGGTTGGCTGTCGCCCGACGCGGCCGCGACGATACCGCCCACCACCGCGAGCAAGGCCAGCACCGAGACAATCCACGTGCCTCCGCTTACTCCCGCCCGTCGATCTGCTTCCGGCGAGTCCGCCTGCTGATCAGCCACGGGCGCCGCCTGAACCGTCGTGAGAGGCGCGGCATAGGTCGGTGCCGAGACAAGCCCAGCCGCCATGAAGGTCGCGAACAGAAATCCTCTTGCCATGGTCGTTTCTCCCGATCGACTCACACGATTACACGCAATAAAGCACTTAACTACATCCATCTCACTTCGGGAAGTCCCCTTCCCCGAGCGCGCTGGCGCAATCCTTACAACGATTATCCATACGCGAAATTTTTGACACGTTGCTGACGATTCAGGTATTTGTGACCCGCCGGCATCCACCAGTTCAGGTAGCAACGGCGGTAAGCGTCGCGGAGCCGTGCGCTCTGGAGGGAGTATTTCGATGTCGGTTGCGGTCCGCACCCTTGCAATGGTTCTGCTGTTGCTGCTCGGCGCGTGCGGCGGCGGACCGCGCGGTGACATCGCCTATAATCCGACGTCGTTCGGGCGTCCGGACGCCCCAGCTCCGCAAACGTCGATCGCCGATTACAAGCTACAGGCGCTGGATAAGTTCCAGGTCACCATTTACCGCGTCGCCGATCTCAGCCGTGAATATCAGGTGGAACCCGCCGGTACGGTCAATTTTCCGCTGCTTGGCATGGTCAACGTTGTTGGCATGACGTCCAACCAGTTGGCGGCGGAGCTGACCAAACGTTACGGCACGCGCTATCTGGAGAACCCGAGCGTCTCGGTCCAGATCAACACCATGACGACCAGCACCGTCACCGTGGAGGGATCGGTCCGCAATCCGCAGGTCTACCCGCTTGTTGGCCAGAGCAACCTGCTGGAAGCGATCGCCAAATCGGGCGGGCCCGACGAATATGCCAACACCAAGCGGGTGGTCGTGTTCCGCCTGATCAACGGCCAGCGCCAGGCCGCGGCCTTTGACCTCAGTCGCGTGCGCGAAGGCTTGGACGCCAATCCCACGGTGTACGGAGGCGACATCGTGGTCGTGGACGGCTCGACCTTGCGGCGCAACTTGCGTCAAGCGCTCTACGCGGTGCCGCTCGCGGGACTGTTCGTGCCGCTGCTGTGAGCGGAATCAATCGCGGCGCCGTCGGGGCGCCTCGCAGAACCAGGGTCGAGCACGAGGGTTGAACACGGTGCAGCATAATCTGACAGTCACGCCGCACGGTTCGCCGCAGGTCCCGGGACCGGTGTCCAATGCGCCGACGCCGCTGCGCGGACTGGTGCAGGCGCGGCAGTCGGCGATCCTGCTGATGATCCTGCAAACGCTTGGCCGACATAAATGGGCGATCCTGGCGACCACGATCGTCGGGTTGCTCGGCGGTCTGGCCGCGACTCTGCTCACGCCGCCGACCTACCGTGCCAGCGTCCGGCTCGCGTTCGATCCCAATGGCACCAGCGACACCGATATCTCCGAGCGCAGTGGCAGCAGCAGCCGTCGCGACACGACCGACCCGCTCTACGATTTCACGTCGGTCGGGCTACTAAAGGCGCGCTCGCTTGCCGAGCGGGTCGTGCGTGAACTCAAGCTCGATGAATCGCCCGAATTTGCGCCGCAGACACTGCCACGCGCCACGCGGCAGAAGGTCGCGGTCAGCACCATCCAGCGCAACGTCGAAGTGGTGCAACAGCGCGCCACGCGATTGGTCGACATCAACTATCTCGCCAAGGACCCGCAGGTGGCAGCCGCAGTCGCCAACAGCCTGGCGAACAGTTTCATCCAGAGCGCGATCGATCGCCAGCTCGACAAGAGCTCCTACGCGCGCCGCTACCTGCGCGATCAGCTCGAGCAGATGCGCCAGCGGCTCGAAGCATCCGAGCGCGCACTGGTAGCGTACGAGCGGCAGCGGCAGATGGTGACGATCCAGCGCGCGGCGGCGGACGGTAATTCGACCAGCCAGTCGATCAACAACGCCGATCTGGGCGACATCGTCACGCAACTGGCCGAAGCACGCCAGCGTCGCATTCGCGCCGAAGCGCAGTACCGCTCGCAGATCAACCTGCCCGCGGGCGCGCGACAGACTGCTGCCGCGGGACAGCTTCAGGGAAACCTGGCGACCGCGCGCGCCAAGCTCGCCGACCTGCGCTCGATCTTCAAACCCGATTACCCCGAAGTGGTCGCGTTGCAGAACCAGATCACCGCGCTGGAGCGTGAGTTGTCGCGCACCGGCTCCAACGACCTGTCGCAGCTCGCCGCCGAATACCGCGCCGCTGCCGGCGAGGAGCGCGCGCTGCAAGGGCGTCTCAACCAGTTGCGCAATTCGGTGCTGACCGAGCGCGCTGGCAGCACGCAATATACCGTGCTGACGCGCGACGTGGAAACCAACCGTGCGCTCTACGACGCGTTGTTGCAGAAATATAAGGTGGTGGGCGTCACCGGCACCGTTGGCGATTCAAACGTGTCGATCATCGATCAGGCCCAGCCGCCCAGCGGGCCGGTTAGTCCGATCCTGTTGCTGAACCTCGGCATCGGCCTGATCGCCGGGTTGTTCCTGGGTGCCACGGGCGCGTTCGCCTACGACATGATGCGCGACATGATCAACGGCCCCCGCGATCTCGAAGACCGGTTGAACATGAAGGCGCTCGGCGCGATTCCGTACGACAGCGATCACGACGACATCATGACGGCGCTCGACAACCCGCGCTCACTGGTGACTGAGGGTTATTTCACCGTCGCCAACCAGCTCCGCTTCGCCACGCCGCACGGCATCCCGCGGACGCTGCTGCTGACCAGCACGATCCCGGGCGAGGGCAAGTCCTCGTCCACCTACGGAATCGCGCGCAGTGTCGCGCGCATGGGCAAGCGCGTGCTGGTGGTCGACGCCGACCTGCGCCGCCCGACCTTTCGCATGACCGCCGATCGCTACTCGGGCGTCGGACTCGTCCACCTGCTGACCGAGCAGGCAACGGTCGAGGAGTGCATCCTGCGTGGCCCGCACGGCATCGACTTCGTGCTCGCGGGCGGCACTCCACCCAACCCGTCCGAGCTGTTCGCCAGCGGCAAGGTCGCGGGCATCATCGAGGCGCTGGCGGAGCGCTACGACATGGTCATCGTCGACGGGCCGCCGCTGCTCGGCCTCGCCGACTCGCCGCTGCTCGCGTCCTTCGTCGAGGCAACGCTGCTGGTGTTCGAATCAGGCAAGATCCGCTCCACCTACGCGCAATCCTCCGTGGACAAGTTGCGCAACGCGGGCGCGAACCTGATTGGCGGCATCGTGACCAAATTCGCCAAGAAGAACGACGAATACGGCTATAGCTACGGTTACGGATACGGCGACAAATACGGCTATCGCTACGACACCGACACCAAGATTTCGGCGGGCGAGGCGAAGCGACGCAACATCGTGTTGGAGGATCAGCGCGAGGGCGCGTGATCGATGACGCGGTTGCTTCCCCGTTCCACGCGATGGCTTCCCGGCCGACGGGTGGTCGTCCTGATCGTCGCCTTGGCGCTCACGGTCGTGGCGGTGCAATCAGCGGCGATACGGCTGCTTCAGGTGGGTACGCTGTCGATCCTGCCGGTCGGCTTGTTCGACGATGCGCGCACGATCCTGCTGCGAAGCGGTGTGGCCGAGCCGATGCTGACGACGCGCGATCGCCTGTCGCCGACGCTGCTCGGCCCCGCGCGGGCCGCGCACCGTGCCGATCCGCTCGACCCGCTGCCCTTCGTCGTTGCCGGGCTGATCGAGCGTGACGGGGGACGCGCGCGCGCCTTACTCGAACAAGGCGTGCGTCGCGATCCACGGCTGAGCGCGAGCCGATTGCACCTGATCCGTACCGCGTTGCAGACCGGGCGCTTCGATCAGGGGATCGCCCTGCTCGCTCAGACGGTCAGCTTGCGACCCGATCAGGCGACGACGCTGATGCCCGCGCTGCTGCTCGCGCGCGCGGCACCCGACGGCGACGCGACCGTCATGCGCGCGATGCGACAAGACGCGAACCTTCGCAACAAGGCGGCTACATATCTTGCCTCTGCACCCGACCCCGACCGGCTGCTGCCGCGCCTCGCCGCGATGGGCTTGTCGGGAGAGGCGCGCACCACCGCGATCGCGCTGCTGGCGCGGAGCAGTCGCTTCACCGAAGCCTATCACCTGTGGCGCGGCGCGGCGCCCGGCACCACCGCGGAGCCGTTCGATCCGGAACTGCGCGGGCTCAAGGCGCCTGCGCCGTTCGGCTGGACGCTGGTGTCCGATTCGAACCTTACCAACTTCTTCGGTGACGACGCGGGCGGGCATCTCGCCGCCGAAATGTTCGGGCGCGTGCGCACTCCCGTCGTCACACAATCGATCCTGCTCAAGCCCGGTCGCTACCGGTTGATCGCCGCGGCGCAGAGCCTGTCACCCGCGCTGACCGGCGGCGCGTTCGATTGGTCGGTCGCCTGTGCCGATGCGCGGTCGGGTGCCTACCTGGCTACGATGCGCTTCGCAGCGGCGATCAGCGGCGCGCAATCGCGCGCGGTCGACTTCACCGTCGCACCGACCTGTCCAGCGCAGACGCTGACGCTCACCGCCCTGCCCGGCGACAATGGCCGATCGTTCAAGATGCGCTTCACGGCCATTCGGGTGGAGCCGGCCTGATGCGCAGCGCTGATCGCCCGCAATTCGGCTACGGCTTGCCGATCTACCTCGGTCTCTGCCTGATCCTGGGTGGTGCATCGTCGGCGGGTGTGCTTGCGAACCTATGCCTGCAACTGGGTGCGATCGGGATCCTGGCGCTGCTCGCCTGGCCTCGCAGCGCGTCGTCAGCGGCACGTTTACCGATGCAGGAACGCTGGCTGTGGGCGGTCGTCGGACTCGCTATTTTGATCCCGCTGCTTCAACTGGTGCCGCTACCGCCGTCGTGGTGGCAGCGTTTGCCCGGGCGCGGCGTGGTCGCACTGGGTGACCGCCTGCTTGGCATGGGTGACATCTGGCGGCCGATCTCGAGTCAACCGTCGCGTACCTTGTGGTCGTGGCTCGGCTTGCTGCCTCCGCTCGCTGCGCTCGCGCTGACGCTGCGCGCCGACGACCGCGAGCGTCGGATCGCGGTGGGCGTGGTGCTGCTGGTCGCGGTGGTATCGTCGGGCATCGGATTGATCCAGGTGCTGCAGGGAGGCGACAGCCAGGCGTATTTCTACGCCACGACCAACAGCAACACCTCCGTCGGCTTCTTCGCCAACAGCAACCATCTGGCGACGCTGTTCCTCATCGCCATCGCGTTCAGCGCCGGCTTCCCCTATTCTCCGCGCACGCATGGCGCGGCGTGGAGCGCGGTGCGCGCGGCGTTGCTGGTGCTGTTCCTAATCAACCTAGGCGTGAACCGCTCGCTCGCGGGCTACCTGCTCGCGGCTCCCGTGACACCGTTCGCGCTCGCCCGCAGCGCACGAGGACGTCGCTGGCGCACGCGCAATCGCTGGATCACGCCAGCTGCGATCATGGCACTGATCGCGGCCGTCGCTGCGGCATCGCTGTGGGGCGGCGACACGCTGCGCACGATCACGACCAACACCACCGATCCCGGCCGCCGCCTCGTGTTCCTGCACTACACGTGGCAGCTGATCCGCGAGAGTTTCCCCTTCGGCTACGGCCTGGGCAGCTTTCGCTGGTCCTACGCCGGGGTCGAGGACATCGCGTCCGTCACCTTGGTGTACGTCAACCACGCGCATAACGACTGGGCGGAGTTGGTTTCCGATCTAGGCATCGGTGCCGTGGCGCTGCTGCTGGGCTTCGGCGGTTGGTACCTGGCGCGCGGTGCAGCCTTGTGGCGCACACGGCATGACCTGCTCGGCTACGTTCCCGCGGCGTTCGCCGCACTGGCATTGATCGCGCTTCATAGCTTGGTTGATTATCCGGCGCGAACGGCCGCAATCGCCGCGGTTGCCGCGATGTGCACCGGCATGATCGCACGGCCACGGCGCGCCGACCCGAACGATTGAGGTCAGCGAACCCCCGCCCGCGCGAGTGCGGCCAGATATTCTTGGATCACCGCTTCCGGCGCGAACTCCGCCACCACCTTGGCGCGTCCCGCCTTCCCCATCGCCTGCCACGCCGCATCGTCGAGCAGGTCGACCCGCCGCATCGCCGCCGCCAGCGCGTCCGCGTCGCGCACGGGTGCGAGATAGCCGGTGACCCCATCGTCCACGACTTCGCGGCATCCCGGCACGTCGCTCGCCACCAGCGGTCGCGCCATCGCCGCACCCTCCAACAGGACGCGCGACGTGCCCTCGCGATAGGACGGCAGCACGACGCAATCGCTCGCATCGATCATCGCGCGCACGTCGCCGACCGGCGGCACCCACTCGATCGCGCCTTCCGCCACCCAGCCATCCAGCTCGGCACGCGGGATCGCGGTGCGATTGGCGACGTCGGCATGGCCCAGGATGGTGAAGCGACGCCGCGGGTCCTCGCGCTTCAGGATACGTGCCGCGTCAACGAACTCGCGCGCGCCCTTGTCGGCCAACACCCGCGCGATCATCAGGAACCGCCCCCGCCCCGGTCGCCCGCCCGAGATCGGCGCAAAATGCCGTGTGTCGATCCCCGATCCGCGCAGCATCGTCACCTGCTCGGCACGAACCAATCGCCGCGCGCGGAAGATCGCCGCATCGTCCTCGTTCTGGAAGAACACGCTCGCTGCGCGCGCGAAGCCCGCGCGGTAGAGCAGGCTGACGACCTCGGTCAGCGGGTTGGTACGGATAAAGGCGGTGCCCAGTCCCGACACGTTGGGCAGCGCCGGCACCGCCAAGGCCCGCGCGGCCATCGCGCCGTAGACGTTGGGCTTGATCGTCCAGCTGAGATAGGCTGCCGGTCGCACCCGTCGCATCAGCGCGACGTAGGCCAGCGCCAGCCGCGCGTCGTGCCACGGCGACACGCCTTTTGAATCAACCGCGATCGGGTGGAAACTGCAGCCCATCTTGCGCAGTTGCGCCTCGTGCTCGGCGTCGGGCGGTGCGGCGGCAGCGACCGCGAACCCGCGCGCCAACAGCGCGTCGATCAATTGCCCGCGAAAGTTGACGAGGTTCCACGCCTGGTTTGCCGACACCATGATCGTGCGTGCGCCCATGCCGGCTACACGCCTTCGACGCGGTCGAAAATCCAGCGGTACGGCACCCAGGACTTGGAATGGGTCGCGTAGAACAGCCACACGAACTGCACGAGCGCGCAGTAACACAAAGCGGCGAGCACCAGCATCGCCCCCGCTCGCCCTTGCTCCTTCAACGCGCGCAGGTACCAGCCGAACATGAACACTTGGATCGGCGAGAAGAACAAGGCAACACGGTCGACCGCGGTGGACGAGGGGCTGAGGTAATATGCGACGAAGCACAGGATCGAGGCGATTGCGATATTGGTCCAGATCGCACGCTCGCCTTCATCGATCTCGAGCACGTTGCGTCTGAGCAGAAACAATCCCGCCGGCGCCAGATTCATCAACAGCCGAATAGCGGCACCGCCCGAATTATACTCGGCATCGATGTAGCCGGCCTGGAACGACTCCAGTCGTTCGTCGGTGAGCAGATAGCTATACACACCCAGCCCGACCACCGCCGTGCCGATCAGCCCCGGCAGATTGCGTCGCATCACCGCCAGGCCGATCACCGGGAGGACGACGATTGCGGCGATGTGAAACATCATCGCCAACATGAACCACAGCAGCGCGGCGACGATGCGACGATCGGTGAACGCGTTGATCGCGAGCAGGATGAACCCGATCGCCGCACCCTGGCGGATGTAGCCGAGCCCGACGACGATCAGCAGGTACGGCACCGCCGCTGCGATCGCCAGCCACGGGTCGGGCGTGCGCCGCGCCATCGCGATCACGCCCGTCGACAGGATAAGCGCGCACAAACCGTTGATGCCGTAGATGCCGATACCGAACTGGTTGAACAACCAGATCATGAAGGTGAAGCCGACGTCGCCGTAGCCGAGCGCGAAGGCCAGCGTTTCGTGGCGGATCGTCTCCACCATGCGGCTGTAATTGTACCAATCGGCACCGACGTTGAAGCGCAACGTGGCGAGCACGTTGTAGAGCAGCCAGAAGGCGATCATGAAGAAGAAGGTGAGCCCGACATCGCCCTGTGCGCGGCGTTCGTCGCGCACGCTCGTCAGCGCGCCGATCGCCGGAAATGCGAACAATAGCCAGTAGATCAGCATGGCCGACCGCCGCCGATCGTCGTCTCTCGATTGATCAACCCACCCACGCGCTCATGCATAGCAGCGCGGGCGAGAACATCCATCCCATCGCCGCGCATGGTGAGGAACATCGGCCCGCGCGCGGCTGGCCTCGCCCGGACTGCCACGCTACACCGGCAAGAGGTGCCGCGTCGGCGCCGCTTGGTGCAAGGCTCGTACGCTTCGGCATGACCACTCCCGTCCGCACCGCGCGCGCCTGCGACCAGCGACCGCGTCGCCCGATCGCATTGCTGCTCGCCATCGTGGCCCTCGCGACTGCGCTGCGATTGTACCGGCTGGATGCGCAGCCGCTGTGGATCGACGAGGAAGCCTCGTTGGAGGATGCGCTGGCGTTCGGGCGCGCGGGCCTCGCCGGGCTCGCGACCGATCACGTCGCACCGCTCCACACGGTTCTGATATGGGCGGTGTCGCGCGTCGGCGGCGCTGGCGAATGGGTGTTGCGCCTGCCGTCGGTGGTGGCCGGGGTGCTGTGCGTGCCTGTAGTATTCGTGCTGGTGCGTCGGATGTTCGGCGGAGTGCAGGTGGCACTGCTGTCGGCGCTGCTCGTCGCAGTGTCGCCGTTCGCGATCTGGTACGCGCAGGAAGCACGCATGTACGCGCTGCTGATGCTGTTCGCGCTGATCCACGTTCATCTGTCGTGGCCCGCGGTCGAGCGAAACCTGCGCTCCGGCGAGCTCGCCGCGCTTACGCTCGTGACGACGCTCGGGCTCTACACGCACCATTACATGCTGCTGCTGTCGGGAACGTTCGGATTGTTCCTACTGCTCGCCCGAGGTTTGCCGCACGTCTTGCACACCATTCGATCGCAACGTTTCTGGGCGTGGAGTGCGACGCAGATCCTCGCGCTGGCATCGTTCGGCTTCTGGTTGTGGGTGACGGCGGACAAGCTCGGCAACGATGCCGGCTTCTCCAAACCTGCCGCGATCCTGTGGGCGCCTTACGCGCTGTTCAGCTTCATCACCGGCCCCGCATTCGGCCCCTCGACCGCCGACCTGCGCAGCGGCGTCGAAGCGGCGTTGCGTGGCCACGCCGGCCCGATCGCACTGGCGGGCGTCGCGGCCACGATCGTCTCGCTCGCCGGAGTGCGTGCCGTGCTCCGCCCCGATCGGCGTCAGGCAGGCGGGTGGCTGCTGACCTGGCTGCTGCTGCCGCTCGCGCTCGCGATCGCCGCCACGCTGCTGACGCGCATCCAGTTCAACGTCCGCTACATCGTCTTCTCCTTTCCCGCGCTGATGATCCTGTTCGCATTCGCGCTGTATGACGCCGTCAACGCGCCGCGTCGGCACTGGCTGGTGGTGCTGGCGGGCGCGGTTGTCGCGGGCGTGATGGCGATGTCGCTTGTCAACTGGTTCACCCAACCGCGCTACGGCAAGGAGGATCTGCGCAGCGCCGCCACGATCCTCAGACCCGCCGTGCGTGCCGGCGCGCTGATCGTCGCCGACAATCAGCGTGCGATCCCGATCCTCAACTATTACGGCGCACCGATATCGCGTGCCACCCCGGCGGTCGACAACGTCGCCTCCGGCCGCACGCCCAGGGTGGTCGTGGCCATGCTCGAGCGTGCCGTGCAGCAGCGACCGATCGCCCAAGTCTGGTTCGTGTCCTACCGCATCTGGGAAGGCGATCCCGAACAGCGCGTCCATCACTGGCTCGACGTTCACTGCCGGACGACGCGCACCGTTCGGTTCACCGGCGTACTGCTGCGACGCTACGCGTCGTGCACGCCCCGCGCGAGCCTCAGCCCGATATCGCTCATATAAGCGCGGCGATGGCGCAAGCGGGGGTCACCCGCGCGCGCCCACCGGCACCGCCGCACGTCGCCCCGTCGCCTTGAACCGCATCTCGCCGCGCGATCGCGCGTCAAAGGTGAAGCGATACGCCTCATTCTCCGCGAACTTCTCCCCAACCAGCAGCACGTGGCGTATGCCCTCCGCGCGTGCGATCGCGATCTGTTCGGGCCGGCAGCTGCCGTTAGGAAAAGCGTAGATGTCGGGATCGAGCGCCATCCGGTCACGAAACCATGCGCGGCACGCACGCACGTCGGCGCGCAGGTGATCGTCGCTCTCGCATTCCATCGAATCGTGGTGAAAGGAGTGGGCGCCGATCTCGTGCTCTTCGGCCGCGGCGCGCGCCTCGTTCAGCGACATCATCGGCGTCGGCAAGAATTCGGTCCAGGCGCGGAATTGCGGCCATAGCTGTGCCGCCAGCGCCTGCCGTTCGACGTGCGGCTTGTACTTGATGAAGCGCGACAGCGCATTGCTCGCCCTGCGCGTGATCGGTTGGTCAAACCCCGGCACCTCCAGCCGCCGCAGCAGATCGCGCGGCGCGCGGCCGAGGAAATCCTGTGCCACCACGTTGAGCGGCGCTTCCCCCCGCTCGATCGCCGCCGGAATCAGATTGTGGTTTACCCGCACGCCGCGCCGCGCCAGGATCGGCATCGCGTGGATGAAGAAGTCGCGATAGCCGTCGTCGAACGACAGGATCACGCGCGGGCGATCGCGCGGCGCGGGCTCCACCAGCGACGCGAAGGTCGCGAAATGGAATTGCTTCGCTAGGAAAACCAGCAACTCCTCGAATAAGTCGGGCGCGAGCGGCCGGTAACCGCTGCCGTCGTCTGGTGCGACGCGGTGCAGGTTGAGGATCGTCGTCACGCCGCGCGCCGCCAACCGGTCGAGCCGGCGCCGCAATCGCCACGGCTGGCTGAGCAGCGCGAACACCGCCGGCTTGGCGAGTGCGGCGATCAATCGATGCGTTCGGCGACGTAATTGGGATGGCCGAGTTCGCGGATCGTGAAACCGCGTTGTTGCAGCAGGCGAGTGACGCGCGGATCGCGGGCGTTGTTCTCGAACAGGATCACATCGACACGGTCGAGGACGCCGAACGCTCCCGCGAGCGCCAGCGCTTCGGCTCCCTCCAGATCCATCTTCATCAGCCGCACGCGCTTCACGTCGCGCAGCAGCGTGTCGAGCCGCTGCGTCCTGACCAACACCGACAGATCGCGAACCAAGCTGTCGCGGACCGGAGCGATACTCGCCTGCCCGAGCTTGCGCGTACTGCTCGACGCGGTTACCGTGTCATTGTCGCGGTCGCTCAGCGCGACCTCGGCGACCCGCACGTTGGTCGCGTCGTTTAACGCCACGTTGGTGCGGAGCTGCCGCGCGGTTTCGGGCATCATCTCAACCGCGATCACCCGCCCGCTCGGTCCCACCAGGCCGCTCGCGACGATGCTGTAGAAACCGATGTTCGCGCCCGCGTCGACGAACGTGTCACCCGCTGCCAGCGTGCCTTGCACCAGCGCCAGTTCAGCCGGTTCGTGCGCGGGCAGCACGTGAATGATGTCGTCGGTGCCGGCACGCAGCGCGAAGCGACCGATGCCACGGACGCGCAGCACTGTGTCGGCAAGCAGCAACGGCGGCTCGAAACCATCGAGCCGCCGCAAACCGGTTACCGGCGAGACGACCAGTGACCCCAGGAAGGTCGCGGCGCTACGTGCATCGGCAGGAAAGGTTTGCGCCGCCACATGGTTCCACTCGATCCAGCGGCGTCCGTAATGCTCGGCCATGCGCACTGCCTTGCGCACCGGCGGGGGTGTGCTGCCCGCCAGCCGGCGGCGCCAATTTACCTGAGCCATGCGCGGCGCATTCCTTTGCCTGTCGGGTCACCGGTCATCATGGCGTACCTCTCCTGTCATGTTCCCGCGATGCCGGACGAGGTCAAGGGCGTGGCGGACGTGGTGCGGACGTATGCCGAGCACGGTCATGCCGATACCGTCGCGCCGTTTGATCCTGACATAAACCACAACATTCCACGCGACGAGGCCGGCGCTGGTCGCGATTGCCGCACCGATCTCGTTGAGCGGCGGAACCAGCAGCAAGGCGACGCCGGCGTTGACGATCACCGCCGCAGCCACGGCCGTGGTCACGACGCGTTCACCCCCGGTCATGTTGGCGTACACGTTGATCGGCCCCGTCACGGTCGACGCCAACGCGCCGAGCCACAATATCGTGAATACGTGCGATGACGGAGCGAATGCAGGACCGAAGGCGAAGCCGAACAGCCATGGCCCGATCACTACCACCGGCAACCCGACCGCGAACGTGCCCGCCAGCATCACCGCACTCGTTGTACGCATCACCTTCGCCAGCTCGTCCATGTCACCGCGCACGTGCAATCGGGCAAAGGTCGGACCGGTGACCACGTTCAATACGGTGGAGAAGATCATGCACACGCCCAGCGCCGAGTCAGCGACGCGGTACAACCCCGCGGCCGCGCTGGTGCTGAACGCGCCCAGGATCAGCACCGCCATCTGCCCCTGCAACAATCGCAGCCCCTCGGTCATGCCCATCGGCAGGCTGACCGCGATCCAGCGCCGCCAATGGTTGACGGGCGCTGCGTCGCGCAGCGCGGCGGGTCGATGCCGGCGATAGTTGAGCGCCACGACCAGCAGCGCTGCCGCCGCGGCCGACACCTGCATTGCCATCGCGCCGACCGGCGACGGCTGAATACCCAATATCATCCATGCAAGCGCCAGCGCGATCACGAACAGCCCGGGGCGCAGGATCAGCACCGGCATCTGCCCGGCGACCGTGCGACCGAGTGCGAGCAACGCCGATCCGCGCAGCTTCGCCAACGCCACCACCGGGATCAATAGCACCGCCCACAGCATCGTCGCCACCAAGGCGGAGCGATCCGCGACCGATATCAACTGTCCGCCAAGGACGACGGCAATCACCAGCACGCCCGAGATCGTCAGCACGGTGCGGTCCGCCCACCCCATCAAACCGCGCGCTTCACCCCAGCGGCCGTGCGCCTGCGCCGCGCCGAACTCGCGCGTCGACAAGGCAGGCAGCCCGAACTCGGTCACCATGCCCGCGAAGGCGGTAACCGTCATCGCGATCGCGTACACGCCGTAGCCCGCCGGTCCCAGGAACCGCGCCAATAACACGCCGACCAGGAACGTCAGCCCCAGCGCCGCGATGTTGAGCAACCCCAGCGAGGCCGCGG
>Ga0182213_1000103_pt1 | contig 13323 bp, 19 predicted proteins | sample G5R1MG_22_FD_128399 | JGI IMG/M metagenome (GOLD analysis project Ga0182213, IMG submission 128399) | Switchgrass phyllosphere microbial communities from Michigan, USA - G5R4_MAIN_03OCT2016_LD1 MG | ecosystem: Host-associated > Plants > Phyllosphere > Phylloplane/Leaf | place: USA: Michigan... | reverse complement strand
TCGAGAGCATCAATTGGTTGAATATGACGACCAGCACGCCTTTGAAGAATAAGCGCAATCTGATTAATACCCCACACAAGATCCTTTGGACCGCTGGCGACGCCGCCAAAGCCCTTGATAGGTTCACCCGCAGAACGGATTACACTTGTGGAATATGTGAAGGTACCCTTTTCTGGGCGATCAGACAGGAATGCGGCCTTGAGTGTTTTACCCAAGAGCTTGACCCAGCCTTCACGCGAATCAGGCACAACAAAGTCAGCGCCGTTGTCGTCTACACGCTGTGGCGGCTTAAACCAAGAACGTACAGGCGGCAACTTCTGAATGTGCTTACGTTGAATGTTGAAGCCCACACCGGAGCCCAAGGCCAGCATATCCATACACCAGCAGAATGGAGTGACCGGGTGATCCACAACCGTGAATGCACAATTCTGTAGAGAGGCCAAGCCAATCCTGTCGACCGTTCCAGTGCCAAGCTGCCACAGGAAACGACCGGCGACGGACATCTTCAACTGCGTCATGTAGTTACGCAGACGATATTCTTCTTCTTCTTTGAATCCCACATGCAATTGATCACGACATGCATTGACAACACGTTCAATGGTATCGGGCCATTCTTCTGTGCGATGTTCATCAATCTTACGCGAATAGGTTCTCTTGTAGGTCAGATAGCCAACAGTAGACCAGGGCGTAGGTTGATTACTTTTCATCATTCTTCCTCTGTGTGAAATTCAGCTTCTTCGGCTTCATCAATTGGGTTCAATCTACCTGTCTCAAAGTTATAACGTGCCCCAGATACAGGACCAGTTAGACCAGTGAAACGACATTTCAACACTGACATTTTAATCGTGTTGCGCACCATCTCATCTTCGTCGGTCATATTACGAGCGAAGGCGATAATGTCCATGGAGATTTGCTTGATAGAGCCAGAACCCTTAATGTCGTCCAATGAGGGCAATCGTCCTTGTTCGAACGATGTATTGCCCTTCTCGTTTGTGGTCTTACGTAGATGCGAGACAAGACCAATCCAAACAGGATACCTTTTCACAAGGCGAAGCAAGTCATTCATTATCTTATCTTGTGCCTCGTTACCGTGGAGGCCTTCAACCCCCTCGGACACAAGAATAGTGATGTGGTCAATGTAAATATGCCTGCAACCAGCAAGGCACATATATTCTAGCTTATCAATGACGCTTTCATCAGACATTGAACCTTGATGGTCCAACACCATAACGCGATCATCACCGAATACTCTATCGAATCCAGGCTTTAAATCATCTAGCGTAAGAAGTTCGTTGGCAGGATTCCGCTGGAGGGCCATACCAGCGAACTTACGTGCAGATTCAGCCGGGCCCTCCTCAAACGCGAGCCAGCCGATCTTATCTTCGGTGGTTTCAAGTGTATTGAGCGCATCTTCTCGAAGAAGCGTTGATTTTCCGCTTCCAGTTCCTGATATGAAGAGCGAGATTTCGCCATATCTTTTACCTTTCGTCTTTTGTTGTGGTCCTTGTAGACAAGCAGGAAATGGTATAGACTCAATGCTATTATATTCTACGAGCGCATTCCACAATGCGTCTCGTGTCATAATACCACCCGGCACATACGGCTGGGCGTTAAATATTGTTGACATCAAGGCTTCCCAACCTTGCTTCAACAACAGTGCATTAGGATCTTTCTCCGTGAAGACACAGACCTTGGCCTTATCCATGCCGACGATCTTGATCGCTTTTTCTTGTGCCTTCTGACCAGACTCGTCCTGGTCGAACATAATAACTACTTCTTCGAACGAACGAATCCATTCTCTATGTTCAAGCAGACGATCGGTGTATTGGTCTGAACCGGCAGTTATAACCGGATAAATCTTTCCATAACGATTTAGTGAAGCTTCCGCAACACTCGCCATGTCTAACTCGCCGGTGGTGATCACCAATCTTCTACCGCCTGGCGCAAACTTATCAATACCGTAGATGCCGGAGGTATCACCTGTTGCGGCAAACTTTTTATCTTTGGTGTATCTAATCTTGTAGCCACCGGCTGAATTAGGATAGAAATGACGGTCAACCTTACCATCACCATTTGAGCCAACCTTGAATCCAAAGAACTCACAAACTGCCTTAGATATCTTTCGGTTCTTCAGTTCAATAGATCTATAATTATGTATTTCTTCAGGATCAGGCAACTTCGGCTTTTTAACCGTCATAGTTGCTATTGAACTTTCGTCCAAATCAACACCGCCTTCTTCTACTTGTTGTCTGGTGAACGCTTTATTACAACTCCAGCAGAATGCATCTCCGCCTTCGTGTATATTCATTGCGTCACTGGATGAGCAAGAGATACAAGGCTGATGGCCCTTAATAATTCTGGTGGGTTTGTTAGTCTTCATTACTCCAGTCCTGGACCATCTCTAGTCGCTCCTTGTGTCTGAAAGTAATACCTTCACGCACATTCCAGGCTATCTTTTCGATCCGGGTGTTGTACCATATTGGCGTTGTTGGTGCCTCCACCATGCATAGAGACCAAGTCTCAGCGAAGGAAAGGCCAGACTTTGTCTCGTATTCTTCTAATACTACAAACTGAAATTCTTCAGGTGGACGCTTTGACATTATTTGCGCCATAGTAGTAGAAGAAGAGCGATACGACTTCCAATTTGTCTCTTCACCATTTCTGGTGACCCCGCCCTTACGATACATCTTTTTACCAAGATAATAACGCTTGAGCACTGTGTCACGAATGACATAGACAAAACCAACTTTATTAATTCCCATTTCCTCAGGAAACAGCCAATGGCCATTTTTCTTCAGACTAGGTATTTTACGCGATTTAGGTACAACACCAAGATTAATCATTCACAAAAAGTCCTTGATCCCCGGCCAATCGCTTGCGTTGAAGTAATCGTCGGGTGTGCGCAGAATATGAATCAACTTCGCGTTGATCATGAAGTTCGCCACCCAGTCATTGTGGCCATAAGCTTCGCAATATTTAGACAACACAACCTCCTGCATATCTTCCTCATCAACGCAAGAGGCAATCAATTTCACGGCGGTCTTAGGTCCAATGCCGGGAACACCAGGGATATTGTCGGTCGGATCACCACTAAGAATCTGGGCATAGTAGTGTCGCATGGCTTCCTCTTTGGACACCGACACAATTTTCTCTTTGCCGAGATGCATTAGATAGTGAGTACCTTCAATACAGAGCAAATCCTTATCGATTGATGCGATCACAAAATCTTGTTCTGCTGCTCTTGCTTGTTCGGCCCAAATACGAATAAGGTCATCGGCCTCATAACCGACGGCGGATATTGCATAGCCGCGTTCAATTGCACGAGAGCGCAAAATTGGGACTGTTTTATTTGGCGTTGCATTGTTTCTGGACCTGTGTATTTTATAATCATGAAATAGGTCTTGACGAAAATTTCTGACGCCGCTGAGACCTATCAGCATATCGTCGACGAATAGTGTTTCCACCAAGAAGTTTAATTTTCTGGTGAAGTTTGTCCAAGCTTGTTCAACATATTCTTCTTCTTGTGCTGGAGTAAATTCAACGGGGATTTTATTGCCGTCATCATCAAGCAATGTAATCTCATTACCCTCCTCGTCATACCGCTTTCGAGGCGGGCACGCGTGAAAGGCGATGACATCTCCGTCGACCAGAGCGATCATTCCCAAGCTATATAATCTTCCCATTCACTGCCGTACAATACTGCACAGCTACCTCTGTCCGGATTAAATTCTCCAACCTTTTCGTGATCTCTGTTACGAGCGACGGTCAGACGTCTGCGTTCGTGCAGTGAGCAATGTCCGTGAACCCGTTCGGTTAATTTAAGCCAGTCTTTTTTGTGCATTTTGTAAAGCCTCTACAGCTAAAAGCAAATCTAAGCCATGCCCTGTGGAACTAATATTATTGCCGCCGTCGCCCGACATTAAATCACCGCGAGCAGTATTGAATAATAGTCTCAAATCGCTCTGCAAATCATCTGGTACTTCGCTTTTAGGTCCTAGTAAATGTAGCTTATTATATAATTCTTTAATTTCATCCATTAGTGAATCTCGCGCCAGTTTCTACCGGATTTGGCTTCTCCAGCCATAATCTCAATGTCAAATAGCATAGGCCCTTCGGCGAATGCTCGCGTGGATAATTCCTTAGCCAATTCTACATATTCATCAGGCACTGAAAAGTCAACCTCGTCGTGCATGAAAATATGCGGTTCATAAGGAATATTGTGCTCTTCTAAAAGAGTCATCAGCACATAAATAGCAGCCGCACAAGTAGCCTTTTCAAAAGCCTGCAGCAAATAAACAAGTTCCTTGTGCTTAGAATCTACATATATCCGATTGCCGGAAATAGCTGTAATAAAGCCCTTACGATAGCCATAGGCTTTCTTGGTGGCTTGCCATTCCTTATCCAATCGATTTAGTAGATTTGTAAGTCCTGGAACATTCTTAGTGAAGCCTGTTTTTAGAACCCCACCTTTTTGCTCATCTGGAGTTCCGAAACAATAGCCCCACATTTTGGGTCCACCAGCCCCAAAGAGAAATGAATAGTACACTCTCTTAGCTCTTGCTCGCTTAGCCTTGGCGATGGCTTTCTTGGCAACCTTGCGGTTACTTCTGAAATAATCAGCATCGGTAAAACCTTTCTTCTCCAGGAAGCGTTTCACATGACCCTTGGTCTTCACCAATTTATTCTTGATAAAGTATTCGGACCAACTAATTCCCATTCCGGTTATAACTTTATCTAGTTTACCGGCATTGTAAGCGTGAATATCCTTATTCAAAATAACGTCTGTATACACAGCGTCTTTAAGATACCATGCCAGACCACGGCCCTGATTACCTGAAGAGTCAGCACCAATTAATGTCCATCCGGGTTTGTGCGTAAACAACGCACGCATCTCAGGACCCCATTTGGATTCCATGGAAGGAATATTTACGATAATTTGATGACGTGCACGCATACTGGGGGTGCCAATACAAATACAATCACCGTGTACTCTATCGTCCTCGTCAAGACCTTCAAGCCAATTCTTTAAGATACTTAGTCGAGAAGATGCTACAGAGTATTCACGATATAGCTTACCGTCACCACCTAGAAATTCGAGCGAGTCTTCGGTGATTTTGGGTGAGGTCCGTACTGGTTTCCTCTCTCCTTCGACCTTTTTGGTGTTCCACTCGAATGGTACCCACCCTTGCCGGTATAGGAAGATTTTAACATCGTCGGTACTTCCAAGTCGGAGATCGGTGAGGTCAAGTCTACAATATGATCCGATAACAGGTCTAATTTCGCCATCAAATCCGGACCAAGGGTTGACTCCGAACCAGCTGGCAGTATGAGAATGATAGCAACCGGCTTGTGTCCATTTTGCACGTTTAACTTCCACCTCGCCTTTAACTTTGTCGACAGCAACTGCCTTCATACCGAGCTTGGGTTGTAGTTCCTTCTCGGCATTGGCGATCACAGTCTCTAGTTCTGACTTTAATTTAAGACCAGCGGTCTTGTCAAAGGGCCATCCGTTAATATGCCCCATCGCTGACCATTTGGCGGCGTAATGCTCACAAGCCATAGCGACAGGCAAATTTGGATTGTTACTTTTCTTGGAGTTGTACTCCTCCAATAGTACTTCATACATTTCAACGTTGAGCAGAGTATCTGTTATACAACGTGATTTCATTTCTTCGGAGAACTGTGACCAATCCTCGTGCTCTTGCTTTTTCTTTCCAAGTGCTTCAGCCCAGACTTCCATAGAGTGCTTCTTGGATGGAAATCTGTTGTAATCGAGAAAACGCGACATAATCAAGGAGTCATGAATTTCTTGATCTGGTCTTGGTTCCCAATTGGCCAAGCGTTTGTACAGCGGAAAATCGTGCTGCACAATATTGTGACCGATAAGACGATCGGCCTCTTCTAACTTAGACTTCCAGCCTTCATCACCCGGTGGATAAAACCACATCTCACCGGTATGAAAGTCTGTTACACAGGTACACCATATAACAGTAGCTGGTAATGCAAGTTCATCTGATTCAGAGTCAAATACATACCACTTCGGCAATTATCACTCCTTATTATCTTCTGTAAACTTCGCATCGTATGCGCTATATGGTAGATTAGTATTGGTTTCAATTCTCTTAGTGAGTTCGCTTGGCGCGGGATATTGCTCTTTAAGCCTATTTCTGAGTTCTATCTCTAGCTCTGGATTATATGGTTTATAATGTGGTTCAATACCAGAGCCTTCTTTACTTAAGGTGCTCACGGTACCTGACGGCTTAATTGTTGTGATGCTGTCGTCTTTATTCCAAAGCTTCTTGGCAATTTTCTGCCAACTAATCCCATAGGACCAGCTGTACATAATACGTTTACGTGTAGCTTGATCACCAAAGATACCGGCGAACAGCACATAAACACGACAAATAAACTCAAACATAAGCTATACTCCAAAAGGGAGAGCCTTAGCCCTCCCTTCAGCTAATTAATATCCGAGAACTTCAAATGCCGCAATAACATTCGATCCACCAGCCATAGCCTCTTCCCGCGTTTTAAACCAAATGGGCTTACCAGGCGATTCGGCTAGTACCTCACCAAGATCGTTCATCGCAAGAAAATGCGAATCATCGCGTGGATTAAGAATACGTTCAATATCATCAACACGAACTGGTTGATAATTGTTCTTCATCACCGCTGTGGCGAACTTGAAATACCACAAGGCTTTTTCCATTTCTTGCGTTTCGTCGTCCTTCATACCCATACGCGACAAATACTTGTCTGCGCACAAATCACGAACAGCATGGACAAACGCGCGCATGTTGTTACGCCAGAAAGGCTTATATTGCAAATGCTCAAGCCATTGAATAACGTCCGTCACAGTTCCGTCGGAACTTTTAATTTCCAACAATGACTTGTAATGAGCGGGATTAATTGCATCTTTCTTAGGCTCGTCATTCGCGAGTTCATAATTAGCCACTTTGCTATCTCCAATATAGCGTTGCTTATATTCTTGAAATTGTTTCCAGGAGTGCACTTTTCCAATGCAATCACCAAGTTCAATACCGTCTACAACTGAAATGTTGCCTTCATCGTATAGCCATGCAATAAAGTAAAGAGAAGAAAACCATGATTCCTGCATATGCTCTAGTGATATTTTTGACCATCTATCATTAGGCTGATGCTTGATAACTACGAACATTTTGAGATCCATTAAAAAGGGGATCACCGAAATGATCCCCTAGTTTGTTCAGTCGAACTTAGGCTTCTTAATGGAGGGCGTCTTCTTGGGCGGAGTGGGAGCCGCAGGCTCTTCTTCTTCCTCAAGCTCTTCCTCTTCGTCTGACGATTCACTCTCCTGTGATTCGTCGTCTTCCTCTTCCGACTCGTCCTCTTCGATGATCTCCATGTCTTCTTCTTCGAAGTCATCATCACGAGGCTTGGGCGTAAACTTCTTTAGCTTAGTCAGCTGGACTTCCATAAGCACATTGGCGGTGCCGCTGGACTTTTCACCCTTATAGTCGTATTGGAATACACGAACGTTGCCGATCGATCCATTGCCGATTGTGGCGGGATCAATCTTAGTGGTCAAATTACCAGCCTTAATGGTGACTGGATCGTTGGGTGTGCCGTCCTTCTTGAAGATCTTCTTCTTCAGCGTCGTCTTCCAATAGGGAGGACTACCGTCTTCAGGAACAACAGCCTTTAGGCGAACGCCTTGGGCTTCCCATTCTTTCTTCTGTGCAATCTCAGTCGTGCGAATCTGCACTTCCCAAGTGGGATTTTCACGATTATACTTCTTGTTCGGACGATCAGGTACGAGACGAATGTAGTGGAGCTCGCACTTCTTAAGCAATGCCATTATTATGCCTTTAAACAAATTGTGGGTTAAGTTAGCGGGTTGTATTAACAAATATTCAATTTAATCTATTCGCCGAATGTGCCATTCCATTCTTTTGCCGTAATGCCCGTCATGATGAACTCACGGCCATCAGCATCGATAGACGGAAATGCATCTTGTATCAGTGCTTCACCGGCGTAATAAGACATAAACTTGTGTATTGGTTCACTGAACTCCTGCTCATGTAATTTTCCAGAGAATGGTGAGCGTCGAATTACTTTTGTGCGACCGCCTGCTAGCTCCTCAAGGCGGTAGTCTGTACCCTTATGTGTACCGTTGGTCTTAATCATTTAAACCTCGATTGTTAATTCGTAAGACTCTTTCAAGATTTGATTACGATCGAAGATCTCTTTAGGCACGTAGGCCGCATTGCCGCCTGCGTTATTGGAGGCGTCAAATAGTTCAATGTAGTCGCCGACAACTTGGGCAGAATCGAAGCGTTCAACGGTCAAAACGTTCTGAGCATAAATTGATGGGAAGATTTCAGGAAACTTCAAGAGATCTTCGTCCGTCTCAATAATATAAACATCACCACCAATCTCTTCTTTGAGGGATATATCCTTGTCCTCAACGAAATCCAGAAGATGGTCATAAATTGCTCTGGGCATCTCTGCTCGTAAGCATTCAAATTTAATCATACAAACGCATACTCCGATTGCATTATACTTTCAATATCAAGATTGCCATATTCAATATTGGAAGCATCTCCCTTCATCTCGGTCATAAGTCCAACCAATGGATCCGTTTTGTACATATCCACAAATGTTTTACGAACAAGCACAAATAGATTGTCCATATCTGTTGGTGAACATCCGAAACTATCATGAACGGTGGCCATATCATAATCTGCTTCGTGAACAGTCAATGATAAATGTCCTGCATCTAGACTGTGAATTGCATTTGGTGATGCACCAGACTTTTGTCGGCCCTTTGAAGGGACAACCTCTTCGATAAAGGCGATATGCAGCTGAAGCGTGTTATCATAATAGCCCGAAGAGTTACGAGGACCAGATGGAGGACCAAATTGTACACGCAATTTGTGCATAACGCCTTGTGTGTAATTTTGTACAACAGGGAAATTAGTTATAGGTACAGTCCAAGAGAGGAATTCACCTGCTTCATCAGCAGCTGCTCCTGCCTTTTCAAACACCGACAACAAACGCATAGGTTTAACCATATGCTCTTTGCAGGTGTCCAGCACAAGACGACCCATAAATGAACCCCACTTATGCTCCATGTACAGCAGTAATTCAATGCCATGTTTCTTGGCGTCATCGATTTGCTGTTCACCAAGACCATAGGCTGTGCCACCATAGGGCAAAGTCATGACATTACGTTTTACCGTTTTGCGGCGTTCTTTGGCTACTTTTATCCTGGACCAGAAAACAGACGCAGCCTTATCCACAACATCTTCGTGTTCCTTTCTACACTCTTCAATACACTTGACAAGTTCTTTTCTACGATCGGAGGCTGGTTCCGCACTCATCATTTGTTTCTTAAGATCAATCAAAGTGTCGATATATCGATTAATTGCCTTTAATTCAGTTTTTGTATAGCCCTCCAACACTTTATCGATGACATTCCAAACGTGGTCAGAAACGTAAAGATAAAGGTCACCGGGAAGGGCAAGTGGGACGAGATTGACGTGTGGTGCTGTAGATTCATCACGAACAAGAGCAGCAAGGTGTTGACTTCCATTGTTACTACCGTCTATATAGACTACTATACTAGAACAATAGTCATAAGGATTTTCACATTCAAACGCGTGCATCAATTCAAAGCACATACTGAGAAATTGCCAAGGCTTATCTGCGTTCATCCATCCAGTATTGAGCTTGGGAGATTGTGCGTAGGACAGCAAGATTTCCAAGTTGTCCTCAGCCCAAGCAACTCTCTCAGCCAAAGGAATCTTGTCGGTTTTGAGGCCATCATCCCTACCAGAATCTCCTCCCCAATTTGATGCAATAGATATAAGTAACCATCGAAAACCAGCGCTGCCCAAGCGTTTTGATTTATCAAAGAGCAAAAGACCCTTGGCTGGATCGGTTGATTGTTCATGAAGGTAAGCCGTAGTCGGGTATCGTCTTCCTCTAAAATCATAGTAGTACAAGTGGTAAAATACGTCTTGGGAAAAACGTTCAGCCATTGAGATAACCGCCCGGGCTTCACGAAGTTTAGTCGCTTTTGCCTCAGGGCTTCGCTGTGACCAAATATCATTGTAAGCTTCTGTTTTATTTTTGAGCGCCCACTTCTGAACGGCCAGGATTTCATTATTAACTCTCCATCCTATAGATTGTGCCTTATTCAACACCGAGAATAATATTGGGTGTGTTTCCGGTTGCACAATAGAGTTAACATACTGATTACCAGTCTTAATCATTAATGCGCCTGTACTATGACGCACAGAGGTCCAAGGTGCATACGGTGTTAAGGCGGGTAATTTTTCAACACCAGTTTTAGGAAGTTCTTCCCATAGACCTGTTATAGCTTCATCGTTTAGTACTTTAACGATATAAGCGGCGTGACCACCTTTACCTTGACCCAGCATTACTTCCAAATATTCTAGCTGATCAAAGGTGTAAAGAAAGAATGTGCCGGTCTTAGCCGCCACCGATGAGTCGCGCTTCATCTTATTTTTACTTATTATTTGATGTCCGATGGCGCTAATAATTTCTGCCATGTAGACAGTCTTATTAGAGCCTTTCTTCATTCTGGTGTAAAGATATACCACTGAAATCGCAATATCAACTGCTTGCGCAATATCAACGCGATCCAATAATTTCTTCACGGGATTACGAACATCCAATTCACTGTTAACTCGCGCTTTAATAATATTTACGAGTTGTTCACGCATCCCAATGTCCTGTTATGATAAAACTCAGTATATAAGGGAGGAACATGAAAAGTGCTATACCCGCAATGATGTTGCAAGCCACCACACAAATTAGATAAAGAGAAAGATAAATTTGTGCAAGTAACTTGCCAATCATTTTAGATACTCTTTGTTAGCTTTTCAATTCGATCGATATGATCTGGTCGACGTTCGTCGATAAGCCTGAGTGTCTCAATGGTTGTCAGTTTTGATTTAAATATCAAGAATCGAGCCTGTAAGGCGAAAGCCAATAAATCGCCGGTTTTGACGAATATATCAAGTGGAATGTAATTATCAAAGAGAAAGTTCGTGGAACCTTTCGATGAATTTTTTTGTGGCTTCTTTTTCGTCCCAGAATTCGAGAATAAGCGCATCAGACGGATCATAAATTTGCTCCGGTGTGTCGAACAGCAAATGGTGCTCTACTTGAAAAAGAAAGTTGTCGATCACCTTGAACGTGAATTTTTCTACCGGTTCGTAGTTGAAACGAGCTTGTAGATCGCGATCAATGAGATCTTCAACCTCCTTAATGCCTTGCAGACGTTGCTTAATAGGCGTCGGAATATCACCAGTGAGCCACTCAGCAGCATCATGCATGAGAGCACCTTTACGATTATAAGCATATAAGAATGAAGCATGGTAGCAGTGTTCCGCCACAGAGTATTTAAGATCGGGAATGTGATCATTGAATCGTTGTTTGCGTCCAAGCACAGTGGCCACATCTTCAATTGTGTAGTCGGCGTCGGACATATTGTCCAAAGAGAGAAAATTGCCGTTGATCAAATGAAAGCCGGGATTGTCGGGTGTTAAAAGCATAAGAAAAAATAATCCAGTTAGAAAGAAGCCCCTCCCAAACCCCTGAATACAGCCCGAGGGCCATATCCAAGAGTTGGGAGGGGCGGGTTGAGTTAGATAGAACGACGACCGATAGTTTCGCCCTTGTAGACGACGGTGGGCATGCTGGTATCGCCGAACATTTCGTTCATCTGTTGGCGATAACGATTGATTTCTTCGGTTGTTGCCGGTGGCTTGCCGAAGTTACGCTCGGACGAAATATCAAGAGGACGACGCATATAATTCTCTTTCAAGTTTTTCGGCAATAGCAAGAGATCTAGCACTGTCTTGCATACCTTGCTTATGTGAATATGAATTGGAAGGCCACGCAATTGCAGCTTGTTCTTGAAGAATAGCCCTCTCCAGCCATTTCTCTATTAACTTTCGATTCATTTTTCTGGCTTCAGCGTACCGTCGCTCATGACGGTGTACGGGTTGTTGTTGTAGGTGGTCCGACCAACAGGAACGGGATCACCTTCGGTCGAAAGAGTGGAAGCCAATTCGGCGCGCTCTTCCTTTGACAGCTGACACGTCTTCGTGTTGTCGGGGATGTTATAGCTGCAACCGTCCATTCTTTCGGGGGCTGCAGCATCATCTGTCTTGGCGGAGCAGGCCGCGAGAGCCAGCATTGCGATAGGCACAATAAACTTACGCATTTTAATTCTCCTTAAGCGCCGGGCTTAAACCACTCGCGATTGAAGCCGACCAACGAACGACAGCGATGACGAGTTACGGACTTGTCCGAGTGTCGCACATCATAAAGAACTGTGTCACCGCCTGGATAAGCCTTGACATAGGCGGTTTCGATCTTACCTTCAGCGTCAAGACGCAAACGTTGTTCGGCCATCACAAGAACTCCTTCAGATTTTCAGCGGGAACGGCGTACCAGAGCTTCATCCTGCCATCAGGATGACTGAACGCGTCGATTTCAGAATCGGTATCACAGATACCTGCGGCGGTGAACATGCCGTTGTCGAGCAAGCAGACCGGTATCTTGCCGATCGCCAGATAGTTCTTGGCTTCACGCTCAAGTATTACGACACCATTACGAGCAAGCCAATCTTCCTTTTGCTCGCCGCGCAAATTGATGTACTTACCCATGCTCGTGCACTCTTGCAGTTGGGACGCGCTTAATGTCTGCCAGAGAAGCCTCGAGATTGCGCTTCTCCTCCTTCTTGCGTTCGACATAACCTGCGTAAGCAATATCGATACCTTCGTCGGTAATGATATTTCCACCGGCTGCTTTTGTTGCAGCGTCCCAAGCTGCAAACTTGACGTCAGACTTATTGGACGCCAGTAGGGTGTATTCGTGCTTGCTCATAATGCTGAAACGCTGAAGGGCTTCTACACGCTTTTCTTTCTTGGTCTTCATAGTCTTAACTCCAACCTAGGAAGGGATGTCTTCCTTATAAGATACTCTATTTTCCGCGTTTATCTCAGATGATTTTCTCGACAGATTTAACGAACTTAGTGTCGTCACAATCTGGATCAATTTTGTGCATTCTATTCACTCCCTATTATTGCGTAATCGTCACCTAATTCTTTTAGAGCCCTTTCATATATTTCACCGATGTCCTTACCTGTGAGCGTCAAGACCATACGACCGGGCTTACTGATTCGTACGGCGATGATCTTAAGCTTCACACCAAAAGACCCAATGGTTGAGGATGAGAACAAAAGAACTTCATATGGCTAATCGCCTGACGTTCTTTCTCAAACACCTTCGGATATACCATCTTCG
>Ga0182213_1000101_pt1 | contig 13588 bp, 10 predicted proteins | sample G5R1MG_22_FD_128399 | JGI IMG/M metagenome (GOLD analysis project Ga0182213, IMG submission 128399) | Switchgrass phyllosphere microbial communities from Michigan, USA - G5R4_MAIN_03OCT2016_LD1 MG | ecosystem: Host-associated > Plants > Phyllosphere > Phylloplane/Leaf | place: USA: Michigan... | reverse complement strand
TAGGTGCGCAATTCATAGATTTCCGGCGCGGCCGCGGCGCTGCGGGCCTGAGCCTGTGCGCCGGCGCTGGCGAGCGTCATCCCGCCCAGCGTGGCGCCCGCCAGCACGGCGCGTCGGTCGATCGGGTAAGACATTGGTTTCCTCGCGTAGTCGTGTCGGCGCACGATGCCGATGCCGCTGGCCCGGTCAAGTCGCGACGATCAGCGTTGTCGCGCTTCCGAACCTATGTGAAATCATCTTCAGCACGTTGAGCGATCCGCCCCGATCATACGTTAGCGGCACGGTGGGAGACTGCGATGTCCGAACGGCATGACGATCAGCGCGACGAGGAAGAAGAAGCCGAGGAGCGTAGCGCCCCTGCGGCGCGGGTCGTCCACGCCGCGGTCGCCGAGCAGGGCGAGGATGAACTCGACCGTCCGGCCGCATCGCTGTTCTGGTCGGGCTTCGCGGCCGGGATCGCGATCATGGCATCGCTATGGGTCAGCGGGGCGCTGCGCCACTATCTGCCGGAGGCCCGCTGGGCGGAAGCGGTGGTCGCGCTTGGCTATCCCGCGGGATTCCTGATCGTGATCCTCGGCCGGTTGCAGCTGTTTACGGAACATACCGCCGTCGCGGTGCTGCCGGTGGTGCGCGCGCCGACCGGCCGCAACCTGCTGCTGCTCGCGCGATTGTGGAGCGTGATCTTCGTCGCCAACATGCTCGGCACGCTGATAGCCACCGCGCTGGCGGTCCATGCGCATCTCCAGCCTGCGGACACGCTGGCCGGGATGGTGACGGTATCGGAGAAGCTGCTGGCGCGCACCCCGCTCGATACGCTGATGCAGGCGATCCCGGCCGGCTTCCTGATCGCGTCGATCGCGTGGATCCGCTCGGCGGTGAACAGCGGCGACTTCTGGATCGTCTTCGCGGTGACCTACACGATCTCGCTCGGCGGGTTCGCGCATGTCGTCGCGGGCGCGTCGGAGGCGTTCTTGCTCATGTGGGCGGGGCAGGCGAGCCTCGGCTGGGCGATCGGCGGGTTCGTGTTGCCCGCGTTGCTCGGCAACATTCTTGGCGGCACCGGCTTGTTCGCGCTGCTCGCGCATGCGCAGGTCAGGAACGAACTGCGCTAGCGGTAGCTGCGCATCGCCGCTGCGCACCGGGGAAGGAGACGAGATGGCACGCGAACCGCTGCGCCCCCGCGCTGATTATCGCTGGTGGCAACCGGTCACCACGCGGTGGAGCGACAATGACGCCTACGGTCACGTCAACAATGCGGTCTACTATCACTGGTTCGACACGGCGGTGAACGACTGGCTGATCGCGGCCGGGCTGCTCGACATCGCCACCGGCGATCCGATCGCGCTGGTGGTGGAGACCGGGTGCCGTTACGCGCGACCGCTCGCCTATCCCGCCCCGGTCGAGATCGGCGTCGCGATCGTACGGATCGGCACGTCGAGCGTCACCTATCGGCTCGGGGCGTTCGCGGCCGGCGCAGCCGAGGCGGCGGCCGAGGCGCTGTTCACGCATGTCTGCGTCGATCGCGCGACGCATCGGCCGATGCCCTTGCCTCCGACCTGGCGCGCGGCGATGGCGACCTTGCAGGCTTAGCGAGGTGCTCGGCGGCGACGATCGCCGGCCAGCGTCCGGTCAGCCGGCGAGCAGCTCTCTCGTGAAAAGCTGTGCGTCCTGCCCGAGCAGGGTCAGCGCGCTGCCCAGCGACTGGCTGTCCTCGCGGAAACGGTGAACCGAGGCGGCGTTTTCCTCCGCCGACGCCGAAATCTGCTTGCTCGCCGCCGCCAGCCGGCCGCTGCGTTCGCGGACCTTCTCCAGCAGCGTGTCGAGGTGGCGCACCGACGTGGTCTGCCCGCGCGTCATCCCGACGACATTCTGCGCGACCTCGTCCAGTTCGGCGATCAGGCTATTGAGGCTGTCGGTGCAGACGACCACGGTCTCGATCTGCTCCTGCACTGCCTCGATCTTGGTGCGGGCGTCGCTGGTCGACAGGCTGGTCCGGCTCGACAGCGACTTGATCTCGGCGGCGACGACGGCAAACCCTGCGCCGGCGCGGCCGGCCCGCGCGGCCTCGATCGTCGCGTTGAGCGCGAGCAGGTTTGTCTGCTGCGCAATGGCGGCGATAACATCGACGATCTGCTCGATCGACGCCGCCTGCGTCTGCGACCGGGCGACCGCGTCGCGGGCGTTGGCGGCATGTTCGTTGATCGAGCGCGCGGCGCGCCCGGTGCCGGCGACTTCGTCGTCGATGCTGGCAAAGGCGCGCGCCACCCGCTGTGTCGCCTCGTTCGCTTCGCGCATCTCGTCCGTCAGCTGGTGAGCGATGACGTCGAGGTCGTGCGCGAGCTGTTGCTCGACGCCTGCCGACGACAACAGGCTTTCGGCGTGGCGGTCGAGATGCTGCATCGCGCGCTGCGCGTCGCGGATCGCGCCCGCCACCCGGTCCTCGAACGAGGCGGCGAGCTGCGCCATGATCGTGCGGCGCTGTTGCTCGGCCTGCTCCTCGGTGTGCCGGATCGCCTCCGCGTTGCGCCGGTCGCGCTCCTGCGCCTCGTCACGCAGCGCCGCCGCCTGTCGCTCGAGCGTGCGCGCGGTATCGCGCTGCGTCTGGAAGGTCTGCAGCGCGGTGACCATCAGCCCGAGCTCGTCGCCGCGCCGCAGCGGCGCGAGGTCGAGGTTCTCGCCGTTCATGATCGAGCGCGTCGCACCCGCGATGTCGGTAATCGAGCGGACCGTGGAGCGGCTGATGACGAACGCGAGGCTGAGCCCGAGTAGGATCGTCACGACCGACAGGATGATGATCAGGAGCACCGTCATGCGGGTGGTCAGCACCGCCTCGGCGGCGCTGGCGTCGGCATGGTCGACCCCCGCCTTCGACACCTGCCGGATGCGTTGCTCGACCAGCGCCGCATGGGCGCGGAACGGCGCGATCATCGCCGCGCTGCTGCCGAAATCGAGTTCCAGCATCGCGGTGATGACACTGACCGTCTCGCGATAGCGATCGAGCACCGTCACTGCGCGCATGATCGCCGCGCCATCGGTCGGATGCCCGGTGCGATACGCCAACAGGTCGGCGCGGACCTGCGCCAGACCGCTCTGGATCGCGGCACGATCGCGCCCGACGTCGAAGGCCGGATTGGCGGCCTTCGATACCAGCAGTCGGTAGACGCGGGAGTCGTTGGCGCCGAACTGACGTTCGATCGCATTCAGCCGCCCGATGTCGTGCATGTCGCCGCGCACGATCCCGCTGACGTTGCGGTCGGCGACCAGCAACGCCGCCGCGCTGAGCGCCGCGACCGCGATGAACAGGCCGAGCATCAGCAGCGGCGTCGCCGCCACCTTGGTGGCGAGCGGCCGGTCGGCGAGCCGCGCGCGTCGCTCGATCCAGTCTGCCAGCGCCGCGATCATCTCAGATGCTCAGCCGGAGGCCGGCGCGCAGCCGGCGATCCGCGGGGATCGGCGAGCCTGCCACGCCGGATGCCAGCGTCAGGTTCTCCGCCGCGACATAGCCAGCCAGACGCGTGGTGAAGCGATAGCCGATGCGCGCATCGATCCCGACCGCATCCTCGACGCGGAACAATGCCAGTTGCTGCATGGCCGTGAAGGCGAACTGGCGCGTCGGCGACGTGTATCGCGCCAGCGCGGCGAGATACCAGCGACCGCCGGCGTCATAGCCGAGCGCGACGTTCGCCTTGTGCTGTGGCGTGGTGGCACGCGGCGAGAAGGCGAGCGCGATCGGCGCGGCGAGGCTGCCGACCTGCTCGTCGGTATGCGTCCAGGTGTAGTTGGTCCGCCACGTCAGCGCCGCGTGCCGCCCCGAAGCGGACAGTTCGACGCCATATGTCTGATAGTCGCCGGCGACCTGAAAACGCGCGACCGCCACCGGGGCGGGTACGAGATGGAATTCGAGCAGATCCTGCAGCCCGTCGCCCGGCGAAGCGATCGCATCGCTCGTCCGGGTGTAGAAGCCGGTCGCCTCCAGCCGTGTGCTGCCCAGGTCATGCGCATAGCCCAGCTCGCCGCTCCAGGTGCCGACGGGGTCGAGCAACGGCGATCCCGCGACGAACACGGGGAAGGGCAGCGGGGTGGCGGTGACCAGCGGGATGCGGACCCCGAACGTGGTCAGCGACGGCAATTGGTACCCGCGGCCGCCGTTGAGCCGCACACGCCCGTTGGCGCCGACCTGCACCAGCAACGCCGCATTGAGGCTGACGCGGCTGAAGGCGCGATCGAAGCTCGCCGGATCGTTGAACGCCGGCTGCGCCACCGGCCCGGACGCGCCCAGCCAGAGCCGGTCGAACCGTGCGGCGGTGGTGAGCGCGACACGGTCGCCGAAATGGAGGTCGAGCATCGCGTCGACCGACGCGACGTCGTAGCTGATCGTGTCGGCGAACTGCGCGTTGCCGACGATCCGGTTGTTGCGATATTCGCTGCCGAGCCGGACGACGTTGTTGTCACCGAAGCGATAGAGCCCCGCCGCCTTGAGCGAAACGATGCGGTTGTCGATCTCCAGCGCGGCGTTCGGCCGATCTCTGAGCGCATCCTTGCCATAGGTCGCGTCCAGCCAGTTGACGAAGCCGCTGACCGTCAGCCCGCCCCAGGCGGTGTCGCGCGCGACGCTCGCATGGACGTTGCCGCTGCGGTAGAATTGATTCGAAAGGATCTGGCTCGGCAGATATTCCATCTGCCCGTTCGAGGCATAGCCGCCGCCGACCGTCGCCGTGGTGCGGCCGACGTGCGCGAACAATTCGCTCGCGACCTGCGACGCGGTCACGTCGGGCAAGCGGCCGGGCGTCAGCAAGGCGTCGGGCACGCGGCGCTCGTCCTCGCGCAGATGCTGCGCGCTCAGCTTGATCCCGATCCCGGCGGCAAGCGGCACCATCACCGAACCGGCGACGCGCGCGCGATCGTGATCGCCGAGCGCGGCGACCAGCGTCGCCGCGGGGGCGTCCCCCGGCTTCTTGGTGATGATGTTGACGACCCCGCTGGCGGCGTTGAAGCCGAACAGCGCGCTGGCCGGGCCGCGTACCAGCTCGATCTGCTGGATGTCCTCGATCGGCACGCCCAGCAGGTTCCAGTCGGTCATGCCGTAATGGTCGAGATAGACCTGTCGGCCGTCCACCAGCACCAGCAGCCGTGCGTTATAGCTCTGCACGCCGCCGCGGACCGCCACGTCGCTTTGCCCCGCGGTCCAGCGGTTGACGTCGATCCCGGCATATCCCTTGAGCAGCCCCGGCACGTCATGCGCGGGCGAGCGGGCGATCTGCTCGGCGGTGATGATGACGGTGGAGGCGGGCACCTCCGAGCCGCGTTGCGGACGCCCGGTGACGCTGGTGGTGACGGGCTCGCCCATCACTGCCTCGAGCGCCGAATAATCGACGGTCTGGGCAGCGGCAGGAACGACGGGCAGCGCCATCGCGGCGATGGCGGCCAGCATGCGCGAATGGCGCATCATCAAATCTCCTTGACCAGCATCAGGAATGCCGATCCGAACTTGGCATCTACGGCGCGCGCGGCGGCGCGATTGACGGTGATCTGGACCCGCGGGCTGGTCGCGATCGCGACCACGCAGCGCGCCGACGCCACACACGACTGGTCGGAGGTGATCGTGACGATATGGTTGCGGGTTGCGGCCTGCGCGATCTCGTCCTGCTCGCCGCGCAACCCGCCGGTGACGAACGCCACCTGCGTTCCGGCCAGCGTGCCGAGCGCACCGACGGCGATGCGCTTCACTCGGATCCGGCCCTTGCCCGCGCCGATCGCGCGTTCGATCGACGCTGCCTCGGCGACAGAATCGGCGTTGCCGGGGGCGTAGATGATCGCGGTCTGGATCGGTCCGGACGGCGGCAATTGGAGGAACGAGATGACCCGCGTGGCGACGGGGACGTTGAGCTCTGCCGCCGAGGGGGCGGTGACACTCATCACCCCGATCGTGGCAGTGGCGATTAAGGAAGCACGCAACTGTAAATTCCCGACGTTAGCAGACCCGCTTACGGGTCGTGCCTCACCAATTGGTTAACGGCAGGTGCTGCGCCAAAGGTCGTGATTGACGCGGAGGCGGCAAATGCGCTGTCTGGGCAGATGACCGATCAACGACTTCGCTTCTGCTACGCGGTGGTTAACCCCGGATGATGCTGTTCTCGATCGTCGCGGCGCTGGGGGTGTTGATCGTCCTGGTGGCGCTGCGCGCGCCGCCGTTCCTCGCCTTCGTCGTGGCCGCGCTCTGCGCCGCCTTGCTCCTCGGCGTGCCGCTCGCGCGCATACCCGGAGCGATCGAGAAGGGGATCGGCGACACGATCGGCCCGGTCGTCATCACGATCGTGCTCGGGGCGTTCCTCGGCAAGCTGATCGCCGACAGCGGCGCGGCGCAGCGGATCGCGGACACGCTGATCGGCTGGTGCGGGCCGTCGCGGCTGCCGATCGCGATGGCGGCGACCGGGTTCCTCGTCGGCATCCCGCTGTTCTACAATGTCGGCTTCGTGCTGATGGTGCCGCTGATCTTCTCGATCGTGTTGCGATCGGGGTTGCCGGCGGTGCATGTCGGCATCCCGTTGCTCGCCGGCCTGTCGATCGCGCACGGCTTCCTGCCGCCGCACCCGTCGCCGACCGCGGTGGTGGCGCAGCTCGGCGCCGATCTGGGCGTCACGCTGATCTACGGCCTGATCGTCGGGCTCCCCACGCTGGCGATCGCCGGCCCGCTGTTCGCGACGACGCTGAAGGGCATCGCCACGCCGCGCTCGCCCTTGTTCGACGCGGCGGTGGCGTCCGGCGACCGCGCGCGGCCCGGCGCGTTCGCCAGCTTCGTCTGCGCGCTGCTGCCGGTGATCCTCATCGCCGGGGCGACCGCGCTCCACTATGCGCCGCTTCCCGGGGCCGTCGCCACCGCGATCGCCTTCGTCGGGCATCCCACCAACGTGCTGCTGCTGTCGATCGCGGTCGGGATCGTCGCGCTGGGGCGCAGCGCCGGGTTGACCCGCGCCGAGATCATGGACGGTTTCACGGTCGCGATCCGCGACATCGCGCCGATCCTGCTCATCATCGCGGGCGCCGGCGGGTTGAAGCAGGTGCTGGTGGAGAGCGGTGCGGACAAGGTCCTCGCCACGCAGCTCGCCGGCCTGCCGTTACCCCCGCTCGCGCTCGGCTGGCTGCTGGCGTGCGTGATCCGCATCGCGGTCGGCTCGGCGACGGTGGCGGGGCTGACCGCGGGCGGTCTGATCCAGCCGGTGATCGTCGCAACCGGTGCGGACGCCAATCTGATGGTGCTGGCGATCGGGGCGGGCAGCCTGATGTGCAGCCACGTCAATGACTCGGGCTTCTGGATGTTCAAGGAATATTTCGGGCTGTCGTTGCGCGATACGTTCCGGTCCTGGTCGCTGATGGAAACGCTGGTCGGCGTGTTCGGGCTGCTCTTCGTGCTGCTGCTCGACGCGCTGCTGCGGCTTGGCTAGCATCCGTGCGCGGGGAGGATCGGCGATGCGCGGGTTCAGCGAATATCGGGTCGAGGCGAATGGGATCCGCCAGCACGTGATCGAGGCGGGAAGCGGACCGGCGATCCTCCTGTGTCACGGCTTTCCCGAACTCGGCTATTCGTGGCGGCACCAGCTGCGCGCGCTTGCCGATGCCGGCTATCGCGCGATCGCGCCCGACATGCGCGGCTATGGCGGCACGACCGTGCCTGACGGTGTCGAGCATTACACGATCTTCCATCTGACCGGCGACATGGTCGCGTTGCTCGAGGCGCTCGGCATCGCGGAGGCGGCGATCGTCGGGCATGACTGGGGCGCGCCGGTCGCCTGGACCGCGGCACAGCTTCGCCCCGATCTGTTCAGGGCGGTGCTGGGGATGTCGGTGCCGTTCGCGCGGCGCGGATCGATCAGCAGCCTCGCCAAGCTGCGCCGCGCCGGGCTCGATGCCTATTACCAGCTCTATTTCCAGACCCCCGGCAGGGCGGAGCGCGAGCTGGAGGCCGATGTCGATACGGCGATGCGCCGGATCATGTGGAGCCTCTCCGCCGGGCCGTCGACCGCATGGAGCGGGATGATCGGTCCGGCGGGCGCGCTGGCGGCGTTCCACGAACCCGACCAGCCGATGCCATGGATCGGCGACGAGGACCTTGCCCGCTATGGTGCCGCGTTCCGCGCAACCGGGTTTGCGGGCGCGCTGAACTGGTATCGCAACATCGACCGCAACTGGGAACTGACCGCGTCGCTGGCAGGGCTAGGGATCACGCAGCCGGCATGGTTCGTCATCGGCGATCGCGACCCGATCCTTCCGGCGGTCAGACCCGCGATCGATGTACTGCCGCAGACGGTGCCGGGCCTGCGCGGGACGACGATGCTGCCCGGCGTCGGTCACTGGCTCCAGCAGGAGGCCAGCGGCGCGGTGAACGCGGTGCTGATCGACTTTCTCGCGCGGAGCTTCCCCGCAACGCCGGGGTGAGCGCGCTACGCGCCGCCCGCGACGCCGACCCCGGTCGCGAGCAGCGCGAAGGTCGCGAGCCAGTGGCTGCCCATGTAATCGTCATCGAGGTGCGGCAGGCTGGCGGCGAGATGCCGCCCCGCCGTGCCGTGCATCGCCGGGGCGGCGGGATGCGCCGGACCGAGCGCCGCGGCGATCGCGCGCCAGCACCAGGCGCGGCTGAGATTGAGCCCGTCGAGATGCGCGATCTTGCCATCGCTGCGATCCGACACCGTCGCAGGGTGGAACAGGGTCGCGGGCGCGCCGCGCGCGAGATCGGGCAGGAAGGCGTCGAACCACGCCGCGAACGCCGGGGCGGCGAGCACCCGGCTCATCAGCACGGCCTCGACCAAGGCGGAGGACAGGAAGTCGTCCCCCGACGGCTCCCACGCCTGGCAGCCGCGATCGTCACCGAACCAGTCACCCGCCCGCGCGTCGATCAACGCGATGAGCGCGGCATCGTGTCGCATCGCCCAGTCGCGCGCCAGCACCAGCGCGAAGGCGGTATTGCCGTGCGTACCCGCGCGGATCGGATAGGTGAGTTTGGGCAGATAGGATCTGAACCGCTCCGCAAAGGCCGCCGCGAGCGGCGCGAGCGCCGCGGCCCACCCTTCATCGTGCCGCGCCGCCTCGGCATGGAGCGCGAGCAGCCACGCCCAGCCATAGGGCCGCTCGAACCCGGTGGACAGCGGCCGGTCGAGATAGGCCAGTTCGCCCGCGACCAGCGTCGGGGTAAGCATCGCCTCGGCGCGCGCCACGATCGCCGCCGCCTCGGGCAGGTCGGGGAACAGCCGCCGAACCGTCAGCAACTGCCACCAGCCATGAACACAGCTGTGCCAGTCGAAACTGCCATGGAAGATCGGGTGGAGCATGGCCGGCGTCGCGGCGTCGTGCGCGCCGGTCAGCACATGATCGAGCTTATAGGGATATTCGCGCCCGACATGGTCGAGCGTGATCCGCGCGAAACGGCGGGCGAGTACGGGATCGAGTGTCGTCATCGGACCACCCACCAGAGGAGCAGGATATTGAACGCCAGCAGCGGCAGGGCGGTCGCCGCCTGCGCGCGGATCACGCCGTAGCGATCGCGCAACTCGAGCAACGCGGCGGGGACGATGTTGAAATTGGCCGCCATCGGGGTCAGCAGCGTGCCGCAAAAGCCCGCCAGCATCCCCAGCGCCGCGATCGGCGCCGGATCGCCGCCATAGCGGTGGACGAGCAGCGGGATCGCGACCGCCGACACCATCACCGGAAAGGCGGCGAACGCATTGCCCATCACGACGGTGAACAGCGCCATGCCGAGCCCATAAGCGAGCGCCGCGCCGAAGATGCTGCCGGTCGGGATCGCCCGGCCGATCAACCCGCCCACGACCTCGCCGACGCCCGCCAGCGCGAACACCGCGCCGAGGCTGGCGAGCAATTGCGGCATGATCGCCGCCCAGCCGATCTCGTCGAGCAGCCGCCGGCCCGCCCGCACGCCCGAGAGCGGCGCGGCGCGGAGCAACAGATGACAGAGCAGCAGCGCGAGCAACGCGCCGACCGCCAGCGCGACGAGCGTCGCTTGCGCCGGGTCGACGCGCGCCGGCATCTGCTTGAACAGCACGGTGCCTCCCAGCGCCGCAGCGGGGATGACGAGCGCCAGCGCGAGCAACGGCCCTTGCGGGGCTGCCGCCGTGCTCGCCTCACCACGTTTCATTCGGCCCGAGGTGGCGATCGCCACCAGCGCCAGCACGAGGATGCCGTTGCCGATGTCGCCGAGCCGGTCGCCCGCGAAAAAGGACAGGGCGAGCAAGGCATGGAACAGCGCATTGCTCCAGCGGCGATCGACCGTCCCGAGGATCGCCGCCGCCGCGAAGAAGCTGCCCGCGACCAGATAGACGAAGCCGATCCCGATCATCGCCTGGGCCGCCGCGCCAGCCGGCGGTCGAACAGCCACAGCCGCGTGCCGTGGATCAGGGCAGCGGCGATCGCGGTCGGGATCGCCCAGACGGAGAGACGAAAAGGCTCGATACGGATGCCATAGCCGTCCAGCACCCCCTTCATCAGCAGGATCGAGCCGATCGCGATGAAGATGTCCTCGCCGAAGAACAGCCCGATATTGTCGGTCGCCGCCGCCAGCGCGCGGACGCGTTCGGGATCGGCGCGCGCGTCCTCGTCCGCGCCCGCGCCCTGCCGCTCCGCCGCGGCCTCGGCCATCGGCGCGACCAGCGGCCGCACGGTCTGCGCATGGCCGGCGATCGCGGTGAGACCAAGCGCGGCGGCGATCTGCCGGAACAGCAGGTAGCTCGCCAGCAACCGACCGACCGTCAACCCCTTGAGCCCCGCGACCAGCGTGCGGGCGCGTTCCTGCAATCCATGACGCTCGAGCAGTCCGATGACCGGCAGCACCATATAGATGGCGGTGACGTAGCGCGTCTCGTTGAAGGCATGGCCGAAACGCGCGAGCACCGTCAGCGGCTCGAGCCCCGCCGCAAGCCCGGTCAGCAACGCCGAGACGATGATGACCAGCAGCGGATGGAAGCGCAGCAGGAAACCAAGCGCGATCACCGCAATCCCGGACAGAACGAGCATCAGCCCGCCGCCCCATAGCCGCCACCACCGGGCGTCTCGATCACGAACACGTCGCCCGGCGCCATGTCGGCGGACGCGGTCGCCGCGAGCGGCTCGACCCGGCCGTCGGCACGCTCGATCCGGTTGATCCCGAGCGCGCCGTCGCCGCCGCCGTGCAGCCCGAATGGCGCGACCACGCGCCGGTTGGACAGGATGTTGGCGCGCATTGGCGCGCGGAAGCGGACGCGCCGCACTGCGCCGTCGCCGCCCCGCCATTCGCCAGCACCGCCCGACCCGCGCCGGATCGCGAACGCCTCCAGCAGCACCGGGAAGCGCGTCTCCAATATTTCCGGATCGGTCAGGCGGCTGTTCGTCATATGCGTCTGCACCGCGCTCGCCCCGGCGAACCCCGGTCCCGCGCCCGCGCCGCCGGCGATGGTCTCGTAATATTGCCGCGTTGCATCGCCGAAGGTGAAATTGTTCATCGTCCCCTGCGACGCCGCCATCACGCCCAGCGCGCCGAGCAACGCATCGGTGATGACCTGGCTGGTCTCGACGTTGCCGGCGACCACGGCGGCGGGGAAGCGCGGGTTGAGCATCGATCCCTCGGGGACGATCAAGGTCACCGGGCGCAGGAAGCCGTCGTTGAGCGGCACGTCCTCCGCGACCAGCGTCCGCAGCACGTAGAGCACCGCCGCGCGTGTGACCGCGAAAGGTGCGTTGGTGTTGCCGGGGCGTTGCGCGCTGGTGCCGGTGAAATCGACCGTCAGCGCTTCGGCAGCGTGATCGACACGGACGGCGACGCGCACCGTCGCACCGTCGTCGGTGGCATAGGCGAACGCGCCGTCGGACAGCGTTGCGATCGCCCGCCGCGCCAGCGTCTCGGCATGGGCCTGCACATGCTCCATATAGGCGCTGACGACCGCCAGCCCCTGTTCGCCGGCCAGCCGCTCCAGCCCGGCCGCACCGCGCGCGCAGGCGGCGAGCTGCGCGGTGAGGTCGGCGATATTCTGGTCGATGGCGCGCGCGGGGTGCGGCCCGGCGGCGAAGATCGCGCGCATCTCCGCCTCGCGCAGCCGCCCGTCGGCGACCACCAGCACGTCGTCGAGCACCACGCCCTCGTCATGGATCGTGCGGCTGTCCGCCGGCATCGACCCAGGGCTGGTGCCGCCGACATCGGCGTGATGCCCGCGCGCCGCGACGAAGAAGGCCGGCCGCGTGCCGCCGGCGAAGACCGGCTGAACGATCGTGATGTCGGGCAGGTGGGTGCCGCCACGATAGGGATCGTTGACCGCATAGGCATCACCGCGACGCATGCCGCGCCCGTCCGCCGCGCGGCTTGCCATCAGGTGGCGGACGCAGTCTCCCATCGAGCCGAGATGCACCGGGATGTGCGGCGCGTTGGCGACCAGATGCCCGTTCGCGTCGAAGATCGCGCAGGAGAAGTCGAGCCGCTCGCGGATGTTGACCGACGCCGCGCTGCGCTGGAGCGCCGAGCCCATCTCTTCCGCCAGCCCCATGAACAGCCCCGCGAAGATCGCGAGCCGCACCGGATCGACCGTCGCATCCGCCGCCTCGATACGGCGCGGCGCGGTGCGCGTCAGGCGCAACGTGCCGTCGGCCAGCGTCGCCGCCGACCAGCCCGGCTCGACCGCCACGGTCGAGGTCGCGTCGACGATCAGCGCCGGACCGTCGATCCGCACCTCCGCGTCGAGCGTGTCGCGGCGGTAGAGCGGGGTAGGGGCGACCACCCCACCGAGCGCCGCCTCGACGATCTCGGGCACGGCGGCGCCGTCCTGCGCGGCGGCGGCCATCGTCGGCGCGCGCGTCGGCAGCACCGCTTCGACCTGGACACGCTCGACGATCAGCAGGTCGTCGCCGTCGAACCCGAACCGGTCGCGATGCGCGACGGTGAAGGCCGCGGCCATCGCCGCCTCGTCGTCGACCGCGACATCGATACCCTGATCGGTACGCGCGTACCGGAGCGTCGCGCTCGCCTCGAGCCGCGCCTGCGATCCCAGCTCCGCCGCTGCCGCCGCGGCCAGTTCGTCGATGGCCCTTCGCCAGCCGTGCTCCGCGAGCGGCTGCCCGACCGTCCGCTGCCGCACGCTGCGGCGGTCGGCAAGCGCGATCCCCCACGCCGACAGGACGCCCGCAAGCGGATGGACCAGCACCTCGGTCATCCCCAGCGCATCGGCGACCAGACAGGCATGTTGCCCGCCGGCACCCCCGAAGCTCATCAGCGCATAGCTGGCCGGATCATGTCCGCGCGCCACCGACACCGCCTTGATCGCATTCGCCATATTGGCCACCGCGATCGCGACCAGCCCCTCGGCGGCCGCATCCGCGCCGGGGCGCGTGCCCGTCGCGGCTTCTACTTCGTCCAGCAGGTCGTCGAGCCGCGCGGCCACCACGCGGCGGCTGACGATGCGGGCGGAGCGGCCCGGCAGGCCGACGCCCGGCGCGACGTGCCGGTCGGTGACGTCGGTGCGGACCACGAGGACGCCGACGCCGTCGACGGCCATGGTCGTGGCGCGGAGCGCGAAGAACCGGTCCCGGCAGGCGTACTCCGCCTCGAAGGACTCCCGCG
>Ga0182213_1000100_pt1 | contig 13729 bp, 34 predicted proteins | sample G5R1MG_22_FD_128399 | JGI IMG/M metagenome (GOLD analysis project Ga0182213, IMG submission 128399) | Switchgrass phyllosphere microbial communities from Michigan, USA - G5R4_MAIN_03OCT2016_LD1 MG | ecosystem: Host-associated > Plants > Phyllosphere > Phylloplane/Leaf | place: USA: Michigan... | reverse complement strand
GTAGATATGGAATTAACAGAAGAGGAGCACAATAGGCTTCTAAGTAAGTGGAACGATTATAGTAATCGTGGGGGAAATATAACTATTACAACAGTTTATAATTCTCAATTTAACATTGATTTATCTTTTGTACAACTAATTAAAACTTTATAATGAAAGCAATTTATAGAATGAATTTAGATTTCGGAAGGATGGGAGATCTGGAAGGAACATTTACAGCAACTAAACAACAAGTTGAAATGCTAACTAACGGAACGTTGAGTGTTTATTGGGGTGAAGTTCTCGGAAAACATTCGGAGATTTATGGCACTATCGAACCCACCGATATCAAAATCTTATCAGATAATCCCGAAGTCGTAGAAGTGTTTGAAAAGTACGATTTTTCAAGTGGTTATAACCCCTTCTACCAAAGTGTATGGGATTTTGATTATGAAGCAAATGGTGTTAATGAAAATTTAGAAACAGTTGATGAGGTTATTGATATTCTTATTAAAAAAGAAACCAAATAATTATGAGCGACTATGAATCCCACTACGGGAAGTTAAGAAAAGTAGATTTAGAGGGAAAAACAATAGAAGAGTTTTTTGAACAGAAGTGTAAAGAAGAGGGTTTTGAAAGAGTTGAATATGATGAAGATTGGTATGCATGTTATTATGCAAACGCTTATCCACAAAAGTACTTCAAAAGTGAAGAGAACGTGTGGGAAGTATTCGATCATATTGAGTCAAAAGATTTAGATAATTTTCGTATTTCAAATAATAATGACGGTACTTATACGTTTTCAACCATGTTTTACAATGGAGGGACAGCTCTTAGTGAAATATTAGAAGAAGAAATTGCTAAACTATGACCTTTGATATTTTAACCACTATTGTCTTTCTTTCAGTTGCTGCTGTCTTCTTGCTGGTAGGCAGTTTCAAGTGGTGGTCTAACAGATGCACATCTTATAATGGTAGACATGACTGGAAAAGAGTAGGTGAAAAATATTATGGAGGTGAAGTAATACCAGATAAAATTGAATTACATTTAAAATGTAACAACTGTAAAAAAGAAATAAAGAAGATTTATGAAATTTAGAGAAGAAAAGATGAACGAAGTATTCACAAAGCACCATATTGAAGGATTACCTTTTGATGCAGTAATACACCATTTTTCAGAGAAAGACAAGAATGAACATATTCACGATCATCCATTTTCATTTACAAGTCATGTTTTACATGGAAGCTATATTGAGAGAGTTTGGTATATACTTGAAACAGGTGAATATGAATATAAGGATTTTCATAGAAAACAAGGGACATCTCACTTTGTGCATGCTGACTTAATTCATGAGATAATTGATTTACCTGAAGGAGAATGCTATACTTTAATTACACCTAATAAGTGGGAAAGAGAAACATATTTCTGGAAGTTTGAAGATGGCAAAGTTTATAATAGAAAATGGGATGATCCTGAATTCAAATTAGCAAACTTTTAAATTATTCCCCACTTAATTTGGTGGGGATTTTTTATTTTACACTTCGTTTTGTAAATTAAAAATAATTTACTATATTTGCTAATAAAATAATTAGTTATGAGTATAAACGCAGAAATTTTAATGGAATTATTAGAAGACCAAGATGTCTTAATTAGTAAAGATGTTGCTGAAATAGTAGCAGATGAAATTGCAGGGCACCTGTCAGAGATTAACACTAGCCACTATTTAAATGATAAGGCACCAAGTAAAAAAGAAGAAAACCTTCAACGACTAATAAACAATTTAAAGTATGAAAATGAAGTTTATAGAAATTCAGTAAAAAATAGAAGAGGTGCAAGTCATGTTTATATTGAGGACGGGGAAGTTAAATATGATTTATGATAGTAGAAATACTAATAAAGTCACTTATAGGATGCATAATATACGAAGTTAGTTCTATATTTATTTATCTGATGCTTTTTGACTATGACTATGGGTTGCTTAGAGATAAATCGTATAGATGGCAGAATAATGCATCCCTATATATCTTTATCAGTTGGTTTATTATTTGCGTTTTATTTACTTTTAATTGTATAAATTTATAATATGAAAAATAAATACTACATAGGAGTATTTAAAGAAGAATTTTGCAACTATGTTTTGATGTGTTATCAAGAAGGCGCTTTAAAATCAATAATTAAAATGGGTCAAATGAAAATACAAGAAGAAGTAGATTTTGATAATATGATAAATAACATGTCGGAATACTTTAATGCTGAAGTTATAGTTGAAGATTTTATTGATAGAAGAAGCTGTCCTAAAAAGTCGGCAATTAAAAAAGAGAAAGAGTTACGAGGGATTCCCAGTAAGACAGATAATTTGGAAAATATCATAGTAAATTTTCCATATCATAAAGGTAAAACCATTACTGTGGATCAAGAGAATGGTATTGAAACCGCTATTAAATTATGGGCACTTAATGAAAAATCAATTGAAATTAAATAAAATATAATTTTAAAATATGAAAATAGAAACATTATATAAAAAGGCTCATAAAGCCGAGAACGAAATGAATAAGTATTGTGGTCTTATTGTAATTGAAATTTTGAAGGGGTATAAGCAAACACGAGATAAGTATGAAGAGAGTAGTTTCTGTGAGGATTTAGGCTGTTTTATTCAGGCGGGAGACGGTTTAGTATTAACGGATCAATATGGAAGTAATGTTCCTGTAAGTTATATATGTGATATAATTAAAAATAAAGGATATTTCACCTTTGATGATTTCAAAGAAAATAGAATTTGAAAATATAACCAATGTGTTAAGGTTAATTAAAGTTTAAAATATGGAATACAAAGAATTTTTAGAAAAGTTAAAAGCGTCGAACATTGACCAAAAGACAAGTGAATTTACTGAAGACATGCCTGATGAGCTTTATGAATTATGGGAATCTTTTGATCCCGGGATTGTAGAATCTGACTTAGACATAGAGAAACACAGATGGTATGAAATCTCTACTGATGTATATGAAGTAAATGGAAATTATTTCGGCGTTCGCGGTGCTACTCAAATGTACTCTGAATCAAGTATGTGGAGTGATTTATTTGTCACTTGGGAAGTCTTTGAAATGAAACCCGTTCAAATAATAACTTATGTAACAATATAATAATTATGGATAAAGTGTTAACAACTTATGGGCCTATAACTACAGATTTTAAAGTTATGGCTAGATTAATTAAAAGAATGAGGGATATCAAGTCTAAAAAAGTGATCCCCCATAGATTAGATTGCTATGAAGTTGGCGAATGTTATGAATATATAAAAAATAAAACTAAAGATATTTTAATAAATGTCACAATGGAGATTTTCAATCCTTCATTAAATTATCCACCACACATAGATGATGGAGGTATAAGCTATTTTATACCTTTAGAGCCAGGTAACTTCTACATAAATACTGTTTCATATCCAATTGTACCTTTTGATGACGGTGCTGCCTTAATAAAGGATAAATTACCTGCACAACTTTTAATAAGATGGTTGCAAGACTAGTAGGATATGGCAATAATTGAAAATTACAAAAAAGCATTACAAGAAATTTATGATCATGTGGGCTTTGTAGAGGATTGGGTTGTCTATCCTATTGAGGATAATACTGAATACTATTGGGAAATAGATGATGACGAGATTATTTATGCAGAATCAAAAGAGGAGTTAGAAACACAAGAAGGTGCATGTTACAGTGGGTATGTTTATGAACAACGTTTTTATGACAAATATGTATATGAAGGTAAAGATTTCACTATGGTATTTTTAAATACACAAACAGATGGAATGAAATATTTCGCCTTATTTTCAAATCACAGAAGAGTTAACTAACCAGATCCCCGCTAACAACGGGGATTTTTTAATTTACAAATTAATAGATTTTGAAATATTATTTAAAATAATTAATTTAGCAGTATGAATTACAAGAACATTAAACAAGAACTAAACAGACTCGCAGCCAAGTACCAAAAAGGGGGTTATGCTGGTGAGGCAGATAAAATGGCTAAAGAACGTTTTAATAGCGCAGTAAACTGGGAGAAAGAGTATTTAAAAGGTAAAAAAATTAAAGAGAGAATATTGAAATTAGGTTTAGATCCAGAGGCCGAATTAGAAAGGATCGGTGATAGAGTAAATAATGTTACTTTGAATGTGGATAATTCTGATAGTAATATGAATGGTGCTTATTATTCTGATAGAGATAACTCTATAAATTACAATCAAAATGATAGTAGAAGCATGGGGAGTTACGCAATGAATCATGAATCAGGTCATATGTTCGATAGGTCTAATATAAGAAACTCGGACATGATTGATGACAGAAATGGTTTTGTTGATCCTAGTTTTACTGGAGGCTTGTGGCAGAAGATTAAAAGTGCTTTAAGTTCAGAGTATAATGCGCGTGAAGGGCATGAGGCTAATTGGGGAGAGATGGTGGCAGATGTGCACGCAGCAAGGCAGGAACTGAAAAAATCCGGTTATGATGGAAGATTCTCTAATTTTACAAATCAAGCGTATAATGATATGCGAAGATACGCAGATAAAAAACCCGATTCCGCATCAGGAAGACTTTTCATGAAAGTAGGAGCCCCAGAGACTTCAAGATACAATATTCTTAAAATGCAGTATAATCAGATAAATCCAAATGAGATTCCTAAAGAAGATAAAGATTTTATTAAAAATTATGAGCAGAACAAGAAGAAATATGACGATATTCAAAAACGTTATATGTTTGATATAATGAATAAAGTAGTTTCTAATGAGGAGCCTAACAGAAATATTGATTTTGTTAAATTAGGAGGTTTAATTAAACTATTGAAAGTTTGAAAACAAATGAAGTAAAAGATATACTCATGAAGGCCTTGTATGACTCAAAAAGCCTTATTACAGATAACTTCATTGGTTGTGGACTAGCTGAGTGTGATGTACTACGAGTAACAGGATCAAATCTTACATATGAATATGAAATCAAAGTTTCACGCGCAGATTTCAAAGCAGAACTGAAAAATAAGACTAAAAAGCATGCCGTTTTAAGAGGAAAACACAAAACAGATCCACACGTTTGGAAACATTCCGGAGAGGTAGATACTGAAGATGTATTGCAAGAAAGATGGGGAAGTGTTGCAAGAGCTAACTTCTTTTATTTTGTCACTCCTAAAGATCTTATCAAATTAGAAGAAATACCTGATTTTAGCGGTTTAATTTATGTAGACGAACTAGGATATCAAATAATAAAGAAAGCTCCTAAATTACACTCGTTTAAAGCCACAGAAAAGTTAATTAGAAAAGTGTGTAATGCATTAACAGCAAAAAATATATTTGGTAGCTCTTATATGACCTACAGAAACAAAGAGTCTGAAAGATTTATTCAAGAGTACGAACAGAGAAAAACCCCTTCATAATGGTTGGGGTTTAATTTATCTTCAATAAAATCTTCTAGTAAAGATTGAAAAAATACTTTAAGGTTTAATGAAACTGGGCCTGCTGAATACATATATACTCCATGTTCGTTTTTAATAAATGTATCGGGCTCGTGTCCGTTCATCCAGTCTCTAACATATTTATCAACGTCTTTTTTTAATTCTTCAATATTCATTGCTTTCTGTTTTAAGGGTTAAGTTGTCATTACTAAGGAGTTCAAAATAGTATTCAGAATTATTTTTTCGCAGTCCTTTTGCCCAATATCTCAAAGTAGTACAAGGTATTTTTATATTGATAGAACACTCCATAAATGAATTAAAAATACCCACTATTTTTTGATGTTTATGAAGTTTATTAGCAACGGCATGTTTACGATTTTCACTATTAGTCACCCACTCTAAATTTTCCACACTGTTATTTTGCTTATTACCATCAATATGATTTACCTGTGGTTTATTATCAGGATTAGGTATAAATGCTGTTGCGATAAGTCTATGAACGGGTTTTTGATAAGATTTACCATTTATAGTTACATTTACTCGCCAATATCCATATCTATCTTTAAAAGTTTTTAATATTTTTCTAGATTTTGCGTAGAAAACTTTGCCACTCCTATCTACCAAATATATCTCGTAGATCTTTAGTTTTTCGTCTTTTGTCATGATATATAATTAAGTAATTTAGCTTTATTTATTATTTTCTGCATATCATGTTCGCTGTATCCCCAATGTGGGTTATATAAACCACCATAGCCGTTTTTACCATTGGATATTTCGCCTGTCTGGATATAAGAGATAAAATCCTTCGTCAGGCCCAAAGAGTTCCGCCATGTGTCCATTTCTTCGGCGGGTAACCGTATTTTGTATGTAAAAACATATCCACGCCAGAGTATTCATTGAACATATACAGTCTGTTGTTGCGTAGTAAGATTTTTGCAACACCATGTTTTCCAGAGAAAAACTTCCTGCCTCTGCCAGCTATTTCTTGAATGATTTCATTCACTACTTCAATTCTTTGTTCTTTTGCCATCGTTTTCTTTTTTAATCTCCCCCGGCATTTCCCGGGGAAGAGTGGTTAAATGTATCCTAATTCAGTTGCTGCGATTTCTCCAATGTCGACTAAATCGCCTTCGGCATCATCAAAGTAGAATTCTCCAATTTTTTCATCAAGTTTATCCCATTTATCCGCCTTTATCATGTTTAAATCCGCCTGCTTGGCAATTGTTCTGAGCAAATCAATAGACGACTGAGAAAGCGCGTTTGCCGGATTATTGATTATAATTTCTATTGAGTTTGTGGCTGTATTTTCCATTGTTATTTAATTAGGTTAATTTTTAGTGTTAATTTGGCTTTTTAGCACAAATTCTTTTTCAAGTCCATCTATTTTAGCCTGCATATATCCATCTTTAAAGTAAAAAGTTTCTTGATATAAATACCTCTCATCATAATTTCCAGCCAGATAATTGTTTACACCGATACAATACGCCATAGGAGCATTGGGAAAAATTTCAGCAGCATGCTTAATTACTTTTCTATTATCATTTTTATTTTCCATTAGTCTTTTAAAAATTTATCTGTTAAGTGATTTTTTTGATTCGCGCATAATTCTCCGCATGATCCAGCCATGTTAGCTTTTTTCGCGTAATCATCAAAGATTATCTGTTTTTCTGTGTGCATAATTTTTAGTTTAAAAGAGGGCCGAAGCCCTCTAAGTGATTAGCAATTGCAACGTGGCACAACACTCCCGTGGTAAATGATATGAGGCTCACTTGGAAGACTATCGTTCCCATTATAAGTTGGGTTACCAACATCAAGGCCCCATGTAACAGATACTAGATAGCCGCTACTATTGTAAACGCAAGCATGTCCACTCATTGATTGATAACTTGTATGGCATAGAATCAGTGCCTTTCGATCAGCATCACCAGTTCCGCCTTTTAATTCCGCCTCGCGGTCAAGTCTCAGCGTTTCAATTGCTTCGTCAATCACCGCTTTTTCCTCTTCTTTCGACAAAGGCGGCAATTCCTCGCCACGGGCGGCCGCTTTGCTTTGGAAAATGGCTCCTTTCTGTTCCGGAGAAGAGATCTGAGATTCTGAGTTGTTGCATGATGTTAGCGTGGCAAGCATAATAATGCTCGCAAAAATAGCTTTTTTCATTGTAAAAAAATGTTTGTTTAATACCGGCAAAGAACGGTGCCGGCTTCCGTATTTATAATTGTTTCCTAAGATCTTATTCTGTCAATAAAATGCTCGTAGATATTTCCCATTACTTCAATTTCCTCAATAGATAATAATTCATCTATATCATATTCATATTTTTTAGAAAGATTGTGAGCGTATCTAACATCTTTAGAAAGTGTATTAAATACAACAAATAGATTTTCTCCATTTACTGTTTGATGGATATTAATTATATCTCCATTATTCAATTCTATGTTCATATTGCTTATTTTAATTCGTTAAGTAGTTGTTCAATTTCATTTGCCAGAAAGATGTAGGAAAATCTTCTGGATCTTCATTTAAATCACTCAATATGCCTTCCAGCATCTCCCTCATCTCTTCCTCACGGTCGGGGACGGGCTCTAGCCAAAATTCAGGCTGTGTTGTACCGAAAAACTTCCTTTTTCTTATGTCAAAAAGTCTTTTACCTTTATCGCCGTCATCAATTGTGAAGAAAACATCTCCCAGAGTTGGTCGCCGATCAGCCGCGCTTACTTTAATGTATTTTACTTTCATAGATTTGTTTTAAGGCTGATTTTGTAAGTGTAATATTGTTTAATATCAGATCCGCCACTGTGTTTACTGGCTTATATCCTATGCCATTACCTTGCTCCTCATAAAGCCATCCAGACATTAAGTCTATAGATATTTTTAATGCATTATTTTCAATACATTTATGATTAGTGCTTTTTAAAAACTTATTAACACACCAGCCTTCAAAGAGAACTTTGTCTTTGGCTTCATAAAATGATGTTGACTCTTTTTCCCATCGCTCCCATTCTTCATCTGTAGCAGGTGATAACGGGGCTCCTTTTAAAATATTTCCTTCATCATCCACCGGCACAAACATTGAAAGCGTCAAAGGCTGTTGTAAAAAAGTAGCGTAAGCGAATACTTTATCGTAGTATGTGGCAATATGATTCTGAATTTGTTGAAAGCTTGCGGCGTTTACTTCGTCAATTGTCATTCTTTGATTTAGGACAAAATCTGTCATTGATACTAATTTATTTTCCATACTTTATTTTTAGTTCGTTAATTCCGTTTGTTCTGAATATTACCAAGCTTTTCAGCCTTTCTCTTTCCGAAGGGGATTTCTCCACTCGTAACTGGTCGTTTATTCTGGTTTTATCATTTTCCAGAAGCTCTCTGATTTTGTCTTTGTTGTAGATCATAGCTCTGTGGAAGATTCAACAAGTTTATCTACTGTTTCGAAACTTTGTGTGACTCTGAATTCTGTACCACTATTCATTTCGATCCATGTTCCATCTTTAGGCAAATCAGTAGCCCTGTATCTTCTGATGTCGCTTACTTGAATTTCGATTGAGTTACCGTCGATTTCTGTTAATGTTATCATATATTTTAATTTTAGATTAGTAAATAGGTGGTTTTGGTTTTACGATGGGTTGGTAGTGGGTGATACCTGTGATCTCTGTAGTTCTTGGATAAGGGCTTCCACTCATGAGCCACCGATTTTTCCCCAAATAATGAGCGGCTTCAATACTATGGTTTTTGACTGCATAATATTCCCCAGGCTGGTCGGGCAGGTCCACCTCGCTCTCTATAAAGATCCATCCGTTATTGTCTTTCAGCCCGGACAAAGATTTTGGTCTTCTCTTATCGTAGTAATCATTATCATGATCTGTTGTTTCCCATTCTATACCGGAATTTGGCCATCGACCCCAAAAGTCCTTATCTCTTATCCATCCGTTTTCATCCGCATAAGATTTGAAGTCTTCCCAATACTGCCCGTAGGCCTCTTTTATTTTTTCTTGTTTTTTAGTCATGACTTTAGATTGTTATTTTAAAACGTCACACTATCGTAGTGACCAACGCCCTTGCGGAATTTATGCGGCGAATTTCGGATCCTCAGGGCACCGCTGCAAGACCGCTGTGTTTTAGCCGGCCTTCTGGGTTAAGGCGCAAGGCTTTTGTTAGACTCGCCCCGAGTGTTGTTAGTTTAGAAGTTCGGGGTTTTCGTAGATATTTCCGATGACTTCGACATGTTCGGCATTATCCCAGTAGTCGAGAAAAACATCGTTTGCTTTTTGTTTGACAGATGGTGTATCGTATATCTGTTTGCCTGGGATTTTTAAGCTGAATTGCGGCGCTGTCCATTCTATAACTCCGATATGGATTTTATCTAAATTCCAATCTTGATCTAATGCTGAATAATCGTAGCATTTTAATACATCCCCTTCATATATTTCTTTACTATATTTATCTTTTAATCCCGTAAATTGCATTAGTTCACAATCACTGTTTTTAATTTTAATTGCATTACCTAATTGGAAATCGCCATCATAAACTGAAACATATTCATCTTCTAAATAAATTGTTTCAACTTTTCGCATTTCTTTATTTGATTGTATGAATGCTCTAAATTTAATTTCTCTGTTCATAATATTTTGTTTTAAAGGCGGTGCCGCCCGGGGTTAATGTTTAAGTTAAATCCGGCTTTTTAAGCCTGCTGAAAGTTATAATTCGATGCTCGTCTATGTAACCACCTGCATCATCAATAAAGACTAAGTGTTGAGTCTTTTCGTCCTTCCCGAAGTAGCCTGTCGTCCAGATGCTTTCTGCGTTAAAACTATAACACACCAAAAGTTTAATGTTAATGGGTGACTCAAAGTTTAAAAGCTTCACCCATTCAATTTTTAATTCAACCATTTGTCTATCTGCTTTTTTGCCTTGTCCAAATTTTTAAATTCTTTCGTTAAATGAGAAGAGTGATTTGAATAGAAGGCTTGAAAAGTACCATGTGTAGTTTCTAAAATTGTTCTGTTTCTGTAAATGATCTCGTTTTTCATGATTTAAATGTTGTTATGATTAATCCAAAGTTTTTTTGTTTTTCTATATGCAAATATAGTAAATTATTTTAATAAGCCCAACTTTTATTGTATTTTAAATGTTGTTTAAATACGTTTGAATTTTTATCTCTTTGCCATAAATACATCATTTCAGATTCTATAAGCATTTTAGCTGTGTTTTTTGGAATATAAACAAAAGTCTCTTCTTTAGGCAAGTAGGTTTTTTGAGAATATTTTTCGGATTCTTCTTCTTTGTAATCTGATATTTTATTATTATCGACGAATCTAATAAGTTTATTGTTTATTCTTTCTGCTACTGCCCACTTTTCTTTTTTTCTTAGAAAATCTGTTTCAGCTTGTTTACATGTTGGATGAAAGTTCTTATCAGTCATGCACTGGATAATACTAAAGTTACTATCCATGAGCAACCAATTACTTTTTGTTTCATTCATTGTTTTTAAGATAGTTTTTTCAGTTGGTTTTGATAACGTGCCGAATTTAACGTGCTTTTCGATTTCTTGAATGGTAGTTTTAATATCCGCTGTATTACAAAAACTGAAAACTAATTCTTCACCATTCTTTAAAACAGTAAGATTAACTCTGTAACTAATTACTTCATATTTCAATATGTCGAAAGATAGATGTTCTTTAATATTATCCAATTCCGGTATCATAACTAAATTTTTTGCTCTTCGGCTTTTTCTGTAAGAATATTCACGGCTCTAAACATGCCGTTTCTGGTACCTCTGGCATAAGAGTAATCACTCAGTTCAGTTAATACTCTAAGAAGCATTTCTTCTTTTTCCTTCCAAGATAGGTTTTCGTTTTCCTTATCTCCAAGCATCGATCTGATTTCGATAAAAGCTGTGTGTTTTGTCATTCGGTTCATAACTTTCTCTTTAACTTTTTAAAAATCATTCTTAAATCGTCCATTGTCAAATCCTTTTTCTTCTGATTAAACTTAACCGTACAAGCGACCACATTTCCAGGGATATAACCTTTTGAGGCATCTACTCTGTCAATTGAAAAGCAATTGGGATTACCTTCTTCAAAAACCATTTCAACGCCTGTATAATAACATTTTTTAGTTTTTAATAATCTCTTATACTCTACAAAGCTTAATAGGAATGGAATATTTCTTTTATATGCATCCTGAGCCTTATTAGTATATTTTCTAGCGATGTCAATATCATTCATGATAAATTTCATTATAAGTTTTAATATGTGTCCCTACCTTAGTAGGTTCTCCAATCTCAATACCACCAGTATTAATTGGTTTTGAGTATACGGTGTAATCAATTAGTTTAGTTTCAAAATCGATTGTTCTGAGTGGCCTATTAATGTCTATTGTAGAGCCTACAGGCGTAAAGTATCTGCTTAAAAATTTTAGTTTTTCCATATTTTTATTATTTTCCTTTACACCATCTACAAAAATAAATATGCTTCGTCCCATCCCAAACAGTATCACAATGTTCACATATAGTGTATTCATTATCTTTTCTATGATCCTCTGCATCTATAGAGGTAGACCTGTCACTAAAATACTTAGTTGTTTCTTTTTCATCACTATCGAATAAACTCTCATTTAGCATTAAAGAAAGTATAGATGTGATTATTCTATCAGTTAATTTTCCCATAGTTTTATTTTGATAATTCTTGCATTGTTGCTACTTTTATTTTGTCTGCTTTTTTTGATTCCATATTAGTAATTCTTTTTAATTATCTCAACTTTACTCTTCTTACAATGTATTCTGATTTTATTTTATCGTAGAACATGATATGATCTGTATATGTGAAGTCTCCTTGTAAGTATTTTAATAGTAAGAAAGATATTGCCATCATTACTATAATTCCTAATGCTACTGTTAGTGTTTCCATTTTCTGTATTTGTAGGGTTCAATATAATTATATTTCCAAAGGCCTCTTTTTTGTCTTTTGGCAGTTTGTTCAAGGCGGTTTAAAAGGCTATTATTACTGTATTTTTTATAATGTGAGGCATAACCATTCTCAACTAATTTTTGTGAAATATAAATGCCGTTTAAATAAACTTTTACGATTTGTCTTCCGTATCTGTCTACGTTTATTACATCTACGTAAACTCTTTTGTTTTCAATTAAGTTTTTTAAATATAACTTACTTTCAACTCCAAATGTCTGTGATAATTCCGGAGCATCGATTTCAGCTAATCTGTATTTACCGCCTTTTGAATAAAAAGTGTCTCCGTCTATTACTCTACTTACATAAACTGATTGAGAGCAAAAGAGTGTTGTTATAAATATTAGCAGGTATTTAATTATTTTAAGGGTAAGTGAAGCCAGTAGTTGTAAATATAATCACGCCTTTAAATTTTTCTCTGTGGTAGTCTTTTACATCTTCATCCCATGATTTATTGTATAGCCATTTTTCAAACTCTTCATCAGTCCATTCTAAAGCGTTACCTCTATCATCCCAATGTTTATTTTCCTTATCAGATAAAACTAATCCTTTGCTTCTTTCTATTTGTAGTTGTTTTTTAGTGTATAATGACATAGTATTTATTTTATTGATTATAATTACAAGCTAAATTGCCAAATTGAACGGTAAAATTATTAGTGTTTAGAGACGTCCCAGTTGTATTTGAATATGAGTAATAATAAGTATTATTTTGTATCCATGTGCCTGCACTTACAAAATTAAGACCGCTAATCACAAGTGGATTATTAGGATTTTGTATTGAAGAAGGTGAACTGAATAACAAATAATAGCCACTACTCTGATTTTTAAGAAAATTTGGACAAGTGCCGTTTGAGTTGTTTAAAGCAGATACAGCTACTTTCTTAACGTTTCCATTGTCATCTACTGTAAGAACATACTGAGTAGCATTTACAGTTGGTATTTGCCTTACTCTTAAATCTCCATTTACATCTAGTGTTGCAGATGGTGAAGTTGTATTTACGCCAACTTGACTAAATGTTATGATTGGGAATAGTAATAAGATTAGTTTTTTCATAATATTTTATTTATTTAATATTTGCAAAAATGATGCCAATAATACAGCCACCCACACCAAAACAAATAAAATAACAAATATTAATCTCATAAAGTCTTTTAATTCTTCTGATTTCATCTTTTTCTACTTAATGTGTTAAAAATTAGGTTTTTAATTCTGTTTACAAATTTACGAAATTTTTTCATATTACATGTGTTAACTTAATTCTATTTCATTTCCTGTTCTTAGATGTACTCTGATTAAATCTGTCTCGCCATCACTCACTTTATTAATCTGCAACCTACCATCATTAGT
>Ga0182213_1000099_pt1 | contig 13774 bp, 11 predicted proteins | sample G5R1MG_22_FD_128399 | JGI IMG/M metagenome (GOLD analysis project Ga0182213, IMG submission 128399) | Switchgrass phyllosphere microbial communities from Michigan, USA - G5R4_MAIN_03OCT2016_LD1 MG | ecosystem: Host-associated > Plants > Phyllosphere > Phylloplane/Leaf | place: USA: Michigan... | reverse complement strand
GGCGCGTGACGAGCGTCGCCTCAAGGCAGCGCTGCACAGCCGGGTGCACGTCTTTGGCAAGGCTCGCACCCATCCACGCGTCGGTCTGACCATGGCCAACCTTGAGCGCAGCAACGCCCACGCCCACGCGTTGCACAGACCGTCGCCGCCCAGCAGCATCAGCAGCAACGGCGGTTCCACCTCAGGCGACCCAGCCATGCATGCGCCGTTGTCGTGGGGCAGCAAGAGCCGGGCCAAGCGCCATTGGATGAGGAGTATCGCATGCGAGCCCGAGACCGCATCAGTTGTCAATAGCAAGCCAGAGCCTGCGACCAAGATCAAGCCCATGAACAGCACGAAGTCAGAGTCAGAGATGAATGCCCAGAAGCCAGAGATAACGAACCACATCCAGCAAGCGCCAGCGATACACATCAAGTCAAAGCCCGAGCACGACGTCTCGGCGGAGTGGGATCTCACGTTTGAGCTCAACGAGGCGTCGATGATTGCCTCGACGCCCTACATCCCCCGCAGCACTACGCTCGACGACATCCGCCAGCGCGAGACGGACTCGCAGCACCTTCTCCGCCGCCTGGCCCGAGTGTCGCATACACCCCCGACCACCAGAACGACCCAGCCATTGCAACGCCACACCAAACCAGTCCCTCCTGAATCGAACCCAGAACCAGATTTGAAGTCAGAGCTAGAGGCGGAGCCAGAGCCTGAACAAGCGAGCCCACTTCCAATGCCAACGCTACATCGCGACACCACACCGCCACGCGACACCACACCACTACAGGACGACACACAGTCCCGCGGCACACTACTACACCGCATTCCGCCCCATGACACACCACCTCGCGATACACCACCCCAAAAAACACAGCCCCCCGACACCCCTCTCGCTCCCAAGACTCCAGTGGTGACTGGCGCATGGCTAGACACGCCTGCTCCACTCAACCTCCCACCAACTAACATTCCGCCACGATCCAGATCCGCATCACTCACCAAACGCAGCCCCCATCAACATCGAACACCTTCTCTCGCCTCCTGCACTCCCGCCATTGTGCCTCCAGTGTCCGTTCTTCATCCAAACCTCCCCACGTCCGCTCTCCAAGCCCTCGTCTGCCAGGCAAAATCGAGTGGCCGCCGCCCCTCAACCGACTACGGCGACTCGACCCTAAACTCCCTTCAAGATCTTATCGCCGACGCTCCTGATGTCGCCCTCGACGAAGACACACTGCAAGGGCTGCAATTACCCACCGCTGCGCCGCAGAACGAAGCTCAAAGGCAGCGCCAGCAAGAATTGTTGCACCTCCATCGTATGAATGATCGCTTGCGCGCCGCACGCACAAGTATACGCGATGCGAGTCGCGGCATGAAGAGAGTAGAGGACCAGGTGGACCATGTCGAACAGGACCCTCAAGGCAATACAGTACAGCCCTTCCGTCGGGGATGCCCCTGTGCAACGACGCATGCACATGATATCTCGTTTTGGCGTTGGGCAAAGAGCTTGGTCTGGCAGAAGCGTCTGCAGACGCTACGCCAAGCTTCTAACAGCAAGTGGAGAGCCTGGGGCGGTCTCACGGGTTTTGGCATTGTGCTCACCCTTTTCCTTGTCTGGTGGATAAGTGAGGAGATTGCATGGTACGTAGCCAGGCCCGTTATCTCGCCGATGCACCCCTCGAGACGATTGTCACTTTAGTTGACCAAAACAGTGAAATCTACTGCCACCACGCCTACGCACGGTCCACGCCCCACCCATTCAGCGTCAACATGGACGCGCCCCAATACCCTTTTGTCTTGCCAACACTGGCATATCGCAATTTTATACAACTTTGGTGGCTGCCTACTTGGTCTTGCATATCTTGGGTTTACTCGTCAATTTGGGGCTCCGTTGGCAATGTAGAAAGTGAAAGACCAACGCTAGTCATGGACACGCTGAGAGAGATGAAAGGAACAGCGTGGAGCACTGCAACAGTGACAGCACCCACGATGACGACGGGGCATTGGACTAGTCGGGCCCATAGTCAAGTAGCGGAGGATATGGAGTGGGATTTGAGCATGATGGATGATGAGCGGATATAGTCCCACGCTGTATCCCGAAAATCTAACCTGGGCAGATTTGCAGAATGGATAGGGGTCGTCTGGTGCGTCCGGTATTGTTTATAGGTTTCTTTGAAGCGTGGCGTCTTTACCGGTCGGACTAGGATGTGGTCTGGGAACGGCGTTGAGGCCTCGCTGTCCCTTTTACATTTATCGCTGACCAGCCAGCATCACATCTTTTCCGGGTCCTTTGTGGCTGTGCGTTTACGACATGGTCAGCTCCACGCATTATTTCTTTCGGGTGCCTTGACTCCAGGCAAAGACGTCTGGAACGCTTTAGTCGCAAGTACGACGAGTCAGAAAATCCAACTTTCGCTAAACCGGTTCGCGTTCTTTGCGCTGGTGATTGATCCCCATGACCTGGTGGATAGATCAGTTGACTGCACTCCAGCGCTGAGGTTTATCTCGTGCTCGTTTGTTGGTTGGGCGGATGTCTTGGATCTACGACAGAAGGTGGTAGGGGTTCAGGACTATGTACAGGGTCGTGAGCTAAGAAATCTTCAGCCAACTCTAGTTTTGAGATAAAATCCGTGGGAACGAAAATCTCTGTTACGTGACAGGTACTCAGGGAAAAGAAACGGCACGCACCTTACGATCATCTTCCTGCCATGTACCTACTATGTATTCGCGCAAACTATATATATCCACCGACGCCCTGGGTCCGAGAGCCGAATGCGCGATTTCTCACGTGTCTAAATAAAACACACGCTCTCAGCCCTGCGGCCGGCGCCTTATACTCCCATTGGCCCTCACATGGCCCCGCCATCATCCGCCTACCCTGTTAGCGCTCCGGACGTCAAACATAACTTGCACCTCTGAAACCACATGATTGGTTTCAGCGGCATGCTGTTCGTGCGGCGCCGCAACTTGCACCGTGTGACACCGGGGCGAACACTGGCCATGAACTGTTCAGAGCAAGTCTGTAGGGAAGGGACTGGACAGGGGAGGGGTGGTTAAAAAGTTAAAGTGAGGGACTTCCCCGCGTCGGTGACGGGTTGGGAGCTGGAAGCTTGGGAGCTGGTTATCGTCTCGAGTTGCACGAGGGTCTGTTTGCATGACGGCGCACACGAATATTTTCGTCCTGTCTCTCTATACTGGGTACCCACAACGGCGAATTGCTTGATAAAGGTATCGGCGAGGCGAGATAGCAACGCCGCGGTTTTGGGGTCCAAGACGACAACATCAGAAAACTGCAAACTCCAGCAAGACCCAAACACTGCTTACATTCATCATCCCGCCCACTTCCGCTTGTCTTCATCGGTACTCACAGTGGACGGACCACTATTTCCTTCAAGAAATCACATACCTGATCTACGCCAACCATGTTTCTTACCACGACGATAAAAGTTCTTTTCACTTTGCTTACTTCTCCGTCTTTCTGGTCGCAAATTGGGTTTTTTATCTCCTACATCGCCACCTGCCTCATCGTGCTCGAAGTCCTACGGCTGATCCACTCAGACGCGAGTAAACGCGATGTGGAGAAGATGCTAGAGTTCTACACCAGGAGCCGCACGCGAGGAACAAGCCTAGACGCACGCCGAGACCGTACAGCCAAACAGGTGGAAATGCCCGTCTCGCTTGCAGAATTGGAGAGAGACCTACATATGCCCCCAGTACCTCGACGAACAAGAAGTCCTGCTGCAGTCCACGCCCAATCTCATTCTCACCCTGAGATCGATGTGGAACACACGCTCAATAACGCCACGCACCGAAGAAGCAGTCGCACAACGTCCACGGATAAAAACGCCTTCGCCGTATTTGTGCAGCAGCAGCAGCAGCAGCAGCTACATGTACAGCCATCACAATCCCCACCGCGTCGTTTACGCAATCACAGCGATTCGCTCAACTCCATTGGCAGCGTGGAGTCGAAAGGCAGCATGAGGAGAAAGCGAGAGAGCTCACCAGTTAGCACGTCCAGCTCCAGTAAATCAAGCTCGCGGCGTACAAGTCCGACACCTCGTGGTAAAGATGGAAAGAAGGGTGCCAATGGGCTAGGCAGGATCTTAAAAACGAGACGGGAATAAATCGACTGTGCCGATACCGAGCAGAGTACAGTTTACTATAACCATTATCCATATACATGCCGATGCAATGTGAAGAGGAGCAAGAAATAAGAGAGACGACAGACTCCAGGGTTAGACGGAATCAGAATAAGAGACATAGAAGGCATGGTGCCTTGTGAACGGATTTACGATGACTTACGCAATCCATGACTTATGCAGCGATGTATCCTTTGCCAATGTACAAGTTTTTCCTCCTTTTATCCGTAGAATGTGACCAGCTCGTTAATGTTTGTGCTCCGGAACGTGCCTATGTACCGGGCATGCCATCCAACCCCCCAATTTCTCTACTGAAGTCCTCAAAGTCCACACCCTGATCCGCAAACATTTTCTTGACTTTTTCCGCAGCCGCAACCTGCCGTTCAGGCGTGAACCCCCCGGGAGCATTACTCTCATACTGAATGAGTTCCACCCATTTGAAGAACAGATTCTCCTTGCCCATCTCCGTCAGGCGCTCTTTGAACAAGATAACCTTGTCCCGGGCTTCTGATTCCGATCCTCGGTCGAGCTGGGAGCAGTCCCACATGGCCCACTCCCCTTCCTCACCTTCTTCGTTGCCGATGTAGACAAAAACACTCTTTCGCAAGATGTCGATCGAGATATGTTCTTTGTCCAGTAGCTGCGTCGCAGCCACCATGCCATAAAAGTCGAGATCGAAGCTCGCATCCATCAGCAGATACCCCGTCTTCCGCCTCAACCTCTCCTTCTCAAGAGCCGGCAGAATCCTCGTCTTGAAAAACGGGCTATCCTCTCCCGCCTTGCCGGACGCGCCTTCGGTCGCTCCCAGTAAATCTGCAGCGCCCCAACCCCTACTTTGCCTCACACAGACTTCCTCGTCACGAAAACCTACGTTCCACCGCCAAGACACTGGATTACCGGGGCTTTCGACAAAAAACGACCAGGGCCATGGCCCCACGATGCGGAACAGCATGAAGTCGGCAAGAAACAACAACATCCGTTTGAATACCTTCCATATCAGCGTGCCCCAAGGCGTACTATCGTAGTGAATGGTGGTATCGTTGGGATTGCCGAGGAAGGATAGGATAATGGCCCAATAGTGGGGCAGGGCGTGGTAGGCACGCCATGCAAGGATGAGGGTAAAGAAGAGATTGAGCAGTACGGGAACGATGAAGATGCTCTTCTTGTGAGCGGCGGGCAAGTTATCGGCGTGAATTATGTAGACGGATGCGGTGTCAAAGGTGGAGAGGAGGGTGGAGAGTTCGGACGGCGCAGCGGAGAAAGGTGGGGGAATAGAGGCGGATTTTGATGATGGTGTGAGAGTGCGCTGTTTGGCTTTGGGCGGCATCGTAAAGAACCCGAAGAGGGGTTATTGTCGTGCTGTAGATGTTGACTGAACCATTAGGAATGACCTTGTCGACACTGGCATGTGCTGTCTTGAAGATGAGGAAGTTGATGGACAGGGTGACTTCCTCCGACGTTTCGCCGCGCCGGTCACGTGCCCAAGCAATTTGCACCGCGACGTGTCCACCTTGGCCGACCCTTATCCTTCTGTAATCCAGTATCGTCACCGCATACATGGTCTCAGCTAACGCAAGCACGTGTCCTAATTGTGTGGTAGCCTGAATTTCGAAGATTGACCTCGACACGCAACGCGACATCGGACTGAGATATCGGAGTGCCATGACTCTATACCCCGATACAAGCGTCATTGGTCGGGCCTTTACGGCCGTCCGCTTTGACCGTTGATCCTGTGTACAGGACTTTTGCATGTGCGAGGCTTTGCATGTTCCGGCATCTAGAGGAGAGCCGATGGCCTTACCCCGCATGCAGCGTTGGCCACATCAAAACAGGGCATGGACACAGGACGACGCTTGAAAATTACCCATGGAAAGGAATCACACATAACTAGAGCTATTCATCAGTCAGCGTCGGCACCCCAATTCCGCTCTTCCTGGTACTCTCGCGACCCACGATATGCACTAACTCACAAAATACTATACACACCTTGCCTATCTTCACTCGTCATGGAACAGGTCGCACCTACGCTGTGTATCCTTCGGTACTTGTATGCCCAGTGCCACCCAAATTCGACGCTTAATTGACTGCCTTTCCCCTTTGATCCATTGTTCAATTGCCCCCTTACATAAACAATTGCTGCGACTCGTTCATCGCAGAGAGATGGCCGACACGCAAGGCTCATCAGTAAGTTCCATTGTTACATACATGGGAACGCTCGTGGCTAATAACTGTAGTCTATCCGAGGACCCCCATATCCACCTCGTGACGCAAGTCTAGGCGGCACGCCGAGCGTACTACCTGATGTCCCAATCTCCGTGACATTCCTTGTTCTATACTTCCTATTAGGACTTGTGCATGTCATGATCTTTCAGAGAAACAAGCATCGTGGACACAAATTCATCTTCAATGGCGCAATACTCGGTGCGTACCTTATCTTGATGCATTGCTAACCTACTTACCCATGTAGGGCTTTGCGGAATTCGAATCATTACAATGGCCCTACGTATGTCCTGGGCCTATCGCCCTAGGAATATAAGCCTGGCCATTGCAGCCAATATATTTGTCTACGTCGGAACCATCATCCTATACGGGATCAACTGGTTCTTCGTTCAGCGTATCATTCGCGCACAACATGCAGATCAAGGATGGTCTACTCCGTACCGAATCATCCATCGTGCTGGACTGGGATGCTTGGGTGTTTCTCTTATTCTAATTGTCATATCCCAGGTATGGCGAAACTTCACGCTGGATGAACAGAAGCTGAGGATCTTCCGCGCGTTGTCCCTCACTGGACAAACGTACTTCACGATTTTCTGTGTTGCACCGGCAGCTCTCATGGCCGTCGCACTGCTTGTTCCCCGAACAGAAGTAGAAAAGTTTGGAGCGGGGCGTTTGAGTAACAAGATCAGCATTCTATTTGCTGCGGTAGCAATCCTTTCCATCGGACAGATCTTCCGCTGTGTACTAGTCTGGCTCCCTCAAACTCCGCTAGCCATGGTTCAAAGTGGAGCTGGGGATCTGCCGCCGTTTCTGTCAAAGGCGTGCTTCTACATCTTCAATTTTGTTACAGAAATTTTGGTTATCGTTGTTTTCGCCTTATTCCGCGTCGACCTGCGCTTCCACATTCCGAATAGGTCCAGGCGAGCTGGCGATTACACCTGTAGCCGTTTCAATGTCCACCAAGATCACCAAAATAGTTATACCATGACTTCTGCCATGTCAGCGCATGGCTCCAAGGTGGAAAGTAACGACAAAACCATTACTGTTCGTCCGTCAACCGCGCCTATGACGCTCCAGAACGATTCTACCCAAACACTGCACCGCTACCAGTCATCAGTCTTCAAGGACACACAGACTCTAGCGGATTCTCTGATTCACCCTTCGACAACTCTCGGCGTAGACCGGGAAACCGGTGGCTGGACGATCAGACGCCTTTCTCAATACGCCACGAGCAGCCGCACTAGCATTTGCCACGCACCTTCGTCTAGCAGAACAACCCTCACCGACGGGAACACACAGGCCGACGATGCTATACCTCCAGTACCGGAGCTTCCCGCTCAGTGGCCATTGCCAGGCACTGTGTCACACTCCGAATCACGCGCGGGTCGCGAGCACAAGAATTTACATTCTTGTTAGGCCCGCAGCGTCAGACTACAAGACCTGAGACGCCGATAAGCCCATCTATGGTTCCACGAAGCCCAGAGGAGAGCCCGATAGCTTATTCCGGTCCACTCCGAGCCTAAGAAAGTTTCGGCTGTTATTTTTCACATATATACTATATATATGTGGCAAAAACTGGCCTAAAACCAATAATTTTTATTCCTTCTTTCGTGTTGTACATATAGAATACATATTATATCTAGTAGGGGAGGAAGGAGGGGGGGTTATGCCATCTTGGAGCGTCATAGGCTAGCTCTATAATAAATAATTCTATTCTCCAGAGGTGCACAATTCATCTACTTGGATTACTCGGTTCCTCTGTCACCGCCTCCCCCTATTTCGGTCACTCGGCCATCCCTAGTAGCAAAGACTCCGGCGCCAAACGTATTGTTACTACTAATACCGGCCGTATCGCCAAAACATAACATGTCGTGAGGAAAGTACTCCAAGTCCCAGGGCATCATGTCTGCGCCGAGCACCGACATATCCACGTCTTGTGTATCAATGACCATATCGCCAAATGGAGTTTCAGTGGGGGTGTGGAGCGTGGTAAAAGGCGGAGATAAGGCAGTATGGTTGTGGTTGTGGTTGTGGGGGATAGGAAGGGATGGTGTTTGCGCGTAAGGATGAGTGGAGTGTAGAGAGGATCTGGGAGACTCGGTGGTATACGGGGTGTGGAGGTTAAGGAGGAGATCGGCGTCGGATACTAGGATGTGACTGGCAGGCGAGGGAGAGTGCAAGGTTGAATTGGAGGGAGGGGGAGGCATAGCAATGGGGTTGAAGTTACTGAATGTGGATGGCGATGGCTGGTTGGGTTCGAATTTGACAGGAGGCTCAGAAAGGAGCGATGTGATAGAAGTTTGGGTGGCTGGCTTGGCCGTGCGAGTGTCATTGATTTCCGAGGTATACATGACGGCAACGTTGGTCGATGGGGAATTCATAGTACCCGTAAGGGACCATCCGATCGCTACAAAATGGTGAGTCAGTAATTCTCCTTGACTGGAGCGAACAGCGACACCCCCACCCCATCTCAACATTCCAGCAGAAACCTCTCGCATCACAGGCTTACCTTGACTAGGATGTACCGAGGGTGACCCGGGGATTGGTGTCCGTGAGCTTTTTCGGATCGCAGCAGCCATCTTAGCCACTTCGCCTTCAGGATTATCTGTAGTGAGATAAGTACCCCAACTGAGTTTCCTACGCCAGCCGGGGCTTGTAAAGGAGGGTTCTGGTTCAGGTACCTCCAACGCACTTTCTACATCTTCAGTTGTATATAACAGAGGATCACCCACTCCCTTTGCTTTTTGATCTAGCACGGTCAGGATGTACTTTACCCCGGCCCAGTACGACTCGAGAGATTTCAATGCGCGGTGGCATCGTTGGTAATTTTGGTTGGCGGCAGAGGCGAGCAAGGAATGCTTGGCAGCCTGTTTCTGCTCATGTTCATTGATGGAGTTCAAGCGATCTATTGAGTTGCCTACGAACTGCTTACTGTCTCCCTCGCCGTGCCGACCGGGTGTGGGGGGCCGTGAATGGGGTTGGGATGACGCGGAGTGAATTACTGATTCTTTAAGAAAGGCACAGGCAGTAATATAGATTGGTTGGCTATTGCTTGTCAGGACAAAATGATTCTAGGGAGATGGAAATTGGAAAAAGGTATGCTTTTGATGGGAACGGGAAGTACATTTGATAGTAGCATCACACAAGAATTGTCCACATACCTGGTAAATGGATTGCCCAATCCACTCCTGACATCAATGAGCTCGGTAAAAGCCAGGATATCGGAGACTGTTTTTGCAGAGGACATGGATAGCTCTCTGCTGTTGATTGACAGGGATTGTGGGGTGCCCTCCAAGGTCTTGAGCAGGGTCGGTTGATGTAACAGCACAATGAGGGTATGGAACCAGCAGTGGAGGAGGAGAAAGTTTGTTCCCTGATTGATCTTGACGTATTGCTGGAAGTTGACGGCATTAAAGTGTAATTTGGGTGACAAATTTTGGTAGATGAGTGTCAGGCGATCCTCGAGCTGTCCGAGCTGTTTCTGCAAGTCACCAGTGATGTCGGTGGCATCTCTGATCCTGTTGAGCAGATCTGTAACCCGTCCGTACAGGTGAATGATGCGAATCAGAGCGGGGTAGGGGGAAGGCCAGCAAGAGACAGGGTCGACCTCGTCGAGAGAAGGAAAGGAGATTTCAATGTCACGATCACGCAAGGTGACGGGCCGACCGGTGCCAGAAGAAATGACGCGATCGAGGAAGAAGATGGACCAGAAGGTGTCGAGCCTCTCACGCTCGACAGCTCGCTGTTCCTGTTCTTGAGCGGTTTGTTGTGGCGATGCGGACGGTGCTGACTCTCGATGCGAAGTGTGCCCTGGGGAATCCGGGATAATGGAATTAGGCGTGGGGCCATTGCGACCTTCATAGCGGAGACCCTGCAGTGTCTGCATGCCTAGGTCCTGTGCCATGCGGATGGAGATGCCTAGGTACATCCACAGGCCACTGTCGCGACTGGCACCAAATTCGTCGTAGGCCAGCAGCAAGGCAGCCTGCACCACGGCCACACTCGGGCAAGGAAATGCATCGGGTATAGCAGCCTTGGCGCGTTGAGCAAAGGCTTGGCCGTAGTCCGGTGGCTGGGCGTCGTGGCCCATTAACATGGAATCGGTCGAGAAGCGGGCGGCGAGGGCGCAGACGGCATCTACTAGGATGGCGTCGACTTGCTTCTCCTCGAGATCGCGCATGAAGCGGTCGCGCTGCAGAAAGGGGAAGGAACAGCCTAGATGGAGGAAGAAGAGCTGGCAAAGATGGGTGAGTAGAGGGCTAGGCGCCATCGCGGAGGCGTCGTAGAGGGGAATTTCCATTGGTGTGCGGGCTTCTGGAATGGGCGGGGAGGTGGTCGAGGCCTGTGTAGGTGATGCGTCAACGGTGTGTTGGTCGGACGTGGTTTGCCCACTGCCATGCTGTTTTGGGCGAACTTTGACGACCATCTGCTTCAGGCCGGGCATGATGGCTGTGGGCCCAAAGTACCGAAAATAGGGCATGCGGTTGCGCGTGCTCAGCCGCAGCACCGCGCTGGGTGCGCTGGCCGTGCTACGACCCTCGTCTTCGGGCTTGGGAGATAGCTGTGCCAATGGAGGATCGGTATGGTGGGAGGCGGATGCGAGACTGGATGGTGGGAATGACTGAACGGAATATATGAGGCGGGGGTCGATGGGCGGGTCGTCTCGGGGGAGGCTCTGCCGGGTCTGCTGCAGGCTCTGCCGTCGCACGGCCTTGTGGATATCCCGACTGGCATCGGCTGCGCCATGGTCGTCTCCGTAGCCTGCACAGTCATGCTTGTTCTGGGTACAGGTGCCGCAGTGGGGACGCTCACCTGGGGGCTGTCAGTGTCCAGGACGCCTCACCCTCGAGACAGGTAACACAACTCACCCGAGCAGCGCGTCTTCTTGCGTCGGCAGGTCAGGCAGGCCGAGTTGATGCGGCGGCGCTTCGCATAGGGCCCTTCGTGGTTGGCGACGAAGCGGATGGGCCTGGGCGCCGGGGCAGAGGCGGCCGAGGAGGCGCCGCGATGCATGAGCCGCGATGTCGAGGCACGTTGAGGCTAGTCCTGCGGGAGTAACAATGAGGAGGGGTCGAGCCTTACGGGCTAGGCATTGGGGGCCAAGATGTGGCGGGCGGCGGGCGATACGGCAGCCGGGGCGGGGCGAGCCGCATGTATCAAGGTTGTCACGCACAGGGCGAGGACAGCGGAGCGGACGACGGGCAGAGAGGGGGCGGGCAGCCGTGGGGGGAGGGCGAGGTAGCAGCGGCATGGCGTCGAGAAGTGCGTCGGCAGGTCCAAGGAGCTAAGCCCAGCCTGCCAGAGAGCACGAGGTGACGACGGCCATGGCCAAGCGGGGCCGTTACCCCAGATTCTCACGGGCGCTTAGCCGTTTTGGGCTGACGAGAAAAAGTGGGTGAGAACAAACCACGACATACCCGAAATCGTATCCACACCCACACCGCCAACGGAAGCCACATCGCAGCCACAGAGGGGCAGCGCCACCGCCACCGACATCACTCAACACCACCGCCATGGAGGCTCTTCGGCCAGCCCTGCGACCAGCCCTGCGTTCCGCCAGGCCCTACCGGCCACTCTACCCATGCCTGCACACTGACGCCCTCCGCCGTGCTGCCCCACCACCGGCGACAGCGGCATCGGAGCCGTCCGACGCAATGGCACGAGTGGCGCGAAAGCGGCGACAGGCCGATGTGATGAAGCAGGCGCGCGAGATGCGCGACGTGTACGCGCCTGCACACCAGCCCAAGAACACGCTGGCCAGGCGCTTCTGGAAAGACGTGCACGTACGCGAGGCAAACGACGGCCTGCAAGTTCTGCTTGACCACCGCCCGGTGCGAATGCCCAACCAGCAGATTCTTACGCTACCGCCGACGAAGCAGCCGCTGGCCACGGCAATTGCGCTCGAGTGGGACCTGCTCACGAGCGCCCAGCAGGCCCTCCACGCCGACAACATCCCTATGACCTCACTGGCCGCCCGTGCCCTGGACCTTGCCGCTGCCGATACCGACGGACGCGCCCACGTCCGGGCCGCCGTGGTCGATTACCTGATGCGCGTGCTGTCGACGGACACGCTGTTGTGCTGGGCGCCCGAAACAGTGCGCCACGACGCAACGCAGGACGGTCAGACGCTGCGCGAGCGTCAGCGAGACGTGGCCATGCAAGTGACAGCCTACCTCAGTGCGCATGTGTGGCCTGGCATCGTGCTGCAGCCCACGCTGGACCCATCCAGCATCCTGCCCGTGGCCCAGCCCACCGCGACGCAGTACGCCGTGCGCAGCTGGTGTGAGGAACTGCCGGCGTTTGAGCTTGCAGGCCTCGAACGTGCCGTGCTGGCGTCCAAGAGCCTGCTTGTGGGCGCACGACTCGTGCATGAATGGGGCGAGGCGTTTGCCCAGGCCCGCCCGGCCGCCTCCGCCTCGGAGCCACGGTTTGGCGTCGACGAGGCGGCGGCGGCGGCGACCCTCGAAGTGCAGTGGCAGACGGCACAGTGGGGCGAGGTTGAAGACACGCACGACGTGGAGCGCGAGGACCTGCGGCGGCAGCTCGGCAGTGCGATTGTGCTGGTCGGGGGAGTGTTGTTGTAGGCGGCACTGGTGCAGTCACGTTGCGGTTGTCACGTGCAAATGATATTTCGTCATGTAATTGTATATGGCTGCACTTGTCCTAGTGCAGATCTTCGAGGATGGAGAGGCTAGCCGCAAGAAGGAGAATGTCTGTATTGTATCGAAAGATTGCTCAATTAGTAAGGGTATCCAAAGCCTGAGAGACAGAAGGATGAGTCATGCTAGGCCAAGAACAGGCGTTTTGTATATGGAAAGTAGAATACCCGCTCTAGCGTTGGGAAACGCCCCACTCCCCCATTAGAGCCCGCCCCACATCAAGACGACCGACTTCCCTCGCAATGTCCTGCACTGTCCTGTCCGGCCCCTTCATCGCCGCTTGCTTGTTTCCCCGCGCACTGATTGCGGCAGTGTCTCATCATCGCCATCGCTGCCTCGGTGTACGTGACTGCCCGGGCGCATCATGGAAGGGTATGAGCCTGGTTGGGCGAATGGGTGCAGGTGCATGCATGGCTGATGGCGCTGCAGGCACAAGCGCTCCAAGTCGGGCGCCGTCAAGCAACTCCTCTCGCGCGTCTCATCTCGCGGTGACGTGACGCCGCCCGACGCCACAGCGACCACGGCTACTACACCTGCCGCCCATGCCGCCACCCTGTCGCCGCCGGCATCGTCGACCGCCTCGTTACGCTCGCAGCCGGGCCACCACCACCGCAGCCCCTCGGCCGGCGTGGCTCTCCAGCCACCTCCACCTAGCATGCCTAAGTCGTCGTCGATCGAACAGTCAGTCCGCCTGTTCCGCGTCTTCGAGGCGCTGCGTAACGGCGACACGGCCGCCATCGCACGTGCCCTGCGCGACCAGCCCACCCCTCCCAG
>Ga0182213_1000098_pt1 | contig 13858 bp, 34 predicted proteins | sample G5R1MG_22_FD_128399 | JGI IMG/M metagenome (GOLD analysis project Ga0182213, IMG submission 128399) | Switchgrass phyllosphere microbial communities from Michigan, USA - G5R4_MAIN_03OCT2016_LD1 MG | ecosystem: Host-associated > Plants > Phyllosphere > Phylloplane/Leaf | place: USA: Michigan... | reverse complement strand
CGGCTTGGCGAAGCGAGCCCTCATAGGTGGTTTCAAACACCTTCTCATGCGCCGCGCCGTCGTGGGGTAGGATGCAGTGCGCCTTGCCGTATCCATGCTCACGCAGCCAGTTGACGTGCACGGCAAGGGGCTGGCCAACCGCTTCATAGTAATCGATGATCCAGACTTCCTTGCCGACGAACTGCACCACCCAGATCGCGGTGGCGTCAGCCTTGGCTCCGGTCCCGCCGATGTCCCATATGGCCCACAGCGTCATCAACGGGTCGGCATTGACCCGGCAGATGCGGCCATCGATCTTCGCAACGTTCAGGTGCTTGGCGTAGTAAGCACCCTCGACGATCGTAAGGTATTCGCCTTCCCAGATGTGCCCATACTGGTCCGGGCGCTCACGCATATCCTTGAGGCGGACGCGGTTCAGGATCTCGGGGAACCAGGGATTATCCCGCCAATTCATCTCGACGATCTTGGTGCGAGGATCGTTATCGTTGTCGTGGCGGAAGCGGGTATTGGTCGCGGACTTCTTGCGCTCGGGGTTCCAGCATAGCCACAGCTCGCTGTCCTCTTCGCGCAGCGTCGGGATCAGCTTCACCCACGCTTCTTCCGTCACCGGCTCGGCCTCGTCGATCCACGCCAGCAAGATGCGGAACTTGGACTTGATGCTGTTGAGATTGCGCGACAGGCCGACGAACGAGTACGAGATGCGTCCTGACTTTGTGCGGATGTAGTTCTCGCCAATGTCGAAGTGAGGCAGCAGCCAATCCGTTTCTCGGATCGCAGCCTTGATCTCCTCCAGCGAGGAGTCGGCAAGTGAGTTCATGAACTGGCGCGCGCACAGGATGATGCCCTGCCGCCCCTCCTGGTCCCACTTGTAGGCACGCACTGCGGTCATCAGGGCGAACGTGCGGGTCTTTGCTGAGCCGCGACCGCCATGAGCGCCACGAACATCAGCGTCACCCTCGAACACCGGCACCAGCTTGGCAGGGATCTTGATCTGCGCGGCAGTCACTCCGGCGATACCCCGACAAGCTCGATACGGGTAATCTTGATAGGCCCGCCATCTTCCCCAGTGACCTGCATTGGAAGCACTTTGCCCAGCAGGGTAAGGAAAGCGGCAGGATTGGCGGTGGCTTGAGTGGTCAGATATCCAACCATGCCGTCCTTATCGCCCGCCTTCTCAGCGGCCTGTAGGATCGCATCTTTCAAAAGCGCAGTAGTCTTGTTGGGAGTGCCTTTAGGACGCCCACGCCCTGCCGCTGGTGGAGTTTTCACCACTACTTTATTCTTTGATGGTCGGCCTGCGTTCGTCATGGCAGGCAACCAACTACATCTTATAGAATCGCCTGTGCATATGACATAAATCGAATTGTCAACGCAGGAGCGATAATCTTGGGAGTGACCTGAACACCGTCCTGATCGGCACATGCAATTCACGAGCGATGCGCGATTTGTTCACGCGCTCGCCGTTCGCGCGCATTTCTGCTGCACGAAGGATTATGCGTTGACGCTGCAATGCGGGCCTACCTCTGGCCATGCTATCCCTCCTTCAGCTTGCGGGGTGGTTCCGGGATCTCGCTCACCGCTTGTCCCCTTGGTCTTTGGTGGTGGGCTTATGTTGATCATCCCAAACAGCCGCGCCAACCGTCCCCAGGATGGAGAAGGCGCACAACAATGCACCGGACGCGCCAGCAATCGCGGTAACGAAATTCAGCCACAGCAAGGCGATGGCGAATGGTACTGCAATCCTCATTCCCCCTCTCCTTTGGTGGTGGGTGGATAGGGAAGGTCGCGAACGGTGATGCGCCAGCCAAAACCAAGCGGCAGAACCGTGTCATAACCATAGCGCTCGCTGAACACGGCGACGCACCACGGCGCCTTCAGTGCGTACATCCGCCGGCGAACGCGAAAGACGATCTGGCCGTATCGAGGGCTCGCCCGAAAGCGCACGTAGCGCGGTTGCCACTCAGCCATGATGTGGGGTGCTGTCGTTGGGGGTGGTGAGGACACGGTTGCGGGCGATTTTGCGGCGGACAGCGCGCTTGCTCACAGCCAAGCCATAGCCCCAAGCAGCGAAGCGGATCGCGAACGGTGTGCCGCAGTCGGAGTGGGCGGTATTCGGACGGATCGGCAGCTTGCCTCGCGGACAACACCGGAAGGTTGAATTCAACCATGGGCGGCTAGCAGCACTCACGCCGTCTCTCCTCTTGTGGTCAGGCCTGCTTGGGTGGTGGAGAACGGGCCCGTCAGGGCGAATGGCTGCGCCACCGCGCTCTCGTGAACCGAGACGCCTTGCGCCTCGGCCCTCCGGGCTTTGATCGCTTTCGCAGGGTCGCGCATCATCGATAGCCCACCACGTCGAAAGGATGGCTTTCGATTGACCACCGCAGTTGCGCGGCGGTGTATGTGAACTTGCTGGTGCAGCCGTTGCGGAATAGCACTTCCAACTGCCGTTCCCCGGTGGCAGGTCGCTTGCCACGACAGGGCTGGAATCCGCGATCCGCGATGTCCTGCAGCTTGATGATCGGCCCCGTGTTCATCGGTCATGCCGCCATCTCATGTGCGCAGTCGCAGGCCACTTCCTCGCCTTCCAGCGTGAGGATGCGGCCAACGTCCTGGCAGGTGGCGCAACGGCGGTGGGTCTGATCGGTGAGCTGCTGGCGGACCGGCGCGGGGTTGCTCTGGCGCAGCGTGTACCGGCCATCATCATGCAGCCACAGCAGGCCGCGCGTCTCTGCGATCTCGCGCCAGTTCTTCGGCAACCCGTCGATCTCCTTCTGCGTGACATCGCCACGCGCGAGAGCCGCCATAGTGTCCTCGAACCGCGCCTGGTTGTCCCAGAACACGAAGCTCTTTGCGCGCTCCTGCAGGCGCAACGCATCATCATCGCGCTTCCACTCCGCCAGGATGGTCAGACACTCGGCAATTGAGGGGAACCATTGGCAACGCTCCAGCACCCGGTCGCACAGGTAGCTGATCTGCTCATTCGGGAAGCCGCCCAGCTTGCCGAGGTAGGCGCGCATCAGAAGCTGGCCGCTCACCTCGTCCGAATTGCGCTTGGGCAGGGTGGCCAGCAGCACGCGGAAGCACTCGCCAAAGTGCTGTTCAGAACAGGCGGCGAGGACCGGCAAGCGCGCGTCCGCGATCTGGCGTGCCTGCGCCAGCGTCATGGGTTCGGTGCGGGCGATTGCCGTCGCCCAGTCCAAGGAGATCGTCAAAGGCTGCGATCGCGCCGTCTTTGGGCTTTGCGAAAGGCCGGACGTTACTCGATCCAGAGTTGCTGCGAGTGTTTGCATTGGCGCTTCCCTTCATCTCGTCTGTTTCGAATACCGTCTGCCAACCACGCTCCACGGCGTGGGCAAGGATCGGGCCGGGTGGCCATCCAGCGCGGCTCCAGGCGTCCAGCTTGTTGGTGATCTGGCGATATGCCCCCGCCGTCATCGGCTTCCGCGCTGCCTTTCGGGTTTTCAGGAGGCTGGCCCAATCGATCGCATCGCAATCGGCAGGGCAGGGGAACTCGTCGCGTGCGGTGACTACCGGAGGAGACTTAGTCTCCGAAGGTAGTGAAGGTTCAGAAGAAGGTTCCGTGTCCCGTTTCCGGTACTCTTTCCGAGCGGAAACGGTACTGTTCCGTTTTTGGGACTGTTCCGTTTCCGGTACACTTCCCATTACGGGGCGGTAGACCTTGATCTGTTTGGTTTTTCCTGCGCGCTCGCCGGTGTCCTCGATCAAGCCACGGCTTTCTAGCTCGGCCTGGTTGGCGAGGACGGCCTTACGGTCCTGCCCGGTGATCTCGCATAGGTGAGCGGTCGAGGCGAACACCAAGCCCGTCTTGAAGTTGGCGCACTCAGCCATCGCTACAAGCGTGAACTTCAGCCCGCTAGGCTTGATGTCCTGCTTGAACGCCCAGGCGATGGCCTCGCTACTCACTGAAGCAGATCCGCGAAAGCATCGAGGCGCAGAACGATCAGCGTCGTGCCCCGGTCCTCACGCATGGCGACGAAATCATTTTCGCCCAGCGCCTTCTCGATCCACTCAGGCAGGGCCGCGCGACGCTTGCACTCGCCACGGTAGATGGTCTTGCCATCGTACCCGGCAGTCACTTCGACATCGCCCTTGGCGTATGCCGTGGCCCCCGAAAGCGGCACGCGCTGCGCAGCCAGACCGCGAGCCTTGAAGTCATTCACAAGCTCGCGCTCATAGACGGCGCCCTTGGTGCGGGACATCTTGCCCATCAGCCGCCGATCCTCAGCAGCTCGGCCACTTTGAGCCGGGCGAGTTCAACGCCGCGGCTCCAGTAGAAGCAGCCCTTCGTGCCCCGGTTGTACGGGTTCACCAGCTCCTGGCCGGCGAACTTGTGCGCTATGAACGCATCGCGGCCTTCACCGATAACCTTGTTGCAGCGGATCATAGCGAGTCCCAATCAATGTCGGGGAGGTCGGTCTTGCCCTTGGCCCGCATGTCAGCGCGCATCTGATTTGCCATGGCGCGGCAGCGGGCGCGGTCATTGCCACCACGAGCTGCCGCCAGGATGCGCGCCGCTTCACTGGGCGTCATCGCCGGCTTGGAGCGGAACAGGCGGAACATCAGGCGAGGCCCAGCGCCGAACGATAGGTGTCCAGCAGCATGTCCATCTCGCGGCGGTCATCCGGCTTCATCTTGCGCAGGCGGACGATCTGCTTGACGATGGGCACATCGTAGCCAACGGCTTTCACCTCGGCGTACACGTCCTTGATGTCGTCCGAGATGCCCTTCTTATCTTCTTCCAGGCGCTCCACGCGTTCGATCAGGAGGCGCAGGCGGTCATCGGTGTTCTCAGCCATGGGGTAGTCCTTTCAGGGGAATGGATCAGGCTGCGCGGCGCAGCTTGGCGGCAACAATCTGGCCGCGCCGATCAATGGAGGCGGCAAGCAGCGCGTCATTCTCGGGCTCGCTCGCGATAAGCTCACGATCGGTTTCGACGACGCCGCCATCAGACAGCGGCGATCGGTTTTGGCCGATGCGATGGATGGCGGCCCCCGCTGCTGGTATGATGTCGGTGTTCTGTGTGGCGAGCGGCACCAGCATGAAGCCCTTCGCCGCGACCAGCGCGTCCAGCGCATGCTCATCAATGTCGAGCAGGTTGAAGGCGCAGGCGAGGTTGAGCGTGCTTTCCTCGTCACGGGCGCGGCGGATCGTCTTCTCGTTGCAGCCGGTGGCAACGGCGACCCGCTCTGGGCCATGTTCGTGGCAAGTGCGAAGAAGGCCATCAGCAAGCAGGTGGCGGGCGTCCGTGTCCGTCAGAGGCTGCGAGGTCGGGCGTACAATGCTGCGGTGCGGCATTAGAAGTCCTCTCCATGAACAGGGGTATCAATGAAGGCGCCGACTGCTGCTGGCAGGGGGGAGGGTTGGGCAGCAGCCGGCGCAGTGGTGCCGCCATGGGGAGCGGTCTTGAGGCGCGTTCGAGTGACGCGCGTAACTTCGGTGATGTCGCCCGACTGGTGGTGGGCAGGGCAAGGCAGTTCGTTGACCTTGGACCGGTCACAACGGCGGATGAGGATCTGTGCGTCAGTGAGGGGCATGGATTAGGCTGCCTCTCCGCTCAGGAAGAGATCACCTTGGCGTTGAGCATCCTCGATGCGCTTGCAGGCGATGTCGAAGTAATCGGGATCGCGTTCAATGCCGATGAACTCGCGGCCATCGCGCATACAGGCAACACCAGTGCTGCCCGAACCCATGAAGGGGTCTATGATCCGACGCGCATTAGGCAGCAGCGACAAACACCAGTTCATCAGCCGATCTGGCTTCTGGGTGGGATGCTCTTTGCCGCCCATCTTGTTGCAGCAGGAAAACGACTTCAAAGGCCGATCCATGCTAGTCCAAGCAAGTTCTCCATCGGAGAAATCACCGCCCATCATCTTGTCCCAGTAGAGCCAGCCTCGGCTTACGGGCAGATTGTCGGTGAAGTAGTTGCCACCCCAGATGATGAAATCGTAAGCGGAGTCGAGAACGAGGGCGAAGGTCTCGGCGTCGGGGGGAGACTTGTCCCAGCCCTTCTTCGGCAGGACCCTGTGCCCACCGCCTTTGCGATCGCGAAAGCGCCCTCCGTCTTCTCCGATCCCATAAGGTGGATCAGTGATACAAGCCTCGGCGCGATCGATGAGAGGCAGCACGTCCCGGCAATCGCCCAGATACAGCGTAGCGCGCCCGATCTGCTCGACCCGGCTCACGCCATCACCCCACGGCGGTCGCTTTGAAGGTGCCGCTCCAACGCCCTGGCATGAGCCCGTGTGAGGGACTTACCGCGAAAGCGTACAGGATCAGCAAAGGGGTTTGCGTCCAGTGCTGCCTTGATCTGTGTGAGATCGTCAGAGGGAAGGGCGCTCATGCGGCTTCATCCCGCTCAGCAGGCGTGTTGCGCTCGATGTGGTCGCGCACCTTCTTGATCGTCTCGGGCCAGAGCCGCCGATCGTTCCGCAGATCGCGCACGAAGTGCGGATCGCTGAGCGCATGACGCCCAAACGTGATCTCGGAAATGCCTTTCAGTTTGACGAAGGCTTCGATCTCGGTGAGCAATTCGGGATGGTGCTTGGACATGACCATCCTACTACAGTAGGACCAGTCCTACCGTCAAGCAAAGAAAGTGGGATAAGTCCTAGCCTTCTCGGAAATGCGAGAAGGTGGGATGCGGCCTACATGGAAGACTCACCTTCGCCGCTACAGACCCTCATCCGGCAGCTTGTCGCCAACGCGCCCGAGACGCGCGACTTCTACGACAAGCTGCTGCAAACCAAGCTCGGCACTAAGGGCAAGCCGATCTACGACATCGATCGAGGCAAGAGCCGTAATCCTGGGCGCTTGGTGATAAACGAGATAGCTTCCATGTTCCATCAGCCACGCGAGGTTCTGGAACGCGCGATCGCGGGCGAGGAGGTAGAACCAGTCGCGCGCCCAAAGCCAGAGCCTATGCCCAGGCCTTCGCATCCCGAGCAGCCAATCACGCGAGATGCCAGCGCGAATGACGACACGATCGAGATTACTTCGCTGGACCTATCCTACTCCATGGGGCCGGGCACCGAGCTGGAAAGCTATATCGAAGAGGAGCCGATCCGCTTCGATCCGGTCTTTCTTCGCCGGGTCACGCGAGCGCCATTCAGCCGGCTAAAGCTGGCGCGCGGCGTAGGCGATAGCATGTTCCCCACGCTGCTGCCTGGGGACGTGGTGATGATCGACACTACCCAGAACCGCCTTACGATGTCGGATCGCGTCTATGCCGTTGCCCTCCACGGCGCGGCGGCCATCAAACGTCTGCGGCTCGAAAAAGACCACCGCGTGCTAGTGGTATCCGACAATCCCAATGTCGAGAATTACGCGATCGATGAGGATGACGTGATTGTGCACGGTCGGGTAGTTTGGTTTGGCCGGGAGCTTTAGGCAATGACGCGTGCTGACTTCTGGTGGGGCATGGTGTTCCTAGCCGCAAACATGTGGTTGCTCGGAACGTCACTAGAGCGTGAGTTCATCAAGCGAATGAACCGGTTGATTGACGTGATTTGGGAGGCGCGCGACCGAAAGTAGGACCAGTCCCACTTTCCTAGTTGACGGGTAGGACAAGTCCTACTACAGCTTTCTCCATCAGGGCGCGGTGCCCTGCATGGAGATCCTTCCGTGAACGCTCTAGTTCCTATCAGTGCCAATGGCATGGAGTTCCGGCAGTCTACTGACGCAGCCGGGCTCTGTGGTGCAATCGTCAAACAGACAGCGAAGAAGATCCAGGGGCGTGGTTACGTCACTGTAGAAGGGTGGCAGGCGATAGCGATCGCGCACGGCTGCACTGCTTCAGCGATGAGCGTTGAGCGCGTTCCAGACGAAGGCATGTCTGGTTTTAAGTGCATCGCCGCAGTGCGCCGCATGGACGACGGCAGGGAGATCGCCCGTGCGGAAGGATTCCTAGGCGACGACGAAAAGGTCTGGGCTGGCCGTCCAGTCTACGCCCGGCGCGCCATGGTCCAGACACGTGCTATCTCGCGCGCATGTCGGTCGGCTTTCGCTCACGTCGTGGTGATGATCGATGCCGGTCTGTCCACCACGCCAGCGGAGGAGGTGCCGGATGGCGGCTTCGTGGATGGGCAATACACAGAGGTTCGTGAGCCGGTTCGTCAGCATGTTTCGCCTCAGCAGCAGCAGCCGGCTGCTACCGATGGCCCCGTCAACGCTGCGCAGCTCTCCAAGCTCAAGCTCATGCTGGATGCAGTCAAGCTGACCGAGACCGAGTGGCTGCGCAAGTTCGGCGCGCCCAAGGGCGCTCAGCTTCACCAGTTGCCGGAGTCGCAGTTCCGCAAGGCTGTCGATGACCTTGAGGACCGTCTCGCCCATGCCGCTCGCCAGCAGAGCAATGGCGCAGCGCAGAACGGCGAGAACTTCAACATTGATGACGAGGTGAAGTTCTGATGGCCGATCAGAAGCACAACAATCCGCCGGCGGATGCTGCGTTCTCGATCCACATTGACGAGCTGTTCACGCTCCTTTCGGATGCTTTGTCGGGGCGTCCTATCGAGACGGACGAGCAAGAAGAAGCGATCGACGCTTTGCTGGGCGACTTCCACAAGGCGTGGAAAGACTCTGACGGCGCTCGTGCGGCCGAGAAGAAGCCCCACGATGATGCAGGCAAGGCCGTCCAGGCTAAGTGGAAGCCCATCGTGGACAAGGCCGATCGCGGCAAGAAGGCCTGCAGCGAGGCCCTGACGCCATACCGGCAGGCCAAGCAACGTGCGAAGGATGAAGCCGCCCGTAAGGCCCGCGAGGAAGCAGCAGAACGGGAGCGTGCCGCACAAGAGGCGCTGAAGCAGGCGGACGATCTGGAAACTCGCTTTGAGGCTGAGCAGCAGTTTGAAGCCGCCAAGAAGCTGACTGCGGTGGCGAACAAGATCGACCGCGCGCCCACCGGCCTTCGCACCTCATGGGAAGCGGAGATCACCGACCGCACCGCCGCGCTCAAGCACTACCTCTCGCAACAGCCGGAAGCATTTGTCGCGCTCATCCAGGAACTGGCGGATCGCGATGCCCGCGGCGCTCGACCGCAGCGACCCGGCATCACGTATCACGAACGAAAGAAGGCAGCGTAACATGGCAGGCAGCGTCAACAAGGTCATCATCGTCGGCAATCTCGGCGCCGACCCGGAGGTCAAGTCGTTCCAGAACGGGGGGCGCATCTGCAACCTGCGGATCGCCACATCCGAGAGCTGGAAGGACAAGGCCAGCGGCGAGCGCAAGGAGCGAACCGAGTGGCACAGCGTGGTCATCAGCAGCGATGGCCTGGTGGGCGTCGCAGAGCGCTATCTGCGTAAGGGGAGCAAAGTCTACATCGAGGGCCAGCTTCGCACTCGAAAGTGGCAGGACCAAGCCGGAAACGATCGCTACAGCACAGAGATCAACGTCGGTGGCATGGGTGGTGTGTTGACCATGCTCGACGGGGCTCAGGGTGGCGGCGGTGGATCGCGCAGCGAAGGGGCGAAGCAGGCCGCTAGCGATGATGGCTGGGGAAGCGGCGGCGATCTTGACGACGAGATTCCGTTCTAATGGCGCTGCCCCGTCGCATCCCGAAAGAGCGCAACCGTTCGGAGCGGTGGCGTTCTCAGGCGCATTGCAACTTCGTCCGGTCGCATGAGTGCGTGGTGCCTCAATGTGACCGCCGCCCCATCGACGTTGCTCATGTCCGCAGCGGTTCCGACGCTGGCATGGGGCGGAAGCCTTCAGATTGGTTCACGGTCAGCATGTGCCGCGATCATCATTCGGAGCAGCACCGGATAGGCGAAGGGCCTTTCGAGCGAGCGCACGGTATCGATCTGCATGCGTTGGCCGACGAGTTCGCTGCGGCAAGTCCGAAAGCTGCCGAAATCCGATCGGAGAGAAGGGAACGCGATCATGTCAGCAGCCGATAAGCCGCCCCTGCTGTTCGAGGTCCGCCTTGGCATGCTCAAGCCAGCGAACCGCGCAGCCGAGGAAGCCATGCGCGAGATCAAGGGCAGGGTGCGCGTCGAGATCAAGGGCGGCACTGCCAACCAGCGCCGGCGCGGGCTCTATTGGTCCGTCGCCGCGCTGGTGGCGCCCTTGCTCAACGATCTGCACGGCATGACCCTAGATGAGCAGGATCTTCACGACATTACCCGCGACAAGCTGCGGCTGTATGACGAACAGGTATTGCCATCAGGCGAAGTGTTCCGCCGCCGCCGATCAACCGGCAATCGGGCGATGAACGAAGCCGAACGCGCAGCCTTCACCGACAAGGCGCTACATCTGTGGAGCGCGTGGTGTGGGGTCGACGTTACCACCTTGCGTGAAGAGGCGTTGAACGCGGCGTAGCGACAATTCCCCTGTAGAAATGTTCACGATCTGCGCCTACTATATTCGTCGTGGACGAAAGCCAAACGCCTAGACTCACCTATAAGGTGGAGTTGCCTGGAGGGCAAAGTCGCCTTCAGGAGGCGGCGCTATACATCATGGGTAAGTGCGTCGAAGCCGAAGCTTTTGGCCTCACCAAGCTTAACAAGATCCTTTGGCGCGCAGACTTTCGTGCTTACGCATCGCGCCGCCTGCCGGTAACAGGGCGCCAATATCAGCGGTTGCCGCAAGGGCCAGTGCCGGTCGAGATGTTTCCAGTGCTGCAAGAGATGCTTCGGTACGAGTACGTTCGCATCGACCGTCGCCCCGTTGGGCCGTACGAAGAGCACCGGCCCATCGCGCTAGTGAAGCCGTCGCTACGGTATTTTAGCCCAGACGATTTGGCGTATTTAGATGCGGCCATATCTGACTACTGGGATCATTCGGCGCGGGATGTGAGCGAGGATTCTCATGGCGTGGCCTGGGCAACACGAGAAAATGGCGATCCGATGGCCTACGATCTGGCTCTGCTGCTAGACGAACCCCTTGCAGAGGATGAGGCCCAACGCTTGGCGCGTGTCGGTGAAAAGATGGGCTGGCGCACGCATTAATGCGCAATATCATCTGGAGTGAGGAGTTTGCTCGCGATGTCGAGCATTCCGGTGGAGCACGTTTGATTGATGAAGCGCTGTCTCCGGTCATGGATAGCCTCATGCGCAACCCATATGGGTTCCGGATATTCGAGAACGACTTCACCAGCTTCAGGTATGCGAAGACAGCCGCAATACCAGGCAAAGCCGGCGAGCTGACTATCGTTTTCACCATCGAGTCCGACAAGAGTGTCGTGCTGCGCATGCTGGTAGAAGACCTACCCTTCTGAGCAGCACCCTAAGCGCCTGAAAGATGGGGAGAAACCGCGGCTTTTCTGCCTTCCCAGCATCACCCAGAAATTAAAGGTCGGATATCCCGATCTTTTCCGTGACCTCGGCCAGACCGCCCCAGCTCAATGCTAGGGCGGTCTTTTGGTGTGTGGGTAGAGCGTGTAGAAAAGTAGGATCAGTCCCACTTTCCTAGTTGACGGGTAGGACAGTTCCTACTAAGCCACTCCTACAAGCCCCGGTGAGCCGACAAGCGCAGACCCAGGGCACCGTTGGAGATCACATGATGGCAACGCAGCCGAACTCCCCCTCTGCATTTCCCGTTAATGCTGCCAACTTTGGCGATGCTGAGGCTTGTACGCCGTACCCTGGCATGAGCCTCCGCGACTGGTTTGCAGGTCATGCGTTTTCGTTCGCCGCCGAAACATATCCAGAGTGGCAGCTGAAGGCGTGGTTCGGTAATCGCACAGGCCTGACGCGCGAGGAAATCCGCGCAAAAGCTGCCTACTCATACGCTGATGCCATGATGGCTGAGAGCGCCAAGATCGGCGGTGCAGCATGACCCTGCGGGCCACCATCCTTCGCGCCATCGAGATCGGCGGCGGCATCTTCATCGGTGCCATGGCTACCCTTGCTGCGATCGGCTTCTTTCAGCCTGCCATGGTGTCGATGTGACCCGCCACGACCAGACCCAATTCAACGAGGCTCTGTCCCTCACCGGCCCATGGTCCCCTAGTTGGCCTATCCGCTGGGAAGAAGCACGCGGCACCTACAGCGAGAAGGCTTGCCTGCTGAGCATCGCTGCAGAGGCCCGTGGGCAGGACATGGACATCTTCTGTGCGGCCTATGACGCGGCTCTTTCGACCGATGCTGACGAGCGCGCTGAGCTGATCGCTGAGATGGAAGCGCTGTTCGATGCGGCCAACGAGCATGAGACCGCCGGCTATGGCCCGCCTGACAACTACGATCCCGATTGCGGCGGTGGCTGGTGGCCTTCTTCGCAGACGGTGAGCTGGGGGATGGGGCGATGAGCCGGGTCGAGCAGATCGGGCGCGCCACGCTGTACCTGGGCGATTGCCGGGATGTGCTGGCTGGCTTGCCTGACAACTCCGCTGGCATCTGCGTGACCTCTCCTCCTTACAATCTTGGTGAGGGCATGGAGGACAAGGGCGGGCTCCGAGTTGGCCACACCGGTAGCAAGTGGGGTGATCGCAAGCTGCGTGATGGGTATGGCGAGTACGCCGACAACATGCCTTACGCTGACTATTGCGAATGGCAGCGGGCGACCCTGAGCGATCTGTGGCGTGTCTGCTCCGGCGCCGTCTTCTACAATCACAAGCCGCGTATCGTGAAGCGCAATCTGCGGCTCCCCTTCTTCTCCGATCTGCCGCTCCGTCAGGTAATCATCTGGGATCGCACGAGCGGTTTCAACGCTATGTCGGGTGCTTTCGCGCCCATGTGCGAGTGGATCTTGCTCTACGCTAAGCCCGACTGGTCGCTGACTGGCAAGGCGGCTTCGATGATGGGCGACGTGTGGCGCTTCCCGCCCGTCGCTGACGCTGAGCATCCCGCCAGCTTCCCGCTCGCTCTGCCGCTTCGTGCCATTCGATCGTGCGACGATAGAGTTGTCATTGACCCATTCATGGGCGCGGGCACTACCGGCATTGCCTCTGCGCAGCTTGGCCGCGACTTCATCGGCATCGAGCGCGACCCGGCTTACTTCGACACTGCCTGCAAGCGCATCGAGGACGCTCAGCGTCAGGGTGACCTCTTCCTGAGCGGGGAGGCTGCATGAACGCGCCGCACCCCATATCCACCTTGGGCACCCGTTGCCGCCAGGCTGTTGCGAACACGCCTGAGCCGCCGGCTGTCGAGCCCACCTTCACCTTAGACCGCCACATCGCGCGCGCACGTCGAGAGATGGGCGCGGCTAGGTGGGCACAACTCAATTCGGAGTGGGAACTGTGAGCGACTACGGCGACATGTGCCGCGACATTCGCGAGGCACGTTCGGAGAAGCGCGCCAAGTACGGCGTGCCATGCCCGGTCTGCGTTGAGAAGTTGCCCAAGGCAAACCCGACGATCCTGCTGCCGGAACAGCGCTGCAAGATCCACGGATACCGCGATCCGCGCCAGCGCACCCGCGACACCGAATATTTCTCAAGGAGCCCGTCATGACCGAACCAAGTGGCGCCGTAGAGGCGGTGGCGAGGGCGATCAAAGCCGTTTGGGATGCCCAGTCCCAGCTAGAGGCTGATAATTCAGGCGGCGCGATGGAGTACGAGCCCGGCCCCTGGCAAGAGTGGGAGCCTGAGGCCCGCGCCGCCATCGCTGCCATGCCCACCCCCTCCGATCAGGAGAAGCTGGAGAAGGCGATGGGCGAAGCTCTCATTCTGATTGATGAGATCAACAAGCGCAGCGACTCTCGGTGCTTCTACGGCATCAGTCACTCCACGCACGCCAAGCTCTGCACGATCCGCGCGACCTTGCAAATTCCCTTAGCCCGCATGCGCCCCGAAAGGAGCCCCAAATGATCCATCCCATGACCGAAGCCCGCCGCCAACATGTGCATGGCTCTGTGCGGCCTATGGACCGAACCTACAAGTATCTGCGTCCGCGCAATGCCTT
>Ga0182213_1000095_pt1 | contig 13929 bp, 13 predicted proteins | sample G5R1MG_22_FD_128399 | JGI IMG/M metagenome (GOLD analysis project Ga0182213, IMG submission 128399) | Switchgrass phyllosphere microbial communities from Michigan, USA - G5R4_MAIN_03OCT2016_LD1 MG | ecosystem: Host-associated > Plants > Phyllosphere > Phylloplane/Leaf | place: USA: Michigan... | reverse complement strand
TCTGACTCCTATGGCTCGAGCAACAAACAATCCTCAGGCTATGGCTCCTCGAGCCGCGACAACGACACCAGCGGGTCGTATGGTTCAAGCGATAAAAGCTCGTCCGGCTACGGAAACGACAACGACGATACGTATGGCTCCAGCAACAAAAAATCATCGGGCGGATATGGATCTTCCAACCGCAACGACAATGACGATAATCAGGGAACTTATGGAAGCTCAAGCAGGCGTGATGATGATTACTAGGTGGATATCCACAGAATTTCATAGTCGTGTACATTCAAGTATGCCTAGATATATCTTGGTTCTACCAGGAGCAACTTGACTAGTGTATAAGGTCGATTGAGCAATTGAATAGCCCACTTTTTACCCTACCTTGATGTGCTTTTCTGTCCATATGGGCATCAGATGATGGGCAGTGCGGCGGCCATCTAAATTCGGGCCCAATATTTATGCCAGGCTTCTTCGGGCGACATCGCTAGCTCATCTCCCACGATGCAACCCGAGAAACTGCTGATTGGCTCTGTAGATTGTGGCGCGTATTTGAGACGGCTGTATTGATATTCATCCAACGTGGTGTTCGAAAATGATCAGAGTGGGCTTTTCACGATCGGGCAGGCTCTGGAGTTGGACTTGTGGACCCTAGAAGTTACGGCGAAAAGGATGTTTGTTTACGAAGAAAGGGTGGAATAATTCCGTTATCGCAGTGGTAGTTTTCACATTAGAATGGGATCTTGAGAGCTCTTGTGCACATTGGAAGACACGAACAACTCGTGAGACGACGTGAGCGACCGCAATCGATACTTACCCAGACTTTATAATCTGCAAGACTGCGTGATTCGGCGTCTTTTCTAGAATTTCCTGATTGGGGAGTTACGGCCTATCGCTAGAGGGTCCCACGGAGTCGGTATGCGAGCATGTTTGCCGCTATCCATAATCTATGCCTTCCCCTCGTTGGCTGCATGGGCTGAGTGGGATAATTGAATGATAGCGTGTTGATTCAATCTAAATACCTAAAAGGACACATTGATGTGTCGACATCAAACCCTCAGTGTTACCTAACTGCCTAGGCACCACCAATCACGATATGATTCGACAAGCGCACGGCGCGTGGCTTGGCGAGGCACGGGCTTAGACCTCTCAGGAAGACCTTGTCCTTGCGAACCTCCCAAGTTTCCAACTCACCACACACACACTCATATACCCCATTCTTCCTGCCACATGTTGTCCTGGTGATCAAATCACCTTCAACTCGTTCAATAAATTTAGACCAGCCCCTCATCTAGTGTTCATCCATCAGTCAGCAGCGCCTAGGCTGAGAGCCATCAAAGTCTTTGCACATATTCGAAGGCGCTTTGGTGCTCCGGGTCCTTGACATCATACCAAAATGTCAACACCAAGAGGACGTGGTCGCGGCCGCGGCCGGGGCCGGGGCCGAGGAAATTGGAGCCAAACCTTCACACCCCAATCCACAGATGATGACGCGAACATGTCCGATGCACGACCCTTTATACCGCGTGGTCGCGGGCGTGGCGGCAACCACCACCAAAGCTATCAAAATTACCAGCAATACTCCCAAGACGGAGACCAAGCAATGTATGACGAGAACTCATCACGTGGTCGTGGCCGAGGAGGACGCGGCGGCGGCCCACCCCGAGGACCCCGGGGAGGAGGCTACAACCACTTTCAGCAAGACAGACGCCAGCAAGAAGAACCAATTGATGCAAAAAGTCTAGAGTCGAATCCTGCGTTTAAGCTCATGAAAGAGTTCCTAGGAAGGCGGTACGATGTCAATACCAAGTTGCTCAACCTATCAACCATCGCCAGTGACCAAGAGATTATCGAATCCGGCATGTTCGCTACAGAAGGGGCGCAGAAGAAATTCTTCCCTGCCCTCATGCGAGTTTGTGATGCCATGAGTCCCGATCCACAGGAAAGGGAAGCGGCCATTGAGAGTGTGACCCTTGCGGGCAACGGGCTGCAGAACACACATGTTGTGTACACGCTGGTACACACCTTTCGACATATCAAGAACCTAGATCTGAGTAACAACGCCTTCGCAAGTCTCTCCGCGCTGCAGCCCTGGAAAGGCCGGTTTCGAAATCTAGAGCATCTCATCGTCGATCCATTTCCTGCAGCGGGCTGGGAAGAAGAGCTTACATCGTGGTTCCCCAAGTTACAGCTACTCAACGGAACTCAGGTCCGAGGGGCCCCGGGCAATTCCGACCTTGGCCATACCAACGCGGCGATACAACCACCGATGGTGAATACACCGCCACTGCCGCCGCCGCCAATGACCGAACCGGACCTCCAGCGCAAGGAGGAAATGATTCTCTACGTTCAGCAGCACACGAACCTCAAACGGGATTTTGCGGTGCAATGCTTGGAAGCGGGGGGGTGGAACATCGACCAGGCCGGCGTGTTGTTCGCGCAGAGCCAGGCGACACTCCCGGCAGAAGCTTACAATTAATTGTTGTCTGCCATACCATGAACCGATTAAGTTCATGTGCAAAGTCGAACGAGGAGCCCAACTTACGATATGAAACGAGGAAAACGAGATTGGAGCAGGAGGAGGCAGAGTCGGCTCTTATTTCACAGTGCATGTAAGCAGCGAGGGCAAACGTGTTTGAATTTCAAGAGCTGAGCCAAGCATTTGTCATTTTTGCCTGACTAGGTACTGCACCAGGGATTGGGAAGCCGCCAAGGTGATCCCCAAATCCGTTGATCATGGAGGTGATTGCAAAGCTTTATTCTTCGCTAGCTTTGAGCATAAACCCAACAAATATTTCCATCGTCGCAAATGTGCACATCAGGTCGACGTAACTAAGAAACCTAGACTGGTATTTCTGATAAATAGCTAACACAGCACAATCTCTCACCCTAACCGCACTCAATGACTCTTTCTATGTGCATTGGCGAGCGCACTATTCAACGCCGCCGTAACATCTACGTGGAACAACGGCCTATTCAGTCCCTGTACCACTGCAATTCTCCCGGCTTTAATTTGTGCATCGGTCGACCCGTACGCCTTGCTGTGTTCAAGCTGCTTTCTTAGACTTCCCGTATCGCTACTATCCTCACTCAATGGCTGTACTGATGCCTCAATGTCATGATTTCGCGATCGGCTCAGCGTGCGCCGTGCCCGGCGATTTGCCTCCGCCTCCGCTTCTGCTGCAGCAGAATACGAGCCGCCAATTTCAGCTACGCTGAAAATGGGTTTCCAGCGGTGGGTGTTACCGCTCACAGGAGGATCAGGTGTGAAGTAGCCAAAACCTGCGGCGGCAAGGGCGCGCTTGGTCCAGCGGTTGTTGATGTTGGTGAAGTGCCAGTCGACCGTGTCGGGAGCGGCGTATCTATCGAGTTGGTTACGTACATCGATGAGGTTCTGGACGGAGGTGAGATCAACGTTGTTGACGGATGACATGTCGAGGATGATAGCTTTAAGGGTGGGGCGCGCATCCGCTTCGTCGGTCTCTTTACCACGACGTGGGCTAGGGTCGTTCCATGGGCGATCGCCTGCACGAGCAAAGGCAGCTGCATTGGTGCGACGTGTTTTTTGAAAGATAACATCTGTGAGCTGATCGAGGTAGTGGTTTGCGTTTGGGTAGTTGAATCCTTCGCTGAATCGGTAGATGAATATTCCCGGATAAGGGTCTAGCAGCTGGATGGAGGGATTGGACCCATCCTGGTGATCAATCGGTAGGAAGACCTCGCGGAAGGATTCTTCATTTTCGCTTGTAGACTTGCGACTGCCTGGCTGCTTCTTGTCCTCATCGGTAGGGTCGAGCAGGTGGTCACCCACGACAGAGTGGATTTTCGCCCTGCCCATAAAGCGCCCTCTGGCCTTGAATGCTCGAAATCCAAAGAGAGCCGCGGAGACCGAAACCGTCACGTAAATCCCATTTTCAATGGAAGAGAATACGGTTACGATGACACCCGCAAAGAAGATGAAGACTTCTAGGGGAGATATTCTCCAGAACTGATAAACAGTATTCGGTGGTGTGATCAGGTCACCTACAGCATGTATGATGACAGCCGAAAGTGCAGCGTTGGGAATATACCAGAACATGGCGGGAAGAGCGTAGATAGCGAGTAGTACAACGACAGCCGTGATCACACCCGCAAAGGGAGTTCGTACCCCAGCCTTGGACTTGATAGCTGTTCGAGAGAAGGATCCAGTCGCGGGATAAGCTCCAAGAAAAGGGCCCAGGCAATTTGTAACTCCGATGGCCACCAATTCTTGCGACGGATTGATGGTGTAGTTATTCACTCGGCCAAAAGATTTCGCGATTGAAATATGCTCAATCAAGAGGACAATGACAACAGATGGCAGGTCGGTGGCAAAGGACTTGATGATGCCAGTTGTGATATGAGGGACACGCGCATGTTTAAACCCTCTTGGCACTGTTCCAAGTGTCGCGATCTTGGGTTTGGTGCCATTAGCCCTGTGGTGTCGATTGACTAAGTAGCTGAATAAAACGTAGAGGAGGATGACGAAAGCGGTCCGTAGGGTGTTGAGAAAGAAGAACAGTTTTGCGCGCGTGGGGAAACGTTTGGCAAGCTGGTTGCAGGTAAAGCGAATAAAGTACAGCAGAAAGAGGGCCGTCAGTCCAAATGAAGCATTAAGGTCAGACCGTCCAAGATGCTTGAGGATGTTGATGACGACCTTGTAGGTTTCTTCTCGGGTTGAGAAGCCCGTGATTCCCATCAAGGCGGGCACCTGTCCAACTGCGATGCTAATCGCAGAGCCGGTCATAAAGGCCGAGATTGCAGGAAGAGAGATCAAGTCAACAATCCAGCCTAGGCGAATAAGCCCAAGGAATAGCACAATTGCGCCAGCAACAATAGCCAGGGATGAAGCGATTATGTCTTTCGGTATCCCATGACCTTTTAAGTGGGCTTCAGCCTTCAAAACCACATTTCCTGTGACTGTAGAAAGAACTGCCACGGGCCCAATGGTAATGTCTTTTGAGGTGGCGAAAAACCAATAAATGAGAACGCCCATGAAGGAGGAGTAAAGTCCAAACTCGACGGGAAGTTGGGCCAGCTTTGCATACGCCATCGACTGGGGGACAACAACAGCGCCAACCGTCAGGCCTGTGGTTGTTGTTAGTGGATAACACGAGCACATTGGTGTGTACGAACCTGCGACAAGATCTCCTATGAGCCATTGTAAATTGTATCGACCAATCCAATGTACGAATGGGAAAAGACTGTAAGCGTATTCGCCTAATTCCCGAGCGCTGGGTATGACTTCCTCCAGCCATTCTCGGGCGGTGGGCTCCTGCTCGACGTAGGAATCGGCCGAGTCGATGGTGAACACGCTCTCTCCTCGTGTCACACGCTCGGAACCAGTTTCGTTGCGATAGTGAAGTTGGATTCCCAGGAGCTTTGCGAGGCCATGGCCAATCTGGGAGCTTGTAGACGCCATGGGCTCCTGATGGTGCCACGATGAATGAATGCTATGACGCCAGACCACGTGGCTTTTGGTGCGACCAAGTGCGACAAGACCGACCCAGCCTGGGGGGTGGGGAAAAGCGACCAGACGTATGGGACCTTATAAGATCAAAGAATAGCAGCAGACGGTGTCGAGGCGGGCGGTACGATCGGCATGCGTATCTTTAGTAGGTATCTGGAGGTGCAAATGCCTAGCTTTGGCGGCGCTTCGAGGTGTGCTGAAAGCGGGAAAAAGAGGGACTTCCGCAACGCCTCCGTATTGCTTGACCTGGCGGCGAAATTGCGTGACCATGAGTCTGGCTGGACTGATCCGATGAAGCCACAGGGACGCGCTATGTTTCCAAAGACAAGGTCGATGTACTGGCGCCAAAATGGCAGCGCGAGAGAGGGGAGAGAGATGACATGGGCAAGGTAGTCCTGTCCCCACGGAAAGCGCAGCACGACGTCGCCGTCATGGTACAAGGCGTCGGGCGTGAGGGTGCTGACAAACGATTCTCTAGTGTCCAATAAACAAGGCCGCGAAGTCAATGGCGTGCTTGTGGCCAGCGATGTCGTTTGATCGCGTGTCAGCGCCAAGCTCTCGGCGCGGAAATGCTTGCCCTTGTATCTGCATCTTGAGCATCATGGAGGATGGGTCACGGAGCAGTTTACATCTCTATCTACCTAGATATTGTGGCGGAAACACATGGCGTTGAGGCTCGAACGGAGCTCGAAGCACAATCGATGGATAGCATGTGACTGAAGGTCACGTGCTGAGGGTCATGTGACTGGAAGTATATAGCTATCCAGCTCACCAAAGCTCAATCGGTAGACAGACGCCAACAAATAGACAATACACTATCCATCTCAACTCACTCAGAACAATGATAACTCATCGAGTGGCTGCTGAAGCCAACTGTGCCTGAGGCTATTATGATAAATATACCTCTACAATACTATGTACATTGGAGCCCTCTGCCGACCTCCTCTAGACCTCGTCCACCCGATACGCGACATCAAATGTACCTTTCCAGTCTAGGCCCATCCCAGGCACACCAAGAACGCTGTACCGCGTGCACTTGTAATTGTTCTTCTTCGGAGCGATCTCCTGAAACATAACTGCTTTGCAAACGCTGAGCCCGGTACAGTAGTTGATGCAAGCCGCGAACGAAGGAAGATATCGGACGTCAATTTCCGTCGCTGGCGACGAGCCCGTTGCGCCACAGAAAATCGTGTAGTCGAACCCAAGGAAGTTCTTCGTGCCACTGCCGAGACCATCACAGGGTGTCATCGTGGTCTCTGCTTCGGAGCTTGGCTGTGGGTTGGCAGACGTTGTGGAAGTCGTAACGGCAACTGTCGATGTTGCAGAGGCGGCCATGGAGGTCGAGCTGGTTACAGAACTAGACATAGAAGGGGGAACTGCCAGGGACCAGGTTGATGACGCCTGGACGGAGCTCGACGGACCGCCGCCTTGTGCACATTTGGCCGGACATTGGACTTCGGTGAAGGTAAACGTCAGTTTTGCCCAAGTCCCACCAGTTCGTGCGAATAGTGGGGTTGCCGAGCGCGAGTCATCAGCACTGTAGTAGTCTTTGCTCGGTGCTACCACCGTTCCTACTACGCTCCCAAGAGAAAAGACAAATGTCTTGTCTGGGAAGAAGATACCGGTAGCCTTCATGTTGTTGGTTGTTGGTGGGTTGAATTGCATCCACGGACTGTCCACTTCCACGGGCGAGTAGGATGACATGACTTGACCGTTTTGCTCCGCTGATGCAATATAGATCCAGTTGTTAGAGTCTTTGTAGAACACGGCAGGCGTGTACCCGCTCCAGCCAAGGGTAGGGTTTCCATATCCTGACTTCATCCCTAGTGGTTGGCCTTCGACATGTGCCGGGCCATGGCCAATAAGGGTGAAACATACAGACCCAGCAGGTGCCTCAGTAGCTACCGGGCTGAGACACTGAGTAGAAGATGTTGGAACAACAACTGGGGTAGGTGTTGGGGTCTCTATAGCCTTATTGCAAAGGGCCGGACATGCTACCTCTTCATACGTCAGGGTTATTTGCGTGAAGCCGAATTGTGCACCAAACATCGGCATTGTTCGTCGAGAATCTTCCGGTGGGTAGTTCGTGGCAATGCCAAGATAGCTTGTGCTTGTTTGGAAACAAGTCAGAGATTTTGTAGATGCGTCCTTCGTACACACAGCCTTTGTTTGAGACCCTAAAAACCGCAGTTCAGTAAACTGCATCCAAGCTCCTCCTCCAGTACGATCAGTCGCCATGAGAGTTCCTTGACCGGCCTCGTACATGGTGCCCGCGCCGTCAAGGTAAAAGATGGATGGTGAGGTGTTTGGCCAATCAAACGAGGGACTTGCATAGCCCTGAATTTTACGTAGATAACGGCCTTCAATGGTGGGATAGCCATGTCCAATAACCTTGAAGCAGTTAGATCCAGCAGGTGGAACAAAGGCTGGATCTATGCAGGTGGATGGAACAGCAGATGAAGACACAACTGTAGGTGCACCCAGCGGTGTAGTCGGCTTTGAAGCCTCGAATAGCGTTGTGGAAGAAATAGGAAACGCCGAAGATGAAACTGAAGTAGACAAAGTCAAGAATGAGTTTGATGTAGAAGAAGCCGATGAAGGAGCAGAAATATATGTAGTCATGCTACTTGAAGCTATGACCGATGGAGATGACGAGAGTGTGACAACGGGAGTGCGAGAACTGCTGAATATAGGCGCAGCAAATGGAATACTATGTACGAGGTCAGTGAGTCCCAAAAAACACGAGGCAGAAGCCCGAAAGAGGGTAAACGTACCACTGAGATCCAAACCTGGCCTGTTGATTGAACAGTTCTATGGGCTTCCCCCCGATTACGGCCTGGTTCTTAGTAGTCATAACAGCGTTCAGTTTCATAGAGCCTGCATTACAGGTGACACCTTTAGGAACCTGACCAGCCGCTATAGCTGCTTGTCTAGCACGCTCTAGCGCCGCAGCGAGCGCACCAGACACGATATTCTTGAGATTTAAAAACCCTCTTTTGTCTAAAGTATTGATGTCGTGGGTGTGAAGCTGATCCTCAATTTCTCGCTTCACGACTTGTTCCGTACCAGTCAGTACTTGCGCGTCGAACCCCATGTTGGTCTGGGTTGTGAGTACCATTGCATTGTTCAGATCTGCGCCAAATATCTTCAACGAAAGTTGGATATCGGTCTTGATGTAGGGCGTCAAAATAGTTCGACCGGCTTTGTTCAACTTGGGATAGGTGACCTGCGCATTTGGCTGCCAATTTCTCGGATTTGATGCTGTTTTCCCCTTTACATCTAGGTCTGCGGCAGCGTTTGAATACGTGAGGACTGCGCCGGCTTGTACATCTACAGCCTGCGCAGTATCGTAAGTCATGCCGACGCCATATAGAAACTTTGGTGATATAGTGACCACTCCAGGAGCAGTGACACTATCTAACTGGAATGTGGAAAGAACACGGTCGAAGGTTCCAGCACCAGGGCCGTTAACTCGAATGTTGAATAAAAGAGAAGCGGTGGAAGATTGCGAAGCTGTAAACTGAGCGGAAACAACCATGTTTTCTGGATAGTTAAGCTGCCTGCGTAGCTTATTAGTATGATGTACAATACCACGTATGCATGAACTTGGCTTACTTGGCAACAATGACGACCTTGCCTTCGACCTTGAAGCTTGACACATCAATATAACAATCAGCACAGAGAACAGTTGCTTTAGAGTCATAAAACACAAGTCCATTCTTGGGAAATGTGGATTTGAGCTTGTACTCCTGTGTAGTTGTCCCTGTCAGGGTAGTAATGGTGACTTGAGGTGGCTTTGGACATCTTCCAAAGAGACAAGAAACTGCATCATAAAGCTGCTTGCCTCCAGCGCTGGATATAGTTAGATAAGTCTTAACCAAAAAACTGTTGAGGTCGCTTACATCGCACCGCATATCTCGCATATCTCCCCTACCAGATCATCTCCCATGATATCAAAGAATGTGTCCCAACCATCTCGCTTCACAAGGGATTTACCTGGGAGGTCTGCGGCAGAACGGGGCGCATGGGCAGATGCAGCACGAGCTGGAATCTGCCGCTTTATTTCGGACGAAGTGGTTGAAGTCACTGGTGTATTTATCGCTGCATCGTAGACAGAGTCATCGGTGCCCGCATAATCTGACACAGAAAGTTGCACGGGTCCATCCGGTGTGACGTTAGCCTCGCCTTCTGCTCCTAAAGCATCCGTAGATTCTGATACCAGCATTTCAGGAGGATCAAGATGATCCCCTTCCAAGATGGTCTGGAGACTGGCTTGGTACGCCGGATCGGAACTATAAGGATCTGCGGCAAGTGGCTTCGTTACCAAAGGCTCTTCGCCTTTCTTCATGGGAAGATCTATGGTCCCATCGGGGCCGGGTTCTGGTAATCCTGCGTTAAGCTCGTTCAAAATCTAACAGAGTCAGTTTCAAGTTGTGCTTAATTTCTTTCGAATCTCACGTACCGCCTGAGCAGAAGGATCGAGCGACCATGTAGTCATTGAGACAACGTCTCCATCTGTAGAGGATGGCGCGAGGGTAGATTCAATAGACGCCGAATCGGAAGTCGTTAGACTCGCGACAACAGGGCTAGATTCACCTGAGAATGCTGAACTCGGGGCCGCCGTGCTTGCACTTAATATCTCAGGACCAGAATCACTGGACGCTACAACTAAAGCCGATGAACTCATAAAAGACTCTACGATAGAAGAGGTACTAGAGGCTGATTCCGGAATAGTCAGACTCGCAGAAGATTCCACAAGGCTCGATTCACTCGAGACGGCTGGATTGGAGGCCGTGAAACTCGCAGAAGATGCCACAAAGCTAGACCCACTAGAAGCTGTGTCTAAAACTGCGGCGCTGGTAAGAAGTGACTGAGGACTCAAGTCAGCAGAAGCTGAAGTTGAAGTTGAAGCCGTTTGACCTGTTGCAGATGTTACAAGGCTAGAACCAGTGGGTACCAAATCTGAACTCGCTGTACTACTCGAAGATACCATAAAACCAGAGCTGCTAGAAGCTGAAGCTAGTGTGCTCGTGTAGGTCATACTTGTCAATGATGGTGTGATAGTGGAAACGAATACAGACGAGGTCATAGTCCTCGCCGACGGATTGGTAAAGTATGAGGTGATGGTGGTCGTGTAGCTTGTCAAGGATCCACCATCGGGGTTTCTTATCAATTGCCCATAGCTGACGTCCAACTCTTCGACAACTTGCTGGAGGTTAGTCCTGACGACCAAGAACTCTACAATCCTGGGTGCTGCCGCTCGCGCACGGAGCAATCTTGAATTCATGCTGGTAATCACATAAACACCACGTTCGGTCGTAGGGTTGCCTACAATTATTATGTTAGACTATATTGAAATAAATATGAGTAATCCTGACTTACATCCGTCCGCCAACGTAAGAAGTACGGTCCCGAGCGGCCACGAGCGAGCGACTATTGCGGACGCTTCATCGGAAAAGCCGACTGTGATTCTGGATCCAGAGCAATTGATAGTATCGATAGCATCGATATTTTCTAGCAGGATTGCTCTTTCTTCTGATGCGAGTTTCGCCTGGATCATCATGGTATAAGTACCTGGGCGACGTTCCGCGTAGAACAGAGTAACAGTTCGTGCAGGAAGCATGTTCTGCTGGCTTTTTCGATTGACAGATAGGTCCCTCGAAGGTAAAAGCACAAGATCTCCACCAACCACAGGCATCGATGGAGACGGTGACTCCTGTACACTGCTTACAACTTCAGATGAAGTCAATACAGGCAAGACAGTGCTTGAAGCGGTTGGTTGCATGATGCTTGAGAGGGTATCTGAGGATGCGTTTAAAGAAATGCTTGAGGAGCTGCTTGAGGAGCTACTTGAGAGCACGCTTGAGGAGGTGCTTGAGGTGGTTGAGTAGGAGGCCGATGTGATAGTGCTCGCGGTACTGGCCGATACAATCATATTTGATGGGGAGCTTGACGCACCGACTGGCTCGATGACGCTTGAAGGGGCGCTTGAAAGGCCGATCGACGCGATAGTGATTGACGAGCCGGCAGATACACTGGTGCTCGAGGAAGTGGCTAATGTGGCGGTGGTCTGAGTGTCAGAACTAGGTATGTCTAAGGTTATTGGAGATACGCTTATAGATGCACTTTCAGCAGCTCTCTCGGAAGTTGTCTTGTATTCACTTGTTGAGCTACTTCCGAGGGTGCTACTGGGTGCACTGTTAGATTCGCTCTGTAAGGCACTGTTACTACTCCTGGATGCGATCGTTGAGGCGCTACTGAAGTCACTACTGGAAGTGCTCATTGAGACACTGCCCGAGAAACTGTCGAACGTGGAGGCGCTGGCTGAGGCACTGATAGATGTGCTCACTGGTGCACTGCTGGAGGCACTGTTAGATACACTCAACGAGGCAATACTGGTGGAGCCTTCTTTAGCGCTACTGAATATGTCCATCGGTGCACTGTTGGGGGCACTGCTCGATGCGCTCATTGAGGCACTGCTAGAGAAACCGTCAGTTGTACTTATTGGCGCACTGCTGGAGGCGGTCTCTGAGGCACTACCGGAGGAGCTGTCGGAGGAGCTATTGGAGGAACTGCTGGAGGTACTACTGGATGTGCTCGTTAAGGAACTGCTAGGAGCACTGCTAGGTGCGCTAATCGAGTCGATGCTGGTAGAACTTTCTGAGGTGCTACTGAATTCGCTTGTAGTTGCACTGCTGGGGGTACTGCTAGACGCGCTCGTTGGGACATTGCTAGATAAACTGTCGGGTGTGTTCATCAGTGCACTGCTGGATGTGCTCATTGGTGCACTACTGGAGGAACTGGTGGAGGAACTGGTGGATGTGCTCGTTAAGGCACTGCTGGATGCGCTCGTTAAGGCACTGCTGGATGCGCTCGTCAAGGCACTGCTGGATGCGCTCGTTAAAATACTACTGGATGCGCTCGTTAAAATACTGCTGGGAGCACTGCTAGATGCGCTGATTGAGGCGATGCTCACGGAACTCCCTGGGGTGCTGCTGAATTCGCTTATGGTTGCACTATTGAGGGTGCTACTAAGCTCACTTATGGGTGTACTGCTGAGGGCACTGCTGGATGAGCTTATTGAGGCACTACTCGAGGAACCGTTGGATGTGCTCATCGGTGTACTGCTGGAGGCACTCTTTGAGGCACTGCTGGAAATGCGCCTGGGAAAATTGCTGGAAGTAGTTGATTGTCTCATGGTAGATGAAAACTGATCAATCGAGCAAGTACCATATCGCGGTCGGCAACCCGATCTAGGATCGCAATACGCCGCAGATCTTCCACAGTAACCACGACTAGCGGTATCAGTCAGCCACGCCGCTTGTCATACTTGGATTTGCCATGGGAAGTAAGAGTATGAAACTCACGCTGAACAGCAGTACCCAGGCGCACAGACAAGACCTCTAGCAGTGGGTCCACACCTGCCCTTAGAGGTGCCAACAGGAGAAACTTTCTTCGGATTACAGCGGCCGAATGCGGGTTGACAGCCCTAAGCATAGTCATTGTCAACCCACACTGGGATCTCTGCTATTGTGCGGATTACAACATACCATGCTGGGCTTGCAGTAAACAGGGGTAATTCCACACCAGCCATACGCACTGCAACATTCGTTATTCTTGCAGACCTGGTTGCCTCCTTTTGGGCCGCATTGCCTCGAGGAGAAATATCCCGAACAAGTAGAGAATATGGCGAGCGCCGAGACGAGGTTAGATAGCCTCATAATGTATCAGCTAGTGTAGTATCGCTCAAAAGCTCAATAAGTTGATGGAGCCGAGACAAGCAGCGAATTTCAGAAAAACGTGAGATATCTGATTCAAGGAGTTGAAACTTTGCTGATATGGGCTCCAGTTTTGCTTTAAGTCCGCCTGTGACTGCTCCTGAACTCTGACTGCAGAGGATATAATTGGTGCTGATTCTCAGGCCGAATGGCGCCCGTGCAATTTACTTCCTATCAAGCCTCCAGAGCATTCGTATGGCGACTTGGTTATGATATTCGGAATGCCTGGGGTTAGCGAAGGAAAGAGGTCCGCACCTACCGAGTGCAGAGGAGTCTAGGCCTGTAGCGACCAGTACCCCCCAATCTATTGGGATTACACAGCTGTAAACCTGCAGAATACGCTCTAATGGTGCGGGTGAGACCATTCTGATAGGTGGATTCTTGGTGCGGTTGAAAGGAGCCTTGGTAGTCCCTGGGGGTCTTCAGACTGAAAACATCATGAAAACAATATACACAGACAAAATTCTCGTTAGCGTGACCGTCTTCTGGTGCAAGAGCTGTCTACTTTGAGAGGGACCCTGTCTCCTGGTTGCGAAGCTGGGGACGGAAGATACACCATCCAAGTCGGATAGGATTCAGCTATTGCAACGAGCAAAGAACCGCGTCTCAAGTAGTTGGTTGCCCTCTGATTACAATGCGTCCAAACTCATCAAAAACGTGGTATGGAATTGG
>Ga0182213_1000094_pt1 | contig 13984 bp, 10 predicted proteins | sample G5R1MG_22_FD_128399 | JGI IMG/M metagenome (GOLD analysis project Ga0182213, IMG submission 128399) | Switchgrass phyllosphere microbial communities from Michigan, USA - G5R4_MAIN_03OCT2016_LD1 MG | ecosystem: Host-associated > Plants > Phyllosphere > Phylloplane/Leaf | place: USA: Michigan... | reverse complement strand
TAGCCAATTCCATGCTTCTTACCCTGAGTAGCTGAACCTGATATGAATGGCACTTCTCCTCGTCTCTTCACGTCGCTTTCAACACATCATTTATTCCTTGCGCTTACCAACTACCCCTTGGCCTTCTTCCACTCAATACAACTACCGCCGTCCTCCTAATTGCAAAGAATTTATACAGCACTCCTTGTAGAGGTAGAGTGATCCACTTATTTGCATGGAATGTTAATTCAAACGTAATTACGGCAGTGGCACCCAGCTGAACGGCAACGTCTACTAAGCCCACGCACACAATTACCACAGTCACAGGTCTTGGGTCGAGCGAGACTTGCCCCAGGCGCGGCATGTCAGCATTGCGGATTCTGGCATCATCTGTGTCACCCTATATTCAGAAATTATGGGGCCTACAAGTAGGCTTACTGCGTGTTCCACAGTTTTGCGTTGACAACCACTCTGATACTCCGTTAATAATCGGACCTGTGGTGAATACAGCGTGTAGCAAGGCCACGAAAAAACGATGTATCCGTAGCGTCAACTACACTAATCAGAAGTTCATACGGTAAAGTCGAGAAATTCTGTGATAAGGTGAATGGGGACTGGAGTCAGCCAGAAAATGCAAATGGCAAACACCAGCATCACCCACATGGGAATGAAATTACCCGGTAACCACAACGCATGCGACTAAGAGCTTACTCCAACACAAGACACGGTCCCAGTGCTATAACCATGTAAGAAAGCCTTTGGCGTATAAGATCCGAGGCTCTCCAAATGGGTGAGACATCGGAGCTGTTCAGTATTGTATAATGTGCATAATAACTTGGCCCTTCTCTGGCAATACAATAAAAGCAGCTTTTATAATACCATCGAGACAAAGTCAGTTGAATCGCACATAAATATCGGGCAATGCGCCGACAGCAGCCAAACATAGGCCAGAGGCGCATAGATACTATCCAATCCCGCCTTCTATCATTTTGGTAGAAGGCTACCAATACTCTGGCTATGTTGGCATAGTGAAGATTAACGCGGCTTCCTGACGATAAGCGTATCCTGGCACAGAATAATCATAGCCATGAACGCCTCATTTATATTATATGTAGTAATACAGTGAGCTCCTATAGTGTATCACACCGCCCGCAAATTGGTCCTGCTGGGTTAACAACACCTGAGACACTGATATTGAAGGTGGCCGTGTAGAGCCTATGTTGGTGCTTCAAAAGGTGACATACAGGCCCAGGATGGTACGATCTGCTGGCAGAGAGCCGGAGGCTTTTACTTCGGCGACCTAGATGCAGGAAATTTCAAGATTTAGTATAGTTATAAGGTAGAACGGGCGGTATCGCAGAGCAGGGAGCCGGCAGCGATGCAGACGATACGTAGCCCGTCGCAACTGTCAGGCAATGCGCCGACATGGGCCAGAGTGGTCTGGCCTGAGGGCCTTGAGAGGGGCATATGATACTATTCAATCCAGAATCTTCTAACAGGTTAGAATGTTGCTAATCTTTTGGTCTTGCGGGCCCAGTGGGGATTGACACTACGTCTGACAGCAACCTAGGTCCAAATCTTTCAGGTGGACGACGTTCTCTAGCGAAGGTATTAAAGGCAAGTATCTGGTGTACATTGTTAGAAGGGCACTTCACCTAGAGTCACCAGAGAAACGTAAACAGCTTCTAATAGCGGAACAACAGTTACCGGTAGCAGGTAGTAGGCCGCCACCGATACGGTTCCATCTCCAATAATAATATACCTATATCACGAATACAAACACATCTGTAAACCATGACCAATATCAGATAAAAAATTTCAAATTTCGTTACGTATTATCGGCTTTATACACAACGTCCGAAGTCTTATTTTTAAATTTATCCTGAGAAACGTAGGCATAATTAGCCATGGTAGCGTGTGGGGCTGGAGGGTTATAGATATTACAACCAATTGGTTCTATAACGAAGATCCATGTAGTCATGGTTTTCATGCGTACTTTTGTATCATATAGTATATGATGGCATTTACTAGGCGAAAGGATGTTGATGACCATGTCTGGTCTATATAAGGCGGTGTTGGCATGTTATGGAGATGCGCTATTGCACGCGGAGACTGAGCCAGATCAAATTACCGCGTAGTATTATAGTATCTACGATACAGCAATAAGATAGTATTCGAACCGCTAGTGAGAACCTTGCTCTCAGCTCAAAACTGAGTGTTCTCAGTCTCGAGCTGTTGATATGCTTGGCCTCGCCGTAATATCGACTGGTACGGACAGGAAGGCAACAAAAATATTTGCGGTGATTCAATGGCGTCCTCTTATTAACCCAAAACGGTGTGGTATAGCAAGGAATGCGGCTTCACGCCGCCAGTACCCTATATGCTTCGTTCTTGAGCGGAAGCGATGGCGTCTACTCTGGAGTACACAAATCGAGACATGCTCATAATTGCAAATAACGAAATGCGACACATTCTTCGAGCATGAACGACGCTCAAATCATAATTTTGGAGAAATGATTTCTAAGATATTAGCATTTGATCCATCCAAGCAATGTAATAATACACAATAATAGACGTCCCCTAAAACCCTAACAAAAAAACGTTGGCACCCTACCGCAATTTTCTAGTTACTTGCCCAACATCACATCAAAAGCTACCCCAAACTACGTGGATACCTTGAACCACTATCAGCTTCCAGCACCACCGGCCTAACGATGCATCACGGCTACGTATCTCTCCTATTCACTATGCATGTGATACGCACTGCACATCTACGACGTACTGGAAACAGCGCTCGGGCTGCCTGGAAATGCATGATTGCATGCCGATCAAAGGATTCAAGGAGTGCTTGCAGGGTCTGGACCTTGGAATACATGGATACATTGAGCAGCAGTCAGGGGCTGGACACTGTAGGGTTTTGGTCACGTCAGTGGCTGAATTCGCACTGAGCTTTCAGGTAGATAGAGCATAGACCGAAGAAACTGTTGAGAGGGATCCCAGAAGGGGGGTGGGGAAGGATGTTACACGGTTGCGGAGCAGTGGGAGGCTCTCTGTCGACGCAGGGGAGTGTAGTGCTGTATGCACGGCGAAAGTGGGATTATTGTTTGGATAAAAGGAGTGGTAGATTGGCAATAGTAATAGACATGGGACGTCATGATTTTGTCTTGTTTCGACACTGATTGACATGCTAGGTGTTGGTAAGCTTGGTTTCTGCGTGTGGGCAATCATCCCACCACTACTCACTACTACCATAGCAGCTGCCTAGGCTATGTCTCTTCCAATTAAGACAGATGACAGTTTGGAAAGACTAGCACCGCCATTCAATAGCAGATTCCTTCGATGCTATCCACCAGGCGCCGCCTCACACGGCAGCTCCAGCGCAAAAATGGCCATCAGCTGCTAGAGGCGGCATAGCTCCTGGCGTGCTGTATCTGGTTATGCGGTAATCAGGTCATGTTTACATGGAGCGATTTCAAGCCCGGGCAAGGTGTAACGTTGCACGCTCGCGTTCGCACTCGAGGGGCCCTGGCCCCTCTTTCAACCAGCGGGAGAACTGGAAGTAGGTATGCATGTAGGTAGATAGGATACGTAGCCAACGATTCGGTATTATCATGTCAGTTTTCTTGAGAGATTGAAGACGGAGCTGTGGGTCAATTGTGGAGCGGGAGGCTGGTCCGGGCATGCGCAGGGAAGAGGCCTGCAGCATCGATCCAGGAGGACTCAGGCTTAGTCTAGTATACGGCACCCTCTGGAACATTTCCATTTGCGTACACGATGCTGCAATGGGATCCGTAGCGCGATGAAGGAAATCGGTGACTCCGATGGTCCACTCCGCAAGCCAGAGAGTACCTAGAGTAGCATCGAGCTGTACCCACTACTCGATAGCTACCTACTGCGTACTAGCGTATGCAGAGTCCAGAACACAAAAGCAAAGGACTCGGACGCATCAGCAGCGCAGGCGTGGCGCCGAAGATCCCTCGTATTCTCATCCGACTGTTTGGTGATTACTCAACAGCGCCCTCGTGTGCACGTTGACAGTGGTACGATGGGCAGGAATGAGGCTCAACGTCTTTCCCCTCTGCCCTCCGGTTTCCCAAGCGAGCATGCGCAGGCGAACACGACCGCCGCTCGCGTATCTGCATCGGCGCCCATCGATGACGCGTGCGGGACGGGAGGGTGTTTGCATTGTGATAGGTACCCGCAAGTAAGAGCGTCGCCTCTTGGGGCGGTTGGTGTTCCCGAGAAATGGTGGCGAGTGAGGCACTGCGAAGAATACCCGTTCTTTCCTGCGACGACGCCGCGCTTGTGCCGAAGTATGTAGTCAGAGCTCTTACGCTGCTCGTATCATGATCATGATTATGCCACGCACGCACCGCTTCAGGCCTTTTTGCTTTTCGTCACCCTCGTATCCGAGCGTCTGTCACGGCCAAACCATCGGGACAGGGTCCTGTGCCTAGCGTGTTGCGCGTAAGGACTCAGGAGGCGTCACACCAGCGGTTCTTACAGCTGGGTGACATTGGGCACTTGTGGATCCCTGGCGCTACCCACCCTGCAGGCTTCGTGGCTATATTGCCAGGAAGTGAGGCTCTTGCCATGCTCGCATGCCACCGCCTGATTGCAAAGTCGTGGGGGTAAAGGCGCATGGCTGGCCAGGGATACCCCTGCTTAGCCCTGCGGCTCTTCCCGCCACGGAACCAGATCCTCCGCGTCCGTGCGTCAATAGAACCGGCCGGAACCAGATCTCGTTAGCTCTGCATTTGATTGGCCACGTGGGCTCTTCAAACCCTCCCGTCTATTGGGCAGACACTACAACCAACAAAAAAAAGGAAAGAAAAAAAAAAGAACAGAGAAGTGAGAAGATGAGAAATCTACTAACGAACTGACCCTGGACAGACATGAATCGCATCCCTCCCCATCGCAAAGCATGGGCGAAAGGCATACCTACTGTCAATAGACAAGGTCCTGCGGTACGGACTGGGCCGCTTGGCATACATAGGACCGGGAAGAGTTGCCGGCGCCATGTGCTGCAAGGACGTCACTGCGTTCAAGGAGAGAAAGAAAGAGAGGTAATGAGAACCTCTGGCGTGGTATTCCATCATCGCCACGACCCAACCAACGTCATGGATTGTTCTATTCCAATCCGCATCCCGTTCCTACATCAAGCGTATAGTTTTTTCTTTCCGTAGCGAATGAAGCGCCCCCGTGGTGGAGGGTGCCCGCATGGACACATCGTACCATGCTCTATGAATTTTTTTTCTCTCATGCTATCTGAAGGACCCGACGTTCTGTGTGTTCCGTGTCCCCCTTCCCCCTCTCCCCCGCCCCTCTCTTCTCTCGCGCGCGCGGGATGGTCCCTCAGTACCGCAGAGACCGCCTATCACTCCCTTTTGAATCCAACCGTTCGATCTATTTTTCCTTCCAAGAAAAGGTGCGTCAGATAGGCGGGGTATGTCCGCAGGGAAATAGATAGACGCCAATTATATACAGATACAGATAGATTACCCTGTTCCCGCGCTGCCAACAAAGTGCCTCAGGTCTTCCATGCTGAGATCCTCGGTGAGAGGAGTCAAGGTAGAGGGCGCTGCAAGGGATATATGATTGGCGAAGGGGTAGCCCATGTGGTTTGAGGTGCCTTCAAAAGGAGCGGTAAAGGCAGATCTGTCTGAGCCATGCGAGGCTGGCGGCAAGACATGGGTTGTAGTGTGGTAGGAAGACTGCGTTGCGACGGGTATGTTGGGCGAGGAGTATGCCGGCCGCATTGGCGGAGGGCATACTGCCTCGTTTGCGATCGTTGGGCATGAGCTGTTTCTTAGCTGTATGTGCTGGAATGGTTGCTGATGATCGACAACGGCGGATCGGGTATCATGCACCTGTGCATCACACTGCTGAATCGGGTTGCCCGGACGCTGTTCGCGAGACGGCTGCCGCTGGTGCTTTAGATGAAGATGCCTGGAGTCGCCCTCGTACGCATGCTGATGGGCCATTGCAAGCTCTGTCGCGGAAGCCGGTGTCGTGTAACTCTGTGGCTTTCCAAGACTCGAGTTCATGCATGGTCCCCTCGCCGATCGCGCAGTCGTCGATCGCCGATTGCTCTGCACGGCACCCGGAGATCGAACAACGTGCAACTCATCGTTAGTTATTTTCTCTTTCATAGGGCTCGTAGACTTGGGTGATTGGTGCCCTCGTTCTTGTAGAAATGAGTCTGCGGGCTCGGGGGAGACCCAAGTTATCGGAGCGTAGGCCTCGTGGACAAACGATTGCAATCCTGGATCTTCCAGGAGCGTCATGCCGGTGCTTCCCATGACTGCATCCATTGAATCCGAATAATAGGCTGCTTCATTCTGTTTTGCCTCCCGCGTTGAGATGTGGAGCTGCTGCTGACGAGACGGTGTCGTGTTGCCTGTGGACGAGCAAGCTACAATTTTGTGTAACTCTGCCAATCCCCCGCTGATTCTGGCGACCGCTTGGCTGGCAAGCTCGTGGACTCCGTTGTCCTGTAGTTCTTGGAAAACGACGAATACTTGCTCCACTTTACGAACCCCGGTTGTGATGCGCCTAGTCTCAAGAGCGTCATACAGAAGCAGCATGCAACTGTTGAAAGCTTGCTGGCAGAGTGTCCAATCGATCAGCGCCGCGGGTCCCCTAAAGTAGAAGAACATGAAGGCGGTGATCACCTCTTCGGAGGAAAATAAGACCAAGGGTCGGCCGCGAAGTGGCGCTTTTGTTGATGCAGATGGCGAAGCCTGCGAGGTCGGGGTAGTATTGATAGCTCGAAATGAGAGCGTAGGATCGTGAGTCAGAGAACCCTGTGTAAATACGGAGTGTTTCTCGATTCTCTGCCTATTCAGAAGGATGAGATAGGTATGCGTCTTGCAATAATACACTGTCTTTGTGTAAGTGACGGTGCGCTTCGCAAAGAACGCTAGACGGCGATAGGGGCTACAATGAAAAAAAAAAATCCTTGATTTTCCTTCACTTGAGACGCCCCACGCAGGTATTGATCCATGAGCGCGCACAAAATGTCCAAAGAATGTAAAGTCCACATTCGGGGTGGAGAAAGTTTACGTACTGGCAGCCGTAGCACGGAGTGGCCATTCAGGGGCATCCGTCTCTGATTGATTCCAAGACTCCTGGTATTGAAGCGTTTCGGGCATTGTGTCTAGCAACGTTTTGAGTTCGTCTGTGAAGTCGTCGATCCTGGCGTTGGTTAATTTGTCGCTACCAAGTATACGTCTCGCAATGACGGTGAAGCGATTCTTGAACTCGCCAAATCGCAGCAGGATGGGGTCAGTAGTGAGCTCCTGGGGCCAAGAGCAGTCTCCAATACCGCTGATTCCCAGGGGACGACCGAGCGTCATAGAGTATTGCTCATCCATATGCAACATCCACCACCAGAGTCTCTGCCGTATTGAGCATTCTTTTTGGGTGGGGGGTACCGGATTTAGGTGCTTCGGATGGCGGTGAAGGCCAATGGAGTGTGCCAAACGAATTGTGGTGCCGAATAGAGTCCAAGAATCCAAGAAACGCCCACTATTCGTCAAGTATGGACCGATCATGATGAGTGTCTGGATGCCTAAGAGCGTTGGCTTGTGCATAAAGGAGGCCAGGCGAAGAGCCTGCATTGCAGCCGCGACTATATTTTTTTCCGTCAGCGTACTACATAGGTGGTGATTCACACAACCTACTATACACATCGCCTTTGCCCGTCTCCTTTTTCATGACTTCGGGATCCCACTGTTGGCCCGACCGGTCCCACACAGAATGCTGAGCACCTAGCGCAATAGCTGCGAAGACCAGCGCCAACATATCCGGGCATATCTGCGCATTCCGCCTTGCATCAGAGAGATAGCGCTCAATCTCAACTCGGTTAATCTCAACAGCCAATTGAGGAAAGGAGCACAGATTGACACGATCGTCAAAGTAGTTCAAATAGCCAGCTAGTTCTCCTTCTTCCAACGGCAAACAGCTGAGTAGTTCTGGGATGCATTCGTCTGGGTTGGCCTTGAAGAGTGTCGCAAATGGATACGTCCGTGGAGTCCTTGGTGCGTGCAAGTCAAGACCCCGGGGCAGGAGATGTGCGAGGGTTACGGCGGCGTCCACGTTGGGGGAGGCGAACTTGAGCTACGTTAGTAATGCTTCTAGTCTAAGTTGAGCGTGACGTACATCGCTCATCACACTGGCGAGAGCAGGTGAGCCAAAGTAGATACTGTCTTGCCAGTCAGTACCCTGGAAGCGCTTCTGTTTTACTGGACGGCGCTTCTGCGATGAACCCGGCTTTTCGCCCAACTGGGACTCTGGAGAGGCAGCAAAATCCGAATCTTCTTCTTCAAGAGATATCTGACATGCCCGTAAACGATCTTTGAGTCGAAGGTTCTCGGCACGCAATTTGCGCAGTTCGTACGATTGTTGTATGGGCGCATAATCGCCGCCCTCGGCGATGAAATGGCATTCTTTGGGAGCTCCCCGGGCGCAGCAGGCCGAGCATGGCTTGGTTCTGTCACACTGTATCTCGTGTCAGATGACAACAACGTCGAATACGAGTTTGTTCTTCCAGCCTGGGTGAATGGTGCAAGATGGGGCTGCTCCCGAGGATCGTGTGGGAATCCATACCTTCACCTTGCGTTCTCGACATTTCGTGCACGAAAGAAGTTGACGGGGTTGCTGGAGTTGTTGTTTCCGCTTAGAAACGTCGGCTGTGACTATGGGTTGGTCATTAGGTGTAAGTATACGTTCCCCCTCGAGTTGCGACATGGCTAAGTAGGGACGATTCGATGGGCCGGGCCGCAATCTGACATGGATGTAATGCAGGAATGGGGTGTGAAATGTGTGGGGAATGTTATGACCTCCGGAGATGCGCGGGAGTCGTGTATAAGGGCTGTGAAGAGCGGGAGTGCATGTAGTTGAACCGCAGTTACCTCAGCCGAGAACAACTGAAATCGTCTGTCATGTAGGAACGCCTCCCACCTTGCCAGAGCAACAAACGCGCTTGAAGCCTCATTTCGAGGGCTTGAGTTCCAATGAGAAGTGGATATGAAGGCGCCCTTGGTTGAATGTCGGTCAGAGATGCTGGCATCTCACCGAGGCCTAGGCCACCGAATCGGTCGTGTTGCATTATGAGGACTAGCCCTCGTCAGAAAAGCATGGCTTCGTGTCACAAAGATATCGCCAAGCGGATGAAGGGGACGGTCGGAGCATTACATGATACATGCTACTGTATACAGATCTGGCGCACTTTGCCGGCCACCCGATCGTCTGGGATGCACCATCTATCCATGTGCATGTGCATACTTAGCGAACCGGGTAGCTTGCCGTTACTTTCCTTTTTTTTTTCGTTTCCAGAACTGACCACAAAACGCGTGGGTTACGGCGAGACATCTGCACCCTTGCGAGATTGACCTCCGTGCTCAGTGCAACCAGGGCTTACCCAGGGCTTGCCGTGGCGCCTGTCGCAGATCCTGGTGACTCTGTCGTCACTCTTTTGCGTTGCTCATAGTTAGCGCATTGTAGGTGCCGTCTGTAATATTCGAGAGCTTGCCTTCCGATAGTCGGTACCGTAGCGCCGGGTGATTTGGAATTGAGAGCAGGGGAGAGGGGGGCGCGGTTGTTGTGGTTCATGGGCATCTCTGCGCAGCCGTTCTCACCGGCGGTCTGCGCCATCGCACCGAACGCCTCACTTCGGCCATCAGCAAATTCCGAACAAGTAAGAATCTTGAATTGAATTGAATCAGCGGTTTGCAGTTGCCACTTGAAAAGACACCTTCTCACCTACATAGTCCGAGGTGTAGACGACAGCCAAATGAAACGCTAAGAGCCAAGGATCGAGTCGAACGCGACGCATGTGAACCAAAATCCAAGACCCTTTGGTCGCGCACGTATGCGAACAGGTAGGTGCGGTTATTTGCTGACAACCTATCAGCAGACCGAGCGGCTCAGGCCATGGTGGTCGCCCTGCCGAGGAGACGGATAGGCCGGACAAGAATGCTTCGCAAAAACACATCCACACTATCCAACTCGACCTCCCATTCGTCACCAGCCTGAGCATCTACATGGTGGACCATAGTAGCCCTCAAGTTGTATTCCGAGATATGGCCCCTTGGACCTTTACACTTGTCCTCCACGGTTCCTTCTGGCACACTGCGAACAATAAATTTGAACTTGTCCGGCAATTCACCCTCGTTATAGTTTGAGGCGCGCATGACAGCTACACTGCACCAGTAGTTGATCGTATTTCGCTGATTTTCGGAAATGATACGTTCTCTAGGGGACAGCCGAACAATGGAGTCCTGCATCTGACGCCGGCTGAAAGGGAGGTAGCGAGCACTAGCCGGCGCAGCGTTGTTGAACTTTCGACCGGTCTGGGCCTCGAACCGTAGAGCAGCTTCGATTTGCCAATGCGCAATCATGTCGCTGAAGCGACGGAGTGGACTGGTCACTTTGACGTAACTCGATACTCCGATTAACTTGTGAGCCAACGGCGCAGAGTGCGCGATAGCCCGACCTGCAGACTCCATGTACTGGTTCAGTAGGGACAGTGGGATCTCGCGTCCCTGCCCTTGAAGTCCCATTATAGCTTGCTTGATTTGTTCCTGGGCTGGGCCGTTGGCGGTGGGTGGTTGAACAGTTCCTCTGTACATGACAGGGATGTTACGTTCAGCACACCAAGATGCGGCGGTCTGGCATGCAAGCAACATCATCTCTTCTACTATGTGACTTGCGTCCAAGCTCGACTTGATCGAGCCTGCGTGCAAAGGACTGGAAATCTCAATCACGGGATCACTCTGGATGAAGCGAGCCCTTTCAGCAGACGGTGGATGCCAAGTTAATCCTTTCTGGCCCGTTTTTTCATAAAGACGAACACTTGGAGATGGAAAGTTAAGACGCAAGGCCCCGGCGGCCGTGCGGAACTTCCATCGAGCTTGGGCTGCCGCGTAGAGGTCTTGCAAGTCTCGGAGCTGCGCAGCTGTGAGTTGTGGGGTGCTACGGCTGCTTGGCGGAGGCACGCTGCCTCCAACAACGAGCCGCTTCGTCTCCACATGGGTTTCCTCACCCAGCAGTGACGCTAATTCAGAAGGGGTGATGGTGACGACGTCTCTAATGATGCCGTGGTGGATCTTAGTCTCCAACACATCTCCGTTATGATTGATGCGCGAGCTGAACGTGATGACAGGCCGGTTTTTGTCCAGACTGAAGTAGTCGTGTGTGGCCCACGATGGAATCATGGGGTAGAAACGCTCAGGCATGTAGACGGATTGCGTCATATGGGCAGCAAGAGCAGTGAGTGTATGTGTTTTGTCAAAGAAGGCGGTTGGGTTGGCCACATGAACGTGAATCCAGTACTCGGAAGCGCAGTCGTCAATCCTCTCAATGGAAACGCCGTCATCAATCTCATGGGCGCCAGCGTCATCAATACAATAAACCGTGGTGGCACCCCAGTCGCGGCGAAGATTCGCCATCGCGTCGCGGAAGTCGGGATTCTTCCGAACCAGTTCCGCCTTTTTGTGCAGTACTTCCATGTTGCTCGATAGTCGGACAGTCGGGAGCATGAGTTCCTCGTCGTACAGAGCAGGGTTGTCGTGAGGTGACAGCACGCCAATTTCCTGTAGGAAGACCATGCCTCTGGCGCGGGTAAAATTGCAGGCGATCTGCTGCTGTGATCCGGTATGTTTGAGTGCATCGGGCCCATAGCAGCCTGTTGCCTGCATTACGCTTGCACAGGCCGCGTGTAGACCCGCCATGCCTTCAAACTGTGCCCCTAGCACCCATACCTGGAGGAAGTTGATGATCTGCTGGTCGGTATCGGTAAAGGTCTCGTCCCAAACAAGCGGTTCCTCGACCCGCGAGCTGTCTCCGGTCTCAAGGCGGGATTTGCTCGGGCCCAGGCCACCAAGCATGGGATCACGATATTGACGACTTTTGGCAATGAGTCTTCTTGCTTTCTGGAGAAAGTCGTCTATGTGTTTCCCGCCGGCAGCATGCGGGGGGGGCGTGGCATGAGAGGGCGTATTCGCACCAGCAGCGATGGTTTCACGAAACTCCCGAATCCATTCGTGCACAGTTTCGACGGTGCGCACGTCATTCTTGGGCCGAATGGCAAAGAGATTGGTCATACGGTGGGTGCGAATGTCCGAATGAAATCGGTACTCGTTGTAGTGCAACGCTTTGCGGACAGCTAGGAGGGCAGGCGGAGGTGGTGTCCATTGAGGATCGTCGGGAGACAGCAGTAGTCTTGCGATTTGCGCCACATTCATCATGCGTGTGCGGACAGGGTGAGCAAGGGTATCGTATGCGGTGTCAAGAATGGGTGCATTGGTACGGTATATCGTCTCGGCGGAGGCCGTAATGCGCTCCAGTTCTTCCTGTACGGGCGCTGCCACGTCGGCAGGCACATGGACCTCGCCTTTGGGGTTTGCCCCCACGGGATCGGTGGGAAGATAGGGAAGGAGCGGCTGCAGACGCTCGGGATTGACACCTGCAGGAATGGCGAAAGTGATCTTGGCGAGGCTCGAATGGGACCATCTACCATTAACGGAGAAGAACTGACTGACACCGTCGATTTGCCGGACGAAGACGGCGAGAAGCGATTCGTGGCCAGCCTGGGACAGCTCGACCACGTCGCCCGGGTTGAGGAACAGTCCAACTGTCATCAGGTCGTCCAGTTCGTCCTCGCCGCCGCAGTCCGACTCGTCGGTGGCTGGTTGTTCGTCCGCGCTCTCTACCGGGCTCTCCCGACTGAGCGTATTTTGGGTGTCGAGGCGGGTGGGGAAATTGGCAAAGGAAGCCAGCGCCTCGTCTGAGAGGCCTCCAAACTGCTTATCCCATCTCTCAAGGTGCATCCGGAGGGGGATTCCGTGGGGGAGCGGGATAAGCGTCGGGTCGAGTGATTCCGAGAAGGGCGTGGATGGCTCCGAGTCTTCGGTAGACGAGTCCGTGTACTGGGCGCGCTGCCAGATAGCATTCCTGTCAGTCCGGGCGGAGGGAAGGGGGCATCGGCAAAGGGGCGGCACTCACCATGGCGATGCTGGCGAGGCCGCGCGCAGGCACGCAGGCGCGCGGGAGCGAGGTCAACCGCGTGCGGGTCGACAGCAGGCGCAGCGGCGAGCGTGCGGGCAGGAGACGCCATTGACACGACAGGCAGAGCGAGCGGGGCGGCAGCAGCGGGCGGAGAGGCATGGCTGGCGTCGAGCAGCGAGCAGCAAGCAGCAGCGCCAAGCAAGCGATGGGCGCGTCAAAAACTTCTTGTCCGGCTATGTCATCAGACGGCAGGCGCGTCCGGCGACGGGGCCCGTGCGCAACGCCAAGTCCCTCGGCGAGCTGAGCGCACCGGAACGCAGGCGCCGCTCCGAACTTCCTCACCACCACACTCCCCGCAGAGGTACGTGCCGGTGCGCTCTCCTTGCGCCGCCCCTCCCTTTGCCTGATGCATCCACACCGACAGCATGTATTATCCGATGGGCGCTCGGCGGCCTCGTGCGGATCACCATGTGCCTGAAGCAAACGCCCCCGCCCCGCTCCTCTCCTGGTCGACGGCCATGGCACGCGTGCTGACAGACAGAAAGCCCCAGGCGAACCATGGCGGCCCCGGCACCAGCGCCTTCCGGCCACTTTGCCATACTGTACTTTGCGACCGCCTCGGCCTTCACAGGCAAGACGGGCGAACACCTGCCGGCGCCCGTGCGAGCAGGCGAGCTGTTCGATGTGCTTGGCCAGCGGTATCCCGGCATCCGCGAGGAGGTGCTCACCAGTTGCGCGGTGACGGTGAACCTCGACTATGTCGAAGTAGCCGACGAGGGGGCGCGCGACCGGGACCGCATCATTGTCGAGGGGGACGAGGTGGCTATTATCCCGCCCGTCAGCGCAGGGTAGACAGACAGGGCGAGCAGCCTCTGCTCGCAATGCGCATTGCACACTACTATTCTTGCCATGGCCAAGGAAGCCGCCTGCGTGCTCGTTTGGTGCTGTCGTACACCCGTGCTCTGTGATGCCCGTCTGCCCGTCGTGCGTAGAG
>Ga0182213_1000092_pt1 | contig 13996 bp, 6 predicted proteins | sample G5R1MG_22_FD_128399 | JGI IMG/M metagenome (GOLD analysis project Ga0182213, IMG submission 128399) | Switchgrass phyllosphere microbial communities from Michigan, USA - G5R4_MAIN_03OCT2016_LD1 MG | ecosystem: Host-associated > Plants > Phyllosphere > Phylloplane/Leaf | place: USA: Michigan... | reverse complement strand
TGCACGAAGTTTGCCGTCAATACTTTCCTGTGGCGACGGAAGCCTTCGAGTTGCACGTACAGAATACCGCTGTGGTCAGTGATCTACTGGCTACTACGCTTGCCACTCTTGCTAATGGAGCAATCCCCCGTGAGTACATTGACGCCAATCCAGAACTCCGACAGTTCATCGCCCGTCACGCCGACCCCAGCGGAGCCATCGACGTTTGAGGATCATAACCCGAAGACGTTGATCGGTGCATCGAAGGTGAACCCCTCGCTGGTTCCGCCTGCGGGTATCCTCCACACTGCTGCTGCGATGATGGATGGTGCAGCTAAGTATGGGCCGTACAACTGGCGTGACAAGCCAGTGCCGATCATGACCTACATCGGTGCGGCCCAGCGTCACATCATGCAGCTACTGGACGGTGAGAACTACGATCCGATCAGCAAGGTACACCACGCGGGCCATGCTGCGGCTTGCATGATGATTATCCTTGATGCTCTGGAGTGTGGGGCGCTGATCGATGATCGCCCCAAGCCGGGTGGGGCTAGTGACCTTATCCGCAAGTTCGATAAGGATGACAAGTTTTCAACTTAAAATTTAAGGGGGGCTTTCGCCCCCCTTTTTTATGCCTCGGGCGGTGTGTAGGCCCGGATGATCTCTGGAATCTGACTACCCAGCGGGTAGCTGATGGCTCCACGCAGACCATTGATTGCGTCACAGACCTGTGAGCGGAAGTTGGTCGGATAGTCAAGGCTGGTCTGGATGTCATTCATAGCCGTGTCGAAGGCACGAACGGCAGTCTCAAGGTCTTGAGCCGCCTTTAGCTCTGCTGCCATGACGTTCATAGCTGCCTGCTTGGTCGATGTCGTAGCCACGTATTAGTCCTCCTTCTTTTCTTCAACTGGAATCTGAGCCTGAGCCTCAGCCAGAGCCGTCTCTAGCCGCTGGTTTCGGGCTGTCAACCGCTTTACTTGGAACTCAGCGGTGATCGCACGCTGATGCTCTGCGTTGTGACGCTCTTGGAACGTCTCGACTAGAGCCTTCTGTTCCTCAAGCTGGTCTAGTAGAACTTCTTCTGGCACTTCTCTCTCTCCTTTTCTTACTTACGGAAATGGGTTCCACTCAGGGACATGGCATAGAACGTGCCACCCCCCGCGAGTTTGTTCATCTGTAGAACATAGGCGTACTGACCGGTGTCAGGTACGTTAGTATCGAAGAATGTCCAGCCACGCACGTCTCGATTGCTCGGTAGCACGAACTGAGGATTGCTTGGTAGAACAACATCGCCACGTCCATTGACACGCCGAACGACACGAAACTGTACACGGTCGTCGCTGTTACCTGAGCGTTGGGATTCACAGTCCACACGCAGGACGGTGGTGCCGCCCTGCGTTACTGGAATGTTGATTGCTGCAACTGCCACTTCAATCCTTACTGTAGGTTCACGTTGGGTGTACCACCACCACCGCCACCGGAGCCGCCACCGCCACCGCCACCGCCACCTGTGTACTGAGCAGTATCGAAATCAGCCCAGACGTTGGATGCGATGTTGTTGATCGAGCCACCATAGTCGATGACCATGTAGGCGTTGGTAGTAACCGAGTTCCCCTGTAGCTTGTCGGTGGCGATACTTACATTCTTCAGCGTACCACCGTCAACGGCGATGTTGCGTAGGTTCAGAACCCCGTCCACCAACTCGAATGGTGTCGTGTTGTAGCCTGTAGCCTTGACGCGGAACTCACTAGCCTCAAACTCATACTTGCTGGCATTAAGATCGAGGATGGTACGACCACTGACACTGGTCAGCTTACCAGCGGTGATCGATCCCAAGTTAGCCTTGATCGCTGAAAGGCTATCGACATTGATCTTACCGGCATCAATCGATCCAGTGGTGATCTTGCCACCATCGACGGTGGTCGTGTGGCGATTGATACGGTCAGCCGGATCGGTGTTTGCCAACGAGTTATCGTTGATAACCTGTAGGCCGACATTACCAACCTTCGCCCCGACAGGACCGATGCAGATCGCTACAGCAAGGAGTGCATTAGGTGAGGCAGGGATCGTGCGAACAATAGCGTTGTTGGCGTAATACTTGATGCTCTTACCATCGTACTCGATGCTGAACAAAGTCCCGTTATCGAAATTAAATCCGTTCGCCCCGGTTCCTGTCCAAACCTTGTTGTTGTTCTCGTAAATCTGCCAGTTGTTCTCGCCACCCGACCAGTGCCATGCAAACTGGATGGTAGTGTAAGCATTTGTGCTGACCCCATCACGGTCGATGTCCAGACCAAGGAAGGTGTCCTTGTCTAGTAGGCGACCACTTACACGAGCCGAACCATTACCAAACTCTTGGCTGTACACGTTACCGTAGAAGCCGCCACGGTCTGCGGTACGCTGCACGATGTTACCCAGTACCGAGTACCCGGCATTACCCACGCTCTCATAGAACGAGAGGTTGCTGGCGTTCGTAGCCGAGACAGCGACGGTTCCAGCATCCACCCCTGCGATCTGTGTTCCAGCAGGCGCACCTACAGTCGCGTTGTCAGCGGGCTTGTTGGTCCCACCGATCTGCTGCCAGTCGCCCGACTCCGCAGCCAGCTTCTGCAAGCTGTCCTGTACTAGCGAATAACGATCATAGAACGTATTGAACGCTTCACGAACCACTGCACCGTTGACGTTGGACGCCGTACCCATGTTAGTGAACACGCCACTCAAACGGGACAGTACGGTATCCTTGGCGCTTACAAGGGCGTCACGACGAGTTTGGATGTCGTAGCGAGCGCCTTTGTTAGCATTGATGTATTCGGTAGCACGAAGGTAAACCTTGTTCTCGCTCTGAACTACATCCTGCTGCTGGTTGTACAGCGCAGTCTTTTCGGATGGAGAAATGATATTGTCATCCGTGATGGCATTGATGTTACCAACAAGCGTAGCAACGTCAATTCCACCTACCTGCGTACCAGTAGGCGCACCCTTGGTCGCACCACTCTCAGCAGGCTGCACCGAGTTCACGGATGTCCCATCCGAGTAAGAAATATCCTGAGCGTCCTTGAGGGTCTTACCCCCAAACATCGGAACACCATTCACGATGCTGAACGAGGTCATGATCGAGGCACCGGACCCACAACGGAACTCAAGTCCGTTGTTCTCTCCGATACCCTTTTGACCGATCAGGATGTACGCACCCCAGCCCGCAAACGTAGGCGAACCGAACTCCGCACGGCTACCACCACAGTTATAGATCAGGTCAGGAAGCCCACCTGTCAAACGGTTAGCCGAAGGTTCGTCACTCGTGTAGATGACAATTGGTGTACCGTTGGCAAGCTGACCCAATAGCGAGGCCATACCAGCCGCACCCTTACGGTTCTGTTCATCAGGATACTGGATGGCGTTAGCACCACCATAAACGTCAAAGTGACGAACAGCCCAGTAATTCTCATTACTACGCCACATAACCGTGTAGGAGCGAGTGTAGCTGTCCGAACGGAGGCCAGAATTGTAGGTGTCCTGATAGACCTGACCAGCCGAGCCGCGCATACCGTGTGCGTAGTTCGATGGCAGCGCCCCCGATGCTGTCTGATTACCCCGAGCGCAGACGGTGTACGTCTCTGGCTTACCAGCACCGCTAGTACCGGTCCACGTCGAGAGCGTAGCCGTCTTGGCATCCAGTGCAGCGAGCAGACGACCTTCTTGCAGCGTGTAGTCGTACCACTTCTGGCGGTATGTCTCACCAACGATGGGCGTATCGCTCGTGACCTGATTCCACTGAGGGCTTAGCTGACCAAGGTAGGCAGCGAGGGCATCATAAGCCGTCTTATAATCAGTGAAGCTGACACCCAGCGTCGTTGCTTGAGAAGTGAACGCCTGATAGTTGGTGGTCGCACGACTCCAATCGCTGATTGCGATACTCTTCTCGTTCTTGCTCAGAACGTTGTCACTGGAAATGTTGGCAACGCTCGTAGCCAAGTCCTGAGCCAGAAACTTGTTAGCACCCGAACCGACATAGGTGTTGTCAGGCGCACCCACAGTCGCGTTGTCCGCAGGCTTTCCGGTTCCACTGACGTTCGCCCATGTAGCTGTCGTACCAAGCTGAGCAATCGTTGGTCCAGTTGCAGACCCTACAGTGATCGTGCTGGACAGGATCGAACCCGCAGTAATACGGTCAGCCGAGATCGATCCCGTAGTGATACGAGAACCATTGATGACGGTGCCACCGTAGTACACGTTGAAGTTCGTGCCACCCATGTACGTGCCAATGATGACAGCATTGGGGTTGTTGAGGATGGTTTCAGCCGATGTACCGACACGGAAGATCGTCTCTCCCTCAATCCAGTACACGAAGCAACGCTTCGAGACACCGAAGGTCGAACGAGGGTTAGTACCAGTCGTACCCGCATGAACGATCTGAACCGACTTCGCAGCCTTGGTGTCGCTGGCAATGTACTGGACATAGCCACCGCTCGTCCATACGAGTTCCTGACCACCATTAACAGTTTGAACTTCGAAGTCGATGTTCTCGGTGCTGATACCACGCGAGTTGATCGTCAGAGCCGCAGCCAGAACCGAACCAGTCTTGAGCTTGCCACCATTGATGTCAGTGCCGTCACGCCAGTCATTCAGCGTCGTACCACCAAACACCCGGATGCGACCCGGATCAACCAGCGTTGTTGGACCGTTGTTGATACGAGCGGCAGGATCGGCTGCACGAAGCGCGATGTCCCCGATGTTACCCACCACCGAGCTATCAGTATTAGCCACTGTGATCGTGTTGGCCATCACGCTGTTGGCCTTGAGGCGGTTAGCATCAAGGGTATCGACCTTAACACGATCACCTTCGAGCGTGTTGACAGTGATGTGACGAGTGATAACTGCCCCATCACCAATCAGGGTTGCATCGCTCACACGAGTAATGCTCACCGCCTGCTCGATGATGTCGCCTAGAACATTACCGTTGAAGTAGAACTGGATGTTACGCTGATCCCAGTTAGCTGGAATCGTAAGGATGTGGTCCTTTACATCAACTGTGCCAGCACCGGTTGTAACTGTCCAGCTATCGTCACTACGCTCAGACGGATTGTTGTTGGCGTTAGTGATCTGTTTACCGGTCTTGAGATTGAACCACTGATAACCGGGAACGTGGATCAGGGTATTCAACCAGCCATCGGCATAGTTGAAGTTAGGTCCAACAAAGGTTGATACCTTCACCTTGTAGGTCGCACCCGGCTCTACAGGGAAGAAGGCACTACGCTTGTCGACATTACCTCCCGCAAGGAATCGCAGACCGCGACGGGCATACGTCCACGGAGCGGTAGTGTCGAACAACTCGAACTTGGAATCATTGGTGATATTCCAGAAGTCGGTATCACGATAATCCGCATCGGGCATGATGTTGTCGGTGTTACCGATGCCCAGCTTCGTAGCCGTGATGTTGCCCGCAGCCAGCAACTGGGTCGTGATCGACCCTGCCTTCATGTGGTTGGTAGTGATCGTGTCCGCAGCGATCTCATTACCAGTGATCGTCTGACCGACGATGTTCTCACCAAGGATAGTGCGCGACGCAATCTGAGCGGCACGGATCGTACCTGTTACAATGTCACCACCGTTGATGCTGGTCGAGATACCGGAGAAGACCGTGAGCTTCGAGCCACCTTCCCAAGTCCATAGGTGACGGTATAGGCCGTTACCTACCAGACGGGTGTCATCAAACACGTCAAGGTTCTGGTTGGTAGCTCCTTCACCAACATACAGGTGACCGTACTTAGTCGTACCACTCCAATTCGCCCCACCCTTAGTGATAGAACGTTCAATGATTGTACCGGCATCGTTCGGGTAATAAACCTTACCCGCATCCCACTGAAGAACTCCGTCCTTGTCCACACGGAAGTTCAGACCCGCCGTGCTAAGCGGGCGAGTGGTTACGTTTAGCTTGTTCGCATTGATTGTGTTAGCCTTGATGACCGAAGCATCAAGCGTGTTCGCCGTGAAGTGATTGGTCTTAATCGTACCATCAACGATCAACTCACCCACAGTCTGACGACGGCAATGCCAGTCAGCTACGTAAGCTACACTACCAAAAGGCGAGTTCTGCTCAAGCTGCAAGAACGGCTCAATGAACTTCCCTTCGTCAGCAGCAACGCAGGTATAAACGCCCGAAACCTTAGTCCAAGTCGTAGTCGCGTTCTGACCACCAGCGACACCGACAGCACTAACACCGCCAGCAGTTGCGGTAGCACTGCGGTACATATACAAATTAAAGCGAGCAGTGCTACCACTCGGCATTGCGACCATAGCAGAGACGTAAATCTTGTCACCAACACGAGCCGGGATACGGTTGATGTTAGGGAACGGACGGTGGTCGCGTGCGGTAATCTTCAGAACATACGGAGTAGGGGCACCAGCCGGAACCTCAGACGCACTCGATGCCAGCACACTAACAGTGCTGCTTGTGGTTACTGGAGGTCCACTAGCATCAAAGCTGGAGTTAGGAATGTAATCGTTTTGATCGCCCACCAATAGCTTCTCGACCGAGATCGAGTTAGCAAGAACGTTACGTGCCGTAACCGAATCGGTAGCAAGATAGTTGGTCGTGATGATGTTCGTCACCAGCTTGTTAGCTGTGATCGTACCGTCAACAATCATCTCACCGTTGTTGACCTTACGGCAAGCATACTTGGTGAAGAACACGGACCCAACAGGGCTAGTAGCTTGACCACGTACAGTGAGACGTGGAAGCAGACGCCCTGAAACAGCAGAATTAGCAACCGTTGCTGGAATTGTGATTGTACAAGCCAGACGAGTCCATGCAGTAGTAGGGCTACTGATCGTGGCAGCATAACCGGGTGCGTTGACGGTGCTTGGATAGCTTGAGTTATTGCCATTGCGGTCTTGGACCGTTACTCCCAGACCAGCCCCTCCACCCAAGTTTACATTGGAGGTAGTGGCAATCCAGACTTCCATTAGATAAGTTTCTCCCGGAACCACATCGATATACGGGAGAATGGGGTCTTGAACAAAAGTAGTATTTAGCAGCTTCAAGGCAGTCGGAGCAGGCGCACCAGTTGGAACGTCCGCAGCAGAAGTAGCAACCGCAGATGCAGACGCACCATTGAGTCCGTTCCAACCATCAAGGTCAGGAACGCCATTGTAACCAAAGGTGCCGTTCTTTGCGATATTGCTGGTGTCAGAGATAAGCACCTTTGATGCAACGATAGCTCCAGCCTGAATCTGGGTCGCACTGATGCTCGCAGCCGTGATCTTAGTACCCGGCAGCGAGTTATCGATGATCTGTGAACCTGCGAGATACGCAGCCTGTGTTACCCAAGCTGTGCCGCTATAGATGCGTGTCTCGCTGTAAGGGGGACTAATACGGTATAGAGTTACCGTGTCACCCTTGAGAGGATTTCCAGCCCCAATACCCGAGACAGCCGTATTAGCTTCAGTATCGCTCCACGACGCGCCGGAGATCGCGCGACTGACCGTTACTGTACCACGAGTACCCGTTTCTCCAGTTTGCCCTGTAGCAGCCTTAGCAACGCTGAAACGACGAGTTACTGGCTGAGCATTAGCCTTGGTCGCCGTGATGTCGATGTAGCCGCTGGTCTTGGGCGCGGCAACGACACGTAGATAGTTGCTGTCAAGCGCACCCAACCCGTTAGCACGATAGCGATCAGGTGCTGCCTTGAACGGGTTGTTCGCATCGCTGATGTCAGTTGTGGTGATCCGCATCACGCGAACCGTAATAGTCTGACCCGTAGCCGACACCAAACGCACATACGGACGGAAGTACATGCTGGTAATGTCCATCGTGACATAACCAGAAGTAGCCGTAGCTGCGAATAGTGCAGTATCAGTGTACGTTAGACCAACGTCAGACTCAGTGAGAACACGGAGCTTGCTGTCAACATAAGCGCCTCCGGTGTAGTCACCAAGTAGCTTACCCATCTGAATCTGGATATTGTTAGAACCACCAGTCGCTGTTCCAGTAACGGACAAGACACGGTATTCTACTTCTACCTTTAACTTTAGAGCAGGCACACCTCCACTGATAGGAGTGTACACAACGTGATCGTTCAGGGCAGCATTTGTGGAAGTTAGATCATAGACAGGACCATAGCCTGCTTCGGTTGCGTTCGAAGCACGGCTCTGACCCGGCATCTGGGTCGGCTTGGTGTTGCGGCTACCCGTGAAGAAATAAGGATCAGTACCGACACCGACACGATCTGACATGTCGTTGACATCACGGTACGCGAGGTTGCCGGTAAGGGCCGTAACAGCATACGACCAAGTGGCGCTTGTATCCACACCACCTTCGATGATCGGGAAGGTAGTTTCTGCGCCTGCGTAGGAGGTGACTACTCCCGACGCATCTGCCGGGAGTAGTACCGAGTTTGCACTTAGCTGAGCGGACAGACCATCGTTTACGTCAATGATGGAAATCTGGCCAGTCGAAATAACCGTCACTTAGTAACCCTTACTGATTCACCTCCACCAAGATCACGCCCTTAGCGTCAATATCATCACCGGTCACGGTGATCTTGGAGTCCGTGTCAGGACCGCTGGTCCCGTTCGTTACACGTAGCGGCGTAATCACAAACATCGACCCGTTCAAGTATTTGTTTGCGGTTAGAGTCGCAAAGCTGTTCTTGAGCCACGGGTTAGTGCTTGGCGCACGAACTGTAACCACGTTACCCGAGACGGATGCGACCTCGAAGTATTCCGCCGTACCACTCAGCACCGCCTTGATAATGTCACCCGCAGCGAAGGTGATCGCAGCACCCGAGAACGTGAACGTTGTCGTAGTGTTGGCAGTGATAGTGCGTCCACCAGCAACAGCGGTACGAGTCGTGTCCACAAATCCGCCACGGTTTCCGTCACGGTCATAGAACATCCAGCGGAAGGTCATACCCGTTGTGTTGTTGCGCTTCTCAGCACCGTAGTACACAGTCGGATAAACGTCGGTAGTTCCAACTCCGTTCTGGAGCTTGTCACCCGCAGTCGAAATCAGACGGCACTCGTAGGGGTCGGATACGTCACGAAGCGTGAAGAACGTCTGGTAGATATTACCATCAGCGTCCTTGGCCTCGACCTTGAATACGCCCATGTCCACAACCGCATTGGCGTGAACGATGATACCCTTAGAGTCAGTCCATGCGGTATCAGGTACGTTCGAAGTCGTGATGGCAGCACCATTGTACTGGCCCACTGCACCTGTTGCATTGGCAGCAACCTGTGCTGTAGTCAACAGACCATAGTTGCTCTGAACGTTTGCCAGATTACCATCGATAATATCACTGGTCCCGTGAGGACTCTGATACCATCGGTAGGTCACACCTGAATCGTCAACACCCGCAGCACGGACAAGATCGGCATAGACACGAACGCTGTTCTTACCAACATCTGGTTCAAGCGTATCACCATCAACGGTACGAATGTTGATGTACACAGCGTTCGTACCGGTACGAACCTGCGTCAGAGTGATGGATGCCAGCACCTTGCTGACTAGACCCGTAACAGGGTCGGTGTAGTCACCTTCGAAATAGATTGTGTCAGGCGGGTTACCTACCTTGAGGTTGGCCTTAACCAGCAGTGTCGACAGTGTTGCGCTATGCGTAACCGTAAGCGTACCACCGGATTCGAAATCGCTAGTCGGCGCACTACCTGTAGCAAGAGCAGAACCACCGGGGGTCAAGGTCCACTTACGGTTGCTAAGCTGACCGGTAATATCCTCCGGCGAACCCGCACGAGACGCATAGACCATCGCACGAAGCTCAAGTCCAAGGTTGCCGTTGACCTGAGTCCAGTTAGGCGTGAAAACTACCGAGGACTCGTCCTTGGTATAGACCTGCTGAATACCGGGGTTGGCTTGAATGTACGCCGAAATCTGACGGGCATCGTTGTTGTCAACGATGGTAATCTGCCCGGTACTAAGAATTGCCATGTGTCTGAATCTCCTGAGCGCGCTGTACTAAAATCAGTTGATGATGTCCACGAAAAATGTTGCCTGCGATTGAACCGCATCGATGTCAATCGAAATCTGTTTGTACCCAGTCTTGTACTTCTCATTCCAAGTGGCATCGTCATTCGGTGCTTCGCGGGGAACGACTGAGATACGACGCCAACGGAACCAGCTTTCTGATGCACTATCAGTAACTTCTGCCCCGTTCTTGAACAGACGAGCCTTCAATACTGTCGTCTTGTGCTGACCAACACGGAAGACCGTTCCGTTGCTGGACTCGATCTCAACGTTGAAGGTCAGTCCATCCGACAGATAGACTACCCAGTCAAGTGGAAAACCGGTAAGAACATACGAGCGGGTGTCCGTCGAGTTCTTGTACACGGCGTTCTGCTTCCACTTGTCACCAAGCTGAGCCTGACTAGGCGGTGATGCAAACTCCCCCACATAGTTCAGAGACGGAACGAGAGAGTTCTGAGCGATCTCGGATAGTTTGACCGTATTACCATTTACAAGCGTAGTCGCGTCAGGCGTAATAAAACCATTCAGACCGAAGATCAGCTTGTCGTTGATGTCAACGATGTTGCCGGGGATACGAACGTTCTTCTCGAACAAGTCGCTGGTAATCGTCTCAGGAACTAGGTTCTCACCCGAGATCGTGTTCTCTTCGATCTGCGATCCCGACAGCTTGCCCTCAAGGTCGTCAACGTCCACGACGTTACCGACCCACTTGCCATCTTGATAGCGGTAGAAGCGGCGCTCGCCAGTGTGCCATACGATCTTAGGACCGGTGTACCCTGTCGCGCTCGGCAGAACCGAAACATCCTTGACCAGATTCAGGCCCGGTGTCAGGTCGCCAATATCAACAGTTGTAGTCGTAGCTGACACACCAGCACTGAACGGACTCTTGTTGCCCGACGTATCCACTGCACGCAGGAAGTGCCACTGGGTTGTGCCGCGTGGCATACTACCACGAGTGTACGTTCCCTTTGCAGCCGGAGTCACCTTCTGGGTCGCAATCAGGACTGCCTTCGTGGCGTCGTTGGTTGTCCCGGCCCAAATCTCCATGACATCAAGGTCATTGTCGGTTGGGTTATTCCACGTCAGGAAGAACGTCTCGAACGCAGCCGACACTGCCAGCCCGGTAGGAGCCGGTGGGGCAACGGTGTCCTTCGCCGTTGTGACAATCTTCTCAGTGGTATAAACACCGCGATTACCCAGACGGTCGTAAGCACGAACCTTGATACGGAACTCACGCCCACGCGGCAGGGCTGCGATCTTGTAGTTGGCAGTCGTAGTTGGGTAATCGAAATACTGTCCCGTACCCTCGCGGATAGCGAAGTCGTACCCAGCTAGATCACTGTCACTAGGTCCGGTCCACGAAGCAAGGATAGTCGAGCCATAGTCGTCTAGATTGGTTGTGACAGTGAAATTAGTAACAAGGCCCGGTCCTTGGGTGTCAACAAGCTGCTCGGATGTTGGCGGCACGTAGATCGTGCCATCCGGGTTCTTGATGTTGTTACCAATCGTACCACCATCGGTAGCTCCCGGCTCCGCTGGCATGTAGTCTTCAACCGTATCACCATTGCCGTATTTGATCTGGTCCGCATTGGTGACAAAGTTCGACTCGTCGTACCACTGACCCTTCGACCAAATGTAGGTCATGTTCGGGTTCTGGTCTGTCGTCGTGTACTTGTCGCCCTCACGGCTTCCCGTTACAGGACGGTCGATCAGCTTCCCACGAGTGTGAGTTGGGGCGTAATCCTCAGCGGTATCGCTTAGCTCATACGTCCCGATCAAAGGCTGTGACACACCACCACGACGATCAATAGTTGTGATGCGGAAGGTATAGACACCGTTCTGTGGTTGCTGTAGCTCGACGTAGCTGTCCTGAGTCTTCTCAGTCAGCGTCACCCACGGACCACTGTTCAGGTTGTACTCGACCTTGAAGCCGTCAATCCAGATGGAGCCGGGGCGCACCCAGTTGACCGTGAACACACGCTTGGTCTGGAACTCAGCCTCATACGTGCGTACCGAGAACATCCCCGACTCAGGGACAAGTGGTGGCAGGATGATCTTGTTCGGACGCTGTGCGAGGATGTCGTCCTCGTTTACGTTGTCGCTCTCGTCCCACTTCTTTGTATAGATTTCGATAGCGGTGATCGTCACCAACTCTTCGTCATCATTCGGCTCGACATCCAACACACGATACTGGATCGGAAGCGTAGGCAGGCCGACAGCTTCAAGCGCAATCTGTGCGTTGACCGGAGTGTCAGCCGGAAGCTCGCTGTCAATTAACAGCGACTTGACATCACCACGCTGACCAACCGTGTTGGTGATCGTGCGGCTGATCGTAATGGTTGGCTTGCGCCACTCAGGACTACCCGGCTGGGTAGCTGTGTTCGGATTATAGGCCGGGTTTGGTACGGTCACGTGGACCTTGTAGGCCACACCGACCTCAAGGCGCATGGAGTCACGCACGGTCAACGTCGTACCACTACGGCCAACGAGACGCCCGGTTGTGCGTGTGCTGGTATCGCTGGCAAGGTCGCCGTCAGCTACGAGGATAACGCTGAAAGGCTGGACCAGATTACCCTGACGGTTCGTGACGAAGGATACCTGACGTGTCTCGTTCAGCGATGTAAGCTGACGAATCTTGACACGACGCAGAGCCTCCTGCCGATTGGTGCAACCAACCAGAGCGATGCTGGCAGCACGACGACCGTAGTTGTCGATATGCGGCTGATCGAAGACACGAACACGGTCCTCTTCATAGTTGCGTTCCTCGTTACGGAACACACCGATCATGTCATTCAGGCGCGTATCGATGTCCGTGTGCGAGTAGCTGAACTCACCGACAATCGATTCCTTGGTGAACAACGCTGTCGCGTTCTCTGGCTTCTCCACCACGAGACGCCAGTTGCCGTCACCTTCGTCCCACGCATACGACCCCACAGCACCAGCCGTGTACTGCATTAGGTCGTTGACCGACATCGCACTGTCGAGCAAGTAGTTCATGGTATAGCGAGGGTGTGTTCCTCCCTTACCATCTGGTACTCGCTGCGCGTACCACTTGGATGCGTCAAGTGCATCCCACTTGTTCATAGTCGAGCCGGGGACAAGGGCAGAGATTCCCGACAGTTCGTCTTCGATCAAGTCCTTCATCTGGAACGCAGGGCATTGCGTCCACTTGATTTCTTCAGTCGCACCGTCCCATGTGTTACCAGTGTAGGTACGAGTCTCCGAGTCCCACACGCTTGCAGGCGGGACACGAATCTCCGACAGATCGAATACACCTGTAATCGTCGGGATGCCAGTTAGCTGATCGGACGCCTTGCCGTTGATCTGTAGGTAGGCCAGACCACGCCATTCCTCACGGTCGCCAATCGGTGCCATACTGACACCGGCCACCGACTCCCAGACAATAGCACGCGACTCTTGATCCTGATCGTTCGTGTAGCTGTCACGCTCACGCAGACGGATACGAACCTGCCACGTCTTGTTCGCATACGCTCCTGCATTTGGAACAGCGACACGTAGCTCCTTGACGTAGGGCTGCGAAGTCTTTCCGGTGATCGAGAGGAAGCCCGGTGTCGGGTCAGCCCAAGTCGTGCTGTCAGCCCAGTTACTTGCTAGACCGTACAGCAGCACACCAGCCAAGCTATTGAGCTTGATGCCGTTGGGGTTGTACTTGGGCGCTGTCATGTTCCCCATCGGGTTGACCCACTGGTCCGAACCCGATGGCTGTAGCTCTACCTCAAGGGTAGCAGTCGCGTCATAGATACCCTTCTTGTCCTGACGGAATAGTCCGTTCACGACCAGACGGATGTCAATGTAATCCACACCAGCCTGACGTACAGTGCCGTAGCGCCAATCACCGGGATTAGCTGTGCCTGTACCTTGGTTGGGATTGTTGATCGGCAGGTTGACAGTGGACGCACCCGACGATCCACCAAGCTGAAGAGTGACCGGCTGAAGCACAGCCGGATCACCGTTGAACATGATCGCGTTGAAGTCTTTGAGGGTGGTGTTACCCGAACCATCCTCAATAGGAACGTC
>Ga0182213_1000090_pt1 | contig 14031 bp, 12 predicted proteins | sample G5R1MG_22_FD_128399 | JGI IMG/M metagenome (GOLD analysis project Ga0182213, IMG submission 128399) | Switchgrass phyllosphere microbial communities from Michigan, USA - G5R4_MAIN_03OCT2016_LD1 MG | ecosystem: Host-associated > Plants > Phyllosphere > Phylloplane/Leaf | place: USA: Michigan... | reverse complement strand
GCTCGTACCCGCAAGCGGGCCGGCGTGTTTCTTGGGTCCGTTCAGCACCAGGGCTGACGGGCTATCTTGTTGAGATGGTCGGTTTCCCCCCGCCGCCTCGTGAGACCGCAGGTATCCCGGAAGCCGTTAACGGAACAAGGCTGGCGTACCAATCGCGCGGTAAACCGGCTGATCGCCGCGCTGAGTCGTTGAACGGTTCTTTGAGTTGCCCTCCGAAGTGCTGTTTTACCAAGGCCTGCCATAGTGAGTCTGGAGCTAATCCGGCGATTCCCGCCTGCGCGACGAAGTGCTTTACGCCTGTCGCGACATGGCGAATCTCGTCGTCAAGCACGCGAGTGAGGATCGCGGTGCCGGTCCGGTCGCCCAATCCTCGCACCCGTTCCAGCATCGCCGGCGTCACGTCGAGGCCTCGCGCTTCCAGCACCATCGGCACTACCGCGAGCCGCGCGGCGACATCGTGGCGGGTGGCATGGGCCGCATCCCACAAGCCGCCATGCGCCGGCAGCGCACCGTAATGGCTGTCCATCGTGCGCAAGTGTCGATCGATCAGCGCGAAGTGCAGCGCCTCGTCCGCCGCCACGTCCAGGAAGTCGCCGACGAATCCTGCGTCCATCTCGCCGCCGAAGCGCCCGGCCATGTCGAGCGCAAGGTCGATGGCGACGAACTCGATATGCGCGAGCGCGTGCCACAAGGCGATGCGGCTGCGCGGCGACCCCGCCCTGCCGCGCTTGGGCATGCGGCCGGGCGGCAGCAGCTCGAGCGAGACGGGGCGTCCGGGCTCATCCGGCATGGCGACGTCGAAGCGGGGATCGAGCCGTCCCAGCCGCCAGTCTCGCGCGACCGCCCGCGTCGCCATGACCTTGGCGCGCGGCTCGCTGGCGAGCAGGGCGTCGCGGATCGCCGCGGCGACGCTGCGCATGGATTACAACGCCCGTGCCGCTTCGAGCACGGCGGCGGCGTGGCCTTTGACCTTCACCTTGTCCCACACTTTGGCGATCCGCCCTTCGGCATCGATCAGGTAGGTGGTGCGCACCATGCCCATGTAAGTGCGCCCGTAGTTCTGCTTTTCGGTCCAGATCCCCAGTCGATCCGACAGGCCATCGTCCGCCGCGTCGCTGGCGAGAGTGACGCCGAGATCATGCTTGGCGATGAACTTGGCGTGCTTGGCCGGCGGGTCCTTGCTGACGCCCAGCAGCGCGACGCCGGCGGCTGCGAACTCGGCCTTCAGGGCGGTGAAATCGATCGCTTCGGTGGTGCAGCCCGGCGTGTCGTCCTTGGGGTAGAAGAATATCACCAAGGGCTTGCCGGCATAGTCCGCCAGTTGCGTGGTGCCGCCCTCGGGCAGCTCCAGCGCGAAGTCGGGAAAGGCGTCGCCGTTGACAGGGTGGGTCATGTCGTGATCTCCAGTTCCTCTCCGAAGGCTTCGCGCCAGGCCGCCGCGACCGAGCGGCGGGCCTGGATCAGCCCGGTGATGACCGCGTCCCAATCGCCGCAAGCACAGGCGCGCGCAAGGGCCTCGCGCGCGGCGGGCGGCGGCACTTGCGAGTCGGGCGCCAGCAGCCGCGCGGCGACGAGGAAGCGGGTGAGCGTCGCCTGCGCCTCGATCAGCCCGGACGGCACCAGCCCCGCCCCGGCCAGCGCGGTGACCGCGACCGCCAGATCGGGATCGAGCCCCACGCCTTCGCGCAGTTGCAGGTAGTGGACGGTGAACTCCAGGTCGACCAGCCCGCCGCGCGCCAGCTTGATGTCGAGCGGGCCGGCCGGCGGCTTGTGCGCGGCCATCGTCGCGCGCATCTCCAGCACGTCGGCGCGTAGCTTGTCACGGTCGCGCGGGGCGGTCAGCACCACGCGGATCGTCTCGGCCAAGGCATGGCGCGCCGCTTTCGAGCCATAGACCGGCCGCGCCCGGGCGAGCGCCATGTGCTCCCAGGTCCAGGCCTGCTCGCGCTGGTAGCGTTCGAAGCTGTCGAGGCTGGCCGCCGGCGGACCTTGCGCACCCGAAGGCCGCAGCCGGGTGTCGACCTCGAACAGGGCGCCCTCGGCGGTGGGGGCGGACAGCGCGGCGATAACCCGCTGGCCCAGGCGATTGTAGTAGAGCGTCGCGCCGATCGGCCGCTTGCCGACCGACTCGGTGGCGAAGTCGCCGGTGAACAGGAACACCAGGTCGAGGTCGGACGCGTGGGTCAGCACCCCGCCGCCGTAGCGGCCCAGCGCCAGGATCAGGAATTCGCTGCCAGGCACGCGCCCGTGCGCCCGGCGAAAATCGGCGAGCGCGGCGTCGGTCAGCACGCAGCAGGCGGCCTGCGCCACGCGGGCCAGCGCCGCGCCGATGTCGATCGGGTCGCGCGTGCCCTCGATCAATTGCACGCCAAGCGCAAAGCGCCACTCGCCCACGCGGCGGCGCACCGCATCGAGCACGCGCTGGTAATCGTCATCCGCCTCGAAGCGGGAGAGCTCGACCACCAGCGCATCGACTTCGCCGGGCAGATCCAGCGCGCTGGAGTCGATCAGCGGGTCGAGCAAGTCGGCGCGGCGCGCCAGCGCATCGGCTAGCGGCGGCGCCAGGCCGAGGATGCGCGCCAGCCGCACGGTCAGGCCGGGCCGCGCCTCGAGCAAGCGGAACAGGTTGATCGCCGAGGGCAGGTTGTCGAGCAACTGCTCCCATCGCGCCAGCGCGCGTTCGGGCTCGGGGGAGGACGCCAGCGCGGCGAGCAGGTCGCCACGGATCGCCTCGAACGCGGCGACGGCGGCATCGGACCGCAGCGCGCGCATCTGCCCGCTCGTCCAGCCCTCGACCCGTGCGGCGGTCGCGACGGGATCGGCGAAGCCCAGCTGCGCCAGCGTGTCGGCCAGCGGCTCGGCGGTGGGCTCGCTGCGTGCGCCGCCTCCCTGGGAGCGTATCAGCGAATCGTACAAGTCGCCCACTTGCATGGTGATCGCGGCGACTTCGTCGACCAGGGCCTGGCCATCGCACAGGCCATCCAGCCGGGCGACGTTGTCCAACGCCTCGGTGGTCGCGGGTAGCGTGTGGGTCTGCTGGTCCTGCACCATCTGCAGCCGGTGCTCGATGGTGCGCAGGCGATCGTAGCTCTTACCCAGCAGCTGCGCCTCGTGCGTCGGGATCAGCCCAGCGGCGGCAAGCGCGTCCAGCGTCTCGCGGGTGCCGCGCAGCCGCAGCGCGGGGTTGCGGCCGCCGTGGATGAGTTGGTGGACTTGGCCGTAGAATTCGATCTCGCGAATGCCGCCGCGCCCTTTCTTGAGGTCGAAGCCGGGGCCGGCGAGCGCCTGTCCGCGTGAGCTGGCGCGGATTTGCGTGGTCAGCCGGCCGATCTCGGCGATGGCGCCGAAGTCCAGGCTGCGCCGCCACACGAAGGGCCGGATCGCGGCCAGGAACCCGCGACCCGCTTCGATATCGCCGGCCGCCGCGCGGGCGCGGATGAAGGCAGCGCGCTCCCAGGCGAGGGCCGACGTCTCGTAGTGCGTGAGGGCGGCGTCGATCGAAATCGCGAGCGGGCTGACTTCGGAGGCCGGCCGCAGCCGCAAGTCGACCCGGAAGACATAGCCGTCGCCGGTGACGTTCGACAGCGTCTCCACCACGCCACGCGCCACCCGCTGCGCCGCCTCGCCGGGCTCGTCCCGCTCACGCCGGGGCAGCAGCGCCGGATCGTAGAGCAGGATCGGATCGATGTCCGAGCTGTAGTTCAGCTCGCGAGCGCCGTGCTTGCCCAGCGCCAGCGCGATGACTCCGGTGGCTTGCGTGGCCGGATCGAAGTCCGGCGCGCGGCGGCGGATGCCGGCGACGATCGCGGCATGAAGCGCGCGGTCGGCGAAGTCGGACAGCTCGCTGGTGACGGTCAGCAGCGGGAACGAACCGGCGAGGTCACCGATCGCCAGGGCTAGAGCCAGCGCCTGCTTCTCGCGCCGCAGGGCGACGGCGGTGTCGCTGCCGCCGGTTCCCGCCTGCCGCGCCCAGGCGAGCGCGCCCTCGCCGTCGCCAGCCGCCAGCAGCGCGGTCAGTTCGGGGAGCTGGTTCAGTCCGCGCGAGAGGTATGGCGCATGGGCGTGGGCGCGGGCGATCGCGTTGGTCCAGTCGATGCTTGTCGCTTCGCTCATGGTAGGGTGCATGCGCGGCTTCGGTGAGAAGAACAAGAAAGATGGGCGCGCGCAGAGGCGCAGAGGCGCAGAGGAGGTTGTGCTGGGCCGCGAGGCCCCTGACCATCCAGCCCTCCGCTTAAAGCGATCTATGCGTTTATAAGGCGGCTAACGCCGCATTCACTCCTTCTTCTCTCCGCCTCTGCGCCTCTGTTCTTCTTTACCGCGAACCGGTTGTGCCCAGCGACCCCGTCTGGCACCAACCGGACATGACCCACAAAATCGCCAAACTCCCCCTGTCCTGCCTCATCGCCTTGGCACTGAGCGCATCCGTTTCGGCCAAGCCGCTGTTCAAGCCCGGCACCGCCCTGCCGCCGCCGAGCGACGTTCCGCAGGCGGATGGCCCCGCCGGCGAGGCCACCCCGGCGATCTCGCTCGACCTGATGAAGCAGGTGACGCAGCGCCTCTCCGCCGACGACTTCGAGGGCCGCGCGCCCAGCACCGCCACCGAGCCCAAAGTGCTCGACTACATCGTCAGTCAGTTCAAGGCCGCCGGGTTGCAGCCGGGCAACAAGGGCCAGTGGCTTCAGGACGTGCCCACGGTCGAGATCACCGGCCAGCAGCAGAGCGCGCTGACCGTCGCGGGCGGCAAGACGCCGCTCAGCTTCGCTTTCGGCTCGCAGTGGGTCGGCGCCAGCTATCGCGTCACGCCGAAAACGATGGTCAAGGACAGCCCGCTGGTGTTCGTCGGCTACGGCATCGTCGCGCCCGAACTGGGCTGGAACGACTACGCCGGTGTGGACATGAAGGGCAAGACGGCGGTCATCCTGGTCAACGACCCCGACTACGCCAGCGCAACCGAGCAAGGCCCCTTCAAGGGTCGTCGCATGACCTACTACGGCCGCTGGACCTACAAGTTCGAGGAAGCGGCGCGGCAAGGCGCGGCGGGCGCGATCATCGTCCATGACACGTTCCCCGCCGCCTACGGCTGGAACGTCGTCAACTCCAGCTGGAGCGGCCCGCAGTATCACGTCCAGACCGCAAACGACGGCATGGACCAGGCTCAGGTCAACGCCTGGGTGCAGAAGGACGTCGCCCAGAAGATCCTCGCCGCCGTCGGCAAGGACCTGGCGACGCTGACCAAGGCGGCGCAGGTCAAGGGCTTCAAGCCGGTGCCGCTGGGCCTCACCGCCAGCGTCTCGTTCGACAACGCGATCCGCAAGTCGACCTCGCACAACGTCGTCGGCGTGCTGCCCGGCAAGACGCGGCCCGACGAGATTGTACTCTACTCCGCGCACTGGGATCACCTCGGCCGCTGTACGCCCGACAAGACCGGCGACGCGATCTGCAACGGCGCCGTCGACAATGCCGATGGCGTCGCGGCGCTGACGGCGCTGGCGAAGGCGAACGTCGCCGCTGGCCCGGCTGCGCGCAGCCAGGTGTTCCTGGCGGTGACGCTGGAGGAATCGGGCCTGCTCGGCTCCGAGTACTACGCGCAGCACCCGATCTATCCGCTCGATCACACCGTCGGCGGGGTCAACATGGATGCGCTGCTGCCAGGCGGTCGCGTGAAGGACTATGCGATGACCGGCGGCGACAAGTCGGAACTGACCGACCTGTTCCGCAAGGCCCTGACCCAGCGCGGCCTGGTCGAAGCGCCCGAGACGAACACGGAGAAAGGCGGCTATTACCGCTCCGACCACTTCAGCATGGCCAAGCGCGGCGTGCCGATGTTCGCGGTCGATCGTGGGATCGACCTGGTCGTCGGCGGCAAGGCGGCGGGGCAGGCGGCGAACGACGACTATACCGAGAACCGCTATCACCAGCCCAGCGACCAGTACTCCGATGCTTGGGACTGGTCCGGCATCATGCAGGACGTGGAGCTGTTCTACAGCCTGGGCCGCGGTCTGGCGGAGAGCGATGCGTGGCCGAACTGGCGTGCCGGTGACGAGTTCCGGGCGGTGCGGGACAAGAGTTGCGTGGGTGAGGGTGGATGTTGAGGCGTCAGCCCATGATCCAGCGTACGGTGTTGAGGTAGTAGGACGGTACGGGAACACCGGTCGCATCAAGAGCGGGAGAGAATCGGGCGCGGCGCATCAGAATCGCGCAGGTGACTTCGTCGAACTTCTTGTCGTTATATGAGCTCTGCACTTCGCAGGCAGTCGGAGCGCCTTCCGCGCCGACGGCAAGGCGGAAGTTCACTTGCGCCTGCTTGCCGAGGTTGAGCATCGCCGCTGGGTAATCATTTGATGCGAGCCAGCGGGATGGTCTGGTCAGCGGTTTCGCACGCTTGGACAGCGTCGCCTGCTGCTTGGGATCAAGTCCCCAGGTCGCCACGAGGTTGTCGGTGCACTTGCGCAAGGCTTCGAACGGCTTGTCGAGTGGGCCGGTCTGGAACACTCGTTCGTGGCCGTGATACGCAATGGCTATGCTCTTGGCCGCGGCTTCCGTGGCCGGGGTGACGGGCGGTTCCCAATCATCGTCGTCATCGTGCTTCCCGCCAATTTCTTCTGCTAGGGATACGTTGGAAAAGAAGAGAGTTCTTACCTTGGTCCCTGCCGTGCCGGGGATCACGCTGGCGATCCGCCGCGCCTTTTGCTCGCCGAACTGCAGGCTCAACGGTTGGCCCTGTTGGAAGGACTTGAACTCGTCGCTTACGATCGTGAGCTGGAACGTTTTGCTAGGGCCAAAGCGATCCATGATGAGCACGCTGGGCTTTTGCTTGCTGCCGAAACCACGGCGCAAAGTGCAGATCTTCTCTCCGTAATCGACGTTCCAGGGGGTGTAAGGTGTCAGCGTCGTCGTCTTCGCCTGAACTGTGCCTACCGGCCAGATCATCGGCGCGATCGTCAAGAAGACGATCAGCGTTTGCTTATTACGCATCCTTGGCATCGATATCGCCCCCGCAAGCTAGAAGCCTGCACGCTATCCCAAGATCCGGCATGAAAAAACCCGGCCATCGCTGACCGGGTTTTTCGGTTTTCTTGCTGGGACTTCAGCTCACAGCTTCTCGGTCAGTTCCGGGATCAGCGTGAACAGGTCGCCGACCAGGCCGATGTCGGCGACCTGGAAGATCGGCGCGTCCTCGTCCTTGTTGATGGCGATGATGGTCTTGGAGTCCTTCATGCCGGCGAGGTGCTGGATCGCGCCCGAGATGCCGACCGCGATGTAGATCTCCGGAGCGACGATCTTACCGGTCTGGCCAACCTGATAGTCGTTGGGAACGTAGCCCGCATCGACAGCGGCGCGGCTGGCGCCGACGGCGGCGTGCAGCTTGTCGGCCAGCGGGAAGATCAGCTTCTGGAAGGTGTCGCCATCCTTGAGCGCGCGACCGCCCGAGACGATGATCTTGGCGCTGGTCAGCTCAGGACGCTCGTTCTTGGCGAGTTCGGCGCCGACGAAGCTGGACAGGCCCGAGTCGCCCGTGGCCGCAACCGATTCGACCGTGGCCGAGCCGCCGCTGGTGGCCGCCTTCTCGAACGCGGTGCCGCGGACGGTAATGACGAGCTTGGCGTCGCTGCTCTCGACCGTGGCGATCGCGTTGCCGGCGTAGATCGGCCGGGTGAAGGTCTTGGGACCCTCGACCGAGAGGATGTCCGAAATCTGCGCGACGTCGAGCAGCGCGGCCACGCGCGGGGCCACGTTCTTGCCGGTGGTGGTGGCGGGGAACACGATCGCGTCGTACCCTTCGGCCAGCCCGGCGATCAGCGGCGCGATGTTCTCGGCCAGCGCGTTGGCGTAAGCAGCGTCATCCGCCAGCAGCACCTTGCCCGCACCGGCGATCTGCGCGGCGGCGTCGGCAGCGGCTTGCGCGCCTTGCCCAGCCACCAGCAGGTCGACGTCGCCCAGCTTGGCGGCGGCGGTCACGGTCGCGAGGGTGGCGTCCTTGACGGACGCATTGTCGTGTTCGACCCAGACGAGAGACTTCATGTCAGCAATTCCTTTACCGGACCGCGGGTGTCAGTTGGCGATGCCCATGTCCTTGAGCTTGTTCACCAGCGTGTCGACGTCGGGCACCTTGATGCCGGCCTGGCGCACCGCGGGCTCGGTGACCTTGAGGGTCTTGAGGCGCGGGGCGATGTCGACGCCGTAATCGGCGGCGCTCTTGGTCTCGAGCGGCTTCTTCTTCGCCTTCATGATGTTGGGCAGCGAAGCGTAGCGCGGCTCGTTCAGACGCAAGTCGGTGGTGACGATGGCGGGCAGCGTCAGCTTCACCGTCTCCAAACCACCGTCGACCTCGCGCGTGACCGAGACAGAGTCGCCCTCGATCTCGACCTTGCTGGCGAAGGTGCCTTGCGGACGGCCGAGCAGGGCAGCGAGCATCTGGCCGGTCTGGTTCGAATCGTCGTCGATCGCCTGCTTGCCCAGGATAACGAGGCCGGGGTTCTCGGCCTCGACGATGGCTTTCAGGATCTTGGCGACGGCCAGCGGCTCGACCTCGGCATCGGTCTCGACCAGGATCGCCCGGTCGGCTCCCATCGCAAGCGCGGTGCGCAGCGTTTCCTGCGCCTTGGCCGGTCCGACCGAGATCGCGATGATCTCTTCGGCGGCGCCCTTTTCCTTGAGGCGGATGGCTTCCTCGACGGCGATTTCGTCGAAGGGGTTCATGCTCATCTTGACGTTCGCTAGATCGACGCCGGTGCCGTCGGCCTTGACGCGCGGCTTCACGTTGTAGTCGATCACCCGCTTGACGGGGACGAGGATCTTCATGCGGTACGGTCCTCTCTGCGGCGCGGCGCGTGTCTAGCCGCGCGATTAAACAGGTACGCGGACGACGCCATTGCGTTCTTGTTGCGCTGCGTCAAGCCCCACCGGAGGGCGAGGCATGCCGATCGGCTTTGTGCGGGGGAATGGGAAGCAAACGACACATGGATGATCGCGCAAAGGCGCAGGGCGGCGTCGTGGGTAGTCTCGCCGGTGACTGGGACCCTTCTCGTCCGGGCCTCCGCGTGAAATGAAAAGGGCCCGCCGTCGCCGGCGAGCCCCTCTCTCATCACAGCGCAGAAGGGGTCAGGCGACCGCCTTCACCTCCGCGACGATCTTGCGGGCGGCATCGCCCAGATCGTTGGCGGGCACGATCGCCAGGCCGGAGTTCGCGAGGATCTGCTTGCCCTGCTCGACGTTGGTGCCTTCCAGGCGCACGACCAGCGGCACGGACAGATTCACGTCCTTCGCCGCCGCGACGATGCCGTCGGCGATGATGTCGCACTTCATGATGCCGCCGAAGATGTTGACGAGGATGCCCTTCACGTTCGGATCGGACAGGATGATCTTGAACGCCGCGGTGACCTTCTCCTTCGAAGCGCCGCCGCCGACGTCAAGGAAATTGGCCGGGAAGCTGCCATTCAGCTTGATGATGTCCATCGTCGCCATGGCGAGGCCGGCGCCGTTGACCATGCAGCCGATATCGCCGTCGAGCTTGATGTAGGCCAGGTCGTACTTGCTGGCTTCCAGCTCGGCCGGGTCTTCCTCGGTCTCGTCGCGCAGCGCCATCACTTCGGGGTGACGGTAGAGCGCGTTCGAATCGAAGCTCATCTTGGTGTCGAGCACCAGCAGGTTGCCGTCTTTCGTCTGCACCAGCGGGTTGATCTCGACCATGTCGCAGTCGAGGTCGACAAACGCGGTGTAGAGCTGCTTGGCCAGCTTCTGCGCCTGCTTGTTCAGGTCGCCGTCCAGCTTGAGGCCGAACGCCACGGCGCGGCCGTGGTGCGGCTGGAAGCCCTCGGCCGGATCGATGGTGATGGTGTGGATCTTCTCAGGGGTCGAGTGAGCGACTTCCTCGATGTCCATGCCGCCTTCGGTCGACACGATCATGGCGACGCGGCCAGATGCGCGGTCGACCAGCATCGAGAGGTAGAATTCCTTGTCGATGTCGACGCCGTCGGTCACGTAGAGGCGGTTCACCTGCTTGCCGGCGTCACCGGTCTGGATGGTGACCAACGTGTTGCCGAGCATCTCCTTGGCGTTCGCCTCGACCTCTTCGATTGACTTCGACAGACGCACGCCGCCCTTGGCATCGGCGCCCAGTTCGGTGAACTTGCCCTTGCCACGGCCACCGGCATGGATCTGCGCCTTTACGACATAGAGCGGTCCAGGCAGCTTCTTGGCGCCTTCGACCGCCTCTTCGGGAGAGAGTGCGGCAAACCCGGCGGGGATCGCGATGCCGTACTTCGCCAGCAGTTCCTTACCTTGGTACTCGTGGATGTTCATCGAAGTCGCCTTCTCGCTGGAGTGGCGCGTCTGGCAGGCGCAGGTCTGCACGCGCTTGGGAAAAAAGATCCTTGTGCGATGCCGCATAAGCACATCGGTCGCGCTTGAAAAGGGCCGGCGGCGCGCCGATTAGGATCATGTGCTTTTGCGATACCTTCCATCATGATCGATCGTGCGCGTCTGGAAGGGATCGTGCGCGAGGCTGGTCGAATCGCGTTGGCGGCCTGGCCGGGCGACGGCCATGCCCTGACGGTCTGGGACAAGGCGGACACCAGCCCGGTTTCCGCCGCCGATCTCGCGGTCGATACGTTCCTCAAGCGCGAGTTATCCGCATTGCTGCCGTCCGCCGGGTGGCTGTCGGAAGAGACGGCGGATGCACCGGCTCGGCTGGACCGCTCGCTGATCTGGCTGGTCGATCCGATCGACGGCACCCGTGACTTCGTGCGCGGGCGCAGCGGCTGGGCGATCTCGGTGGCGCTGGTCAGCGCTGGCCGGCCGTTGATCGGCTGTCTGTTCGCGCCCGTTCGGGCCCGGGAAAGCGGCGGTGAGATGTGGCACGCCGAGGCGGGCAGGGGCGCCTGGCGCAACGGAGAGCGCTTGTCCGCCAGCACACGGGTGCCGCTCGCCGGAGCGCGCGTTCCCGCCAAGACGCTGCCGAAGGACGATGCGGATCTCGTCACCGTCGACCAGCCCAACTCGATCGCGCTGCGCATCGCGATGGTGGCCTCGGACGAGGCCGACTTGGTGGCGACGCTGCGCTGGGGCTTTGAATGGGACATCGCCGCCGCCGGCCTGATCGCCCGCGAAGCCGGCGCTGCGGTGACGGACGCGTTCGGCCATGCGCTGAACTACAACAAGCGCGATCCCAGGGCCTTCGGGACGCTGGTGTCGTCACCGGCGATGCACGAGGCGGCGGTGGCACGGCTGGCCGAGCGGGCGGCGCGCCTGGCGTGAGGTTTGCGTGGAGGGGAGGGGGGCAGGCGGCACAGCGAAACCTTTGCCGGCGAACGCGGATCTATAAAGCCCGATGCATACACACGGCGGACGGTTCGGGAGAGCCTGCGGGAGTTGAAGTCCGCCGGTGTCACCAAAGCGCACGCCATTCACATCGGACGCAGGCGCCCATCTGATGAAGCGCCGGCAGCACGGTGCGGGTTGGTGTCGGACATGGCCCTGTTCGCCCGCACCCGCCGCTAGCTGTCCGTACCGAAGCACGCTCCAGCTTCTGTAGCACATAACCTAAACGGTTTGATTTGTCAGCCTCGCGCTGACACCAGCCAGACCCGAACGGCTCCTGCGAGCCCAGGCGGCGTCTCGGCCTCCAGGCGCTCCGCATCGATGCGGGCGACCAGCGCGTTGATAGGAATGCCTTCGGCCGCCGCGCGCTCTTTGAGCATCTCCCAGAACACCGGTTCCAGGCTGATCGAGGTCTTGTGGCCGGCGATCTCGACCGAGCGCTTGACGGGAGGGTGGAAGGGGACGGGCATCGGGCGTGAGATGGCACAAGGAAGAGCGACGGCATAGCCGCCGCCGTGACGTCGAACGGGCTCGGCGACTTGCCGTCCGCCGCCCCGCCGGCCGTGTCGATGGCTGCCGCCTTTGGCGGCACCGACGTCTAAGTCGCCGTTTGCTTTGCAAATGGCTTCCTTATCCGCCTGCCATCGTCAGTACATATGCTGTCCGCCGTTGATGCTCAGCGTCGAGCCGGTGACGAAGCCGGCGTTCTCGCTGGCGAGGAAGCCCACCGCGCGGGCGATCTCGTAGGCGTTGCCGAGGCGGCCGACCGGAATCTTGGCGACGATCTTCTCCAGAACCGGCTCGGGCACGGCGGCAACCATGTCGGTGTCGATGTAGCCGGGCGCGATCGCGTTGACGAGGACGCCGAACTTGGCGCCTTCCTGCGCCAGCGCCTTGGTGAAGCCGTGGATGCCGGACTTGGCGGCGGCATAGTTGACCTGGCCGTACTGCCCGGCCTGGCCGTTGATCGAACCGATGTTGATGATGCGGCCCCAGCCGCGATCGCGCATGCCGCCGAACGTCGCCTTGGCCATGTTGAAGCAACCGCCCAGGTTGATGCGCATGACTTCGTTCCAGTCGTCGAAGGTCATGCGGTGCAAGGTGCCGTCACGCGTGATGCCGGCGTTGTTGACGACGATGTCGATCGGCCCGACCTCGGCCTCGACCTGCTTCACACCTTCCAGGCAGGCTTCATGATCGCCGACATCCCACCGGTACGTCGGGATGCCTGTCTCTTCGGTGAAGGCCTGGGCCTTTTCCGCGTTGCCCGCATAGTTGGCGACGACGGTATGCCCGCGCTTCTGCAATGTCTGCGAGATCGCCGCGCCGATACCTCGGGTTCCACCCGTTACGATTGCCAAACGTGCCATTCTCAATGCCTCTTTTCCAGCGCGCCTCTCTCACCAGCAGTGCTAGTTGGTGGCAGACGGGAGTACAAGGCCGGCGGCCGTGGTTAATGCGCCCAGCCGATTGCAAAGAGCGCAAGCCGGTTGCGAATGCTGCAACCTAGAAGCTGAACTGGGTGCCGACGTATACCGCCTGGCTATCCTGCTTGCCATCGGTGAGAGGCGTGAGCCGCTCACGATCCTGCGAATAGCGTACGCCGGCGGTGACGTTCAGGTTCTTGGTCACGCGATAGGCGCCGCCAAGATCCACTTCGCTTCCGGTACCGGCGAACGTGCGCGGCGCTCGGCCGGTCGCGGGCTTGTCGTCCAGATTGATGCGCGGGCTGAAGCGCGAATCGTCGCCCCGGCTGGCCGGCGCCAGGCTGAACTTGTGCAGATCGGGCAAGTCGATCGCAGTGCCGCGCGACGCCGGAGGCGTGACCGTGTCGGTGAAGCTGCGATAGCCACGCGAAACGCCCAGGCTGAAACCCGTGGAGGCGATCCGCAGGTGTCCCGCGTCACTGTCCTGCGGCGTCAGGGCCCGGCCGCGCACGGTGATCGCCCGTGCGGCAGCGGGATCGACTCGCACCGCCACTGTCACCGATCGCTCGGCTGCGGTAGGCGTGCCAGCGGGCGTGAAGGGGAACAGCTTGCCCTTCGCCAGCGAGCGGATCGCGGCAAAGGCGGAGCCCGGCGCAGGCGCCGGCGCGCTTTCGACGATGGGCGTCGCCTTCTCGTCCACCGTGAAATCGGCGGTGAACGCCAGCACCGCGCTCGGCAGTGCCAACAGGCTCACCGATGCGGCGATCAGCACGCTGGCGGTGCTGCTCTTGTTTTCACGCGAGCCGTTCACGCCTTCGATCTGCCGCGCTCGTGTCAGGATCTGACTCATGGTGCCCCTTTAACACATCCCGATCCCGGCGCACAGGCCATGCCACGTTGTCCCGTCGCAGGTTCCCACGCGCACTTGCCGGGCGGACGCGGCGGCGATAGAGGCGGAACCCAAGCGCACGGACGCCGCGACAGGCGCGAAGGTCCTTGCCAGATGACAGGAACTGGGAACGACGATGACAGTCTGCAACCAGACGGTGAGCATGAGCCCGGCGTCCACCGGCATGTCGCGCAACCGCAAGATGCTTCGTGCCGGCCTGGGCCTGGCAGTCGTGCTCGCGCTCGGCGCATGCGGCGGCAAGAAGGACGTGCGCAAGGAGATGGCGCCGACGCAGGTCACCACGATCGGCGTCAACAGCTATCTGTGGCGCGCCAGCCTGGACGCGGTGTCGTTCATGCCGCTGCTGCAGACCGACAGCAACGGCGGCGTGATCGT
>Ga0182213_1000089_pt1 | contig 14153 bp, 12 predicted proteins | sample G5R1MG_22_FD_128399 | JGI IMG/M metagenome (GOLD analysis project Ga0182213, IMG submission 128399) | Switchgrass phyllosphere microbial communities from Michigan, USA - G5R4_MAIN_03OCT2016_LD1 MG | ecosystem: Host-associated > Plants > Phyllosphere > Phylloplane/Leaf | place: USA: Michigan... | reverse complement strand
TTTCAGCACCGGATCGATGTCCATCAGGGTCGCGATGGTGTCGCCGCTTTCGGTCATGTCGACACGCGGGGAAAGCAGCAGGATGGCACGCGGCATCGGCAGCCCAGCCTCGCGGGCCCGCAGCATCAGCGCGGCGGTGAGATAACCGCCGCCCGATCCGCCGCCGACGATGATGTTGTCCGCTCCGCGTGCGGCGACCTCGGCGGCGTAGACGGCAAAGCAATCGTCTATCGCGGCGGGGTAACGATGATCGGGCGGCATGCGATAGTCGATCGCCAGTGCCTCGACGCCGTGCAGCTTTGCCTCGCGGGCGGCCCCGGCCCGGCTAAGCGCGCCTGCGCCGAACACCAGTCCACCACCGTGGATCTCGATGTAGAGGCGGTGGTCGCCTTTCCTGACGGCCCGAGGCCGCGCGCGATGCACGGTGACACCAGCAAGTTCCTCCGTGACGACCGGCAGATCCGGATCGTCCTTGGGCAGGGTCGCCGCCATGCCGCGATTGACCTGCTCGATCAGCGTGCGCCACGCCGGAACGTCCATGGGGTCGGGCAAGGGTGCGCCTGGACGCTCGGCCGCCGCTCGCAACGCCGCTCGCGCTTGCGGGCTGACCGAGCGCGGCCATGGTATCGTTCGCTGGCTTAGCGTCACGCCTTCATCCCCGACCTCAAGGATGGCGGAGTCACCTGGCTGCGGCGCGGTGGCCGACGAGCTCCGCGCCGACGCCCCCCTCGTCAGCGCCATTGCCAGCGATCCCAGCAGACCGCCGCCCATGGCCCGACGAGAGAGGCGGCCGATCATCCCGACCGCCCTTCGCTCATGGGCGCGTACCCTCGCATCAGGGCACCCCTGGGGCGCCGGGGAACCCCTCGTAGTATTGGCCGGCCAGCATGCCGCCATCGACCGCGATCTCCGCGCCGCAGAGATATGAGGCCTCGTCGCTGGCCAGGAACAGTGTCGCTTGCGCCACCTCCTCCGGTGCGCCGACACGTTGCAACGGGATGTTGCCGAAACGCTCGCTCACCGCGTCTCGGCTGCGGCTGTCGTGGTTGGTCATGATCGTGTCGATGCCGCCAGGGTGGACCGAGTTGACGCGGATACCCCGGTGACCGAGTTCCAGTGCCGCGACCTTGGTCAGCCCGCGCACGCCCCACTTGCTGGAGGCATAAGCGCCCAGCCCGTTGGCGCCCTTCATGCCGTCGACCGACGAAACGTTGACGATCGCGCCCTTGCCGCGCGCGGCCATGCCGGGCCCGACGGCCTTGATGCCCAGGAACTCGCCGACCAGGTTGACCTTCAGCACTCGCTCGTAATCGGCAAGGCTAGTCTCTAGCAGGGTGCGGAACAGCAGCACGCCGGCATTGTTGATCAGGATGTCGATGGGCCCAAGCTCCGCCTCGACTTCTTCGACCAGCGCCGCCCAATCGGCTTCGCTCGTCACGTCATGCCGGTAGAAGCGAGTCGCATCGCCCAGTTCTGCAGCCAGCGCCTGGCCTTCCTCTTCCAGCATGTCGGCGATCGCGACGCGCGCGCCGTGGGCGGCGAACAGGCGGCTGGTATGGGCCCCCATGCCGCGCGCACCGCCGGTCACGATAGCGACCTTTCCGGCTAGACGACGACCCATGTCGCTCCCTTTCTCGCTGACCGCGCTCATGCCGGCACCACTGTCGGCGCCAGCTGCGGGCGCGATCGCCCGGTCACCAGGAAGATCACCGCCGCAGCGACACAACCGGCAATCAACAAGCCGATCACCGGTCCATAGCGGCCCACCGCATCACGCAGCAGACCGACCACGGGCGGCACCCCGAAGGTCAGCGGCAGGGTCACCATGCCGAACAGCCCGATCACGCGCGGCAGCGATAACTGGCCGAAGAGCCCGGCCGACAGCATGTTGACCGCCGGGAACACGCCCGCTCCACCCGCGCCCAGTACCAGCGCACAGATCGCCATCAAACCGAACGCGTCACTACCCAGCAGGGCGAACCAGCTGAGCGCCAGCGCCGCCGCGATCAGCGCCAAGGTGCGTGCCGCACCCAGCTTTCCGCACAGGAAGCCGACCGCGAGCGACCCGAGCACCGCCGATCCGCCCATGATCGCGAGGAGACCCGCGCCTTCGCTCGGTGCGACGCCCCGCTCCGCGACCACGGCGGCCAGGTGCGACACGCTGGTGATGCCCACGGCATTGAGGAAACCCGCCCCCAGCGCCATCATCCAGAACGCCGGACTAGCCAGCAGCGCACGCGTCGGCAACATCCCCGGCGCGGCGGCACCATGGCCGTGACCACCGGCGAGCGGCTCCGCTTGTACCGGTCGATCCGAGATGCCGAGCAGGAACGGGATCAGCGCGAGGTGCAGCGCCGCGAGAACCAGATAGAACGTCGCCAGGCCATGATCGCGAATGACGACCAGCCCGACCATCGGCAGCAGCGCCACCAGCAGCGGCATGTTGGCGATTCCCAGTGCCGGGCCGGGATTGTGCGGATACCAGTTGCTCGCCAGCACGCTGGACGGGAACGGCCCGAACATTGCCAGTCCCACGCCCAGCGGCAAGGCATAGAGGAGCAGCACGGTTCCCATGTTGGGCGCGACAGCCAGCAGCGCGTAGCCGATGCCGGAGATGACGACTCCGGCGATCATCGTCCAGCGCAAGCCAATGCGACCGATCAGCGTGCCCACCGCCGGGCTCACGAGGCCTAGTACGAGCACGCATAGCGATAAAGCGAGAGCCGCCATCGCCGTGGTGGTGCCGTAAGCCTGCTGCAACGGCAGCACCGACACGCCGAAGCCACCAAAGGCGGCCCCTACGGCGACGTTCTGCGCCAGGAAGGCGCGTCCAACCATTTTCCTGGCGCGACTGCGATCGCCCACTTCCACCGATCCTTGCATCGCATCCCTCCATCGCGGGCCGGTCGAAGTGCCGACCCCGCTATTCTTCCATGTCGCTCTGTACCGTAGCCTTCAGGCGTTCACTTCGGCAATGGACGGGATCGGCGGCATTTCCGGCACGTTGTGCGCGTAACCCATCTCTTCGTAGCGCTCGGCGATCCGCCATCCCTGCGCCGTGCGCACCAGGCGGTCGCGATACCATAGGCCGATGAAGAACACCTGTTCGGGTGCGCCGTCCGCCGGCTGATAGACCATCGGGTTGAACAAGCACGTGCGCGCGGTCGCGCTGTCGCCATCGATCTTCAGCCGCGTCGTCGCGACCATATGCTGGTAGCGTGGGAACCGCTCCATCGCGACGGGAAGCCAGGCCTTGATCTCGGCCACCGACCCGCGTGCGCCGCCGGTTTCGGTATAGTCGATCACGGCGTCGGGCGTAAAAACCTGGTCGAGCCCGTCCCAGTCGCGTTCATCGATGGCGTAGCTGTACTGCGCCAGCAGATCCTGGATTTCCAGGCGATCGGAAATTTCCTGCAATGGCAGCATGCCGCATCCGCTCCTTGCCACTTTGCGGAAGAGCCTCAACGACTCAAACCGCGTTTTATGTTATTCAGGCGTCCGGCTTCTTGAAATGCGTAGCGTGGTGACGCAAGCATAATTGACAACAATAATTGCAGGAGAGAACCGATGAGTCTGGATGGCAGGATCGCGATCGTCACGGGCGCGGGGTCCGGGATCGGTCGCGCAGTGGCGCAACGCCTCGCCAGCGATGGTGCGACGCTGGTGCTGGGAGACCGCAATGTCGAAGGTGTCGAGCAAACCGCGCGCGACATCGGTGAACGCGCGACGGCCGTTTCGCTGGACGTCGCCGACGAGGCCTCGAGCCGTGCCATCGTCGAACGCGCGCTCTCACTGCATGGCAAGCTGGACATCGTGTGCAATATCGCTGGCGTTCTCGATTTCGGCCGGTTCGCCGATCTCGATGCCAACCGATGGGATCGCGTGATCTCGGTCAATCTCACCGGCGTCTACAACATGTGCCGCGCAGCCATGCCTCATCTGATCGAGACCAAGGGCAACATTGTCAACATGGCGTCCGCCGCCGGGCTGGTGGGCGTGCCCTACAACGCCGCCTACACCGCGTCCAAGCATGGTGTGATCGGGCTGACGCGATCGCTGGCGCTGGAGTTCTCCAAGGAAGGCGTGCGGGTGAACGCCGTATGCCCGGGCGGGGTAAAGACACCCATGCTCGAGCAAACGCCGCCCGAGAACATCGATTGGTCCATGGTCATGCGCTCCGCCTCATGGCTGAACGACGGCGAGATGTCCGACCCCGCCGATATCGCCAATGCCGTGGCCTTTCTCGCCTCGGATCACGCCCGCATGATCTCGGGGTCGGCGATGGCGGTCGACGGCGGCCAAACCGCCGGCTGATACGACAAAGGGCCGGAAAAAGCGCGATGTTGCGCTTTTCCGGCCCTTTGCTGTTGGCGTTACACGACGTCAGCCACCGCCAAAGTTGTACCGCAGGCGCAGGCCGTACATGCGCGGCTCGCCGAACAGCGTCTCGTTCACCAGCAGACCGCCGTTCTGGAAGCCGTTGGAGTTGCTGATGCGGTAGAGCTTGTTCGTGGCGTTGGTGACGAACACGCCCAGGTCGAACCCGCTTCCGGCCACCTTGCGCAAGTCGAGCGAAGCGTTGAGCAGACCAAACGGGGCCAGCGTGGCGCCGGGCTGCAGGGCAGGAATGTTGACCGGGTCGGTGTACTGCGACGAGCTATGCGAATAACTCACGTAGAGCGATAGCGTGCCGAAATCGTCCCCTAGTTCGCGATCGGCCGCGACATGCGCGCTCCAGATGTACTTGGCGACATACTGGAACGGGATGCACGATGCATCGACGATGCTGCCGGGTTGTACCAGGCCGTTGCACGCCAGCGTCGGCGTTGCCGACGTGTACTCGTACTTCTTGTACTTCGCATCGGTGTAGCTGAAGTTGCCGCCGATCTCGAGACCCGGGAAAGGCCGCAAGGATGCCTCGACCTCGATACCACGGATACGCGCATCGGCATTGCGAGTGCGGGCACCGCCGGCGCCGGTAGTGGCGTTGAAGTCGCCCGATGCGCGCTGGATGTCCTTGTAGTCGGTGGAGTAGCCGGCCACGTTGAAGCGGAACGGCACCGTTCCCAGGCGGAAGTCGGACTTCATGCCCAACTCGTAGGAGGTGACGTCCTCGGGCAGGAACGTGCGGGTGTCGGGCTGGCCGTTCTGGCCGAAGAACACGGCGTAGGGGTTGAACCCGCCCGCCTTGTAGCTGTGACTGACCTTGCCGTAGAGCAGGATGTTGCTTGACACCTTGTAGTCGAGGCCGACCAGCCACGAGGGCGAACTGGTCCGTTGCGACCCGCTGAAGCGGCAAGCTTCCAGAGCCGATGCTTCTGGCACGACCAATGCGCTGTCACTTCCACATACCACCGTGCCAGCCGGCAGCAGACTGCTGTAGTTGAACTGCGTGGCGAAGCCGTAGACGTGATCCCAGGTCTGACGGTAGCCGCCCGTCAGCCGCAAGCCTTCCAGCGATGGCGAGAGCGCGGCCAGGTTCAGCGTCGCCTGACCATAGAGGGCCTTCGACACGCTGCTCGTGCCGTACTGCGCCTGAGAGGCCGTGCAGGTGCCGGTCTGCACACCCGGGCAATAGACGATCGCACGCGATCCCTGCGGGCCGTCCGGACGCTGATCGAAGTAGAAGCCGCCGATCGTCCAGTCCAGATTGCCGTCGAGCATGCGGCCCTGCAGCTGCAGTTCCTCGGTCCAGACGCGGAAATCGTCGCGCGGCAATTCGGTATCGCCGGTCGAGTTGAGATACGTCACCGGGAAGTTCGTACCGGGCAACGTCACCACGCCATTGGCCGGCAGTCGGCCCGGATCGACATCGTGCTGCTGCAATACGGTGGCATCGCCATCGTACCGATATCCGACCTTCATCTTCTGGTAGCTGACGATATTGCGCAGCTTGATCTCATCGGTCAGGTCAATGTCGGTGGTGTTCGACACGCCCCAGGTCTGCGTCTTGGAGAACGTATCGACCGAGAACGCAGTCTTACGGGGGCCGAGAGCCTGCGCATTCGCGGTGGCGGCGCGATAGACGTCGCAGGAGTATCCGCCCACGGCGCCGACCGGCAGGTCGGCACACAGACCCAGCCCCGCGAGCCCTCCGAAGTTCGGGCTCGTCGGATCAGCGGACCCGATGTTGAAGGCGCTGTGAATCAGGCCGGCGCCATTGTTCTTGGAATGCGAGCCGTAGATCAGCGTATAGTTGCTTATGGTGTCGGTGGGCTTGAACAGGATGCCGAGGCGGCCGGAGTACCAATGCTCGTTGTCGCGGTCCTTGTTCCAGATCACGTCGCGGGTGTACCCGTCGCGATCGTGGTAGGCGCCGACCGCGCGGATCGCGAGCTTTTCACCCATCGGCACGTTGAGCGCGCCTTCGAGATACTTGCGATCGTAGTTGCCGTATTCACCCTTGATCCAGCCGCCCAGCTCGTCGCTCGGCTTCTTGGGGACCAGCAGCACCGCGCCGCCGGTGGTGTTGCGACCGAACAGCGTGCCTTGAGGGCCCGACAGGACCTGCAGGCTTTCCAGATCGACGAAGTTACCGGGACCACCTTGCTGCGACAGCGTGACGCCCGATGGCAGCGGCACTTCGTTCAGGTAGACGACCACGCCGGGCGATGCCTGGAAGGTCGCGCCCTGCCCGCGAATGGTGAACGAGTTGGAATCGCGCGAGCCCTGGCCGTTAGGCCCGACGACGAGCGAGGGGACGCTCGCCTGCAGGTCCTGCTCCTTGTTGATGCCCTGCTGTTCCAGTCGCTGAGGCGACAAGGCGGTGATGGCGATCGGCACGTCCTGCCCGCGCTCCTCGCGGCGGTTGGCGGTGACCACGATCTCGCCGGGCATCGGCCCCTGCGGGTTGGCCTGCGGTTCGCCCGCGGCGGCCTGAGCGTTGGCGCCGGTATGGACACCGCCGGCGAGCGCGGCAGCGCCGCACAACAGCCAGGCGTTTCGACGCAACGCAGCCTTCGATCTTTGAAAATGCATAGCTCACTCCCATTGTCGGCGCGGCTCTGGGGCGCGCTCGATCATCGTTTCATGGCGGCCATGACCTCGGAATGGGTCCGAAGGTGGCCTTGGTAGATACAAGTGGAAGCGCTTGGCGCCCTCTCCAGTCCAGCGCGGGTTGCGCGCTGTGTCCGCCGCTTTTGTTGCCATCGGCTAGACCCTGCTGACGTGCCGCGAATGCGTAACGCTGTCAAAAAAAATCGACGCGTCAGATGCGCAAACTAGCCTTCATTGCCTATTGGTACGTCGATTTCGGAGGAACGTGGGATTTTTGTTACGCATTGCTTGCCTCACCGCGCCGGCATCCTCTAGAGCCGGGACAAGGGTCGCCTGGCGCACGCGCACCATGGCCCGGACCATAGCAGATCCCGGCGGTGTCGAACCCGCAATCGGGGCACGACAGATCAGGAGAGATGATCGCATCATGGCTGCCATCCAAGATACCGCTGCGGACGCACTCGACCGCGAGACGCTCCTGCAACTGGCACGCGATCGCGCCGGCCTTGCCGATTTCGGCGACACCTGGTTCTTCGAACCGATGGACCGCTTCATCGAAGCGTCGAACAGCGAAGGCCGGCTGACCCCCGATGGCCGCGCCGGCACGACCGAGGTCATCGTCAAGGGCCTGGTCAGCCGCCTGCGCATGGTCGAGGACATCAAGCGCCACCCCGAGATCCTGGACGAAGAGGTCGAAGTCGCCGGCATCATCCTCGGCCTGCCCCGCACCGGCAGCACGATCTTCCAGCGCCTGCTCGCCAGCGCGCCGGGAATGACCGGGCTGCGGTGGTACGAAGCGCAGAACTTTGCGCCCTTCCCCGGCGAGGAGCGCGGCAACCCGGTCGAGCGGCGCGAATATGCGCAGTCGATGATCGATGGCTGGCTGGAGCTGTCGCCCGAACTCGCGTCGATCCACCCGCTCGAGCCCGATGCGCCCGACGAGGAGATCCTGGTGCTCGGCCAGATGTTCGTCAGCACGATGATCGAAGGCATGAACTTCGTGCCCAGCTTCACCCGCTGGCTGAACGGCTACGATCAGTCAAAGGGGCACGAGGACCTCAAGACGATCCTGAAGTACCTGCAATGGCAGGACCCGGCCCGGCGCGGCGCGAAATGGATCCTCAAGAGCCCATCCAACCTGCCCTATGCCGAAGTGGCGGCGAAGGCGTTCCCCGACGCGCTGCTGATCATGACGCATCGCGACCCGCTGCAGACGGTGCCCTCCTATGTCTCGATGCAGGCGGCGCTCTACAAGCTAAGCGCCACACTGTCGGATCATGAGGTGGGCGCGTTCTGGTTCCCGCGCCTGGTCGAGTGGATGCGCATGTTCGAAGCCGCGCGCGACCGCATCGGCGAAGACCGTTTCATCGACATCGACTATCGCGAGGTCGGCAAGGACCCGATGACGCAGGCACAGCGCGTGCTGTCGCGCGTAGGTATCCCAATGGACGATCGGTTGGAGCAAGTGCTCAACGAGTTCCTGGCCGGCAACAAGCGCGAGCAGCGCCCGATGCACGAGTATTCGCTCGAGCGGTTCGGCTTGAGCGAAGAGGCCATCAAGCGCGAGTTCGCCGACTATCGGGCGCGCTACACCAGCTGAGAGGCGCACCCATGCCGCTGATCGCGCCCGATGTGCTGCGCACACCCGACGAACGCTTTACCGCGCTGCCGGACTATCCGTTCGCGCCGAATTACGTCGACGTCGCGGATGCGCAGCTTGGGCCCTTGCGCATGCACTACCTCGACGAGGGCGCGGCGGATGCGCCGATCGTCCTCATGGTGCACGGCAACCCGACCTGGAGCTTCCTGTACCGCCACATGATCGCGACGGTGGTGGCAGCGGATTACCGGGTGATCGTGCCGGACATGATCGGCTTTGGCCGGTCGGACAAACCGGCCGAGCGTAGCGCCTATTCGATGGCCAAGTTCGTGGGCTGGATGCGCGCCTTCGTCGAGGCGTTGAACCTGCATGACATCACGCTGGTCTGCCAGGACTGGGGCGGCCCGATCGGTTTGCGCGTGCTGGCCGAGGTGCCCGACCGCTTTGCCGCGGTGCTGGCCTCCAACACCCTGCTGCAGACCATCGATCCGCCACCGCTAGGCGTGCCCGAGTTTCCCGGCGAAGCGATCCTCGCCTGGATCGAGAGCTGCCGGGTCAACGACGACCTGCCCGTCGATGAACTCATCGCCCGCGCTTGCGTTCAGCGGCCAAAACAGGCGGTGCTCGACGCCTACGCCGCGCCCTTCCCCGATGCGCGCTACAAGGCGGGCATGCTCGAAATTACCTGCTGCATACCGGTGCGCGAAGGCCAGCCCGGCCTCGACGAGAACCGGGCGGCATGGCGGTTCCTGGGAACCTGGAACAAGCCGTTCGCAACCGCCTTCAGCGATCAGGATCCCGCCACCATCGCCTGGGAAGAGGTATTCCAGCGGCGCATCCCCGGTGCGCGAGGCGCGCGCCATGGGCGCATTGTCGGCGCCGGGCACTTCGTTCAGGAAGAGCAAGGCGCGGCGCTCGCCGACTATCTGGTGACGTTCCTGCAATCCATCCGCTGATCATCGCGCTAACGATGATCGGCTCTCGCGCTTAGGCTGCGGGGGTGATGCCGGTCGCGCGCCGATGCCCCACAGGTGGGATGTCGAGCACGACACAATCCAGTCGCCGGCAAGCGTCACGGAGCGTCCGCCCTGTCTGCAGATCCGCGCCCGCATTCCGGCGATGCGTAACGCGGCGAGCATGGCTTGAGGTCCCTGTCGGCAATGGGAAGAGATCCTGGGAGGTCGAAACGAAGAGTTCGGCGTCAGGAGAGGGTATGACGATGAGGTTCGCAGCCAAGCTGTTTGTCACCGTGGCGGTGGGCGCGTTCGCCATGCCGGTGTTCGCGCAAGAGGGTGCAGGCACAACCGCTGCGTCGGAAGACGCCAGCTTTGCGTCCGGCGGCGTGACCGACATCGTCGTCACCGCGCGCCGCCGCAGCATGCGCACCACACGCCCGTCATGCAGGCCATCGCGGCGGGTCGTCACGTCGTGTGCGAGAAGCCTTTCGCCAAGGACCTCGACCAAGCGCGCGAGATGCTGGCCGCCGCGCGGGATGCCGGGATCGTTCACGCGCTGGGCGCGGAGTTCCGGTTCGACAGCGCGCAGGCGCTGCTGCGCCGTGTCGTGGCGGACGGCCTGATCGGCGATCCAGTGATGTTCAGCCGCCTCTACCAGCAACCCGGCGGCGACGAGAGCGAGCCGCTCGCCGACTGGTGGATCGATGCCGATCAAGGCGGCGGCTTCCTGGGCGCGTTCGGCACTCACATGATCGACCAGGTGCGCTCCACCGTCGGCGAGATCGTGGCGGTCAGCGCGATCCTGCGCAAGCTGACGACCGAGCGGCCCGACATGACCTCGGACGACTACTACAACAGTTCATCACCGAGAGCGGCTGTCGCGGCGTGATCGAAGCGGCGATGACCTTCCCCGGTCCCTTCGTCATGGCCACAAAGGTGGCGGGCACGAAGGGCACCGCCTGGATCCAGTCCGGCGCGGCATTCGGCGATGCGGAAGAGGTCTGGGTACAGGACGCCGATGGCGCGCGGCGGATCGCCATGCCGGAAGAACTGATCAATCCCGTGCCAGAGCCGTTCGCGATCACGGAACTGATCCAGACCGAGATGGACCGCTGGCACACGAAGGGCTTCGACGTCGCGCCTTATGCCAAGCTGTTCGGGCAAGTCCGGGCCGCAATCGACGGGCGCCCCCTGCCTTTGCCCGATCCGGCCGGAGACTTCCACGACGCCGCCGCCGGTCAGGCCGTGCTCGACGCCGCGCGGCTTTCCGCCGCCGAGGGTCGCTGGGTCCAGGTAGAACGGCCATGAGCGGCGTGGCCTACGATTTCGCCGGCGCGCACGTGCTGGTGACGGGCGGCACCAGCGGCATCGGCGCGGCGACTGCCGCCGCTTATCGAGAGGCGAGCGCAGAGGTGACGATCACCGGGACGCGTGGCGCGGCCGCCGACTACGATCACGACTTATCCGCCTACCGCTACCTGCAGATGGACGTGGAGGACGGCGCCAGTATCGATGCCGTCGCGGCCGACCTCCCCCGGCTCGACGTGCTGGTCAACAATGCCGGGATTGCCCTGCCCAGCCTGGGCCTGGACGAGTACGAGCCCGAGGTCTTCGCGCGCGCGGTGAACATCCTGCTGGTCGGCGCCTTCCGCATGGCGCGCCGGACCGTCGACCTTCTGGCGCAAAGCGAGCTGGCGGGCGGCGGTTCGGTGATCGGTATCGCCTCGATGAGCAGCTTCTTCGGCATCCCGATCGTGCCGGGCTACGGCGCGGCGAAGACCGGGCTGCTCGGTCTCACCCGCTCGCTGGCGGTGGAGTGGGGGCCGCGCAACGTGCGGGTCAATGCGGTCGCGGCGGGGATCACCCGCAGCCGAATGACGGCCGGCACTTTCGCGTCGGAAGAATGGACCGCCCCTACTCTCTCGCGCACGCCGCTGGGTCGCCTGGGCGAGCCGGACGACATCGCCGGCGCGATCCTGTTCCTGACCAGTCCCGGTGCCAAATGGATCACCGGCCAGACGCTGGCCGTCGATGGCGGGTACACCGTTTCGGGATAGCGTAATCAAAGCGGAAAATTTCTACGATACCGCCCAGTTACTGCTAGGAGATCGACAAACGCAGATATCGAATTGCGTAACGAGAGGATGGATATGAGCAAGACAATCGTCATCACCGGCGCGGCCTCCGGCATCGGAGCGGCCACCGTCACGCGCCTAAAGGCAGCAGGACACCGGGTCATCGGCGTCGACCTGAAAGGTGCGGACATCGATGCCGACCTCGGGACCGCGCAAGGCCGGGCAGACATGATCGCGGCCGTCGAAGCGATGGCGCCCGACGGCATTGACGGCGTGCTGGCCGGCGCCGGCATTTCCGAGGGCGACATGCCGCGCGAGACGATCGCCATCAACTACTTCGGCGCGGTCGCCACGCTGGAAGGCTTGCGACCCTTGCTGGCGAAGTCGGCCCATCCGCGCGCCGTCGCCATCTGCTCGACCGCCGCCTTCCTGCCCTTCGATGCGGACATCGTCGACCAATGCCTGGCAGGCGACGAGGCGGGCGCGGTCGCGGCGATTGCCGAGAGGCCGCAGACCTCCTACTCGACATCCAAGAACGCACTGTCGCGCTGGGTCCGCCGTGCGGCGGTGAGCCCGGATTGGGGCGGCGCCGGTATCCTGTTGAACGGCATCGGGCCGGGCGTGGTGACTACGCCGATGACCGCGCCGCTGTTCGACCAGCCGGAGATGGTCGCCCTGATCGCGCAGAGCAATCCAATGGCGGTCGAAGGCTACGCCGGAGCGGAGGAGATCGCCGAACTGATCGGGTTCCTGCTGCAGATGGAGAACCACTACCTCGTGGGGCAGATCATCTTCATCGACGGAGGCAGCGACGCGATCCTGCGTCCCGCGCAAGTCTGAGCGCGGCTCCTAGCGGGCCGCCCCCTCGACTAGCCGGCGCATCTTGCGCGCGGCCATCTGCGGCGTGGTGAGGATCGGCTCTGGGCGGCAGGCCCTCACCAGCGGCGCGGCGCGGGCCATCGAGAACTGGCCGATGACGATAACGTCGACGGCGGAAAGCGTTTCCGCAGCCGCCGCGCTCAAGGCGTCGTGACGGTCGCCATCGCCGGCCTGCAACGCCTCCAGAGCGCCCTCGGCGACGGCGGGCACGATCGTCGGGCGTTCTTGTCCGATCGCGTCGGCCATGGCGTGGATCTCGCCCTCCAACGGCGCAACCGAGCCCTGGAACGTCAGGAGCAGGCCGATCCGCCCTCCCCCGTTCTTGCCTTTGCACAGTGCCAGCGCCTCGTCGAACGCACCTTCGTTCGGAGTGATGACGGGGATGGGGAGATCGGCCTTCACGCGCTTGATCGCCGGGCGGAACGCGGAACAGGTGAACAGGATGCCTTGCGTGGACGTCGCGCCATCGCTGCTGGCGGCGGCATACCTGCCGAGCGTGAGGAACCGCTCGTAGATCGCGGGCGTGATCTCCCCCAGGGTCGCATAGTCCCCCGCCAGCGAGTCATCGATCAGGTTGTGCGCCACGGCCTCTGGCCACTCCTCGCGCATCGCCGCCATCGCCGGGCCGGGCGACTGGGCAAGCGCGCTGATCAGGATGATGCGCGGCGACTGGGACATGGCACTCTTTCCACAGCTGAGATTGTCATTACGCCATGGCGCTGTCATCAGCGGCCGGCAAGCGGTTAGGAGAGACGGTGTGCTGAGACTGGACGGTAAGGTCGCGATCGTGACCGGGTGCGGCTCGTTCGCGCCGGGCTGGGGCAACGGCAAGGCGATGGCCGTGCTGCTTGCCCGCCAGAGTGCCACGGTGCTGGGCATCGACCTTGACATCGACGCTGCCGAATCTACGCGCGAGATTGCCGCCAGCGAGGGGCTGACCATCGACGTGACAACGTGCGACGTCACCAACGGCGAGCAAGTGCAGGCGCTCGTCGACGATTGCGTCGCCCGCTACGGTCGGCTCGACATCCTGATCAACAACGTCGGGCGGTCCGAGCCCGGCAATCCCGAGACGATGGAAGAGGAGGTCTGGCACCGCCAGCTCGATCTCAACCTGACCAGTGCGTTCCTTACCTGCAAGGCTGCCCTGCCGGTCATGGCCGGCCAAGGCGCGGGCGCGATCGTCAACATCTCTTCCATCGCCGGCCAGCGCTGGGTCGGCAAGGACCAGGTCGCCTACGCCGCGGCCAAGGCTGGGCTGGTCCAGTTCACCAAGGTGACTGCCGTCTCCTACGCGGCCAAGGGCGTGCGCCTGAACTGCGTCGTGCCGGGCCTGATGATGACGCCGCTCGTGCAGCGCCTGGCGCAGCGATACAATGCCGGCGACTTCGAAGGCATGGTCGCCCGCCGCAACGCGCAAGTGCCGATGGCGCGCATGGGCGATGCCTGGGATGTCGCCCATGCCGCGCTGTTCCTCGCCTCGGACGAAGCGCGCTACATCACCGGCACCGAGCTGGTGGTGGACGGCGGGATCACCGCCTTCACCGGCCACTGACACTGGCCACTGAGGCTGCCGCACCGCTGCGCGGCAGCCCAGAGGCGTCAGGCGTTGCTTCCGGTCATGTGGCGCGCCGCGACATAGCCGAA
>Ga0182213_1000088_pt1 | contig 14161 bp, 17 predicted proteins | sample G5R1MG_22_FD_128399 | JGI IMG/M metagenome (GOLD analysis project Ga0182213, IMG submission 128399) | Switchgrass phyllosphere microbial communities from Michigan, USA - G5R4_MAIN_03OCT2016_LD1 MG | ecosystem: Host-associated > Plants > Phyllosphere > Phylloplane/Leaf | place: USA: Michigan... | reverse complement strand
GCCTTGGCCTTCCAGTCGACCATGATCTCTCCGCAATCACAGCACGGCTCGCCGGGGCCGCAGCAACAGCAATGCTGGTCGTTTTCGCAAGGCTCCACCACGCTCTCAGCTACCGGGGATGTCATACGCCTGCCGCCGCACGCAGGCCGTCCGGCACATCGTCCGATCGCAAGCACCCATCCGCCACGCCCGCGCGGATCATGGCGATATCGGCCTTGGCGATCGCGTCGGCCATCAGCCCGGACAGAATACGCTCGCGGTAGCCTTCGGTCGGTTTGGCAGTCTGCTTGTAATTGGTCCGTCCGTAGTTCGAAATCGTGCCAGGCTTCATGTTGGCGGCGTCGGCCAGCGTCTTGCGCGTCAAGCCCTGCAGGCCGCGTTCCGTGATGACGCGCCGGGTCGCCGCCAGGATCCGGTTGTCGCGCACTGCGGCCCATACGCTCGGCTCGGTCGTGCCGTCGTAATGGGTCATCGCCGGAAATTGGGCGAACCCATCCGCGTAGGCCAGCAGCCGCGCAGCTTCTTCCGTCTGGGCGATGAATGGCCGACCGGCATCGTCATGCCCGTAGCCAACGGCGCCATCGGGATAAACGGTGAATGTCTGGGTCATATAGTATCCGTGTCGGAGGTGTGTTACACGGCGCTTACCCCGTAATGACGAAAGGGTCAACCACAATGACCGATCCGCGCAAGCCTGCGTTCGACGCCATCCGCCAAATCGCATCTACTGCGGGTCGACCCAATCCTTTCACGGACTCTGGGAATGCCCATGCACTGCACAATCTCATGGACGCGTGGAACCTGCCGCGCGAAGGTGCCACGCCCCCGCACCCCCAGGTCGGGCTGACCGCGCAGGATTTCCAGCAGGCCGCGCAGGCGCTCGGATGCACGGTCGCGCAGATCCGCGCAGTCGACGAGGTGGAGAGTGGCGGTGGCTGGTTTACCGACGTACGCGCGGACATCCTGGCGCTGGACGGTCCCGGCGGCTTCATCGACGGCCCAAACCTGCCCAAAATTCTGTTCGAAGCGCACAAATTCGACGAGTTCACCGGCGGCAAGTATCGCGAGAGCCACCCGAACCTGTCGAGCGCGACGTGGAACCGGGCGCTGTATGTGGGCGGCCAAGCCGAGTGGGCGCGGCTCTATCGGGCCATGCAACTGGATTGGTCCGCGGCGCTCAAGTCGGCCAGCGTGGGCCGGTACCAGATCATGGGGTTCAATTATAAGTTAGCCGGCTTCGACACGGTCATGGCATTCTGGGATGCGATGAAAACCAGCGAGGCGGCACAACTGGCGGCCTTCGTGCAGTTTATCAAAACCGCCGGGCTAGGTTTCGCGTTGCGCAAGATCAGTAACGTGCATGCCGACTGCGTGCCATTTGCCAAAGGCTACAATGGCGAAGGGTACGCAAAGAATACGCCCGGCTATCATATCCTGATCGCCCGGGCGCACGCAAAGTATGCCACTCGCTAGGGTAGCCACCCCTCTACTGGATCACGCATAAAGCCCGCCAGTCCGCCGGCCGCGCGCACGATATCCGCCCAATTGCGTTGGGCCTGTTCGTGGTCGTAGCGCTCCCCGGACTTGGCGGGCGTCCATCCTAATTTCTTGACTTCGACGCTCGTAAAGACCGGCAAGAACGTGCCGATCATGGCCGGCGTGACCAATACGGGTGTCCACCCGATCAAGTCGCCGCTCTTGCAAATCGCATTGACCGCCGCGCTGTCATTGGCCAGGCCGAACCGGACGGGAACGCCCCGCCGGTCGGGTAGGCTACCCACATTGTTGCGATCGAGGCGCCCGCCCAGGACATCGGTCCAGTGCGCGCGGATTAGGGACTGCTGGTTGGTCTCAGCCACGAGCAACCGCTACCCGGCGAAATATATCCAAAGCTGTTTTAAATCCGCCGTCCTGATCAAATTTCCCATGTTTTACAGCTTCGCCGTATGTAACCACCACGGATAGGATTTCCCGCACCGCCAGCACGTCCGGGTCGACCGGTGCCAAGTGCGGCTCATACTTTTCGATCATGCGGGCGAGTTCGATGTACGAGCCGTAAATTGTAGAATGTGCACGGACAAAATTTAAATCGTAGCTATCCGATTTATCGAAAACCGAACGATTGAAAGCCTCCGTCAGTGCCCAGTCAGCAGGCAACCGGATTGTCGAATAGTACGGATGGTTTGCCGGCAAAATAAGGTGCGTTACGGATGACCATCCGGTATCATCGCCGTCGAGAATATCGGTTTCCGACCAGATATTACCTGGGCCGAACCATGTCTTCTCATGAGCGCGCTTATACCCGAGCGGGCCGCGTGATAAATCGAACCATTCGGGCCGCTTGCCGTTCACTTCGATCGGTTCGCCCCATGTTACATCGGTCATCACATCATCCTTCTAGTTACTACCAACCTCACCTAACCCCTAATAACGGCGGCGTCAATACGTTCCCGCAGTGCGCGCATATCCGCCGCTTTGAACGTGCTGGGCGAGAGGACGTCCACGCCAAATTGCAGGAAGTGCGCGCGCTGGATCTCATGGTCCGCAAAGCCCCGTGCGTGCAGCTGGCCGGCCCACACGTCCATCGCGGCGTGCAGTTCGTCTAGTTCCTGGCACTTCTCAAGGTGCTGGCTCCAATATTTCGCCAGGTAGGCGGGCGGCGCGCGCTTGGCGAGCATGGCGGCATCATGGTCCGCCCGGGTCATGGAAATGTCGAGCGATCGCCCTTGCAGCGCGGCCAGTGCGGCCGGGTCCATCATCTGCAAATCGCCGTCCACAAATTCGGGGCCGCCCCGGCTCATCGGCACCGGCTCGTACCCGCAATGCGGACATTTGCGCTTGATCCGTGGGTAGGGCCGCAAACACAGCACGCCGGTGGATGGCAGGGCGACCGGGTTCGAGCAGACGCGTTGCGCTGTCGTGGCGTCTTCTTCGTCCTTGGCCGCGCGGGCGTCCCGCGGGTCGAGCGACCAGACGCGCGGCTTGTCCGGCGGGCCTAGTTGTGGATTGGCGAACCCGCCGACATGGTCGATGAGCAGGGCGCGCGGTTTCGGGCTTGCGGCGATGGCGGCTAGCCGTTCCTCGCGGGTCGTCGCGGCCTTGTATGCGGCGGTCATGAGCGGGCGGAGCAAACGGCCAATCTGCTGCATCCACAGCGGCAACGATCCGGTCAGCCTGGCAAAAGATCCGACTAGTAGCGCCGGGATATCCACGCCCTCGCTGATAACGTCGACCGCGACGATCTGGTTGAGCTTGCCGTTCTCGGCCCGGTCGAAAATATCGTCGCGAATGTGCGGGTCGGTATTGCCGGTGATCAGTTCCGCCGTCACGCCCGCCGCGCGGTACGCTTCGACGATATCGGTGGCGTCCTTGATATTGCCGGCGAAGGTAATCCCCGACTTACCGGCGGCGTACAGCAGGTAATGCTTCGGCACGTCACCGATGATCTGGCGGTCCTGGGTGGCCGCGACGCGCTGGCTGTCCGTATAGTCGCCGTCCTTGCCGCGGGGCGCCTCGTCGAGATGGACGGACGGAGGGCAAACCACATCGTAGTCGCACAGATACCCCTCGTCGATCAGCCAGCGCATGGGCGGCCCTTCGATCATGATGTCTGCGTAGCCATCGCCGCAACCCTCGCACGGGCCGCCATTGCACCCAGGCCGGTGGCTGGCCAGTCCCTTGCCATCCCCGCGCCGGGGCGTAGCGGTCAGCAGCAGGCCCTTGCAGTCCAGGTGTGTGAAGGTGCCGAGCGCGCGGCCCCACTTATTATCGCGCAGGACGTGGTGGCCTTCGTCGACGATCCAGAGCTTGACCTGGGCCGCCCACTTTTCGAGCCCCTTGGCCTTTACGAGCGTGTCGACCGACGCAACGCGGCATCGTGCGCCGGGCGCGTAAAAGCTGGTGCCGAACAGCTTGAGGTGCTTCTTGGCAATGATCCGCTTGGTCTTGTCGCTGGCGATCAGGTCGTGCTTGATACCGGCGCGGGCGAGCGTGATGGAAATCTGCTCGACCAGCTTGTCTCGGTGCGCAACGGCACAGATAAAGCCGCCCACATGCTCGCAAATATAGGAAAGGATCGGGGTCTTGCCGCCGCCCGTGTCGAGCCGGATGAGAACGACCTTATGGTCCTGCCAGAGCGCCAGGGCACTGGAGGACAATTCGAGTTGATAGGGGCGGTGGATCACCGTACAAACCTAGCGTTATCTGGCATCCGATCGCGCGCGTGGTCGTTAATTGTTCCGCCGTGCCAAAGCGAATAAGTCGTGAACTTCTCACCCGTTTTTAGGATTTCGACGTCAAAACGCGCCCCTCCAAATCCCCGAAATTGTGCGCCTGGTGTTTGGTCGGACGAGCCAAAGGGAAGACGTCGCGAACACCCGTACAAGGTGCGGGAAATAACCAAATGCTCGGCAGGGTCATGTAACCGAGCATATTCTTCCCAGATCGCGCATCGATCACAAATACCAAGTTCCAAACGTATTTGTTTCCATGAGCCGCCTGTGTCGGACGCGTCCGCGCGGCAGGCATCTCCACATATCGTGCAACGCGGCCAAGTTTCGCAATTCTGGCGGTTGTGGACCATGTTCAGATTGCCGCATCTAGGGCATTGCATAATTTGAAAACTCCTATTGACGGCCCGGTCATTAGCGCGTAGGGCTCCGACCGTCAACACGCAAAAAGAGGACGACCCGATGCAAATTTCCTTCGACACAGCGCATACGAGCCCCGACGAACTAACCGCTTTGATCGCGCTGTGCGCCTCGCTGGGCGGTCGGTTGCCTGAGCAGACCACCGTCAGCAATATGGTCCTCAAGATAACAGCCGATACGTCGGACGTGGAAGCGGCGATCGCGCGGTTGGACAATGACGTGCCCGCCGCTCCGACCAGTGCGGAGGGAAACGCGCAGTCTGTCCAAACGGACACGGCGAATACAGCACCTTCCGCTTCCGAGAATGCCCCCAGTGCCGAGAGTTCGAGCCAATCGGACGGATCTCCGACTACTGGCAACGTCGAGCTCGACGCTGACGGCATCCCGTGGGACGAGCGGATCCACGCGTCGACCAAGACGAAGACCGCAAAGAACGTGTGGACGAAGAAGCGGAATGTCGACGAGGTGCTTTATGGTCAGGTCCACGCGGAACTGCAGGAGCTTCACGCCGCCCCTTTGGACGATACACCGCCCCCGCCGGCGTCCAGTACGCTCGACGAGAATGCCCCCACGGACGACACGGACGTGCCGCCGCCACCTGCCCCCGATGCGTCGGCCGGATTTAGCGAATTCCCTGAACTGGTCCAGGCGGTCGCCCAGTACGGCCTGCCGTACGTCAAGCTCGGTCAGCTTGCCGGGGAAGTGACGGGCGGTCTGGTCGTCAAGTTCCCCGATCTGCGCGACAAGCCGGACTACTGGTCGGCCTTCTTCGACGCCGTGAAGCGTGAGGTGGGCGCGTGACCGACATCCAAGACACACTCGCCGAACGCGGCGCCCGATACGGGGATTTCACGGACCACGCGGCCATCGCCCAAAGGCTGCAGGACGTCATGCGCGACAGCGGCGCGGTGCATGTTGCCGACGAAACGTTCATGTCGACCAACAAGGGCTGGAACGCTCTTTCCCCGGTCAAGCGCCAGGCATTATCGGTCATCGCCGACAAGATCGCGCGTATTCTTTCCGGCGACCCTGAATACCGGGACAACTGGCACGATATCGCGGAGTACGCCACACTCGCACATGACCGGTGCGTCGACACAGATGGCCCGCAATTGCCGTTGAAAAAGGCCGACGATGGCTGGATCGACTGGGACGGTGGGAAATGCCCAGTCACCACTGACAAACGGGTCAAATATCGACTGCGAAACGGCGACAACGGAAGCGTCCCTCATGCAACTGCATTATGTTGGGCCCATGATTCCTACGAGATAGAACCACCGTACGAGGTTGCCGCCTACAAGGTTGTCGAATGAGCGGCCAGCACGCTCCGCTCCCTCCGTCCTCCGCGTATTTGTGGGGGCCGGAAGGGTGCCCCGGCGCCATGCAAATGCAGGCCCGCCAACCGCTCCAGGAAGAAACCGAAGAGAGCCGCGAGGGTGACGCGGCGCACGATCTGTTGCGCGACCAGATGCGCAAGCTGCCCGGACGTGAAGTCGCTGATAACGGCGTCCCGATCGATGACGAGATGCGGGAGGCCGTGGCCGTCATGGTTGACTGGGCATTTGCCGGGCTGGCCGAGTGGTCGGCGGCGAAGGACCAGTTCAACTACGAAAACGAAGTGCATGCCGCAGCGCACAATCTAATCCACCCGGACAATGACGGCACGCCCGATTACGTCGCGATCAACTGGACGCGCAAAATCGTTCGCATCGGTGACTTCAAGTACGGCCACGGGTTCGTCGATGCGTACGGTAACTGGCAAACGGTCAATTACGCGGCGGCGGTCGTTGAGACGCACCAGATCCCAAACTGGCGGGACTGGACGTTCGAACTGACAATCTGCCAACCGCGTAATTACCACAAGGACGGGCCGTTGCGGCATTGGAAGCTGACCGGCTTCGAACTGTACGGCCGGGTCGAAGCGTTGAAGCGCGCCGCCTTTGCCGCCAGCGAGCCGGACGCGCCACTGCAGACCGGCGATCACTGCAAGCATTGCCTTGCCCAGTGGGATTGTCCGGCCAACCAACAGCGCGGGGGCTACGCGCTGGACATTGTCCTATCGCAAGGGTCGTCCAGCATGTCGCCCGACGCGCTCGGATTGGAAGGCCATTTGCTAGACCAGGCGATCAGATATCTGACCGACCGCAAGAAGGCGCTGGACGTCAAGATCAGCGAGCTCTTGGACTGCGGCTTTCGCGTACCATATCACGCCATCGAGTTCGGCAAGCCCCGCGACATGTGGGATAAAGCCAAGGTCGAGCAGGCCGCCCAGGTCGTCGAGATGTATGGCGTTCCGGTCGTCAAAGGCGTCGCACTGCCCACGCCGCGCGACTGCATGAAAAAGGGCGTTGACGCGGCGGTCATTAAGCCCTACGTCACCACCAACGCCCCTGCCAAAAAGATCGTCCAAGTCGCCGACAACCACGCGGCGAAGGTCTTTGGTACGCGTGTCAATTCACAGAGGGAGAATACTTAAATGTCACGGTTTACCTTTTTGGGCCGACTGGTCCAAGGCAGCGCCACGGAAAATCCGCAGCGCGTCGACAACAAGACGAAGCAGAAGAAGGTCCGTCCGAACGGCGAGCCAGACAGCCCTTTCTATGTCGCAGTGGCGATCGAAAAGAACCCCGCCAATCGGTTCCTGATCGACGGCGTGCCGACGTACGAGAGCCAGAAAGAACTGATCGACGCCGACGCGCGCGCCGCCTGGCCGCAGTTTTTCGGCGGTAACCGGCCGCAAGGGCTGGCATTCGGCGCGCACCTCGCACTGGACTGCACGAACCCTAAGTTCGCCAATAAGGTAATCGACGGCGATGGCTTCGACGAGAACGGCAAGGCCTACAATCTCAACGATGGCTGGGCCGGATGCTGGATCGTCAAGTGCTCGACGTACTACGCGCCTCAGGTACAGGAATGGCGCGATGATCAGGTAGACGCGCGCGGTGCTGCACTGCCGGCCGGATGGTTCGATTGCGCCAAGACCGGCCGCAAGATCAAGCTGGGCGATTACGTCTCGATTTCGGGAACGTGCGACAACAACAAGTCGACCGAAAGCCCCGGCATGTACATGAACCTTGATCTCGTCGCGTTTGAGAAGGAGGGTGAGCGGATCGAAAGCCGATCGGCGGTTGACGTAGCCTCGACCCTGGGTACGCGTGGCGGCCCTTCCGGCGCGTCTGCCGGTGCGGTGTCCGGCTCGACCGGTGCAACTGGCGGTCGGACCTCCACGACTGCATCCGGTGGGTCGTATAGCGGCTACCGTCAGCCGCCGGCGGATGATGACGCGCCGCCGCCTCCTGGTGCTGACGACGACGCACCGCCCCCGCCGAGCGGTCCGACGATGAGCGCGAAGGCGAACGGCAAGTCCTACCAGTCGTTCATCGACAAGGGCTGGACCGAAGCGCAGTTGCGCGAACACGGCTATCTGGCCTGACATTCACGGCCCTTCGTCCTAACCGGGCGAGGGGCTGTTTTCTAGGAGGGCCGTATGGTCAAGTACGACGAAAACGACCAGTTCAAGCACATTGCGTGCGATTTGTGCGAAAAGCCTTCGCCGCCCACCGAAGAACTGATCGTCAACCACGGGCTGACCGGGTTGGGATGGAAATGCTTGGGCGGTTCGCACCATTGCCCGGACTGCCGGGACGATAAAGGAGACACGACATGAGTGTCATCGACTGGACGAAGCCGCTTGAAAATGGCGAGAATGGCCGTTTGATGGTTCTTAGCGAATTCGGCATGAGCCGCGATGATCCGAACCCTGACAAGGACGGTGATTACTGGGTCGAATATGCTGACACCCCGTTTCCCCAGGGCCTTTCGCTTCCTCATGTTTGTATCCCGCTCCTTCGCAATACGGACTGACTATGCCCGTACCGACCATTGACGGCGAACTTTACAGTGAAGCCGGGTTCATCTGGGCCGAGCCGTCCGACAAGTATCCGCTTGGCCACTGGGAAGCCCCGGCGGGTGCGGCCAAGGCCGGTATCGCGGCGGTCGGCGGCCGGGTTTATTGCGAACATCCGTCGACGGAAATCCTGACCGTCTCGTACGATCTGGTGGACGGTCGGGGCATCCGGCGTTGGCGCCCTGGCCAGCGGCTACCGGACGATCTGATGCGCCACTTGGCCGACCCGGACGCGCCGATCGAGGCGAATAACGCCATGTTCGAACGGAACTGGATCGAACTTATCGCCGGGCCGAAACACGGCTGGGTCGTGCCGGCCGCCGGCAAGTGGCGCTGTTCGATGGCGACCGCCTTGGTGGCACAGCGGCCGGCCGCCCTTGGCGCGCTAACCGAAGTGCTGGGCATCGCCGAACAGAAGGACAAAGAGGGCGACCGGCTCATCAAGAAGTTCTGCATTCCGCAGCAACCGATCGTCGGCCTGATCGACAAGAAAACCGGGCGCGTAAAGCGGCCCGACCAGCCCGCTCGTCGGATCTACCCGGAGGACGACCCGGAGGATTTCGAGCGGCTGTGCCTCTATTGCGACCGCGATGTTCAGGCAGAGATGGGCGCCATGGCAGTGGTCCCGCACATGGAGCCTCACGAAGTCGTCGCGTGGCAGCTGACCCAGGCGATGAACTGGCGCGGCATGAGCATCGACCATGACGGCCTGGACGCGTGTATCGACATGCTCGGCAAGGTGCTGGTGCGGTACGGGGAAGAATGCGAGCAGATTACCGGGCTCAAGGTGACGCAGCTGGAAAAGCTCAAGGGGTGGTTGGCCGCGTACGGCGTGCCTACGTCGAGCTTGGACGCCGACGCGCTCAAGGCGCTGCTGGCCCGGCCTGATATCGATCCGACCGCGCGGCGCGTGCTGGAACTACGCGAACGCACGGGCTCGGCGAGCGTGAAAAAGATTTTCGGGCTCAAGAACCACATGGGGCGCGGCGATCGTATTCGCGACATGCTGATCCACCACGGCACCCGACCCGGCCGACCGACTGGCGCCGACGTGCAGCCGCTGAATTTGCCCAAGGCCGGACCGAAGCTGTCGCGATGCGAGTGCGGTAAGCCCGCCAAGCCCGGCCCGACGTGCCCGTGGTGCGGCGAGATCAAGCCACCGGTCGGACGCAAGGCGTGGGAAAGCGCCATGGTGGACGACGTGCTTGAGGTGATGTCGCTCGGCTCGCTGTCGATGGTCGAAGAGTATTTCGGCGATGCCATGACCGCGATCCAGGGATGCGTGCGTGGGCTGTTCGTAGCAGCGGATGGGCACGACTTGGTGTCCACGGACTATTCGAGCTTGCAGGCCGTCGTGGCGGCATGTCTGGCCGGCGAAGAATGGAAGGTGCAGGCATTCCGTGACCGCAAGCCCGTGTACTTGCTGGCCGCCAGCAAGATCACCGGGACGCCGGTCGAAGAGTACGAACGGCACGCCAAGGAAACCGGCGATCACCACCCGGATCGCCAAGCCGGCAAGACCGCCGAACTCGCTCTAGGATTTCAGGGCTGGATAAATGCCTGGCGCGCGATGGAAACGCAGCAGGGTGTCGACAGTGGCTTTGACGACGCGCGGCTACGCGGGATCATCTTAGCCTGGCGTGCGGCCAACCCGGCGATCGTCGAGATGTGGGGCGGGCAGTGGCGCGGAACGCCATGGCGGCGCGAACGGCAAGAGCTTTTCGGGCTTGAAGGCATGTTCATCGCCGCCGTGCAGAACCCCGGCCAGTCTTTCGATTACCGGGGCGTTGGTTTTTGCATGGAAGAGCGGGATTGCCTCGTCATCCGCCTGCCGCAAATCGACGGTATTAGGCGCGCGCTGCGTTACCATGAGCCCCGCCTGACTGTATCCGCCCGCAATGCCGACGAACTGTCCATCTCGTACAGCACCTGGAATACGAACCCGAATTACGGCGCCCGTGGCTGGGTTCGTATGGGCACATGGGGCGGACGGATTTTTGAAAACGTCGTGATGGGCGTAGAAGTCGAGATCCAGCGGTTCGGCGCGAAGCTCATGGAAGCGCACGGCTACCCACTGGTGCTATCCGTTTACGACGAAAATGTTGCCGAGATCCCAAAAGGCAAGCCGCTGACGCTCGACTTGCCGCCGGTGGCCGGGCTTGACCCGTACGTGCAGGAAATCGAGCATCTGCTGGCCATCATGCCGCCCGAGATTGCCAGCTGGCCGATCCGCGCGTCCGATGGGTGGCGCGGGCGGAGGTATCGTAAAGGTTAGCTAACCGGTATCGCCAGCACCTGACCTGTCACGCCCGCGCCGGCGGTTGTGATCGGGGCGACCACAGCACCCAGGATCGACACCGTGACGGATTGGGTCGTGTAGCATTTGATCGTCGCGCCCGTCGTCGTGATCGTCCCCACGACCGGATAGCACAACGCGCCTTGGGTAGCCGCGTTGGCCACATTGGGGATCGGGAAGACGAGCGGGACGGAGGGGAGCGCAGCCCACGTCACGGCAACCGTACCCGCCGACCCGGTTGTAAAGGCCACGCTACGGGTAATGCGAGGCTGCACGCTGTTGACCGGGCGGCACTGGCCGATATCCGTCCCCGGCGAGCCGCCCACGGTTTCCATGCTCGGCACGGCGGGCACCGCGGCACACTTACTGGCCACGGCATCTTGAGCGGCGATCGCGACGGCCTGGGCGGCCGCTACGTCATCCTTTGACGCTACGGACGATAGGTCAACCGGCGGGTAGGACGATTGAGCTGCAACAGGGACGGCCCAGACGAGCGCCAGCGCGGCGAGTAGAAGACGGGTCATCAGTAAATCTCATCCACGCTGATCGTTGTCGTAGCCGAGCAGACGCCGTAGAGCGCGCCCGAATATTCCCAAGCTCGGCTCGCGCCGGCGACGGGCTGCAGTGCGTATCCGGTCGTCAGGGTCACCCCGGTCGCGCCGCTAAATGCGCAGGAATTGGCCGCGCCGACCGCGACGGTGATACGGCTGCGTCCCGTGCGTGCGGCGGCCAACAGGGTCGCGGTCGTGCCGACGCTGACTTGCGAGGCAGTGAGAGATGGCGCGCCCCGGATAACAACCGCGCCGATGGTATTGCCGCCAGCGGGCAGGGCGGTGGCGCCGACGCTTGAGCCGTCCGGGTTGACAACCGGCGTGGCCCGGACGCAAGTCCCGGCCACGCCAGGCGCGCACGTCACAGGCAGCGTCGCCGTCGTCTGGGCACCGGCGGGCGCGGACCATGCGGCTAGCATTGCCACAGCGACGAATAGGGCAATCTTACGCATTTCGCAGCGTCTCCAATTTAGCCGCGAGGCTCTGCACATCGGCATGTGCCAGGACGATCTTGTCGTTCAGCGCGGCTTGATCCGTTTCAGTCAGCCCGTCCTTTGCGTCCTGTACGGCCTGCGCCAGTACCGGAATGAGCGACGACATGCGCGCGATCATGTCGGTCGCCGTAATCAGCATGGACAGCGCGTCGGTTTGCGAAATCTTTGCCATTATCGGGCCTCCAAAATGCCAAGTTCGGCCAGCTGCGAAGGCAGGGCGATCAGCACCACCAGAGCGTTCGCCAAACCAGCCGAATTACCTGCCTGTTGTGCCGTGAAACCAACCGCTTCCGCTTTGGCTCCCTTGTCGAGCAGTGCGATTGCGCGCTGACACGGATCGACCAAACGCGCCGGCGGCGTGGTGCACGTGTTGAGCGTGGTTTGCTGCGCGGCGCGCAAGGCGACCTGGCCGGTGTAGAAGGCTTTGCTGGCGTTCAATCGCACGCTATCGGTAGTCGCGCAGCCAGATAGACCCACCGCGAGGCCGACCAACAAAAGCACCGGCAAGATCGACAGCGCCGGCGGGCTTTTCGTCTTGGGTGCCGGTCGCTTGACGCTCATCAAGCTGTCGCGCACGAATGGTTCGATGGTGAGCAGCATGTGCTTGCGCTGATAGTTCTTCCACACGCCCCACACGAAAGACCCGGCCGCTATCAGCGCCGCTGCGAACGGCAGGAAATCTGTCGACTGCACATAGACGATCAAGCCCGACAGATCGCGCTTGCCGACAAAGCCGATAATGGCGGTAAAACCGCCGATCAAAACAGCCAGCCCGCGCAAAGCGGCCAGCAGGGTCGATTGTACCGTCCCTGGCGTAAGTACGAATTTTGGTTCCATGAGTTTTTCCTTTCGCGTCAAGCGTACTCGCGCACAAATACTACGCCTGGCGACCCTGCGCCACCGGACAAACCACCAGACCCGGATTGCCCTACCGCACCGCCGCCGCCCGCGCCAAAGCCCGTACCGGGCAACCCGGCGTTCGAGATGGAGTTGCGGGAAGAGCCGCCACCGCCAAAAGGTGTCGATCCGCCCGCGCCGCCGACCATATTCCCGTTCGTAAAAGCCATCCCGCCGGTGCCCCCTGTACCGAAGGAAACAATGCGATTTGACCCACTTGCGCCGCCGCCCGATCCCCCTACTTGGCAGGAACCCGCCGCAGTCGGCACCGCATAGGCACCGCCGCCTCCGCCACCAGCCAATATTCCGCCGAAGGAGCTTTGGCCGCCGGACGCGCCGTTAGCTGCCCCCGCGCCCCCCGCACCCCCGGCACCGATGACGATGGGGACGCCCGCGAACGCACTCGTCAGATAAGACGTGGCCATTCCACCACTGCCGCCGCCGCCTGCCGCCGCGTACTGCCCGGCGGGCATGGCCGCCGACCCGCCACCACCGCCGCCCGCCCCGACTACAGTAACTTCGATAGCTTGCGTGCCTTCCGTTGGGGTGTACGTCGCGGACGCAGTAAAGGCTCGAAAATTGAGCAGTCCGCCGGCAAGGGCGAAGCGTCGCCACCCGGCACCGCCCGTATCGGGATTGGTGGTATTATTTTCGATTGTCGACAGCCAGAACAAGTCGAAGCTTACGGTCGAACCCACGACGGCACCTTTTGGATACCCGCCTATTCCTTCCTGGAACGCAGCGTCATACACGATCGGGCCGCCGGCCGCTGCCCACCGCTGCCACGCCGAGAGAAAATTGAAAACGCCATTGAAGTCGCGGCCATCCGGCGGGGTGCCGCCCGCGCCTTCGTCCGTGAAAGTCTGCGGCGGGAAGCCCTGCGCAAAACTAGCGGCGGCCGGGTCACTCGTCGTTTGCGGGATTGCGCGGACGTACGAGCCGGTCGCGTCCTGCGCAAAGACCCGCTGCGACTTGTCGGGGATTTGGCTCGACTGCATCAGGGTTGCTCCACAGTGAAAGAGACGCCGGCGGGCTTGGGGATCGTGCCGGATTGGTAGATTATCGCAGTTTCCAGCGGGGTTAGCGCCCGAGAAAAGACGAACGTGATGGTCATGTCGTAATTATCGCGCGTATAGCCGTTGCCGAAGAGAAACCGCAAAATGCGGTTCGTCGACAGGATCGAACCATCAGTGATGTTAAGCGCCGCCTTAGCCATGAGCAGAAGACGGTAAGCGTCGTCGGTTAGGGCGGCACTATCGGTTGACCGTCCGCCGCGATAAAGAATACCGAACCCGAAAGGCTTGGCTTCTTCGTCCTGCTCGAACCCTAGATACGACCCGGCCGGGACTTCCAGGATGCGTGACACG
>Ga0182213_1000085_pt1 | contig 14593 bp, 21 predicted proteins | sample G5R1MG_22_FD_128399 | JGI IMG/M metagenome (GOLD analysis project Ga0182213, IMG submission 128399) | Switchgrass phyllosphere microbial communities from Michigan, USA - G5R4_MAIN_03OCT2016_LD1 MG | ecosystem: Host-associated > Plants > Phyllosphere > Phylloplane/Leaf | place: USA: Michigan... | reverse complement strand
GCCCGACGAGGCCGGAGCAGGCGAAGACCAATCTCTTTCCCAAGGCTTAGGCATTATCGGGCCCCATTCTTTCCATAATACGGCACTCTGCCATAACCGCGCTGGGCCACATGGACGTGATCACCTTCGTTCAGGATTTCGGTTGCATGCGGGAAGAACCGGCGCGCCTGTGTGTATAGTTCGGCCATGGTCTGGCCTTTCGCCGGCACAAAATCAGCTGCATCGCCCCGAAGGTGGTAAGAGTTTTTGGCGCCACCAACCTGTGCATTGCCTCGCGCGGTTCTTCGGCCACTTGTGAGCTTACCCACCGAGAATGCGCCGGGGTCACGGAAAGGTGCCGGTAGCGTTGCCACTACCAGCCTCCTCCCAAGCAGACGGGTCATTCAGACTCCCGCCCTTAAAACGATAGCCGTCTACCACGTCGCCAGGCTTAGGACCTGCCGCTGGCTGCGTCACCGCACCCCGCGTGTTCACGTCATAGATGGTGCCGCCAAGAGGAACTACCCGAAGGTCCGGCTTGTTCTTCGTCACCACCTGAGCAAGCGTCTGGCCTTGCTTGTAGTAAGCGTCGAGGCCTTGATCGCTCAAGTCGGCCTGGGACAGCATGTCAGCTGTGTAGCCTCGTCCTGCGAGGAAGGGTGCCCAGCGGCTTTGGAACTGCGCTTGACGTTCTCCTTGAGGAACGGCTTTAAGGGCATCCGCAGCCACAGCCATCGCTTCACCACGTGCAGTTGCCTGTTCAAGTTGCTGCTTGTCGCTATCGTAAATAGTCTTCTGTATCAGCATCGCCTGCTGCGGATCGATCGCGTACAATTCGCGCAGAGCGTCCATGTTGATGCTAAGGCCATCCGTGCGGGCAGGTAGCGGATCGCCGGGAGCGTGATTGTCGAGCGGGTGCGGCGCGAGCTGGGAGGTATCCGCTACCGGCGGAAGCTCGACATTCGAAGCTGGAGGCTGCGCAGGAGCGGCGCTTACAGGAGTTTGTGTGGCCGCTCCCGGCGCACCAGATACTTGACCACCTCCTTTCGTGAATATGCGGGCAAGCGTCTGGTCCTTACGATCCTCGCGCTCCTGCTGCTTGACCTTCAACTCGTACTCGCGCGCCTGCATCAGATCCGCGATGCGCTGGCGCTTCATGCCTTGATGCATGTTCAACAGGCTTGGAATATCCACCTGCTCGATGCCGTACGGGTTAGCCATTAGATCTTACCCCCACCGGGAATCGCGGGTGCACCGAACCCGCCGCCTTGGTTGTAAAGGTACAGGCTGGCCAGATTGGTCGCCGTGCCGTTCACTGCATTGCCAAGACTGGCATAGGATGAGGCGGTCGCGTTGCCCGCCGCCGTTGCGGCATTGGCTTGGTTCGCGCTGTTCGTGCCATAGGCGCCGGTAATCTGGTTGGATGCACTCTGCCCTGCGGCTGCGGTGGCACCCGTTGCCGACTGGCCCACACCGGCAAGAGCGGCAATGCGGTTGGCGTAGCTGTCGTAGTTCGATGCCGCCAAGCCAGAGGCATATCGGATGCGCGCCTTGTCAGCACCACCGCTATTGAGCGCGCCACGTGCCGCATTGGATCGGTCGATCGCTGACAAACCCTGATCGCGCTGGAACTGATAGCCTGGCGTCGCCTCAAGCGCAGCCGTGGGATCGATCTTGTTGGGGCCAACACCGTAGAGGCCCGCGAGTGTATCGAGCGCCTTGTAACCGGTTTCACGGTAAGGGGCATAGTCGGAGCGCGTTTGATCGTACTGGCGGCGCGCCTCATCAATCTGCAGTTGTGTGGCCTGCTGAGAGGCATCCGCCGCCGTCTGCGCAGCCTTCTTCTGGGCCTTTGCGGCCTTAGAACCAGCGATGGCGCTGGTTGCGCCGCCGACCACTGCGGCGCCAGCAATAGCTACTGCGGGAGGCACGAGCCATCCTTTCTGATTTCAAAGAGTTCCACCAGATCTCCCGTACCCGAGTGGTTCCGAAAGCCTTCCGACCGGAAACCAATCATGCGCGTAAACACCCGCGCCGCACGGTCTGATGCAGGGATGCGTCCGAAAACCACAGCTGCGTTCAGCACGTCGAAACAGTAACGCAAACCCTGCCGAGCGCTATGCAGCGCCTCTTTCCCGCGCCCCGCTTTCCTAAAGAACATATGCGCTTCAAGAACGCTGGGCGTGATAGGCTCCAAAAAGAAGCCGCCGTTGGGGGAGAGCAGGGTTATGACACGACGCATCACCTCACTTGCATCCTCGCCAAGAATTTCGCTGACAAACGAAACGTCCGCAGGCGTCGCAAGCCTTATGCTAGGTTCTGTGATAGATACGAGATCAGGCATGAAGTGTCAGACAACCCGGTTTAACCGATGATCGTTGTCTGAGTGGGCAGCGGCCCGATCATGCCACTAGCGCATTGCGCCCCGCAGCTTGATAGCACGTCTCTGGACACGTTGGAAGGCGCTAGCTGACTATCGCTCTATCCGTCACCCGGCGCCAGTTTGTGCCGTCGCTGAAGGCAAGGACGGCGCCGCCGCTCTCGTCGCTGACGCCTATCGTCTGAAATGCCGGCGAAGCACTTGGGAGCGTTGCCACGGTGTAAGAGGGCAACGTCGGGGGGGCAGTGAACGTCGGCGCACTGGCCCTGACGACTGCCCCCGCGCCAGTGCTGCCAGTCCAAGACGGAAAGGTACCATTGCTTGTCAGCACCGAGCCGGAACCGCCAATGCCAAGCCGCGCCAATGTCGAGGTGTTGACGGCATAGATCATGTCGCCGGCAAGATACGATGTGAGCCCTGTGCCGCCGTTGGCTTCGGTCACCGTGCCGAGCGATATAGCGCCAGACGCCACATCATACAGCAGCGGCGATGCGACAGAGATCGAGCCTCGCGCACGCGCCTGAGTGAAGAAAAGGTTCATTGAACCTTCGGTGACGTTATCGGAGTCCAGTAAGAACTCCTCGATGTCGGTAACTCTGCCGTACTGGTCCACATTAACACGGATCAGCGTTGACGCATCGCCGTACGCACCTGCCTCTACCCCGGAAGGCATAAGATAGATTGTTGCGCTAGCCTCGGTAAAAACGACCTCTATCGGCGGGTCTGCACCCAACACGCTCTCACTGTTCAGTGTGTCGGATAGGGCTGTCGTGATGTACGGCGCACTTTGAATACGGTCTAGCAAGTCCCCGCCAACAGCACGCTGCAACTGGGCAAAGAAGCGATACCATGCGGGGTCCATCCTGCCGCCAGGGCCGATTATAGGCGTGTTCGGCGGATTGATTGCAAACATCAGCGCACGTCCGCGAAATAGCCCATGGCGAATTTACGCACGGGGTCAGTGATAGTCAGCTCGATGGAGCGCTGACGAAACTGGCCAAGCGAACGCCACACAGAACGATTGCGATACTCACCAATCTTGCCGAGCGAGCGCCAGATTTCATTAGACCAAGTGCGCCCGCCATCGTCGCTATAGCGCATCATGATTTGCGGGTTTGAACCAGCCCCACTGTTAAGCCCAACACCGCTCTCAAAGTAGGCCTCAAAAGCATACATCGTCACACGCGCGCGCGAGGCTTCCAATGTAGGCAGGCCGACCACGACGCGGATGGCCTCACCATCCTCTGTCAGAGAATCCAGATTGGGCGTGTAAAGGCGACCATCCGCGCTGTCAGCAAGGACCGTCACACCCCAGATCACCTCAGCGCAGCCAACGCGATAGCTCTGGCGCTGGTAGGACTGGCGCTCGTGCCACGTTCCGGTAGCTAGATCATAGCAGAACGTCCCGCCGTCTATGGTCAGGCAATAAAACTTGTGCCCCTCCTGTGTATACGTGAACGCGCGCGCGAAGGTGGCCGAAGCTAATTGGTACTCGATTGCGTGGGTGCTGATGCGAACCGGCGTATACCCGTCGAGCCGGTAAACGATGCGATCATCGCCCATGAACTGGATGCTGTTGTCCAGCTTAACGGCGCTGTCTCGGTCAAAGCACCCGCGCTCAATGAAGGCATTACCCTGCCGCTCAAAGGCGTTATCGGCACCACCAGAGTTGTAGAAGATCTCAATCGAGTTCTTTTTGAGAACGTAGAGCTCGCGGTGGCTCGCTACCAAGCCGATGATTGCTCCGGGCAACCCCTCAGCTGAAACGACATCAAGAGCATCGTACGAGGTGCCTTGGTTGATGCCTGAGTAGGCGATCTGGCTCAGGCCGGTCAAAGACCACAAAAAATAGCCATCAATATAAGCCACGTCGGTTGCGTTCCCGAGCCCCATAGGGGACGTGAGCGCGCCATCGCTTAGAACATAGGGCAACCCACCAGTCGCTATAGCAAGCTGGCGCCCGTTGTCCGCCATTCGAACAGGGCCATCGCCCGAAATGTATCCGAGCATCCTTTGCGCACCGGCCTGCGTAACCGCGTATAGCTGATCGCGCGACACCACATAGAGCGTGTCACCCATGCGACGCAGGCCGCGCACAGGGCCAGATCCGACCGAGGCGAGGCGGTCAAGGCCTGGCGTCGCCATGACCGCGAAATCAGCAAACTTGTCGCCATCGGCCTTTTCGGCAAAAGCGTTCAGCAGCTTGGCACCTGACCAAGGCTTCGAACGGCCTTCGCTAAACTGAAGGGCTGGCTTTATCTGCCGAAGTGCCAATGATCCCCCCTGTCGTCGGGTTGCAGGAACATGGATGCAGGCTCGTTGTCCCACGCCTTGAGGCGCGCGAACAGCGTATCGGCCATTTCATCGACTTTGGCGTCAAGGCCGGGATCGTTCACCGGGTACTTGAGCTTGAGCCTCTTCGCCAAGTTCATGATGAACGTCTCTTGCCACTCGGCAGGCATGTCGATCGTGTCGTTACTGTCCTCCATGAGGAACATAGGGCGCAACACATCAGCTATGATCGATATGGACCCAGCGACAGAAACGGACGGCGTTGGCCACAGGTAAAGCGTCCCGATATCACGCTGTGGTTCGTAGTAGAAGTTGACCGGCGTAGATGGGGAAGTCGTCTTGCTCGGCATGTCGAGATATTCTTGCCGCGACCATTCGGTCATGGGCGTCTCGTAGCCGCCCACCGATTGCTTCCTGCGCGCGGACATGACGCGCATGGGCTTGGGCGTGATCGGGTAAGCGGACTGGCCGGCAGTGACCGACAAGACGATCTGATCGCGGCGCCACAGGTCATCCATGGCGTTCCAGGAAAGCGTCATGAGTTGGGCGCTGTTCTTGCCGCGCCGGTACATATCCGCGCTGATCGCCTCGCCCTCTGAGCCGACGCCGATCGTGTCGAATGCCTCGCGGATGATCTCGTTGAGACTGAACGAGGCCGTGTAAACCTGTGGCGCTGCAACCGGTGGTAGGGCGATCGTCATAGATCCTCCGGCCTGATGATGCCTTCGATGAAATTGTCGGGCGCTTCAGGCCGCGAGAAGGGCAACGCTTGCTTGTCAGGCACACCTTTCACGAAGTCCTGCGGGTTACGGCGGTCGACGAAGCGACGATCAACCATGGCACCGTCCCACTGCCGTACCAGCGCGGACAGCTTCACCTTGAAGCCACTGGCATCGCAGATCGCGTTGGGGCCGGGCGTGGTGGACGGAGTGCCGGTCATGACGGTGCCCTGCTCATGATGTTCACCCAGACGGTGTCAGCCGGGTTGGTGAAAACGTTCAGGACCGCTCCAAGAACGGAAGCAGTGAGCGTGCGCGGTGTCTTGGAGAGGATGACTGTCGCCTGCGTGGCGGTGGTTGCATCCTGCTTTATGGTGGCATCGTAGCGAAACGCCGCGCCTCGCGTGTTCTCTGCCGTGACTTGAACTATTGGCACAACGCCAGCGCCGTAAGCCTTCGGGAAGGTGTAGATTGCCTCGCCATTGGCATCGAACGTCAGCTGCATGCGACGAGCTTGCAAGCGGCTCTCGTGCGTGTGGTTCTCGCGTGCATACCTGGGCACGTCACCAACAGCACTGTCCACCTGGACTGGAGGCGGGGCCGCTGTCGCCGGCTGTGGTATTGCAAGCCCGCCCATTGACGCATTGATCAAGGCTTGCACCTGAGTGGTCGACAATCCTCCGCCGCCTACTTCGGCCATTCCTGCCTCCTTGCGCAACAGATGGAATGATAAAGCCTCATCCGAACACCGATTGCCGCAACGCCTGCTCAATCTTCGGCACAGAAGCAGTCTGCTCAAGAACAAAGCGGAACTCATGAGGCCCGCGAGCAATGACCTCTTCGCTAAGGCGCTGGATCTCTCGCATCGCCCTGATGTCGGGGGCCAAGTGCGGATCGCCGTCCCAGATCTTGACCAGCGCCATCACGATGTGCCGCACGTCCGACACGGCTTGGATGTGCGGGCGGGTCATGACTTGCGCCTATGACCACTGAGCAGCCACATCGCGTCGATGGCAAGCGAGCAAGGCACGCAGATAGCCACCAGAACCGTCGCAGCCGCTATGCCGATGATAGAGGGGCCCTTCATGCTGCGTAACTCCCAATGGTGCCAGCGCTTCCAGGCGCGACGGTGATGCCGGCGAAGTTGTCATTGGCGTAGCGGATCGCCGACCCTGCGTAGGCGTAGAAGCCACCCTGTAGGCTGTTCTGTATGCCGCCGCTGCCAAGGCCCCAGATCCATATTTCTGAGGCCTGCCCATCCGCGCTTCCTGCCACGATCGTGACCGATGTGGCGTCCGTCGCGAGCGATGCTTCGACAGTTGGACGGACGTAGAAGGTCTTGCTGGTGTTGATATTCTGGATGACGCGGTTCTGACTGCCCTTGTAGGTGCAGCCAACCGAGATACCCTTGCCCAGTTCGTGATAAGTATCGGCGTTGTTTGCGGTCCCGCCTGCCTGATAGCCGGAGCGGATGATGTAGCAGCGATCCTCCAACACCCTGGGATCGCCCGCACTATTCCCGTGATAGTTCAGGCCATCGAGAATTGCGCCACCAGCCCTGCACTGGATAAGCCGGACGTCGATGGGACCGACGATCGCCAGCGAGCCGGTGGTGGTACTGTCGCTGCCGTAAAGACCGCAATCCTTGGTGTAGAACCCGGCGGTCTTGCCTACCGTAGCCTGCTGCATGGTCGTGCCACCGATCATGTCGATGCCGTCGCCAATCCAGGTCACAGCATTATCGGTGCGGATGTGGCTGTAGACTCGACCGTTCGTCGTCACGATCATGGTCTGATCGCCAATCAGGCTGCGACCATCGATAGGGTTGACGTACATGCGCGATGTGGCGCTGTCGTAGAAGCACGTCCCCGGCGTTGCGAGACAAGTGGCGAGGTCTGGCGCGTAGTTCGGGCGGGTGTAAGCCCCGCCGCTATCCTTGTTGAGCGTGTCCCACACGCCGGACGTGCCGGCTGTGCTGTGCGGCGTGTAGCAAGTCGTTCCGCTGTAGAACGTCCACACTGCTGCTGCGTTGGTGTTGCGCTTGACGAGGAGGGCGCGGCCTGTGCCTTGGCCGACCCACAGCTCCATGACCACGCCAGCGCAGGTGAAATTGTTCCCGTCCGGCGAGATGTTGCCGTAGTAGATGCCCGGTGCCAGGAACGCCTTGATATTGCCGCCGTGCGCATTGGCGAGCGTGACCAAGCGACGGGGCGTGATCGGCGCGGCAGGATCGTTGCTGGCGGGCGATGCTACCGCCGAGCCAGAGGGCGAGCAGTAATAGACATAGTCGGCCACCGGCTTGACCGCCGCCATATCGAAGTTGGTATAGCTCTGGCCGTTCAGATCGTAGATCGTGAATTCGGGAGTCCAGCCAAGGCCTGCCGGAACGGGTACGACGATAGGCGCAGTGCCGCCACTCCATGTCGGCAACAGCCGTCCGCTTGCAGTACGCAGGGGCTTGCCGATCAGCACGTCAGTATTCCGTCGCCGTGAACTTCTGGCCAGTCGTGGCGCCGATGATGCTGATGGCGCGGTTGGTGGATACGCTGAATGGCGAGCCTGCAGGGATCTTGTACGATCCCACCGTATCCACCGATGCAGCGCCGCCGATCTCATTTAGCCAAAGATCGCCTGCGGAGATGTTCTGTCCGACAAGGCCTTTGCGCGCCAAATTCGCCGCTGCAAGCTGCTGAGCGGTACCACCCGTCGTGATGGTGCCGCTGCGATCGGTGCCAGCGGAAAGTGCCGCAGCCTGCGTAGTTGTAGGGTTGGCGGTGGTGCCCTGAGGGTTCCCGCTTACATCGGTTGGGCTGGTGACGAGCAAGGCAGAGCGCGTTGCACCGCCAGAGGTAACCCTGACTTGATCTGACATGCTCGTCGCCCCTTAGTCTTCGTCGTCGTCCAAGCCATCGGGCAGGGTCCAACCATTGGCCTTTGCCGCCTTCACCAGCGCCGCGATCTTATCGCCCTGCGTAAGCGTTTTCTTGGATGCCTTGCTGGCTTTCGCATCGTCCGCCTTGGAAACTTCCGGTGCCGCATCGGCCTTATTTGCCGTACTCATCAGCGCGTACTCCCTTGCTTGCCGTCGTCGTCGAAGATGTAGTTGATCAACACCGTTACCGTGCCGCCAGTGGCAGCCGAAGCGCCGACCTTGCCGTATATCGGCGTGTCGACAGTGAGCGGGATGCCGGTCAGCACGCCTGTGGTTGAGGTCAGAGTGATGACGTTGGCGGGCACCTCGTTAGCGATGCCCTGGTTGCTGGCGAGAGTGCCGATGTCCACGGTAGGGCTTGCGCCGCCCGTTGCGCCGCCAAGCGATTGGACGCCGAGCGGGATCGAGCCTGCGGGGAGGGTGCCCAGAAGGATCTGAGCTGCGGAGGTCGGGTTGAAGCTCGCCTTGAACTTCAGCAGGGGGACGCCTGCTACCGCCTGGCGAGAGGTGCCGGCAACGCGTACCGAATTGCGAAAAGTCGTCTTTGCCATGTGTCTAGTTCCCTAGTCGGGCTATGCCCGTCACAAAGAGGGGCGGCAGGCTAACCCACCGCCCCGTTGGTATTAGGCGCCAGGCGTACCGAAAGCGCCGCGCCAGTCCGTCCATCCGGTCGAGTACCGCTCGTAGAACTTGTACTTGAGGTTGTCGGTGTCGAAGTCGCCGTCCTGCGCGAACCAGATGTCTTCGCGCTGGAACAGTTTCACACCTTCCGGTGCGTCCGTGCGGATGAACCAGGCGTCAGGATCGGTCAGGTAATGGTTGACCGCCACGCCGTCCGGGAAGGCGCCGAGCGACTTGAGCGCATTGATGGCGTTGTTCGCCGTGTCGCTCTGGCCCGACGACTTGAGGATGCGCGTTGCCTCGAACTGAAGATCCACAGGGATGATCAGCTTGCGAGGCGTGATCGAGATCTTCATGCCCTTGGCGTTGGTCGCCTTGCCAATCTGAATGATCGCATCTTCCAGACTGGCTTCCGAAAGATCCGCGTCCACTGCCAGACGGTTCGACTGCTGACCCGACATGGTTGGGTGATCGGTCGCGAACAGCGGCTTGCCGTCTCCACCCACATACGCGGAGTTGAAGCCCCGGTTGTAGATGTTGGCGACCACGTTTTCCTTGGTCTGGCGCGCCGAGAAGGCGAGCGAGCCCGTACGCTGCATGCCGATCTTCTCGTACAGGTTATCCTTCAGCGCTTCGTGCGTGATGATGAACCCGAGCGAGTACGCAAGGTGCGTGTACCGCGTGGTGATGCCCTGGCCGGCGCTGTCGTAGCGCGTGGATTCGCCCTGCGGCTTCACAGGAGCGAGGCCGAAGCCGGTCATCTCCTGATCTTCTTCGTACGCCATCGAAGAACTTTCGACGGTGACGAGTTCCTTCCACTCGGCAGGATGTTCGTTGTAGGACGTGCCCCAGCGAGCGTTCAGGCCGGGCCACAGCAGCTTGGCGATATTGCCGGTTGAAATGACAGTCATGGCTTAGACCCCCGCGACCTGATTGGAGAACTGGTGGCGGTTGATCCGCACGAAGAAGGTGGAGCTGTCCGAGCCAGTGCCCGGTGCAGTGCCCACTTCGTTATCGGGCCGCGACGACATGCCGGTGATCTTGAGATCCAGCGTGTTCGTGGTTGCTTCGGTGGCGTTGTCGAGCGCCATGCCCGACCAGCCATAGGCGGTGTTGACCGCGCCCACGGTAATGTTGGCGTTGAGGCCAATATCGTTCGCGGTGAGGGGCGTGCCGCCGGCAACCTGGCGGATTTCGAACTCGGCATTGTGGTCGATGTTGACCAATAGCAGACGAGAAGTCGAAGCCGCGCGATAGGGAAGGCTGTCCCGGCTGTCCGGGAGGGCCGCGACCACCACACCGGCGAAGATGCCGCCAGTGGCGCCCTGCACGACATCGTTGTACACGACGCCGTTGATGATGGAGGAAGTGCCCGCCAGCGACACGAGGTCGCCAACGCCGATCGCGGTGGCGTTGCCCGCCGGTGTCGAGAATTGCATGATGCCAGCGTTGTAAACGCCGCTATCGATCTTCTTGCGGGGGATCAGCCCGAACGGAGTGGTAGGATTGGCCATGACGGCACCCTTTGCGCTAGCGCGTAGCAGGTGCCGTCAAATGGACCGACTAATCGCGCTGGATAGACCCTTGGCCATATGTATCGTGAGATGACATCTGACCGGTTGAGTCACGACCGGCTGCGATCGAATCGTCTACTAGCCGGTTGCGCGCTTCCTTCTCGGCAATCCCCTCGGCAAAAAGCTCGTCAGGGGTTTCCATGAGGTAAGCTCGAAGGGGCTCTCCGTTGGCCTTGGTGCCTACTAGGCGGGAGATGCCGCTGCCAACGTCGGATGTCTGAACGTCGGGATCGTGAACGGGATCATAGCCGAGTTCGTGAGCATCCGCAAGCCGGTTGCCATCATCGTTAAACCAACGACGCTTGAAACCAGGGCGCTGAGGCGCGTCAAGCTTCAGAGCGTGCCCGCCGACCGATGCGCGACGACGGCGCCTAACTGGCCCATCGGCAGTCTGCACCTCGACTTCAACGGGTTCGCGCGTCTGCTGGACAGGCGGTGGCGGGTTGTGGTCAACGCCAGTCTGGCGCAGTGGGACAGCCTGATGACGCTGGCGCTGTGGGCCGGGCGAGTTGTGATTGTTGCTCATGTCCGCTCCTTACCAAGCATAGCTTTTTACGTAGTCCTCTTTGGACTTGATCAAACCCTGCTTAACCCATTTGTCACAGGCGGCGCGAGCTTCGGGCGGGAGATCGTTGTATGTCTTGCCGCCCCGCGTGCCTTGGCGATTGCCGCCCCCGTCGACACGGCTGCGGGCGGGGGCCTTGGGCGCCTCCTCCGCGAAATCGTCGGCAAACTTGGCGCGCACCTTCTCGGTAACGGCGTCGAGATCGGCGCGGTCAAGAAAGCCGCCCTTCTGCGTGGCTAGCCGCTGGGCCTGAGCATCGGCATAAGCCGCCATGTCCGCATTGGTGCGGTACCACTTATTGGCGATCGACCAGTCCGCGAAGTCTTCCGCGCGCTGGGCTTCGTCTACTTCAGGTTCCGCGACCTTGGCGCCCGGCTTTTCGAGGTCATCCAACTTCTTCGACGCGGCACGGTGAGCATCAACGTCGCCAGCTTCAACCGCCGCCTCTTGTTCAGAGCGGATGTCGGCAAGGGCACGCTCGTAGGCGCGCTGCTCAGCCTTCGAGAAGAACTCTGCGGCTTGCTTGGCGGACTTCTCAGCCACTTCCAAGCGGCGAAGCAGCGTCTTGTTCTGCGCGCGCAGGATCGGCATCATTTCCTGGCCACGCTTGTAGAACGTCTCGGCGTCTACATGTCGAGATGGGTCGCCCTTGAAGTCGTCGAGCGGCGTCCATCCCATTTTGCGGGCTTCACCCTCGAAATCGATCGCGCCATCAGGGATGTGCTCGCCCTCGATGTGGGTGCCTTGCTCTGCAACGTCGGACATCACACACTCTCCTCAAGCCGGGCGATCACATCTTCGTCATTCAGCAGGCGATACTTCTCACCGTCTGCACCTTCGATCTCGACGCCACCGTACTTCGCAATCATGACCCGCGCGCCAGTAGCCGGCGCAGCGAACGCCACGCCGAAGTTGCGTGCGTCGTGGATCGCCTCGGACCAAGCCGTCTCACCAATCGCGACAACGGTAGCCTTGGTCATCGCCATGTCCTTGCGGGCGGCGTTTTCTTCAAGGATGATGATCCCACCCGGCGTGACACGCTCGGTGCTGTCGGGCTTGACCAGCACCCGCTTGTCCATGGGGACGATACCACTGTTATTGTTCATGCTTCACCTCGACATCATAGAATTGCGCGATCGTCTCAGACGACAGGTGCAGGACTTCCCCCAGGAACACCGCCTCCGACTGGTCCGCCTTCACCCCCCGGCTCCATGCCTCCATCAAGACCGTCTGCCGGTCCTTCAGGTACTGCAGGAATTCCCGCGTCAGGCTGTGGCTCTTCCACGCCTCCAGGGCTTCCGGATTGGTCAACTGGTTCACCGGTATCCTCCATGTCTGCCGCATCGGTGGCGAGACGCACGGCAGCGCCGACCAGAGCCGCCGTGTCGTTGATCAGGTTCATGCCGTGAGCCGTCGCGGCGGCGTTCAGGATGTCGTTGGCGGCAACCGCATTGTTGCGGCGGATCTCGCTCTTCGTCTTATCGCGCGTGTTTTCCATCTCGGCAGCTTGCGCGAGGATGGCAGGATCGGGCGCAGCCTGCGGAACTGTCATCAACGCATCCACGTTGGGCTGGCCAGTGCCTTCGAAGTAGCGCTTGCGGATTTCCTGTTGGTTGACCATCGGATCGCCGTTAAAAGCCAGCAGCGACTGCGCCTTGAGCGCCCGTTGAGCGTCATTGACCATTGTCGGGTCAGACACCGGCATGACGTCGATGTCTTGGTCCTGGTAGTCCGCGCGCCCGACTTGGCCTGGCTGATCGGTCAGCGCGTAGTATGCGTTCTCATCCAAGAAATCGCGGTTCAAGCCGAACAAAATGCGCAGCTCCTGCCCGAACGAACGATGGATGCGCTTGAAGATCGCAGTCATGACCTTCGTCGCCTGCTCGATCTGGGCGAGTACGGTGGTGGCCGGCGTGGTCGCTCCCTGCGATGCGCCGGTCAGGATGTCTTGGACGGCAGTGATTTCCTTTGCCGCACCCACAAGCATCTCAAGCAGGTTGAACAGCACCGACGAAGGGCCGGGAAGGGCGAGCGGCACGATGTTCTCGCGTAAAGTGCCACCCGTCACGTCAAGACGCTTCCACTCTCCCAGGCGGAACTTCAAATCGCCCGAACGCATGTTGACACCAGAGCCGATGAAGCCGCCTTGGGAATTCTGAAGCGCACCGGCATCAAGCAAGTGGTTCAGGGACTTGTCGATCGCTGCAGTGATGTCATCTAGCAGTGCGCCGAAGCCGATGTGATAGAACGATCCATCCGGCGCCGGGAAGAAGCCGTATTGCGTGAAATATTGCTTAGGATCGATCCGCACGACCTCGCTGGCGGCGCTGATAGTTACGGCGTCCTCGTCATAGCAAGGCTCGATGCGGACGACAGCACCGCTATCCCGCGCCAAGGTAACGATGTAGGGTTCGGGATAGTCGTCCTCGTCCAGGTCGATGCGGCAAAACTGCTCTAGGAATTCGATTGGAGCAGTTTCGCTATCGTCTTGGCTGTCGGTGGTCACCGGCACCGGAACACGCCGCCAGATGCCTGAGCGGAAGCGCTCCTCGATCTCGTGCGGATAGAACCGCATGATCTCGGTGTAGCGGGGCGCCGCTTCGATGGATTCCGCCCAATAGTTGATCACGAAGTCGAGCGCAGTGACCGTCTTGCTGTAGTTGCGTCCCTGCACCACGTCGCGGAACGACTTGCGGAACACGCTGCCGACAATGGGCAGCTGCAATAGCAGGCGATCAGTCGCCTCCTCCCAGCCTGGCATGTCGTAAAGCAGCTGCCAGGTCATGTGCTCGCCAACGCGGTCAGCGCGGTCACGCTTTTTGCCGTCAGGGTCATTACCCAGCACACGGCCCTTCACGAGGTTGGAGCCGTCCACGATGGCGGGATAAGCGCGCGCCTGGAACTGGATCGCGGCAGTGGTCAGGAGCGGGAACTTGACGTTACTGGCGTTCGGCCACGGCATCGTACGCGGCTCGCGAACCTGCATGGCGATGTCGAGATAGCGCTTGTAGCGATCCTCCCAACAGTCGCCCTGCTGCCCTTGGCTGCGGCTCTGGAGATCTGCACGGAAGCCATCGAGACAACGCGAACCGATGCGGTTTAGCTGATCGTCAGGCAGAAGATCGATCAGGCGCTCGGCCTCAAGGATGTCCATAACGGACAGCGGGCCTGCATCGACCGGCTCGTCATCCAAGACCTGTTCTATGGCGCCAAGCATCAGTAACCGAACCTCCCGGTGTCGCGGGACTGCATGGCTTCACGCTCATCCCAATCGTCGTTGTCGTTGAAGGCGGGGTTGATGATGGGGCGCGCGACGGCGATGAGGCCAAATGCATCGGCGCCATGGCTCGACCAGTCGTGCTTCGGCCCGAGGCCAATGCCGCGCTCCTCATCCTTCTTCTCGTGATACCAACCGATCGCGTCGATGCCGCCCGCGCACTTCTCGCTATCGAACCACATTTGCGGAAACAGTCGCCGCGCCGCCTCAACGCGCTGCATGGCCGCCCCAGCGCCCTGGTTTGGAATGACGGT
>Ga0182213_1000082_pt1 | contig 14831 bp, 12 predicted proteins | sample G5R1MG_22_FD_128399 | JGI IMG/M metagenome (GOLD analysis project Ga0182213, IMG submission 128399) | Switchgrass phyllosphere microbial communities from Michigan, USA - G5R4_MAIN_03OCT2016_LD1 MG | ecosystem: Host-associated > Plants > Phyllosphere > Phylloplane/Leaf | place: USA: Michigan... | reverse complement strand
GCCAGACGGCGACGGTCGCCGTTCTGGCGGACCGCGACCAGCTGCTCCATCTCGGCGACCAGCGCGGGCGCGACCACGACCTGGATCTCCTGCCCGCGCGCCACCTGGCGCAGGACGCGGCCGATCGCCTCGTCGATCGCGGCGGCGGGCATCTCGGTCAGCGCACGTGCCGCCAGCTGCTCGGCGGCGGCGTGCGCGACCGCGGCCGCCTCGTGCGCCAGATCGGCGGCGGCGCGCTCCAGCTCGGCGTCGATCCCCTCGATCGCGGCGTGGAGGCCGTCGGCGGCGAGCAGCAGCGCCGCGTCGCGCTCGGTCCGGGCATGGGTCAGCCCCGCCTCGAACCCGTCGGCGCGGGCACGGACCAGTTCCTCGTTGAAGCCGTGCCGCGCCAGCGCCAGCTCGGCCTCCAGCGCGGCGACGCGCAGCGCCATGTCGACATCGTCGTCGGGGGCGATCGGCGGCGGCCCGTCGCCGATCGCCTCGAACACCTGGTCGAATGCGAAGGGGCGGATATGGAAGGAGGTGTCCATCGCGTGCGCCTCAGACGATCATCGCATCGTCGGCCTTGGGATCGGCGAGCACGATCTCGCCCCGATCCGCCAGCGACTTGGCGAGGCGGACGAGGGCGGTCTGCGCCTCCTCGCAATCGCGCGCACGCACCGGGCCCATGCCGGCCATGTCCTCGCGCATCAGCTTGGCCGAGCGTTCGGTCATCGTGCTCATGAACAGCTGCCGGATGTGATCCGGCGCGCCCTTCAGCGCCAGCGCCATCTGCCGCTTGTCCGCCTGGCGCACGATCGCCGACACCGCCGAGGGGATCAGGCCGCCCAGATCCTCGAAGGTGAACATCAGCGCGCGGATGCGCTCCGCCGATTCGGGCGCATGTTCGTCGAGCGAGCCCAGGATCGACTGTTCGGTCGAGCGGTCCATCGCGTTGAACACCTCCGCCATCGCCTCGTGCGGGTCGCGCCGCTGCGCCCGCGACAGGTTGCTCATGAACTCGTTGCGCAGCGTCTGCTCGACCTGGAGCAGCACGTCCTTCTGCACCGTCTCCATGCGCAGCATCCGCTGCACCACGTCGATCGCGATGTCGCGGGGCAGCTGGCCGAGCACGCGGGCGGCGTGATCCGCCTTCAGCTTCGACAGGATCACCGCGACCGTCTGCGGATATTCGTTCTTGAGATAGCCCGCGAGCACGGTTTCGGAGACGTTCGACAGCTTGTCCCACATCGTCCGTCCGGCGGGGCCGCGGATATCCTCCATGATCTCGCGCACGCGGTCGCTCGGCAGGATGCCGTCGAGCAGCCGCTCGGTCGTCTCGAACGAGCCGTGCAGCGTGTTCATCGCCGACACCTCGCCCGCGAACGCGACCAGCAGATGCTCCGCCGCGGCGGAGGGCACCCGGCCCAGCGTCGAGATCGTCGCCGAAAGCTCCTTGATCTCGTCGACCGACAGGTGTTCCCAGATCTGCGCGCCGTAATCCTTGCCCAGCACCAGCATCAGCGCGGCGGCACGCTCGATGCCGCCATAGCGCTTCAGCTCCGGGGGTTCGGCCAAAATCATCACGTCGCTCCTCACGGATGATCCCGACGACCGGCAGGCCGAACGGGGATCGTTCATCCTATTATAGGAAAGTCCGGGCATGACGGGCGGGAAGGAGGCGACGCGATGGTCGATTATACGAGCGGGCTGATCGGCCTGAGCATCCTGTCGGGCACCGACAGTCTGGCCGGCTACACCGCGCCGACGATCGAGACGCGCGCGCAGCGCAAGGCGAAGGCCGCCTTCACGACCGCGCCGACCGATGCGCCGTGGAAGGACAAGCCGGTCACCACCCCCGTCTCCACCCAGATCACCGCGATCAAGGGGATGCGCACGATCATCGACAAGGCCGTGACCGGCACCGCCGCGCTGCCCGCAGACGTGCAGACCAGCTTCACCACCTACAAGGCGCTCGACCGGCTGCGGCTGCTGGCGGAAAGCGCCGCCAAGGACACCACCGGCAGCGCGGAACGCGCCGCCTTGCAGAAGAGCTTCGCCAAGGGGCTCGCCGATCTCCAGACCTTCCTGTCCGCCGCGCCGTCCGATCTGGTCGACATCGCCTTCACCAAGACCGCGCGTCAGGTGCAGACGGTGGGGATCAAGTCGAGTTCCGCCACCAGCGCCGCGACCATCGCGGGCAAGGGCGTGCGCGAGACCCGCGACGGCGCGCTGGCGGGCGTGGCCGGCAACGAGAAGCTGCGCATTACCCTGTCGCAGCCCGGCGCCCCCGCCGATGTCGTCGAGGTCGACCTGTCGGCGACGCCGCAGCCGCCGACGCTCGACAGCGTGTCCGACGCGGTCAACGCCGCGATCGCCGCCGTGCCGAAACGCGACGCAAACGGCGATCCGGTGATCGGCAGCGACGGCAAGCCCGAGCCGCGCTGGCCCGCGGTGAAGATGGTGCCGGCCAAGTCCGGCGACAAATGGGGCCTGTCGATCCAGCGCGCCGGGTTCGAGACGGTCGCGATCGATCAGGTCGGCGGCAACGACGCGCTGATGATCGCCGCCGACGTGACCCCGAAGGACGGCAAGGCCGCGACGCGGATCACCCGGCTGGACGATCCCGCCGGTGCGCTCGACCGGCGCACCTTCGACACGATCAGCGCGACCGATCGCGCCGCCACCGAGCGCCAGAAGATCGCGGCCGAGGCGGACCCCAAGAAGGTGAAGGCGACCACCATCGCCGCCGACACGCGCAGCAACGCGATCGCGACCGACGCGCAGGGCTTCAGCTACGTCGTCGGCACCAGCGCGGGCGATGTCGGCGCCAATCGCGGCGACGGGCAGGACGACCTGCTGCTGACCAAGGTGGACAGCGAGGGCAAGACGGTCTGGTCGCGCACGCTGGGCGCGGGCGGCAGCGCCGAGGGCGCGGCGGTGACGATCGCGCCCGATGGCGGCATCGTCGTCGCCGGATCGATCAAGGGCACGCTCGACGGCAGTTCCAGCGACGGCGACATGCTGGTCGTCCGCTTCGACGCCAATGGCGACGAGACCTTCTCGACTGCGGTACGCTCGCTCGGCACCGAATCGGCCAGCGCGATCGCGGTCGGCGCGGACGGCGCGATCTATGTCGGTGGGCGTAGCGGCACCGGTAACGGCGACGCCTATCTCGCCAGGCTCGACGCAAAGGGCAAGTTGCTCGACCGGCGGACGATCGACAGCGGCGGCAGCGAGCAGGTGAAGGCGCTGGCATTCGGTGGCGACGGCAAGCTGCTGGTGCTGACCGGGGAAAGCGGCACGGCGAAGCTGCGGCGGATCGACCCCGCTGCGCTGTCGACCGATCTCGGCACGCTCGACCTCGGCCGTGCCGATGCGCGCGCCATCGCGGTCGCCGCGGACGGCAGCATCGCGGTGGCCGGCGCGACCGAGGCGGCGCTGAACGGCACCGGCACCAACGGCCTGGCCGGATCGCGCGACGGTTTCGTCGCGCGGATCGATGCCGGGCTGACGGACGTCCGCGTCACCTATGTCGGCACCGGCGGCGAGGATCAGGTCGACAGCGTCGCCTTCCTCGACGGGTCGATCTATCTGGGCGGGCGCACCAACGGCACGATCGGCGCCGACGCCAAGACCGGCACCACCGACGCGTTCGTCGCGCGGATCGACGCCGCCACCGGCGCGGTCGCCAGCACCCGCCAGTTCGGCAATTTCGACGCGGCCAGCGGTGCCGTCCGCCTGTCCGCGGTCGAGGGCGGCGGCAGCGTGCTGGGCGCGCTCGGGCTCCATCGCGGCACGCTGACCCCGACCGATTCGGTCAAGCTGGAAGCGCAGACCTCGATCCGCGCCGGCGACGAATTCTCGATCCGGGTGAACGGCGGCGCGCTGCGCAAGATCACGATCACCGAGAACGACACGCTGTCCAGCTTCACCAACCGCGTCCGCGAGCTGATCGGCAACCGCGTCGCGACGGTGACGATGCCGTCGAAGGACGGCGGCCGGTCGCTCAGGATCGACGTGAAGCCGGGCAACGAGATCCAGCTGATCGCCGGCGGCAGCGGCAAGGACGCGCTCGCCAAGCTCGGCCTCGACGCGCGGCGGATCAGCGCCGCCCCGACCCCCTCGGACGATGCGCCCAAGGTCCGCCCCGGCGGCAACTTCGGGCTCGACCTCAGCACCTCGCTGCGGCTCGACACCAAGACGGAGGCGGCGAACTCGCTGGCGCGGGTGAAGCAGGCGATCTCGTTCACCCAGTCCGCCTATCGCTCGCTCTACTGGGACGACACCAAGGCGAAGCTGGTCGACACCTCGGCCACCAGCGGGCGCAAGGGCGGCTCGACCGTGATCGAGCAGGCGCAGCTGAAGAACTACCAGGCCGCGTTATCCCGCCTCTCGGGGGCGAGCGGCACCACCTTTACGGGACTCTGACATCATGGCGGACGGCGTACCCTCCATCCTCTCCGGCATCGCGCGCGAGATGAAGCATCTGAGCGAGCGCCAGCGCGTGATCGCCCAGAACATCGCCAATTCGGAAACCCCCGGCTACAAGGCGCAGGAGGTTCGCGCCCCCGACTTCTCGGCACTGCTGGCGCAGCAGAACGCCGGCGGCGGCAGCCCGCGCGTGTCGCGGCCGCGGGTGGAGATCACCGCGGGCATGGCCGCGCTCGGCGCGCGGCCGACCGGTGGCTCGCTGATGCTCGACCATGACGTGACCGAGACGAAGCCCGACGGCAACAACGTGACGCTGGAAGACCAGCTGCTGAAGATGGGCCAGGTGCAGGCCGATTTCACCGCGATGACCAACCTCTACCGCAAGCAGCAGTCGCTGCTGAAGACCGCGCTGGGCCGCGGTGGCGGCGGCTGAACGATCGTTCCATACCCGAACGCGAACGGGGTGATCGCCCATCCGGCGATCACCCCGTTCGTGTTTCCCGGCAGGCGTCGGTCTGGCCGCGCCCTCACCTCAGTGGCAGATGGCGTCCCCCGCCACCTCGGCGAGCAGCGCCCACAGGCCGTCGGTCGCCATCGGCAGCACCGGGGTGACGCGCGGCGCGGCATGGAGCAGGCCCCTGGTCAGGTCGGCGATGCGTCCGATCGCCAGACCGGTGCCGTCGGTGATCGCGCACAGCCCGCTCACCTCGACGTCGCTCCACCGCCAGGCGGTCAGCCGGTCGTGCAAGGCGTCGGCGGCGAGGCACAGCGCCTCCAGCGCCGGGCCGGTCAGGGGGGTTTCGCAGACCGCGCGCACGCTCTCCTCGCAGGGATCGAGCGCGGCGTTCCAGATCATCAGCGGCCATGGCGTCTGCCAGCCGTCGCTGGGCAGCGATACCGCGAGCAGCGGCGCGTCGTGCAGCATCAGCAGGCCGCCGCCGATCAGCGCGATGTCGCTCGCCGCCGCCGCGAACCGGCGGTCGGTGATCGGCAACGTGCGGCATGCCGGTATGTCCATCGCGCTCGCCGTCGTCATCCGCCACACTCCTGATCTGTCCTTATTGTAGGACGGGGAACGGAGTCGCGGGCGCGTTCGTCAACTTTTCGTGAAGATCGGCAATTTTTTCCTACCCCCTCAACCGGCCACCGCCACCGCGGCGGCCTGGCGGCGCCAGCGCGAGGGGGCCGGCGCGGTCAGGACCTCGGCGAAGCGCGGCGTACGCTCGGCCATGTCGGCCATCGCCGCCGTGGCGCGCTTGGCGACCTGACGCAGCCGCTCGCGCGCCGCCTCGTCGGCCACGGTGTCGGTGTCGGCATCGTCGGACAGGCGGCGGACCAGCGCCTCGCGGTGCAGTGCGATCTTCTCCTCGACGGCCGCCTGTTCGGCGGCGTCGACCGGGTACAGCGCCGCCTTCAGGCGGGGCAGCGACGGATCGACCGGACGCTCGGCGGCCTTGCTGCGCGCCTTGCGCTGCAACTGCTCGTTGCCGGCGACGCGAAGCTGGTCGACATATTCCTCGATCAGCTTGGTGCGGGTGATCGCGGCCATGTAGCTCGACGCGCCCGACTCGGTCAGCTCCAGCGCCTGCTCGTCGACGATCGTCGCCTCCAGCGAGCTTTCCTCGCCATCGGCGCCGGCGATGCCGGCATGGAGCGAGACGGTGGTCGCCGCGACCTTCTTGGCCGACTGGCGCTGGTCGGTCATCAGGCGGAAGCGCAGCGCCTGCAGTTCGCCGCGCAGCTGCCAGTTCACGAAGGTGGTGAACTGCGCCTTGGTCGGGTCATAGGCCAGGATGGCGCGGTGAACGCCGATCGCGCAGCACTGCTCGGCATCGTCCCAGTGCGCGACCAGGCCGTACTGGCGGATGAAGTGGCGGATACGCGGCGCGATCAGCTTCAGGATCTGCGCGAAGGCGCGGTCCGATTCGACGCGCTGCCGGTTGGTCTGCCGTGCGCCCTCGGCGGGGGCATTGGCGATCACGATGGCGACCGCGGTTTCCAGAGCGGCGGTGATCTTCGACATCGGACATTCCCTCGATTCTCGGAGCGGGCTTTCCCGCCGGACAAGGGTGTTTTTCGGCTCAAATGGTTAACATCCGGTTTTCGGGCTTAACCGGCTGATTTATTTTGCTTCCTCCACAGAAGCCCGGCCCGGCGGCCGAATCGGCTTAACCGAATTGTTCGGGGCGGAACTTGCGGTCGAGATAACCCATCAGCCAGGTGCGGTGCGCGGTACGCGCACAGCCCGCCGCCTCGATCCGGCGCTGGCACCCCGCCGCCCCGACCTGCGCATTGAGCAGGACGCGTGCGCGCGATTCGGGCAGGCCGCCCCGCATGAAGCGGATTGCATCGCCCAGCCCCAGGTGATGGCCCAGATAGGCCAGCTGTGCGGTGTTGCCGCCGGTATCCCGGTCGGTCACGCCGGCCCGGGCCAGCCCGTCGATGTTGCGGCGGGCATAGTCGGCGACGCTGTTGATCGACGCCGCCGGATCGTAGCGCAGCGCCAGCAGCGCGGTGCGCGACCCCGCCGCCACCTTGCCGTGCGCATCGAGCCAGCCGTTGCCGCGCGCCTGCTGGTTGAGCCAGGTACCCGGCATCTCCGCCATGCCCTGCCACGTACCCGCCAGGAACTGGCCGAGCCCGGCGGCACTGGAGCGCGGGTTGCGCGACCAGGTCTGCCAGCTGCCGTCGGCGGATCGTCCCGCCTCTGCATCGACGATCGCGGCCAGCGCGGCGGGCGACAGGCCGGTGCGCGCCGCCGCGGCGTCGATCACCCCGGCATAGCGGGCGTTCGGCCCCAGCCCGTCGATCTCCGGCCCGGTCGCGGGCGCGCCGCCGCGCGACGGTGCGACGGTCGCCCCGATCACATCCGGATCCGCCTGTGCCGTCGCACGCGGCGCGGCGGGGGTGGCGGGGGCATCGGGCTTCAGCAGCGCGAGCAGCGTGTCGAGCGACGAGCGTTCCTCCGCCGCCCCCGGCAACTGCGCGCGGGTGACGGAGTCGGCGTCCTTGTCGCCGCCGCCCAGCGCCGCCTGCCACAGCCGGCGCGACATGTCGGCCTGCACCTCGCCATAGATCAGGCGGGCGCGCTGCGCCGGCGGCAGCGACCGGAGCGCGAGCTGGTCGATCATGACGCGACGCCCGCGGGCATCGGCCGCCGCCGCCGCATCCGCACCAGCCGCGATGCGGCGATGTCGTCGAGCGCGGCCTGCTCGGCGGCGGCGGCGGCGCGTTCGGCCTCCTCGCGATAACGCGCGGCAGCGTTGCCGATCGCGGTGCGAGCGCCATAGCATTCGATCGCGCGGGTACGCAGCGTCTCGACCTGCTCGCCCGCGGCGTGGTGCGCGATCGCCAGCTGCGCACGCTGGTCGCGCGCGCGCATGAAGAAGCGTTCCGATGCCAGGCTGCGATCGCCCGCCGCCGCCCTGGCCTCGCGCGTCATCGTGTCGTTGAGCGCCGCGGTCGCATCCTCGATCCGGCGGAGTTCGCCCAGCGCCTCGCCGATCGCGGTGCGGACCTCGTCCAGCTCGCGCTCGGCGACGCGCAGCGGGGCGTCATAGGGGGTCTTCATGCCGCGGGCGCCATCAGTTCGACGAGCGTGTCGAACGTCGCGCCGGCATGGCCGCGGTCGCCCTTGCCCTGGGTCAACAGTTTCTCGATGTGCGGCGCGATGCGGATCGCCTCGTCGACCTCGGCGCTGGAGCCGGGCTTGTACGCGCCCAGCCGCACCATCTCCTCCATGTCGCCATGCGTCGACAGGATGCGCCGTGCGGCGAGGCGGACCGCGTTCTCGTCGGCCGAATGGCAGTGCGGCAGCGTGCGCGACACCGATTTCAGGATGTCGATCGCGGGATAGCGGCCGCGCTCGGCGATCTTGCGGGTGATGACGACGTGTTCATCCAGGATGCCGCGCACCGCGTCCGCCACCGGTTCGTTGTGATCGTCGCCGTCGACCAGCACGGTGAACAGCCCGGTGATCGACCCCTGCCCCGCCCCGCCCGGCCCGGCGCGCTCCAGCAGGCGCGGCAGCTCGGCGAAGACGGTCGGCGTATAGCCCTTGGTCGCGGGCGGCTCGCCCGAAGCGAGCCCGATCTCGCGCTGCGCCATCGCGAAGCGGGTGACCGAGTCCATCAGGCACAGCACGTTCAGTCCCTGATCGCGGAAATGCTCGGCGATCGCCAGCGTGGTCCACGCCGCCTGCCGCCGCATCAGCGCCGGCTCGTCCGAGGTCGCGACGACGACGACGCTGCGCGCCAGCCCCTCCGGCCCCAGATCGTCCTCGACGAATTCCTGCACCTCGCGCCCGCGCTCGCCGATCAGGCCGATCACCGCGACGTCGCACTGCGTCCAGCGCGCCAGCATCGACAGCAGCACCGACTTGCCGACGCCCGACCCCGCGAACAGGCCGAGCCGCTGGCCGCGGCACAGCGGCACGAACACGTCGAGCGCGCGCACCCCCGTCTCCACCCGCTCGCCGACGCGCGCCCTGGTGGCGGCGAGCGGCGGGTTGGCGCGGATCGGCCGGGCGAGATTGCCCGACGCCAGCGGCCCGCGTCCATCGACCGGGCGGCCCAGCCCGTCGACCATCCGCCCCAGCCACGCATCGCACGGCCGCACCGAAAACTGTCCCGACGCGATCACCGCGGGATTGCCCGCGGCCAGCCCCTGCGCCTCGCTGAACGGCAGGCATTGCGCGAGCCCCGCGTCGAGGCCGGTCACCTCCGCCTCGATCATGGCCTTGCCCGCCTGAATGCGGATGCGCGAGCCGATCTGCGCCGCCCCCGCCAGCCCGTCGACCTCGATCAGCGCGCCGCGCGCGGCGACGACCCGGCCGTAGCGCTGCTCGGTCGGGGTGTCGCGCAGCGTCGCGGCGGCGGCGCGGAACAGGTCGACGGCCGCGGTCACGCCGCCTCGCCGGACAATCGATCGAAGGCCGCGGCCTCATAGGTCATCAGCTGGCGGCAGATGCCCAGCGCACGATAATAGTCGCCGAGCGCCGCCAGCCGTGCGAACTCCAGGCACGCCATGCGAGCCTCGTCGGTGCGGAACACGCCCATCAGGTCGCCCAGCAGGCTGACGACGCTCTGCTGGTGCTCGGCGCGCCCGGGCTCGTCGATATAGGCGAGCATGCAGGTGAAATAGAGGCGGCGGGCCGGGGTGTTGGCCTCCTCCGCCTGCATCACCTCGCGTCCGCGCAGCAACGCGACATGGTTCTCGATCATCAGCTCGACACGGCCGCTGGCGCGCATCACCGCGCCGTTCACGATCATCTTCTCGCCGTCGCGCAACGAAATCCTGAGGGTCATCGCACCATCATCCTTAACTGCTGTCGCCCTCCTAATAGGATCGTCGGGGCGGTCGCGGTCGGGCTACCCGGCAGAAATTGCCGCCCTCCCGTCAAATGCCGGTGATCTACCGCGATTATCTGCCCCGCCCCGACCGGCACCGCCCCCCGCCGCCTATAAGGCATCCAAACCGGTACGTGCCGGCCCATCCATGGGAGATGTCGAGTGAGCTTGTATTCCGCGCTGTTTTCCGGCGTGTCCGGCCTCAATGCCGAATCGGCCGCGATGGCGGCGGTGGGCGACAACATCGCCAACATCAACACGGTCGGCTACAAGAACGTCGACACCCAGTTCAGCACGATGGTGTCGGACGGCAAGGCGGGCGGCAACTATGTCGCCGGCGGCGTCAACGCGGTGTCGCGGGCGCTGGTGTCGCGGCAGGGCCTGCTCCAGGCGTCGTCCAGCTCGACCGATCTCGGCATCGACGGCCAGGGCTTCTTCGTCACGCGCTCGGGCAAGGGCGGCGATTCCGCGGTCTCGCTGACCCGCGCCGGCTCGTTCGCGCCGGACAAGGAAGGCTATCTGCGCAACTCCGCCGGGCTCTACCTGCAGGGCTGGCGCCTCGACGCGCAGGGCAACTACAACAACACCGGCTCGGTCAACGGGCTGGAGCCGATCCGGCTGAGCGACCTGACCGGCACCGCCGCCTCGACATCGGCCCTGTCGCTGCGCGCCAACCTGAAGTCGACCTCCACCGCCTTCGCCGGCACCTATACCGCGGGCAACATGGCGAGCGGCGCGGTCTCCCCCACCTTCTCGCGCTCGTTCGACATCTACGACGCGCAGGGCGGCTCCCACCAGATGACGATGGGGTTCCTGAAGACCGGGCCGAACACGTGGCAGGCCGAGGTCTACGTACAGCCCGCCACCGACGTGTCCGCCACCGGCGGCACCGCGATCACCACCGGCCTGATGCAGAGCGGCACGGTGCGGTTCAACCCGGACGGCAGCCTCGACAAGGCGGGCAGCACCGCCGCGCTGTTCGCGCCGGTCGTGCCGACCTGGACCAACGGCGCCGGATCGCAGCCGATCGTGCTCAACCTGGGCAGCGACGACGGGCTGGACGGCCTGACCCAGTTCAACACCGATTCCTCGGTCATCAACTCCAACGTCAACGGCGGCAAGCTGGGCAACGTCGCGTCGGTGCAGGTGTCCGACACCGGCAAGGTCAGCGCGCTGTTCGACGACGGCACCACCCGCACCGTGTTCCAGCTGCCGGTCGCGACCGTGCCCAATCCCAACGCGCTGACCCGCGTGTCGGGCAACGCCTTCACCGTGTCCGACCAGTCGGGCTCCTATGCGATCAATGCGCCCGGCTCGCTCGGCGCCGGTTCGATCCAGGCGTTCAAGCTGGAGGCGTCGACCGCCGACCTGGCGCAGGAATTCACCAACATGATCCGCTTCCAGCGCGCCTACAGCGCCGCCTCGAAGATCATCACGACGGTGGACGACATGCTCCAGGAAGTCAGCAACCTGAAGCGCTGACCGCAGGATAGGAGAAGGCGGCGGTGTCGCTCGGCGAGATACTCAATTCGGCACTGTCGGGGCTGGGCGCGGCGCAGGCCAGCATGCGCACGGTCTCGAACAACATCGCCAACGTCAACACGCCCGGTTACGCGCGCGAGAAGACGAACCTGTCGACCGACGTGGCCGCCGGGCGCGTCGTCGGCGTGACGGTGGGCGAGCCGGGCCGCGTCGCCGACCAGTTCCTGGAGGCGACCGTGTTCGCGCGGGCCGGCGCCGCCGGCACGGCGGAGACCCGGTCGATCTATCTCGACCGGCTCCAGTCCTTCCTCGGCACCTCGGGCGCGGAGGCGGGGCTGCCGGCGCGGCTCGACGCGGTGGTGGCGTCCGCCACCGCGATGACCGGTGCCACCGGCGGCACCCAGACGAGCGCCGCCTTCATCGGCGACGTCGGCGATGCCATCCGCTCGATCCAGCAGCTCGGCAACGACGTGTCCGGCCTGCGCAGCGACGTGGAGGGCGAGGTGGGCGACACCGTCACCCGCATCAATTCGCTGCTTCGCCAGGTCCACGAACTCAACGACACCGTCGCCCGGTCCGAAGGGCTCGGTCGCAGTTCCGCCGGCGCCGCCGACCAGCGCAACGCCGCGGTCGAGGAACTGGGCGGGCTGATCGGCATCGTCGCCCGCCAGCAGGCCGATGGCCGGCTGACGATCGACACCACCGCGGGCGTCCAGCTGATCGACCGCCGCCTGCGCCAGCTGTCCTATCCGTCGAACGGCGCGGGCAGCTCGCAGTCGCTCTATCCCCCCGTCGAGCTGCGCTTCGCCGATAGCGACGGCACCGTCGGCGCCGCCACGGGCGAGCGGATCGACGCGGCCGCCGGCGGCAAGCTGGGCGGGCTGATCGGGCTGCGCGATGCGGAACTGCCGGCCTTCTCCGAGAAGCTGAACACCCTCTACGACGGACTGGCCCGCTCGCTGAACGCCGCGTCCAACGCCGGCACCGCCTCCCCCGCCCCGCGCGTGCTGGAAGGGACGCGCACGCCGCTGGTCGCCGGCGACCGGCTGGGCTTCACCGGCGCGGCGACCTTCGCGGTCACCGGCGCCGACGGCACGCTGGTGGCGAGCACCCGCGTCGACTTCACCGCGCTCGGCAGCGGTGCGACCGTCGCCGACGCGCTGGGCGCGATCAACGCCGGGCTGGGCGGCGCCGCCACCGCCAGCTTCGCCGGCGGCAAGCTCACGATCACCGCCGCGGGCGCCACGAACGGCGTGGTCGTGGCACAGGATGCCGCCGCACCCAGCAACCGGGCGGGCGCGGGCTTCTCGCAGTTCTTCGGACTGAACGATCTGGTCCGCAGCGACGGGGCGATGCTGACCCCGGCGGGGCTGCAGGGCAGCGACCCGCACGGCTTCGCCCCCGGCCAGGCCACCGAGTTCGCGCTGCGCGACACGTCCGGCCGGATGGTCGCCAGCTATTCGCTGAAGATCACCGCCTCGACCGGTCCCGGTTTCGATGCGCTGGTCGCCGATCTCAATGCCAGCCCGATCGCCGCCTATGGCAGCTTCGCGCTCGACGGCATGGGGCGGCTCGGCTTTTCGCCCAAACCCTCGGCCGCCGGCAGCACGCTGTCGACGCTGTCCGACACCACCGATCGCGGCGGCACCGGCGTCGGCCTCGCGGCGATCACCGGTCTTGGCGGCCGCGATGCGCTGGCGACCGGCGAGGTGCGGCGCGAGATCGCGACCAGTCCCGACCGCCTGCCGCTCGCCCGGCTCCAGAACGTCGCGGTCGGGCAGAAGGCGCTGGGCAGCGGCGACCGGCGCGGCGCCACCGGCTTCGCCGACGCGCTCGGCGCGAACCTCGATCTCGCCGGCGGCCCCACCTCGATGTCGCGCTTCGCCAACACGCTACTGGGCGACACCGGCACCGCCGCCGCCCGCGCCAAGGACCGCACGGCCGAGGCGACCGCGCGGCGCGACGATGCGGTCGCCCGGCGCGACAATTATTCGGGCGTCAGCATCGACGAGGAACTGTCGCAGATGGTCGTCCTCCAGAACAGCTATGCCGCCGCGGCCCGCGTGATGAGCGCGGCGACCGCGATGTACGACACCCTGCTCCAGCTCGGCCGATAGGAACCGCCATGATCCGCGTCGCGACCATCCCGCTCCAGCGCACGCTCTCCGCCAGCATCCAGCAGGCGCAGCAGCGGCTGGCGGACACGCAGCTCCAGCTCAATTCGGGCAAGAAGGCGAACGACCTGGCCGGGCTCGGCATCGATGCCGGCCGCACGCTGTCGGCGCGCAGCCTGCGCTCGGCCCAGGATGCGCAGTCGACCGCCGCCAAGCGGATGGGCACCACCCTGTCGCTCTACGACGCCAATATCTCCAGCATCGACAATGCCGGTTCGGACCTGCGCCAGAAGATCATGACCGTGATCGGCACCGGCCAGACCGCTGGGTTGCAGGGGGCGATCGAGGGGGCGTTCGACCAGTTCCGCGCCGCGCTGAACGCCACCGACGGCAGCGGGCCGCTCTTCGCGGGCGCGCAGACCGATGCGATCCCGTTCAAGGCGCAGACGGTGGCCGACACGATCGGCCTGACCCCGGCGACCGCGTTCGGCAACGACGACGTCCGCGCTTCCGCGCGGATCGGCGACGGCGTCGACCTGACCTACGGCGTCGGCGCGCGCGAGCTGGGCTCGGGAATGCTGTCGGCCTTCCAGACGCTGGCGGGCGCGGGGGCGATCGGCGATACGCTGACCCCCGGCCAGCTCGATGCGCTGAAGACCGCGCTCGGCCAGATCGACGCCGCCCTGCCCCAGGTCCGCAGCATCAATGCCGAAAACGGGCGCAAGCAGGCGCAGGCCGAAACGCTGGCGGTGCGCGGCGAGGAACGGTCGGACCTGCTGACCACCCTGATCTCCGATGCCGAGGATGCCGATTACGGCGAGATCGCGATGCAGCTGACCCAGCAGCAGACGGTGCTGAAGGCGAGCTATTCGGTCTTCACCCAGCTCAGCGAACTCAGCCTGACCCAATATCTGCGCTAGACGGCTGGACGATCCGGCAGCGAGGCGGCACGGTCCCGCCGCCAAGCATCTGCCGGGAGAAGACCATGATCGACCGTCGCGACCTGTGCGTCGCCCTTGCCGCGACCGCCGTGACGGGGCCGGCGCTCGCGACGCAATCGGCCCGCGCGGCGGGGGGCGGCCGGTGGTTCGCCTTCACCTATTTCGCCAATGCCGACAATGGCGGTGCGGGGATGCGGCTGGCGATCAGCGACGACGGGTTCACCTATCGCGCGGTGCGCGGCGGCGCGCCGATGCTGGTGCCGCAAGTGGGCGAGAACCGGCTGATGCGCGACCCCTGTGTCGCGCACGACCCGCGCACCGGCCTTTACCACATGGTCTGGACGACGAGCTGGACGGGCGGCACGATCGGCCACGCCTCCTCGCGCGATCTGGTCGCCTGGTCGGCGCAGCAGGCGGTGCCGGTGATGGCGGCGTTTCCCGGCACCCGCAACACCTGGGCACCCGACCTGCTCCGCGATCCGAAGACCGGGCGGTTCACGATCGTCTGGGCCAGCACCCGCGGCACCGCCGCG
>Ga0182213_1000081_pt1 | contig 14872 bp, 10 predicted proteins | sample G5R1MG_22_FD_128399 | JGI IMG/M metagenome (GOLD analysis project Ga0182213, IMG submission 128399) | Switchgrass phyllosphere microbial communities from Michigan, USA - G5R4_MAIN_03OCT2016_LD1 MG | ecosystem: Host-associated > Plants > Phyllosphere > Phylloplane/Leaf | place: USA: Michigan... | reverse complement strand
TGGCGAGGCCGGCGATGACGATCAGCTGGTTGATCATGCCCGTGCGCTTGGGACCGATGCGGTCACCCAGCAGGCCGTTGACGATGCGCAGCACCGCGCCTGCCAGGGTCGGTAGAGCCACCATCAGTCCCTTTTGCGCAGGATCGAGTCCCAGGTCCTTGGAGATGATCGGCGCCAGCGGCCCGAGCATGACCCAGACCATGAAGGCCACATCGAAGTACAGGAACGCGGCGAACAGCGTCGGCCGGTGTCCGGCCTGCCAGAAGCCGGAACTGTTCTCGCGTGGCTCGGCTCGGACCGCGTCTCGCGGCATCGCAAGGGTATTCATATCGTGCCCCTTCGGATGGGCGCGACAAACGCGAAAAACCGCCACCACCCGCATCCCGTTCCAGGGACCGGATCGAGGCGGCGACGTTGCCACGCATGTGTTTGAGATGAAGCCGGCGACGCTGGTGTGCCGCCCGCCATTGGGCAGCGGCCGGCTCGGCTGCAGGGGCAAAGCTAACCGATTCGCATGTCCCGCGACAAGCAGATTTTGCGGTGCAGCATGATTTAGTTACTGGTGAGGTGCGCCAGGTACCCGGACATGTCTGCTGGATCGAAGACCTTGCCGTCGAAGAAGCGGTTGCTTTCCAAAGTCATATTGCCCTGCTGCGTCCCCACCGAGGTGCGCTGGGAGAGACTGCCTTCGACCTTCGAACTTGCGCCAGGAAGCGGCTCCCCGGTGCCGACCAGAGCGCTGCGGTACACGTCGGGGCGAAACACCCGCGCCGCCTTGACCGCGTCGCCGGGGTCCAGCGTCATGCCCTCCCACCGCACCATCTGGCTGTAGAGCCACTCCGCCTGGCTGACCCAGGGGAAGTTCGCCGCCTCGCGGTACTGGAACATGAAGTCCGGGTACGCGACGATGTCGCCACCGCGCCGCAGCAGCAGGCGGTCGGAAATGGCGCGGCGGATCAGCACGGCATCTCCGTCTAGGTACTCCGGCCGAGCCAGGATCGTGGCATTGGCTTCCCAGTTGGCGGGATCGACGAAGTGCTTGCCCGCTGCACACATCGCGCGGATCAGCCGCTCGACGGCGTCGCGCTTGTCCGCCAGCACCGGCTCACGCAACGCCAGCACCTTCTCCACGCCGCGCCGCCAGACTTGCGCGGTGGCGAGCACGATCTGCCCCGCGCCGCGCTCCACCGCGACGCTGTTCCATGGCTCGCCGACGCAGATGCCGTCGACTTCGCCGGATTCGAGCGCGTCGGCGCAGAACGGTGGTGGGACGGTGCTGATCTCGACATCGTGGTCGGGGCGGATACCGCAACCCGCCAGCCAGTAGCGCAGCATGTAGTTGTGGCTGGAATAGCGATGGACGACGCCGAACCGCAGCCGCTGACCCGCTGCCGCCTGCGCCTCTGCGATGACTTTCAGCGCCGCGCCGACCTTTGCCGGATCACCCAACTGGCCGTCGCCGCACACCTGCTGCGCCAAGTCGCTGCGCAGAGTGATGGCATTGCCGTTGAGGCCGAGCACGAACGGCACCGACAGCGGTTGCGCCGGCCGCCCCCGTCCCAGCGTCGTCGCGATCGCCAGCGGCGCTACCATGTGCGCGGCATCGCTGTGCCCATAGAGCAGCCGGTCGAGCACCGTCGCCCAGCTGACGTCCTTGACCAGACGCAGCGACAGCCCCTGCTCCTCGGCGAATCCATGTTCCCGCGCCAGGATCGGCAGACAGGCATCGACCAGCGGCAGGAAGCCGATCGTGAGACTTTCGGCCATCAGCTTCCCCCCATCAACTTGTGCGCGGTGACGATCGCATCCGCAATCTCGGCGATCTTGCGCGCCTGGTTCATCGCCGCCTTGCGGATCTCGGCATAGGCCTCGGGCTCGGTAATGCCGCGACTGTTCATCAAGATCCGCTTGGCCTTGTCGATCGCATCGCGGTCCGCCAGCCGCCCGCGCGCCTCGGCCAGATCGGTCTGCAGCCGCGAGAACGCGTTGAAGCGCCGCACCGCGACATCGATCAGCGGGCGGATGCGGTGGGCGGAAAGTCCGTCGACCACATAGGCCGAGACGCCCGCGTCGATCGACGCGGCGATCGCCTCGTCATCGCTTTCGTCGACGAACATCGCGATCGGCCGGGCGAGCGCTCGACTGACCGCGAAGTACTCTTCCAGCACGTCGCGCGAGGGATTGCCCAGCTCCATCAGCACCACGTCGGGGGCGATCTCACCGATCCGCGCCACCAGCCCGCGCCGCTCGGTGACGACGAAGATCTCGCAGTCGGCCAGCGAAACGAGCCCCTCCTGGATGATCGAGGCGCGCGCGGCACTTTCATCGATGATGGCGATCCGCATGACGTCTTGTGCGATGCAACATGACGTGCGTGACGACAAGCACAGTTTATCGACGCGGGTATCAGTCCTCGGCGATCAGGCTTTCCGCGCGCGTGTCGCGCATCCGCAGATACACCAGCAACGACACGCCGATCATGGCCGTGACGTACCAGTAGAAGCCCTGCTCCCATCCGGCCGACTTGAACTTCAACGCCGCCCATTCCGCCGTGCCGCCGAAGATCGTGTTGGCCAGCGCATACGGCAGCGCGACACCCAGCGCGCGGATGTGCGCGGGGAACATCTCGGCCTTCACCACCGCGTTGATGGAGGTGTAGCCGGTGACGATCACCAGCGCCGCCATGACCAGCAGCCCCGCCGTCCACGCGCTGGTCGTGGTCTCGAGCGCCGAGAAGATCGGATAGGTGAACAGCACCCCGGCGATGCCGAAGGCGACCATCAGCGGCTTGCGTCCGACTCTGTCGCTCAAGGCCCCGGCCAGCGGCTGAAGGCACATGAAGACGAACAGCGTCACCGCGTTGATCTGCGTCGCGGCTTCCTTGGTGAAGCCGGACGTGTTCACCAGGAACTTCTGCATGTAGATCGAGTAGGCATAGAACGCGAGCGTACCGCCGGCGGTCAGCAGCATAACCAGCGCGGTCTCCTTGGGATGATGGCGCAGCAGCAGCAGGAAGCCCGACTTGGGCGCGTCAGACGCCTTGACGTTCTTAAAGCTCTCGGTCTCGGCCAGGCCCCGGCGCAGGCGGAACACCACCACCGCGAGCACCGCGCCGACCGCAAACGGGATGCGCCAGCCCCAGGCCTCCAGCGCCGGCTTGTCCATCACCTGCTGCAGCAGCAACAGCAACAGTATCGCGAGCAATTGTCCCGAGATCAGCGTGACGTACTGGAACGAGGAGAAGAACCCGCGCCGGTCCTTGCCCGCCATCTCGGACAAGTATGTGGCGCTGGCGCCATACTCGCCACCAACCGACAGACCCTGCATCAGCCGCGCGAGCACCAGCAGAGCCGGCGCCGCCACGCCGATCGTCTCGTATCCCGGCGTCAGCGCGATGATCAGCGACCCTGCGCACATCAGCGTCACCGACAGCGTCAGCCCGGACTTGCGGCCATGGCGGTCGGAATAGACGCCCATAACCCAGGCGCCGATCGGCCGCATGACGAAGCCGACCGCGAACACCGCCGCCGCGCTCAGCAGCTGGGCAGTCTGATCGTCGCTGGGGAAGAAGTGCGGCGCGAAATAGAGCGTGAAGGCGGCATAGACATACCAGTCGAACCACTCGACCAAGTTGCCGGTAGATCCGCCGATGATCGATCGCACGCGCGCCTTGGTTGTCGGCGAGGCGTCGCCTTCTGAGCCGGCCTGTGCCTTGGTCGCCACGTCATCTCTCCCTCTGTTTATCGTCATGCGTGTTAAATCCCTTGCGGCCATCGGATCCCAGAGCCTCGCTCTTCGGGCTGCGTCACGCGGTTCAAGCCACATGCCGGGCATTTATCCGCAAGCATCGGGCGCTACAACGCCAGGTCGGGATGCCGGTCGACCTTGACCCGCTCCGCCGCCGGCTTGGGGGCCTGGCTTACGGTGACGGTCGGTGACGGAACGGCAAGTTGCAGCGCCGAGGCCGTAGCGTTCCACTGATCCTGCAGCCGCGCAGGATTGTCGTTCAGCAGCGTGCCGTAGCTGGGCACCATCTGCCGGATCTTCGCCTGCCAATCCGGGCTGGCAAGCCGCTGAGGAAACACCTTGGTCAACAGGTCGAGCATGATCGACGGCGCGGTCGAGGCGCCCGGGGAGGCGCCCAGCAGCGCCGCGATCGAGCCGTCCTTGGACGCGACGATCTCGGTACCGAGCTTGAGCAAGCCGCCCTTCTCGGGATCGCGCTTGATGATCTGGACCCGCTGGCCGGCCTGCCACAACCGCCAGTCCGCGTCCTTCGCGCCCGGCAGATACTCGCGCAGGGCGTCCATGCGATCTTCCTGCGACATTGCCAGCTGGCCCGCCAGGTACTCCACCAGCTCGAACTCATCCAAGCCCACCGACATCATTGGTCGGAAGTTGTCGAGCGTCACCGAGCGCGGCAGGTCGAAGTACGAACCCTCCTTCAGGAACTTGGTCGAGAAGGTCGCGAAGGGGCCGAACAGCAGCACCTGCTTGCCGCCCAAAAATCGCGTGTCGAGGTGCGGCACCGACATCGGCGGTGAACCGACCGCCGCCTTGCCATAGACCTTGGCACCGTGACGCATGGCGATCGCCGGGTTCTCGGTGACGAGGAACGAGCCGCCGACCGGGAAACCGGCATAGTTGTCCGCCTCGGGGATGCCGGATAGCTGCAGGATCGGCAGCGCCCCGCCGCCCGCCCCGCCAAAGACGAAGCGCGCGTCGATCACCTGCTTGTCGTCGGTCTTCATGTCCCGCGCGGTCACTTTCCAGCTGCCGTCGGCGTTGCGGCTGAGGTCGCGTACTTCGTGACCGGTGGTCATGCGTACACCCGGCTGCGCGCTCAACGCCGCGATGTATTGGCGCGTGACTTCGCCCCAGTCGCAGTCGGTGCCCAGCGGCGAGCGGGTCGCGGCGAGCTTCGTCTTGGCATCCCGCCCTTCCATCATCAGCGGCACCCATTGCGCGATCTGCCGCGGGTCGGTGGTGAACTCCATGCCGGAAAACAAGGGGCTGGCCTGGAGCGCGGCATGGCGCCGCTGCAGGAACGCGACGTTCTCGTCACCCCACACCAGGTTCATGTGCGGCGTGGAGTTGATGAAGGAGCGCGGATCCCTGAGCACGCCCTCTCTGACCTGATGGCTGAGGAACTGGCGAGTGATCTGCCATTGCTCGTTGATCTCGATCGCCTTGCTGATCTCGACCAGGCCGTCCTTGCTGACGGGCGTATAGTTCAGCTCGCACAGCGCCGAGTGACCTGTCCCGGCGTTGTTCCAGCCGTTCGAGCTTTCCTTGGCGACGCCGTCGAGGCGCTCGATGATCTCGATCGTCCAGCTGGGTTCGAGCTGGCGCAGCAGCACGCCCAAGGTGGCGCTCATGATGCCGCCGCCGATCAGCAGCACGTCGACGGTGCGCTGCGCCGGCCCGCCATCGCCGCACGAGCGCGGCAGCATTGCGGCGGCACCCACCGCCGCCGCCGAGCCCAGCAGCACCTTGCGACGGCTGACGCGTGGGCTCTTGGCGGCCTGCTCGGGGGCGAGCGGCGTGTCGTGATCGATTTCGGGGGGCATGGCGGCGCTTTCTATGTTGTATCCCGGCTTGTCTCAGCCGTTCGAAAAAGGAGCTGTCAGAAGCGGAAGCTCAACCAGCCCGCGAGGAAGTCGGAACTGCGATAGCCGGCCTTGCGCAAGGAAGGCCCAGCGGCGAGGTGCTCGTAACGTCCCGTGAACGACAGCCGCCGAGAGATCGACCAGACCGCCTGCACGCGGCTGACGTCGGCGATCTTGCTCTCGGCGACGTTCTGGGTGCCGGCGAAGGGCTGGCCATTGGCGCGGTAGACCGCATCGCGGACGTCATCGCGCCAGGCGAACTGCTGCTCGGCGGTGACGCGCACGTTCTTGAGCGGCGTGAACGAGACGTTGGGCGCCACCGCGATCAGGTTCGACGGCGTGAGGAACAGCGCGTAGCTGTAATAGATGTTGTTGCCGAACGGCGCATAGGCATCGCGCAGCTTGCCGTCGCCATAGCCGCCACCACCGCTGGCATAGTCGGCGTGAAAGCCGATGCGCGGCGCGTCGGACGACTTGCCCAGGCGGTAGGTCTGCGCCAGGAACACCTGCCAGGCGTCGATGTCCTGATCGATGTAGCGGCCCCACTGGTGATTGACGGTCCAGTCGATGGTAAGCGGCCCGGCATCGCCCCACAGTCGCGCGCCGCCATAGTGGCGCACCGCCGGTCCGACGCGGCCGCCCCATGCGCCGACGTCGTTGCGCCGCCGCCACAGGAACGGATCGAGGTACAGCTTCGACTTGCCCAGGATCTTTTCGGGCAGCACGATCCCGAAGGTCACGCCCGAGAAGCGCCGCGCGGGATCGTTGACGTCGTCATCCAGGCCAAGATCGCCGTAGGCGGTGGGCTTGAAGTCGAACACGTCGACGCGAAAGCGACTGCCACGCGCCCATGCGCGGATGCCGTTCAGCGTATAGCGGATGGTGTTGTTATCGCGCTGCGAGACGAGCAGATTCGATCCATCGGTGAATTCCTGCCGGCCGTAGCGGGCGCCAACCTGGACGCCGCCGATCTCCGCATGGGCTTCGGCAAAGTACTGCTGCAGCACCACATCGTTGCGCAAGGTGGCCGGCGGCGCGCCCAGGTTACGGCCCGAAATACCACCGTGCGCCACCTCGCCGAAGAAGCGCAAGTGCGGGCCGACGTGGAGATCGGCGCCGCCGACCAGCCGATTGATGTCCTGGCGCTGATGCGGGCTTTCACGCAAGTTCGGGTTGCTGGTCGTGTTGACGCGCAGGCGCGCCTCGCCCGACAAGGTCAGATAGATGTCGCCATCGGCATCGAGCGGCAGATACTTCAGCCGGTCGAGGGGGTCGTCGCGCTTCGCCGGATCGGCCATCTCGCGCCAGTCCTCGGCCCAGCGCGACAAGTTGAAACCGCGCGTGGTGGCGCCGTCGCCAATGGCAGCCGCCGGGTACTCCGACGCTGCCGGGCTGGCGCGTTGCACCGTGCCGGTCGTCTCCGCGGTCACTGTCTGGGCCTGGAGCGCACCGGGATTTAACATCGCCGCGCCAGCGCCAAGCAAGCCGGCGATGATGAACGCACGCCTGCTCATGCAGCCGCCACCGCGTCAGGTGCCATCTGGTCGATACGGGGGCTCTGGCCAGAAATCGCCAGACGGAATTGCTCGACATCGAGCCGCCCTTCCCAGCGCGATACGACGACTGTCGCGACCGCATTGCCGATGAAGTTGGTCAGGCTGCGGCACTCGGACATGAAGCGGTCGACGCCCAGGATGAGCGCCATGCCCGCCACAGGCACGCTCGGCACGATCGACAGCGTCGCGGCCAGTGTGATGAAACCCGCGCCCGTCACGCCCGCCGCGCCCTTCGACGACAGCATCGCCACGCCCAGCAGCAGCAGTTGCTGACTCCACGAAAGCTCGACGTTGCAGGCCTGCGCGATGAACAGCGCCGCCAGCGTCATGTAGATGTTGGTGCCGTCAAGGTTGAAGGAATAGCCGGTTGGCACGACCAGGCCGACGACCGACTTCGGGCAGCCGGCGCGCTCCATCTTCTCGATGAGGCTGGGCAGCGCGCTCTCGGAACTCGAGGTGCCCAGCACCAGCAGCAGCTCGGTCTTGAGGTAGCCGATCAGGGCGAAGATCGAGAACCCGGCCCAGCGGGCTACCAGCCCGAGCACCACGACGACGAACAGGAACGAAGTGAGGTAGAACGTGCCCACCAACATCGCCAAGTTCGCCAGCGTGCCGACGCCGTACTTGCCGATGGTGAAGGCCATGGCGCCGAACGCGCCAATCGGGGCCAGCTTCATGAGGATGGCGACGACCTTGAACACCGCGAGCGACAGGTCTTCGACCGCGTCGAGAACCCGCGCGCCGCGATCGCCGATCATGGCGAGGCCAATCCCGAACAGGATCGCCACGAACAGCGTCTGCAGGATGTTGCCTTCGGTCAGCGCCGACAGGAAGGTGTCGGGGATGATGCCGGTCAGGAAGCCGACCAGAGTGGTATCATGCGCCTTCTCGGAGAACTCGGCGACGCGCGAAGCGTCCAATGTCGCCGGATCGATGTTCAGCCCGTCGCCCGGCCGCACGACATTGGCGACGATCAGCCCTACGATCAGCGCGAAGGTGGAGAACACGAAGAAGTAAAGGAACGCCTTGCCCGCAACGCGCCCCACCGAGGCGAGATCGCGCATGCCGGCGATGCCGCTGACGATCGTCAGGAAGATGACGGGGGCGATGATCATCTTCACCAGCTTGATGAAGGCATCGCCGATCGGCTTCATTGCCTCGCCGGTGCCGGGGGCGAAGTGGCCCAGCAGCACGCCGGCGGCAATTGCGACGAGCACCTGGACGTACAGGTTCTGGTACCATCGCTTGGTCGCGGGTCGAGCCTCTGCTGGGGATGCATGATGCGTCATTGCTGTCATGGCCTGGTTCCTCTCTTGTTGCGCGACCGTCCCGCAGTGGGCAGCGTGCTTCGGACCATTATGCCGCCGCCGGCTTCGTGGGCGATGACAAAACCGCGAATTGCAGTTTTTGTTTTTCTTACAGTTACTTACCATGCAAGAAGGCGATCCCGGATCCAATCTTCGTGCCATATTCGAGACAAGAGCCACGACGGAAGTGTCAAAGGTTGCACATCGCGCGATGAGCGCTAGGTTGTGCCGGTGATCTGGAATGGGCATCTGCGACGCTGGCGCTGGCTGATCGCCGGGCTGATCATCACCTTGCTTGCCGCCTTGGTCGCAGCCGACGTGGCCGAGCGGCGCACGCTGGTGGCGCTTGGTGATCGTGCGAGGACCGACGCACAGCTGCGCGCCGCCCTGCTCGACAGCGAGATCGCCCGTTTCCGCCTGCTTCCTCTGGCCCTCACCGACGATCGCGACGTGATCGCCGCCATCGCAGATGGCAAGGAGGACGCGACGAACGCCCTCAACCGCAAGCTGGAGGCTCTGGCACGCGCGACCGGCGCGGCGGTAATCTACGTCATCTCGCCGAACGGCCTTGCCATCGCGGCCAGCAACTGGCGCTCGCCCAACAGCTTCGTAAGCAACGATTACCGCTTTCGGCCCTACTATCGCGAGGCGCGCATCAGGGGCGAGAGCAGCCAGTACGCGCTCGGGACCGTCAGCAAGCGACCCGGACTCTACCTGGCGCGGCGGACCGTGGGCGACGGCGTGATCGTCGTCAAGTTGGAGTTCGACCGGATCGAGCAGGCGTGGACCGAGGCCGGCGGCACCACGCTGGTGCGCGATCCGGTGGGCGTGGTGCTGGTGACGAGCCGGCCCGAATGGCGCTTCCGCTTGAGCCGTCCCCTGACCCCGGCAGCCCTGGCCCGCGTGCGAGAGGAAACGCGCACGCCGCCAAGCGCGCTGGTGCCGCTGCCGCTCACCACGGCGCGCGCCGGCGATCTGGTCGCCAGCGGGCGGCAACGCTTCGTGCCTCATGACGTGAAAGTCGCACAGCCCGGTTGGCGCCTGACCCTGCTGCAACCCATCGACGCCGCCATCGCCTCTGCCAGGCGCGCGGCGGCGCTCAGTGCCGGGATCGCGATGATGGCGCTGGTGCTGCTCGCCTGGACGATCCGCCAGCGCGCCACGCTTGCCCGCCAGCGCACGGCCGAGCTGGAGGAGATGGTCGCACAGCGCACCGCCGCCTTGCGCCGCGAGATGGATGAGCGCGTCGAAAGCGAAGCGCGCGCCGCTCAGTTGCGCGAAGCGCTGCGCCAGGCCAACCGCCTCGCCGCGCTGGGGCAGATCACCGCGAGCGTCGCGCACGAAACCGCACAACCGGTCGCCGCCATCCGGACTTATGCGCAGACCAGCGATACGCTGCTATCACGCGGAGCGCTCGACGAAGTGCGCGCGAACCTGGGCACCATCGCCCGACTGGCGGACCGTATCGGCGCCGTTACCGCGCAGCTGCGCGGTTTCGCGCGCCGCCAGTCGGGAGAGCAGCGCGCCATTCGCGTCGCCGAAGTGATCGAAGGCGCCTTGCTGATCCTCAAGGAGCAACTGCGCGGCGTGATGCTCGCCTTGCCCGCCATCGATCGCGACCTGACCGTGATCGGCGGCAAAGTGCGGTTGGAGCAGGTGCTGGTCAACCTGCTGCAAAACGCCTTGGAGGCGGTAGCGGACAGCCCACGGGCAAAGATCGAAATTGTGTTGGCCACCGATGCGACGCATGTCCGCCTGACCGTCGCCGATACCGGCCCCGGCATCGCGCCCGAGGTCGCCGAGCGGCTGTTCACGCCTTTCGTCACGAGCCGCGACAAGGGCCTGGGGCTTGGGCTGGTCATATCGCAGGACATCATGGTCGAACTGGGCGGCTGGCTGCGATTGCTGCCGTCGGACACGGGCGCCTGCTTCGAAGTGGGGATGCGCCGCGCATGACCGAGCCCGATCCCCTCGTCGCGTTGGTCGATGATGACGAGGACATGCGCGCCGCCACCGCGCAATTGCTCACGGTGCATGGGTTCACCGTTCAGTGCTTTCCCGAGGCGACGAGCGCGCTGGCGGCGATCGATCCGGATTTCACCGGTGTCGTCGTCACCGACGTGCGCATGCCGGGCATGTCCGGGATCGAGCTGTTCCGCACCCTCTACGAGCGCGATCCCGAGCTGCCGGTCGTGCTGATCACGGGGCATGGCGATGTCGAGATGGCAGTGGATGCGATCAAGGCCGGTGCGTGGGACTTCCTGTCCAAGCCCTTCGATCCCGAAGCCCTGCTCGCCGCCACGACGCGCGCCGCCAAGGCGCGGGCACTGACGCTGGAGAACCGGCAATTGCGCGCCGCCACCGAGGCGCAAGTCGCCAACGGGCTGATCGGCGATACGCCGGTCATGCAGCGCCTGCGCACGATGATCCCGATGCTGGCCGATGCCGCGCTGGACCTGGTGATCGAGGGAGAGACCGGCACCGGCAAAGAGCACTTCGCCCGCCTCGTCCACCGCGCCGGCCGGCGATCGCGACATCGCTTCGTCAAGCTGGACTGCGCCACCGTACCGCCGGCCTTGGTCGAGCGCGAGCTGTTTGAGCCTCACGGCATGATCGCGCGGTCGGATCGCGGCACGCTGTTCCTGGATAACCTCGATACCGCAAGCGCCGATCTGCAGGCGCGGCTGGCGCGCCTCGCCGAAACGCGCGCCGTGGGTCTGGACGGCAGCAACGCGCAGGCCGTGGACTTGCGCATCATCGCCGCGATGAAGGAAGGCGGCCAGCAGGCGGTATCGCCGGCACTGTTCCACCTGCTGGCCGGCGTGCCGTTGCGCATGCCGCCCCTGGCCGAGCGCGCGGCGGACATCCCGCTGCTGTTCGCCCATTTCGCGGCGATGGCGGCAGAGCGGCACCGCTGCGCCCTGGGGAGCGTGGCCGAGCATGCTCACCGGCTCGCCGCGCGCGCATGGCCCGGCAACGTCCTGGAACTGGAGAAGGCGGCGGAGCGCATCTGCCTGGGTCTGGAAGAGCCGAGCCTGGCCGCCACTGCCGGTCTCGAACCGTTGCCCGTTCGCCTCGACGCCTTCGAACGTGCGGCCATCACCGACGCGGTGATCGCCGCCGATGGTGAGATCGGTGCAGCGATCGAAGCGCTGCAACTGCCGCGCAAGACCTTCTACTATCGGGTCAAACGGCTGGGGATCGATCTCAAGTCTCTTCGCCGCCAGACGAATTCCTAGTCGCAGAGGGTTCCCGCATGACGCACGCAACAGGCACGATCGGCGACACGCTCACGCGGCAGCATCTCCTGCTGATCGTGCTGCTGGCCGGCGTGGTCATGTTCGAGGGGTTCGATATCAGCGCCACCAGCGTGGTGCTGCCTTATCTCAGCCGCGAATTCGCCATTCCCTCCACTGCGATCGGCGGCGCGCTGGCGATCATCGCCCTGGGTTCCATCGCCGCGTGGTTCCTGCTGCGGCTGGCGGATCGCTATGGCCGGCGTCCGCTGCTGATGCTGGCGGCGACGGGGTTCTCGCTGGGCTCGCTGGCGACCGTCGCATCGACCGGGCTATCGTCGTACACCGCGATCCAGTTCGCCACGCGGGCCGCGCTCGTCACGCAGATGGCGCTCGCCTACATGATCCTGAGCGAGTCGCTGCCGCCACGATTGCGCGGCCGTGCCAACGGCGTGCTGGGCGCGATGGGCAGCTTCGGCGCAGCCCTGCCCTTCCTGGCCATTGGCCCGGCCCTGGACAGCGCGCTCGGCTGGCGCTTGCTCTTCGTGATCGGCGCCGCGCCGCTGCTGCTGATGCCGTTGCTGCTGTGGAAGCTGCGCGAAACCCCGGTGTGGCTGGCGGCGCGCCAGGCAGGACACCGGCCTGCGTCGCCGATCGAGGAATTTCGCCGCCTCACTGCGCCCGACTTGCGCCCCTCTTTCATCGCCATGAGCGTACTGTGGGTCATCATCAACTTCACCAGCGCCGCTAGTGCGCTGTTCTTCACGCTCTACGTCGTGAATGAAAGAGGCTGGCCTGCAGGCGACTTCGCGCGGATCGCCCCGTTCGGCTTGGTCGGCGCGTTCGTCGGCTACATCGGTGCGGGCCTGCTGTCGGACTGGATCGGGCGGCGATGGACCCTGTGCCTGCTCATGGGCCTGCTCGGCGCGCTCAGCATCTGCTGCTATCTGTCGACCGACTGGTACGTCATTGCCGCAAGCTTCATCGGACTCCAGGCCATGCTGGGCGTGTGGGTGGTCGCCTACACGATCAACAGCGAGCTGTTCCCGACCGAGCTTCGCGCCGCCGCCAACGGCTGGTGCCACAACCTCATCGGCCGCTGGGGCGTCGTCGTCGCGCCCGTGCTGCTGGGATGGATGTCCGCCACGCTCGGCAGCATCGGCTTGGCCGCGGCGATCCTGGGCGGTGTCGCTTGGCTGATCATCCCGGTCATCCTGCTGCTGATCCCGGAAACGCGAGGACGAAGGCTAGACACGGCAGGCTGAGCCTTCCCGACGTCACTTGGTGGTGAGCGGCACGGACAGGCTGAACCGTGATCCCGCCGCCATCGCCCCCTTGGGTCGCACGCGGATGTTCGTGACGGCCGCTTGCGAGGCGCTGTCGCCGGCAGCAGGCACATAAGTCCAGCTGGCGCCGCGATCGGACGAGAAATCGACATCGTCGGTCGTGCTTCCGGGCGAACTGTACGTCAGCGACAAGGTGGATGCCGGCGTTCCATTGGCATAGTTCAGGAACGATCCGCTTCCGGTCCCATCGCCATCAAGCGCGATGAGCGTGCCCGGCGGCACCGCCAGGTTGAGGCTGAGCGTGTTGGCGTCCACCGGCACCAGATCCGGGTTCGCCGCGTTGACTATCAGGCGCCGCTTTCCGCCCGGCAGCGCCTTGGGGTTGGACGTGCCGTTCACCGGATCCCACGTGGTCCCGGTCGAGGTGGTGAGCAGGATCGACTTCGCACCGACGGTCAGCGTCACGTCGATCACCGTCGTCACGTTGGTGCCCTGACTGGGGGTTCCTAGGCAGACGAGCAACGCATTGACGCCGGGACACAAGTACCAGTTCCAAGTCATCGTGATCCGGTCGGTATAGACCCCCGGCGGGGGCAGCACGCCGCCGCTCGGATTGACGTAGATCGGCAGGTCGGCATTGCTCCCCCCCAACAGGCCCAGCACGTTCAACAGATTGTTCTGCATGTAATCCACCGTGCCGTTCTGGGTGAAGGCCACGGTCGCGCCGGGATCGGCCGATGCGGTGTAGGCGATGGTATTCGTCCCGCTCATCAGCTTCATGTTGTTCCTGCTCTGGAACTTCCCCCTTATGTAGTTGACGCCGAGCAGCACGATGGCGCTGGTCTGGCAGTTGAGTCCGCCACGGCTGAACTGCGATGGGATGGCCGCCTGCTTCACCGACTGCCCGCAAAAGGTGCCGAAGTCGGTCGATATTGCTGGGGTGACCGTACAAGCCTGAGCGCCGCCAGCGCACAGGCCCAGGAAAACCGCGACCAGGATCGTCAGGAACTGGAGCATCTTACGGCTGATCTTACGGCTCACTGGACGGGTCCCCTGATCTTGCGCGCCGCCTGGCCGAGCGAGAGCTGATCGAACTTCAACCGCATCGTCACGAACGGGCCCTGGCGGGTATAGCGTGCCTCCTCGAAATCACGATCGTGGAAGCCCCTTGGGTTGTAACCTGCGCTGATCCAGAGGCCGCTGCCGGGCGAGAAGCCGAGCGAGGGCCCGACGCTGTAGCTCGTCGCATGGCTCGACCAGCTATGCTGGCGGCTGGCCTGCAGGCCGAGGTCGAACCGGGGCCCGAGATCCTTGCGAAGATCGAAGCTGATCACGTCGATGAAGCCGATGTAGCGGTCGTCGCCGAAGCGACCGATTACGTACTTCGCGCCGTGATAGACGCTGGCCTCCCAGCCTTGGCCGTCGCCCTCGGCCCCGGTGCGGTAGTTGACCGCCACGTTGTTGACCACACGGGTCGAGATCTGGCCGTTGCCGATGACGTTCGCCGCGGTGAACAGGTTGCTCGTCTGGACGCCGGCATCGGCGCGCTCACGGCGCAGTTCCAGCCGCTCCAGCACCGACCAGCGGCTGTCGAGCGGACGCAGCGCCAGCGCGACATCGGCCGAAAGGAAGGACGCCACGCCGCCGTCACGCTGCCTGACCTCGTAAGCGCGCAGGCCCGCCGCAATGGTCTGGCCTTCGCCCAGCGTGCGCAGGGCATTGGTGGTGAGGCCCCAGCAATCTGAACGAGACCCGCGGCGGTACTCGGCGCGCCCGTTCCAGGTCCAGGTATCCTGCCGGTACGTGGCGCCCAGCGTGAACGCCTGGTGGTCGCCCCCCTCTCCACTTCGGGCGCCGCCATCACGGTCGAGCGTGCCG
>Ga0182213_1000077_pt1 | contig 15181 bp, 16 predicted proteins | sample G5R1MG_22_FD_128399 | JGI IMG/M metagenome (GOLD analysis project Ga0182213, IMG submission 128399) | Switchgrass phyllosphere microbial communities from Michigan, USA - G5R4_MAIN_03OCT2016_LD1 MG | ecosystem: Host-associated > Plants > Phyllosphere > Phylloplane/Leaf | place: USA: Michigan... | reverse complement strand
GGCTGCCGTCGTGTTCTCAGACCTCTACTGTGCTGTCATGGAACCCCTGCCGCCTGAGAGCATGATCCCGATCATCTGGATTGCTGTGGGCAACAAACACGCAACCGTCCCTCATGGAGAGATGGTGTACATCAAAGGATAGTATAATGTTTTGGTATCTCGTAGTTTGTTCGTCACATGCATGTATGCCACCCATCCGAATGCCTGATTTTGCAACCTGCAATGGTTTTGCGAAGGTGTATTATCTTGCCGGTAACGATAGCCGGGGCCACTACCGTTGCTTACAAACTAGAAAGCGCCTTCCATGACTGACAACACAGACCGCTCCGAGCAGATGGGTGAGGCGGTGGCATGGATGTATGAGCGCAAAGTAGGCATGCCTGACCCGTCCGTAACACTACATCGCTGGCTCACGATTTCAGATATGTGGACCGAAACCCCGCTCTACACCCGCGCCCCATCATCTCCACCCGCCCAGTCAGCGCCGAGACAAGTTGCGGACACCAACGATCAGGACCTTTACCAGATCAAATACGCGCTTGATCATTGCGTACAGGCCCTAGAAGCTATCGAGAATACTAAGCCCGGCCATTGGTGGTCATGGGTAATCAACTACGGGAAAGAAGCTTCTCAGAAGTTGCCCGCCCAGGCAGCGCCGGTTAGCGGGGAGGTGGTGCCGATGCTGCTGTTCTGCCCAGAATGCGGATTGCAGCATATCGACGAGCCGGATGAACGCACACCGGAGTGGGATAACCCGCCGCATCGCTCGCACCTTTGCCACGGCTGCGGATGTATCTGGCGTCCGGCTGACATCCCCACCGAAGGCGTGCTCAACCTCGCAACTTCGGGTCAGGCAGACACATGGGCTCCGACTAAGTTCGCATCACTGGCCGGCCCTCTGGCAGCATCCGCATCGCAGGTGGAGGTGACGACTATGCTAAAAGCGTCGCAATGGCTCCATGACAACGGTTTTGTATGGGCTGCGTCGGCGCTGAGAGGGCATATCCGCGCCAGCCTTCAGGCCGAGCCTTCAAACAAGGATAAAAGACATGGCTGAAAACATTTTCACTAAAGAAAAGAGTGTCCGCGTCTATGATGATAAGACTGGTGCTTATGTACGAGTCGGTCCTGATAGGGATGGACTAGATCTCTGTGAGATCTCCTACAACGAAGGAAAGCAGCCCATGGAAGATGAGAAAATCATCATCATGCCTTGGGGCATGGCTAGACTTCTTGCCGAAGCTATTCAGGATGATCTGCCATGATCGTGAATGGTATGCCGCTGCTTATGGCAGCACCTATAGTCGAGATGTTCAACTTAAAGGTTCAGGCCGAGCCTACCAGCTACGGTCTGACCGAGTGCGGTTATGACATTAGGATCAAACAAGATATTCGTTTCATACCTAATGGTAATGGAATGATCGCATCTATTCTTGAGCCTCATATGTCTAGGCCAGAACAGAAGCACACAAATTTCTTACTAGCTTCAAGCATCGAAGAATTTCAGATGCCAAACAACCTTATGGGTCAGGTACTCAATAAGAGTACTTGGGCTCGTAAGGGTCTGGATGCTTCGATGACTACTAACATCGAACCGGGATGGAATGGCTTCTTGACCTTAGAACTGATCTACCATGGTAGGGAAGACCTTCATATTCCTGCTGGTTCCGGCATCGCTCAGGTAATGTTCCATGAGATCATGGAGCCTCGTGTCTACGAAGGTAAGTATCAGAACCAAGCAGATAAGCCGGTAGATGCGATCACCAAGGATCTGCTAAGCATGTCTAACGCAGAGCATGTAGAACAGGCTCTGTCACAAGGCCCAGTCCTAATCATGGATGGTAAGGGCGTCTACCCTAACAACCTTGATCGGGCTGTTGGCGAAGAACGTCACTACTATAAGCGTGATCAGCCTGATCCTACAAAGAGGGGGTTCACACCTAAGTGAACCAGAGGCAAAATAAGGGCTTTTGTTCTGTCGATGACAGGTATATTGGGGTTTCTTGGTTCCAAACCTGAACCAGATAAAAGGACACCCAATGAATAACGCTCAACTCGTCGATGCTGTGGCAAAGAGCACCGGTCAGCCTAAGGCCAATGTCAAGGCTGTGATGGATGATATGCTGATGCATATCGCTGATGACCTGAAGGCAGGTAACGAAGTGGCTCTGCACGGCTTCGGTAAGTTCAAGGTCCGTACCCGTAAGGCTACTGTTGGTCGCAACCCCAAGACGGGTGAAGCTCTCAACATCCCTGAAACCAAGTCGGCAGCTTTTTCAGCTTCCAAGGTTCTCAAGGACAAGCTCTAAGCTTTCGGGTCGCACTGAAAGTACCAAACGGGAGATCATTCTGATCTCCCGTTTTTCATTTGAAAATAGGAGTTTACAATGAAAATGAATATTATTGACGGCGAGTCTTTTCCTGCTGAGCTTTTAGCTCGCTTGCTCTCAGTCATGAGCAATGGTCCCGTTACGATGGAAGATCAGGGAGAACCTACTGCTCCTGAAGAAATCGAAGTTTCTCCTCGTGTGATGATGATCGACATCGACTATTTCCAGTCGGTCATAGCTGAGCGTGAAGCTCTCTCAGCACAGATTGCAGAGATGCAGGAACACCTGATCTGCAAAGATTGTGCTGAAGTCTCAGCCCAGAAACTTCGTATCTTCGCTTGGGCTGGTGCCAAGCTCCAAGCTTCGGCTCCGAGCCTGCGATGGAACGAACTGAACGAAATGGTACGTCAGGAACTCTATCGGAAGGCTGAAGCTGAACTGGCAGCTTTCGATGAAGCTCAAGGATAAGATCAGGAGCCACCTCTACTGGGGTGGCTCTTTCTCTTCTGGCGTATGGAAACATAATATATGACTATCACTACTAAGATCATCGCTGATAGCATCAGTCCTGCTAGTGTCCGTCTCACAACATTCCAGCTTCGATATCCTCGCTTCATTCATGCTGAGTTTATGACTCACAGGCTGTTCAGCCGGAATGCTTCGAGTAGTCGTGCTATTCCTGTGGCTCGTATGATCGAAGATCTTCGCCGTGATCCGGCCATGCCGATCTACTGGGGTGGACATCAACCCGGTATGCAAGCTGGTGCAGAGCTTACAGGTTCGGCATTGCAGCAATGCAAAGACGAATGGCTCATTGCCATGAACATGGCAATCGAGTCGGCAGAGTTCATGGTTTCCTGTGGTCTACATAAGCAGATCGCTAACCGCATCCTGGAGCCATGGGCTCACATCAACGTCGTGGTCACTGCTGTAAGCTGGCAGAACTTCTTCGCTCTTCGGTCACATCCAGATGCTCAGCCTGAGATCAAGATGCTCTCTGATCTGATGAAGGAAGAGATGCGTCTGACTGTGCCTCATGAGTGCCGTGAAGGTGAATGGCATTTGCCGTACATACTCGACAGTGACTGGGTAAGTCTCAAGGCTTATGCCAAGAACGGTCGTATCACTCGTGATGAACCGTCCTATGACGAGCTAGTCAAGCTCGCTCGTATGGTCTCTGTAGCTCGCTGTGCTCGTGTATCCTACCTGACCCACGATGGCCGTCAGACCAGTGTCGAAGAGGATATGGCTCTAGCTGAGAAGCTTATCGTAACTACTCCTCTCCATGCCAGTCCTGCTGAACATCAGGCTACCCCTGATAGGGGCATCCAACATGGATTGGAGATTTCATGGATGAACCCCCAACTACATGGCAATCTGACTGGTTGGATCCAGTTCCGCAAAATGCTCCCTAGTGAGTTCGTACAAGGATAAGAACATGAAGGATGAAGACGCAGAGGGGACTGTTACCGGTCGCTTCAAGAAGCCCAACTTACCAGAAATGCAATTCATCAAGCCTCCTGAACTCTCCACTCATATGTTGGAGATCATGGAAACTGCAATGCGTGAAATGAGGGCTATAGTCGGTATAGATCTGGCTAATCACCATGATAGTATGGCTGCTATGCTCATTCGGTATGTCAATGGTCAGATAGAGGTAGAGCATATCTCCACGATCCAAGGGATCTATCCTGACTTCATTGTCATTGATGAACTCAGCGATATTCCAACCCCAAATTTCGCAGAGCTAGAGATAAGACTATTAGACTCCTTGGGTCCATGTCTTGATAAGACACAATACAATCATGGTTCATTCAAAGTAGATTACGATCCCGAGCTCTATCGGAAGAAAATTGACTACGTACCAAAGGATAAGCTCCGTAAACAAAATGGGAAAGACGCCAGCTACTTGGCTCTTGATCCAACAAAGAACCATCGTAAACGGCGTCGATGAAGAAAAATACCAAAAAGAAATCAAAAGAGTGGACCCAAGAAGAACATCATCACATGATGATAATGGCTGAGATGGGATGCGAGATATCAGACATAGCTAAGACCCTTAACAAGGGTTACTCAAGTGTCTGGGCAAGACTTCATGAAGAAATCATGAGAAGACAAAGAGCCCGTATCCGCATGACTTTCCATAAGCCTAGTGTTCATTATTGATTTCTTCTTTTGGTTCTTAGAACGTGGCTCTCTGCCGGGAGCTAAGGGTGGATAGTTGATCTCTATCTACTGCCAGCAGTGCTCTAGGAGTGCGTGGCTGGCAACCTACCATCATGGGGAAATCACATGAAACCAAACAACTTTGGTTGTCGAACCAATCCTGAGACCGGAGATATCTGGCTCACGGAAGAGAAGTATCGGCAAAAGCCCCGATACATCAAGAACATCACCGGACCTGTCCTGCTGTCACTCGCAAGTGATTTGCACGTAGGAGGGGAGGCAACTCAAGCTACACGGTTCGTCAAATTCTCTGACCGCTGTGTTCGTATCACAATCGAGCTCATCTCTAATGAAGAGTATGACGCTGAACAAACAGAAGAAGAATAATGGATAAAGACAAACGCATTGACGGGCTGCTTGCAGCTAATACTCAGTTGGTCTTGAAAGGCCGTGAGCTCAAACGTCATCTTGAGAAAGCTCGTGATCAATTCAAGTTCTATGCAAAAGAGCATCTTAACAAAGCTGAAAAATTTGATGAAGCCGATCAAAGAAGCTCTGGTGCAGGAACAAGCCATTACGAAGCCAATAGGTCTCGTGAGAAAGCCATCGTGAACGAAATGTTTGCTCAGGCTATACAGGAAACTCTCGACGCTTATCATGAGCCGGTCTTGCCTAGCGCCTCGGAGTAGCAACCCGAGACGGTAAGCGTTTTGCTGGTTGTCGAGATCAACCGGCCTTGTGCCTGATTTGCCGTTGAGCAGGGCACTCGGAATGTCAACGGTGGGTGCTTGGGCTTGCCATATTAAGAAGCATCCGTTCCGCTCAGAACTGAACCGAGCATAGGGGTTGAGGCATAACTAGCCTCCCCCTTCATTTTCTTCTCCCAACATACCTTCGGATCTGCTAGGCAGTCTTGGAGGATTTTCCCACAACCCTGTTAGAACCAAAGGATGGAACGCCATGCAGGTAACACAAATCGACGACCACGTAACACACGCAGTGATCGGTGGTCATAAGAGTATCGCTTTCGGTGTGGCTCAGGATGCTGAGCTTATGAATGTGCTGTCGAAAGCACTCTACACCGATCAGATCCTAGCCGTAGTTCGTGAGACCCTGTGCAATGCATGGGATGAACACGTTAAGGCAGGCATCACTGACAAGCCCATCTACGTCAGTCTGACGGATGAAGAGCTTACGATCCGTGACTTCGGTGAGGGCATTCCCTTCGATATGATCGGACCGATTTATGGTACTTATGGTGGATCCACCAAGAAACACGATGGTAAGCAGACTGGTGGTTTCGGCCTCGGGTGCAAGAGCCCATTCGCTTACGGGGATCATTTCGAGGTCACGAGTTGGTCTGTCGCTGATGGCAAGATGACCGTCTATCAGATGTCGAAGTCGAACGCTGAAATCGGTGGTAAGGCAGGCATCATTCCTGTCGTAAGTGTTCCTACGACAGAGCGTGGTCTTCAGGTCAAGATGAAGATCCAAGCCAAAGACAAGACTCGTTTCGATACTTTGATTGAACGTATCATTCGTAATGGCGAAATGAACGCCCTTTACAATGGTAATAAGGTTGATGTGATCCCTTTCGGTGAAATGAAGCATAACTTCTTCATTACCGATAAGGTCTTGATTGAAACATCTCAGCAAATCTTGCTTCGATATGGTCATGTGATCTACCCTGTAGAAGTCTCTTCTGAATTTAACGAAGAGTATTACAAGGTAACAAAGATCCTCGATGCTATTCCATCTCAGACTGGTTATCGCCGTAAATCAGAGTTCAAGATCGTCTTCCAAGCACCTGCTCACAGGATCTCTATCACACCTAGTCGTGAAGCCTTGTCGATGCAGGAACATACAATCAAGGCCATCAAGGAGCTCTTAACGGATTTCTTGGTAGTAGCTGAAGCTACTCTTGAGTCTGGATGTTATGCGATCCTCGATAAGTCGATCAAGGATACTTGGTTGAACAGTGCCCCTAAGGTATTGTTTGAAACCAAGAACAAGATCCCGAACATGCCAGCCGATCGCGGTATTGAAAAATATATCACAGACTACCCTCAGTTGATCGAACGGTATGCTTCTTACAGCTACCCTTCTTATAAGGGGTTCGAGAATACTGATATCAAACATCGCTTAGCTGCGATGGCTGAAGCCGGTTTTGGTGACAAAGCTACCATTGAAAGCTTCAAAGCTGAATATGAGAAGTCTGTAAGCGATCACAGATATGGGTATGATACCGTTCATGCAAATGGTATTAGGATCAAGACCGGTCCTATGGCTTGGTTCAAAGAGAACATAGTATATCCTGTTCTCAAAGATATTGCTGTAGAAGATGGTATGAATGAAGAGAAGCTCTTCCTGCATACTGCATTGAGGGATAGCAGTTACTCTCAATTAAAAGCTTACAAATTCAAGGAATTGACAGACCATCGTTCTTTAAGGTCTTATATGCCTTGGCTTCGTAAGATTGTCATTCTTACGCATACCCGCATGGAGTATGAATATAGAGCTTCACAATTCCCAGTGATGAAACATTGGTTGGGTAAGCTTGAAGACAGCTTTGTGTATGTGGTTGCTCGTTCTCCTAAGAAAGCAGAGCAAGCTCGTAAGTTCTGGGCAGATCGTGGATATAACATCTTGGATCTAACTATGGCTCAACCATGGGAAGAACCAGATGCAGCTGCTCCAGCTGTTAAGGAATATGTTTCCAAGCCTAAGCGTCAAGGCATCCCTCGTATTCGCTCCTGTGCCAACGTAAATGTACCTGCTGGTATCAGTATGAGGTTGCCCGGCGATGAGACAGAGGATCTTGTGACGAACCCTGAGTTCGTCATGAAATACAACGGTAAGTCGGATGATCCTAACTTACCCGGTTTCAGCAATTCCATTTCGAAATTCATCATTGAGAAGTGGGGTAAGCTGGGAGGTCTTGTCGTCAATGCCAATCAAGAGGCTAAGTACATGGCTGCTGGAGCCAAATCCTACATGTCGTTCCTGTTGGATAAGATCCTTCAGGAATTAAAGACCAATCCGCGTATCAAGGAGTCTCTGCCTTATATCTGGCAGAACGATAAAACGATCAATGTTGTTGAGTATGGTCGTCCGAAGTATATTCGAGAGAAAGTTTTCTTGAGAGCTATATATTCTGATCCTGATCTAGCCGAATACTTCGGTATCGTAGAGACCATGACAGAAGAGGATAAGCTTTATCTGAAAATGTATTCTGAGCTTCAACAAGAAGGAGCAAATGGTACACCAGAAGGTAAAGAAATTGCGAATTTGATTAAGTCAGCTGGTACAGCATCAGAAGTAATCGATCTGTTTAATCTCATTCGTAAATCGAAGACATTACTTGTCTTAGATGCAGATCAAATCTTGAGCATCTTAGGCGGCTCAACCACTGTGCTTCCGAAGCAACGCACTGTGGTACGCGACATTCTGCTTCAAGCAATCGAAGGATAAACCTCATGGGCAAGATCCGTGTAATTGCAGCTGTGGTCGATACGAAACGACTCCAGCTGTACAAGGAAGACGGCAAGACCATCGAAATCCAGCAGGGCGATCCTCGCCTTGCTGGGATCGTGGAAGCCGCTGAACCACTAGCTAATCCAGCAGCATTCAAGCTGCCGAAGAATGCTAATGGTTCGTACTATCTCGACATCGAGATACCGGAACGTGAGATCCAGAAGGATAACACTATCGCGGAATACGAAGAAAAAGTCGGTGGTTTCACTCGCTTCTTCCGTGTTGCAAAGCATAAGCTTGCCGAGATCTTTCTCGGCAAGGAAGAAGAAGAAGTACAGCCGGTAGAGCCGGTGGTGCTGGGTAATCCTGTACCAGTTCCTGTCATTGGCCTCCCCGCTGGTGTCACTCAATCGACCGGCATCGTCGCTGGTGGTGGAGAAAACATCATCAAGCCGTTCGAGCTTGATCGTCCGGCTATCGAACTTCCTAAGAAGCAGGAGGAAACTGCTGTTTCTGAACCAAAGGAAGAAGACACCCGTAAGGATCCTAAGATCAGTGCAGCTATTGCTGATATCATGGCAAATGCTGAACCGGTCTCCGATCCCAGCTTCAACGTCGATGACACCAAGGAAGACGAGACCATCATTGCAGTGGTCGAAGACAAGAATGGTGAAGTCGGTGTGGTTGCTGATGTTCAGCTTCTGAACAATCACATGGCTGCTGCTGCTAAGTCCGGTAACACCAAGGGTATGCAAGCTTTCCTTGCTCGCCTTGCTGCTGCCAACAAGAAGCGTAACCATACTGTCGATGAGCTTCTCAAGTTCATGGAGAAGGGTGATCTGCCTTTGGCCGATGATGGTTCCATCATCGCTTACAAGGTGCTTCGTTCTACTCCTAAGTGGAACAATACTCCTGCTCTCGCCCCCGGCGAGTACGTGGATTGCCATTCAGGCAAGGTAGTTCAGCGGGTTGGTTCCTATGTCTGCCAGTCTGAGAGCATCATCGATCAGAGCCGTGCTGAGTGTTCTACCGGTCTGCATATCGCTCGCCGTGGATATCTCGGCGGGTTCTCTGGTGACATCATCACGATGGTGAAGATCAATCCTGAAGATGTCGTGTCTGTGCCTGCATATGACATGAACAAGATGCGTGTCTGCGGATACCATATCATCGGTCTGGTTCCGAAGAATGAGCATCAGAACCTTCGAACCAACAAGGCAATGGAAGGGACTAACGCCCTGAAGCTGCTGACCATGGCTATCCAAGGTGATCATATCGACATCATCGAACGTGTCGAAATCACTGCTGCTATGGGTGGTTCCTTCATCCGTACTCCGGTTGAAGGTGCCAAGGGCATTCGTCCTCAGCTGAAGAAGGAGACGGTTCCTACGGCTCCTATCGTGGAAGTACCTAAGACAGATCCTCTGCCTATGAATGCTGCCCCGATTGACCCTAAGGTTCAGGCTAAGAAGGTCAGTGAGGTCAAGAGCCTTACTGTTGGTGAACGTGCTCGTGCTCTGTTCACTGATGGCAAGATCGCTGAGCTCATCGACTACAAGAAGAAGGCCAAGAAGAGCTACTCGGCTCTCGGGTTCACCCCCGAGGAAGAGGCTCTCATCGTTGGTTCGGGCGGAAGCCCCATGACCAACGGCCAGCCTGCTGTGAAGCCGGTGGCACAGCCGAAGCCCAAGATCGATGCTAAGTCGATCCCGTCGCAGTCGGAGGAGAAGTTCTCCTCGAAGGCCAAGCCCGCCAAGGCTGAGCCGAAGAAGACTGTCGAGGCCAAGGAAAAGGCGGCGAAGCCGACCAAGACCGTGCCTTCGACCAATGAAAGGACCATCCCGAAGATGGAAGGCTCTCGCAAAGAAGTAGCTCGTCAGCTGTTCGATAAAGCAGCAGGTGGCGACAAGGCAAGCTGGGGACACCTCTGGCTACACCGCAAGGAATGCAAAAAGTCTTGGGAGATCCTTGGTTTCAATGCCAAGGAGATCGATCGTATCAAGACCAACAAGCCTGATTGGGTGTAACCCCCAACATACCTCTGGTAAAGTTCTCCCCTGTCTCGTAAGAGACAGGGGATTTCTTTGAGGGGTAAATCAACATGAGTTCTGTAAACAGGTCCAACAGAAAAGCTATTGATGAGGATCTCATCAGGCTCAACAGTGTTGGCTTGTCACTTGCCACTATCGCTAAGCTTCTTGGTTGCCACCATACAACTGTTACTCAGCGACTGAAGGCTCTCAAGATCGAGCCTGCTGATACCCGTCGTGCATTTATGGAAGATATCTTGAAGAAGATGTCTCAGGCACAACAGGATTGGTTGGCCGATCAGCTTGGTCCTCATCTTTCAGTGAAGGACTTCGTTCTCAATCTTCTGGCTAAGGAACATCTACGCCAGACTCAAGCAAGGAATGTACCTTGAATAAGACAGCACTTGAAGTAGCTCAGTCGATGCATCTGCCCGGCTATGTGCAGGAAGTAATTGGTGGTTATCCCTACCATCCTCAGACTCGTACAGCAGCGTTCCATCGCTTCTATGATGCACCTATCTTCAATGGTCAGGTCGATGAGACCTTCAGCCATATGGACAATCAGCGTGTCGCCTTCCGTATGGCATTCATCCTCTCGGAAGCCATCGAGATCATGGAGAAGGGCCTCGGCCTCAAGGTCGAGATGATCGTCTCCGGCTACAACGAAGACGACGGTGTTCAGGCATTCCATGCCGAGGGCAGTAAGAACGGCCCCCTCACGGACGCTATCCTGTCGGCCATGCAGGCAGGTGGGAAGCGTGATGTCGTCGAGGTCGTGGACGGCCTTGGTGATCTGAACGTCGTGGTCAATGGCTGGGCATTGGAGCTCGGTGCTCGAATGAACGATGTTGATCGTGAAATCTGTGCATCCAACTTCACCAAGGCAGATGCAGACGGCAAGCCTATGGTTAGTGACGGTACGGATGGTCATCCCAAGGGTAAGGTTCTCAAGGGACCAAACTATGTGGAGCCGAACATTCGAGCCGTACTGGGCTTGGATAAGCCCACTATCGACCCCGCCAAGTTTGTATAACACTAGACCCTGCTTCGGCAGGGTCTTTCACACATAAAGTAAGGACATGCCCATGGACGAGGCACCTATTATCGAGCCTGAAGTCCCCGGCTTAAACCAAGGACAACAAGAGGTAGCAGACGGCTTCTTTGAGTTTCTGTTGACCGATGAGCGAGAGATGAACATTACCGGTCCCGGTGGTGTTGGTAAGACCCACTTGATGGGCCACATGATCGACAAGATCATGCCACAGTATTTTCAGTCCTGTAAGCTGCTGGGAATGGAACCTAGCTACACACAGGTCAAGATGACGGCCACAACCAACAAGGCAGCAGAAGTTCTTTCGAACACTGCCGGTCGTCCGACCCAAACGATCCAGTCCTTTCTAAACCTCACGGTCTATGACGACTATGCTACTGGTCGATCGACTCTGAAGAAGTCCAGAAACTGGATGGTTCATGAGAACATGATCATCTTTGTAGATGAAGGATCCATGATCGATAGCCCTCTTTACAAGGTTATTGATGAAGGCACCTGCAACTGCAAGATTGTCTATGTTGGAGATCATTGCCAGATGGCTCCGGTCATGGAACCAATCAGCCCGATCTATCGCAATCCCATGCGAACCTATCAGCTGACGGAGCCTATGCGTACCAGTATTCCAGAGCTCCACGCTCTGAACTGGCAACTTCGGCAGACGGTCGAAACAGGCGAGTTCCAACCTATTCAGATTGTACCGGGCATCATTGACTGGTGCGATCCTGAACAGATGGAGCAGGAAGTAGCAAATCACTTTGCGAACCAGATGATGGAAGCCCGTCTCCTTGCCTATACCAATAGGCAGGTGCTAGCTCTCAACAATCATGTTCGTGATCTAAGGCAACTTCCTGCTGAGTTTACCAGTGGTGAGAAGCTCATCAACAACAACGCTCTGAAGCTAAGGGGATACATCCTCTCTGTTGAAGAGGAAGTTACCATCGAGCACATCCATCCACTGATGGAAAAAGTATGGATAGATGAGTTCCAAGGGGAAGCTTTGTATCTTGATGTCTGGCGAGCAGATATCTCGTGCCACTTAGGAGGCACATTTAAGAACATAGCTATTCCAGCAGACAGAACTCATTTCGATGGTTTGTTGAAGTGGTATAAGAGCCAGAGGAACTGGAGCCGTTACTATGAACTGAAGAACAATTATCCTGACTTCCGTCAGCGTGATGCTTCTACAGTTTACAAAGCTCAGGGCTCATCCCTCTATACAGTCTTCATCGACGCAGCAAATCTCTCAACCTGTCATAACCCGGCTCAGGTGTCCCGTATGCTTTACGTGGCTGCCTCTCGTGCTCGGAAGCGTGTCGCCTTCTATGGGCAGCTTGCTGCCAAGTATGGCGGGTTCAGCTTCTAAGGACCAAGGAAATGAGTGAGGAATTTCAAGACATTCCTGAACCAAAAGCAGGAGGATCATACCACAAGTTGATCCTCCATGTGGTCAAGGATCTCTTCACAGCTGAAGAGGAACGTCTCAAGAAGAGCATCAGCGATCTATGCCAGATGAACAGTCAAGCTTATGGTCGGCCAATGCTGGGCTTTCTATGGGAAGGAGACTTTTATGCTCCCCCAAATACGCCTGTAAACCTTCGGGCTGAACGTAGATCTATCCACGAAAGCTTGGAAGATCGTGTCAGGGACCATGTTCGAGATGCTACGATTGTGGCATATGACAGGCACCAGATACAGCAGGTGCTTTTCAAGACGTTCTCTGCTTGCACCACCTTGCAGCAGATGCGTAATGCCCTACCCAACTGTGTCACCAAACTGATACCAGCACTCAAGGATCTTGAGCGTACCGATGAACCGGGATGTGTCTTTCCCCTTGGTTCAAGGAACAGGGAGCAGTTCGATAAGATCGCTCCCAAGCTGGATGTCTACGCTGTAGGAAAGCTCTTCTTCTGATGAACTACGCTTATTTCTCTAACACGGAAGAGGCCAGCTATAAAGTAGCTCTACTCATTCCTAACATCCGAAAGGATGAGATCCGCAAAGCCTACATTGATAGCAGTCTTGTAATCCCAGAAGAGATACTGGTGATTAGTCTTCATCAAGCTACCGGTAAGAAGAAGACACCCGCTGCTGAACAGAAAGCTTATATCAAGGAGGAATTGGCACCTGTTTTTCAGGATATGAATATACAGTACATTCTGTGTGCTGACGCTGAATACTTCAAGACACTGACTAAGAGCAGTAAGGTCGAAGCCAATCTAGGCTATGTTCTTGATTGTGCCTTTGGTCCGTGGAAGGTTATCTATGTGCCCAACCACACAGGTATCTTCTACGATCCAGATAGGACAAAGACCAAGATCTCTCAGGGTATGAAAGCTCTGACGGATCATATGTCAGGGGTATATACACCTCCCGGTAATGAGGTCATCAAGTTCTCAGCTTACCCAGATACAGATGAAGAGATCGAACAGTGGTTGATAAACCTACTGGATCGCAAGATGCTCGCTGTCGATATCGAAGGCTTTAGTCTGAAGCATTATGATTGTGGTATTGGTACAATCAGCTTTGCTTGGAATAAGCATGAAGGTATAGCTTTCAGAGTTGACTGCGAAGAAGATACTTCAGTCCCCAATTTCTATCATCGTAACGTCCGTCATGAACCAAGAAGAAGGATGCTTAGACGCTTCTTCGAATTGGCTCATGAGATGGGCGTTAGGCTCATGTGGCACGGTGCCGCATTTGATGTCTATGTGCTGATCTATCAGCTTTTCATGGACAATATCATCGATCAAGAGGGCCTGCTCTATGGCATGAAAATCATGCTCGGAGATGGGACAGAGCAAGAAGGTAACTGGCACTGCACCAAGCAGATAACCTATCTCGCTACCAACAGCTGTGCCGGTAACAAGCTGGATCTCAAGTCGAACTCTCAGGAGTTTGCTGGGAACTATGCAATGGAAGAGATCAAGGATATCCGTAGGATACCTCTTCGTCAGCTGCTTGAATACAATCTCGTAGACAGCTGTGCCACATGGCACGTCTTCGAGAAACACTATCCCAAGATGGTGGCTGACGATCAGTTGCCTGTATATGAGACACTGTTTCAACCAGCCACTGTAGACATCATCCAAATGCAGTTGACCGGTATGCCGGTCAATATGGAGACGGTTAAGGAAGTGGAGATCGAGCTCAATGCAGAGCAAGATCGAGCTCTTTCTCTCCTCAATCAGACCAAGGTCGTTGAGGAGTACAACTACATCCTTAGAGAACATCATGTTCGTAAGAGGAATGAGAAGCTAGTCAACAAGCGTGTAACGCTTGAAGATGAAGAAACTCAAAAAGTCTCTTTCAATCCTAACTCACCAGATCAGTTGCAAGAACTTCTCTATGAGATGCTTGCCCTTCCTATTGTTGGTTATACCGACAATGGTAATCCATCTGCTGATGGTGATGCCATTAAGGCTCTTCAGCATCATACGAAGAATGAAGATGTCTTACAGTTCCTAAAGGGTCTGGAAGACTTCAAAGCAGTGAACAAGATCATCACTGACTTCATTCCGTCTTTGTTGAAAGCTCAGCGTGGACCTGATGGTTGGCACTATCTCTTCGGCAACTTCAATCTTGGAGGAACCAAGAGTGGAAGGCTCTCATCTAGCAAGCCTAATCTCCAGAACCTACCCGCTAACAGCAAGTACGCCAAAGCTATCAAGAGGTGCTTCCAAGCGCCACCGGGATGGCTGTTCTGTGGTTTAGATTTCGCCTCTTTGGAGGACCGTATCAGTGCCCTGACGACGAAGGATCCAAATAAGCTAAAGGTCTATACCGATGGCTATGATGGTCACTCTCTACGTGCCTATGGATACTGGGGAGACCAGATGCCTGATATCGATCCCAACTCGGTTGAAAGCATCAATTCGATCCAGTTCAAATACAAGGTATTCCGTCAGGACTCCAAGGTTCCTACGTTCCTGCTAACCTATGCTGGGACATGGAAAGGCATCATTGAGCAGTGCGGCTTCTCGGAAGAAAAGGCTCGCATGGTGGAAGCCAAATATCACGAGCTATACGCTGTCAGCGATGAATGGGTGGCAGCCAAGCTCGAAGAGGCTACCAAGACTGGCTATGTCACTGTGGCTTTTGGGTTACGCCTTCGTACCCCATTGCTGCATCAG
>Ga0182213_1000076_pt1 | contig 15263 bp, 7 predicted proteins | sample G5R1MG_22_FD_128399 | JGI IMG/M metagenome (GOLD analysis project Ga0182213, IMG submission 128399) | Switchgrass phyllosphere microbial communities from Michigan, USA - G5R4_MAIN_03OCT2016_LD1 MG | ecosystem: Host-associated > Plants > Phyllosphere > Phylloplane/Leaf | place: USA: Michigan... | reverse complement strand
TAGCCATAATGGACTTTCAGTCGATGGATGTGCTTGCAGTATTTCTCAACGCACTCGAGGCAATTGTGTTCAAGACCACTGGTCCAGCTGTGGCCCTTGCTATCGAAACTGAGATGCCAAAAAAACGTGTGTCGTCACAGCAGCCAGTGGTGCAGGATTCATACCATGAATATACTCAGGACCCAAATGACTACACTATGGCAGCTTTACCCATTTCAGAGTCTGCACCTCCATTAAGACAGCTCAACGCCACCGCTATCAGCGACGCACGCCTTCGGAAAATCACTGTTGCATGTATGATGCTGCACATGGTCTGGGAAACACGCAACTTTGTGCGCCGCTGCTACAACTTGCAAAAACTGCCAGGCCGTATTCCTCATAAAGACCTTACCAAAGAAGCTAAACGTAATAACCTCGTCTCCGGCAAAGAACTCTGGGAGCGCCTCTCAACAATCATGAGTGCCCTGAATTCCCACGACGCCATGATGAAACAATGCTATGACTTTGCCGACCTCCTGGAAGTTGATCGTGAGGCTAAAATTGATGACGAAGACATGAATGATATTGGGCTCGGTGTGGGGTATGAGACACCAGCCGAGGGTGAGGATGATGGTGGCACTGGCTTATCGGTTCCGGTCAGTAGTGGAAAGGGAAGGAAGAGGAAGGGCAGCGCGAGTTTGCACAACACACCCAAAAAGGCGAGAGGTAGACCTCCCGCTGCGAAGGGCAAGAAAAGGCATAGCAGAACGCCGGACGATGATGGTGACTCGGACTAGGAGCCGTGATATGCCAAAGTCTGGTAGAGAGAAAAAGATACCGAACTGCAATGACCCGCGTTAAAACGTGAAAACGTTGTGAATAATGGGGTGAAATATTCAATTGACAAGCACAAATGCGTGTTGTGATTCTTCCTCATGCATGCATTGGAGTTATGGCGAGCTTTCCTACTGGGAGACACCCTTAGCATTCGTGATGAGAAGGGCTTGCGGCGTTTCTCGAAGGACGCGGTGCTGAGAAGGAATGAATGGGAACCTTCGGCCCTGTGATGATGCACCGGATCAATTTATAATGCTTTATTCGATGCATAGATTATGTGGTATTTGAGACCAGTGATCCATACTGAATAACTGTCTTTACACTACAGGGGGCTTTTATTTCGGTCTAGTGGCTTGCAAGACTTCCCGATGCCAGCGACCGAAGTCTTTGACAGATAAGATCAGACGGACGATTAGACCTGAAGTCTTTAAGCATTGCGATTCTGTTCTGCGCGCAGTCCATTTATCGTTATTACGACGTAGTCTGCTTTGATAGTGTTTACGTGTAGATAAAGTACGCACGTTAACTTTCTCATTCATAGCGACGTACATGCAATACCCGACACCACGTCACAAAAAAGCCGATCGAGCAAGCGTGGTGAAAAGAAACAGTGCGGTGAAGGAATCCAGACATGCATATGCCCATACACATGCACAAAAGCATTGTACAAACTCAGCTCCTGTCCTCAAAGTTGAGCCTGCCGCTTTCTCAAAGCAGACACGTTTCCAATCTCTCGCTGGCGTTGCTGGAGTCCCAGGGGTTTTTCCTAATCGAGAGAGGAATGTTGTGGTACTAGAGTTCCCGCTCGTAAGGCTGACTTGCTTGCCGTTGATGCTTACATGAACCACTGCAAATAGGTGCCGTACGCTCGGTAAGTTGGTTTCCTTCAACGCTCACCCGGCGACGTGCTGGAACGGGCCGATGGAACGCGCGTGATTTTCTAAGTAGCCTAGGGCATGTCATGGTCCCAGGTACGCATTCCACATTGCGCTTTCGCTTTTATCAGTCACCTTAGTGATGCATTAGGGATTTTTTCTTTGGATACTTGAGAGATGAAAGGGTAGGAAGATATTTCCGGTGGGGCTGGAAAGATAGGGACTGGTTCGTGTGATGAGGCGATACCTTTCTTAGTGAGTCCATTCAAGCACGTTTCATTCGTCATCGCAATTTCTTTGACCGTGGCTTGTTCACCATGGCAAATTGGTTAAATGACAAATTGTTATCATGGGAAATTGATAATTGGCTCATATTAAAAATGCAAAGAAAAACAATTTGATTCTAGTTGTAAAGCCCATGATTCGCTCTAGCGACGGGTCTCTCCTCTCTATGATGCTCTTCCGACAATCACATGTTGCTTGTGAAGAAGTCCAGTCCTGCTGCTCCGATATTTAGATCTTCACCAGCTCCAGATGCTCTGTCGAATCCAAGCCATCTTCCTCGAAATCGCTTTCGTCACTGCTGTATTCCAGATGCGCAGCCTCAATTGCCGTTTGAACAACGAGGTTCTTGGCCATTGGCTGCAAATTCCCACCTTTTGTAGCCTGCACCTCAAACCCCTCAGTGAGCGAAAGTGTCCTTGTGGAATCGGATCTGAGAGTTGAATTGTTCTCTTCAAAGTCCAGGTTTAACGTCAGAAACGACTCCGTTAGACCCATTTCGTCCACTTCCACTCCCTTGATTTTTTCAAGCTTTTCGCATAGCTCTCCGTGACAGGTTGAGCTGTTTCTGATTTCACTGGAATCCTTCCACATTGTGTTCATTCGCGACGATGGTGGCGAGTCTTCGTTGTGTACTCGTATGGGAGGAGTGGGTAGTGCACTCGGAAGGTCCTTCGATGCGGCGTTGGGTAGTGCCATGGAAGGCTCTCGCGAGGTCATGGATGGCCTTGGTGCCGACCTTGGAGCTGATGAAGACGAACGTGATTGTGTTCGGGATGGTGGCGAAGTGGCGGGGTGCGATGGCGGCTCAGATTGTAGGCCAAGCAGATGAACGGCATCGCTTGACGCTTTGTCACGAATGTATCGGCGCTCCGAGTCTGTAAGACCGGGAAGTGAATCACCAATATTAATGCGGCGGACATCAGTTGGTGAGCCCTATTCAGTCCGTGAGTGGTGAACCTGTCATCCTTGTGACAATCTAGCCACTCACAATCTCAAGCGGACGCTTCCTTTCACGATCTGTACAACATAGCACCGTTCGTCGGAGTTTAATAATAGTAGCTTTGAAAGCCATGGTGTTGACAGCTTTCGATAAGATAGGGCGTGAAGGGAAATACGTGTAATCGCTAAATGCAAAGGGGTATATGTAGGGCCAGGCGAGCAGGCAGAATTATCAAAGAGAAGGACAGACACAGGGTATGATAGAGATCAAAAACGCTAAATGAACGAAATTGTGCTAAAGAGTGAAGGCCGCGGGGTTTGATGGATCACGAACGTGATAGTGGTCCAGCAGGGGAGTCGTTGGAGGTCCAAAGCTGGAGAGACTTATAAAAGACTAGGTATCGAGAAACTGGTTTCCGAAGCGACTCAATTTGCAAAAGTTTCCCGCGTGGATGGGATCTCCCTTGCTGCGTGAAGTCATTGTTAAATATCACATTCCATCAATCATTGAGCGTGGACCGTGGCCCGTGGAATGCATGTCTTTTCTCAAGTGATAACCTTCAACGACGATGAAACGCGAAAGGCAGCTCCTTGGAAGCAACATTCTTACAGGCCATCAGAAAGACGATTTCAATAGCTGAGTATCATACCATCCTATTTCCTCAGATTTGCGATTGTTGGTTTGAACGTGAAATTCACAATCTAGAGTGTTGGAAATGGTCGCGTCCGTAATACGTACTACCGTCCTTGCGTTGGTGTCGCATTCTTGCGGCTACCGGTACAGGCCGCCCGCGTGTTTTGGGCAGCACCGTGACCGATCCACCTTGCCGATAATAATGTTTCGAATTTCACAGCCTTCGATATGATAATCTCGCCAAATTAATTAGAATAAAGGGTGTACCCGTAGTACTGACTCTTGTGCCTTGTTCCCAACGTCAGTCACGTGAACACGCGGGCGTGTCTGTACCCTCGTGCTACCGTCGCACAGTAGTACCCTTTCGTTGACAAAGTAGGGGACAGCCAGAAGATAGCCATGGAAACATTTATAAGGTATCACCACTAACATTTCTGTAAGGACGTTGTATTGATACGGCCAGAGTGTCATCCTATACCTGAGTTGATTGAGATCATTACCAAAGCCGGCGGATCGCACTAAACTGCCAGCATCCGTAGGGTGAAACAATCTGCGCAAAACTCGATTTGGCCTGTGCAACTAAACTGCCTCCTGCAGTGTTACTCATTTTGGGTAGTCCTTGACGTGGTAGCTCTTGAGCTTGACAAATTGGTCGAACCCGAATTTGCTTAGAGTTTGTCCCTTCCCTGAATCCTTCCAACCTACCCATGCCAGATCCTAAACGAATCAGTAACCTCTCAAACGGTCGTCATCGAAAACAACTTACAGGTGCGGGATAATCACACCGATTGACAAAGACTGTGCCTGCTTCAATATCGTCAATGAGATCGTGGCCCTTGCTGACATCCTTGGTCCAGATGCTTGCTGTGAGCCCGAATTGACTGTCGTTCATGAGTTTGATGGCCTCTGCATCATCTTTCACTTTCATGACGGGGATGATGGGGCCAAATGTTTCCTCAGTCATGACATCCATCTCATGGGTGACATCTGTCAGCAATGTTGGCGCGACAAAGTTGCCATCCGTAGGTGGATTCTGGAACGTCGAGTTCTCAGGGGTAGCGTCTCTCGCACCCTTCGCCAAAGCATCTTTAACTTGTCCATGTATCGCATCTACTGATCGTTTAGACACCACAGGACCAACGTGGGTGTTCTTGTCAAAAGGATCGCCAAGCCTGTAGCCTTTAAGTACTCCCTGGATGGCAGTTACCAATTCATCGTGAATCTTCTCATCCACGTATATCCTTTCAACGCTGCAGCAACTTTGGCCGGAGTTGAAAATGGCACCGTCAACGAGTTCTTCTGCTGCCCACTTGACGTCCACATCAGAGCGTACATACGCGGGATCCTTGCCTCCGAGCTCGAGACCCACGCGCAGAGGAACGCGATCGTTGGCTGCGGTCTGCACCGCAAGGCCATTGGCCACGGAACCTGTGAAACAGACCAATTGGATCTTTGGTGATCGCACAATGGTTTCAATCTGTGTCATAGATCCGCTGTGGAAGATCTGAAGCACACCATCAGGGAGTCCAGCTTCCTTGAAGATCTGTTGGACATGCTCTGCACTGGTTGGTGTTTGTGGAGATGGCTTCAGAATGACCGAGTTTCCGGCAAGTAGTGCGGGTACTAGCGAATTGATGAGGGTCAAGTATGGATACTGTAGCGCATTAGCGTCTCAGCCAGCGAGTGCAGTCTGCAGGCACACGGACATTCCAGGGAAAGAGGATTAACACTGGTCCAAGTGGTACTTTCTTGACATAGCGCTTGAAGCCCTTCTCAACTTCACCGGGAGTATCTTTGAGAGTCTCATCACTGATCTTGAGCAGATACTCGCCGCGCATGACTGCTGTGGCAATCTCCTTCGGTGTATACGTAATGGGACGACCCATCTGCTCTGTGATTTCCTTTCCAAGAGCATCCTGGCGCTCTTTGAGCAACTTCAGTGCTTTCCCAATAATTCTCTGCCTCTCAGCGAGTGATGTACGTCGATAAGATCCGAACGCAGTCGTAGCTGTCTCAGGTAAAGACTGCAGATCAGCATCCGAGAGGCCGTTGCGTGTGAGAAGAGGCTTGTTGGTGATGGGGGATATGGTTGTGATCTTCTCCAGCGACATGGTGTTGAAGGCTGAAATATCGTGGCGCGTGTGTAATTTGGTTGATGGCCGGCCAGTTGTGAGGTGAGGCGTCCCACTCGGCGCTCCCGGACACGAATGACGTACATTTATACTAGTGCTAAATAGGCATAGCTTATGAATGAAACTAGTCAAGTGGAACTCCGGTCTAGGTCAGCAGCTTTAGGAACAACAGACAACAATTTTCGATTCTCGAAACTCGTCTGTCGATATATAACTGCATGGATAGGTATGTAAGACGAAGATAGCATTGGAGAGGTTGAAAACTAGTTCCAGCTTAACAGTGCGGACGCGCGAAATCCCAATCAATTGTGTGCTGATGCTATCAGGTTTCAACTATTCCCAAAGCTTATGTATTGTAACTGGAGTACGAAGCCTAGCATCCGTTGTCATGATCTTTCCAATGGACCAACCTAGTACATATTGCGGCAGGGTGTGTGTGGCACCTTGGCACATGAAACTTGGCAGCTGCAGGTAAGCGGTCTTGATGTTCCATCTTGTGGAAGCGGTGATATTCCATGTCCTCTGTGTGAGGTCATTACGCAGAGCTGTTGCGTAGACATCCTCTGGTTGTGTAAGATCTGCACTAGCAACAACGCTCAGGATATCCTGTCAAGGATGCAAAGATCTCATACGGGCATAATTCATATAGGAGCATGACTAATACTTTATGTATGGATGTACTTGATTCACATCGAGGTGGCTTAGATTGGCATGTTCAGACTCGTGGTTCTAGGCACAATCCTGACATGAGATAGCAAGGACATGCAGATGATCAGCAGTCTAGCAGCGACTGACGGGCGGGCCATCTGGGGTGCAGGATGACCAGCAGCTGCGGCAAGTCGAGGATCAAGGGTGCACTACGTACGGCACAGGAGTTCAACTGGCAGGGGATCTGTAGAGCAGAGTCCAGCCATGAGTGGAATACGCTACCACCTGCGGATTCGCCATATCGGTAACAACGGGCGTGGGCTGCCAATCAATCCCCGGATTCCAGTGATCGCTTAGAAACGGGCGTCTGAGTAGTACGTGGGTCTCGGTACACACGGGTACTTGTTGAGTGGCATCGGTACGCCACCGTTCTTAGAGTTCCCGCATATCGACTGGGATGGCACCGATCACCAATATCGTTTTTGATTGCCAGTCTAGCCTGCGACTAGGGGTCTTGGAGTACGTCTGATCAAGTCCACGGAACGGGTGGTCCAGCAGTCGTATGGAACGTGCTCAACGTGGGGTTTGGGGGTGCAGTAAGATCCTGGCCAACGTGAGGATGGATGCGCAGACTACCTTGGTTAACTAGCTGGTGACTGGGGGATGAGACGCAGCCACAACCACTTGACAGCTAGACGCACGCACAAACATGTGCACCCTGTAGCCCATCTGGTTTGCGACGTGGCTAGAGGCCGCTCTGATGCTCGATGTAGTTGGACCCGGAGGAAGGAACAGCTCTGCTCATGCGGTTCGGATATTGAGCCACCACCCTGCACCTTGAGGCACTGGACCTACTCTGTTATACCCCACTGACGTCCACTAAGACCCATTTTCGTGGGGAGGATACAGGAGCGACCGCTTGTTATATTGTACTCAGGCAGACTGCAGAGGTAAATAGTCAGCCCATCGAACGGCCAGCTTCCTACTCCTACACACCTTTGGTTTTTTTGATGGTGCAGCCCATCCACCCCACCCCCCTCATCAACATTGCGCTACCTGTCGTCCTTTTGTCACAGAAGTCATTTACCCTATTCTTCCCGCTTGAAAGTGAGTGAGGCGGTCGTGACAAAGCGGTTAAGACATAATCATGCTTTCCACAAATCTCCATTACTCGGCGGCGTTCAGCCAGGTCCCCCCATCGAACATAATTAACCACGAGCACCACCACTTTGCCGCGCAGCCTATGGCGCCACCACCCCCCGAAACACTGATACAACCATCAGAGTACACTGCAGCTCAGTCCCACCAAGCTCGGCATGTTTTACCGACCGGGAAAGTTGCCGTCAAGCCCCACCGCTTGCCGTACGCAAGTGGACCCATAGCCCCCCGTCACCAGCGCAACATGCACCACGAGAGATCCGGTCGTGGTAGCGCAGCACTAGGTCCGGTTAGACGAAGAATCAGTAGAGCGTGCGACCAGTGCAATCAACTGCGAACCAAGTATGTGCCAGCTCTCGTGTGTTCATCTGGTCACTGACTTGGGTACTTCAAGGTGTGATGGTCGCCAGAGCTGTGCACATTGCATCGGTACGTCTCGACATGTTTCTCTGCGTCGGGAATCACACTACTCAAATTAGACCTACATGCTCTAGTGTAACGGTTCTTGAAAGATTGGCTGACACGGCAGCAGAATTTGGTTTGACATGCGAATACATTCGCGAACGGAAGAAGCGTGGCAAAGCCTCGAGAAAGGATTTGGCCCAACAGCAAGTAGCGGCAGCCGTGTCTCAGCTACATGATGATACAGACACCGCAATTTCCTCGGATCCGGTAGCTGAGCGTACTCAGAGCAACAGTCCCAGTCTGACTGAAAGCCAAAGACCACTTCCTCCAGGTCATTCAACCATTCAACCAACGCCGAAACTGGAGATTGACTCTGAATCAATGTATCAAGGCCATTACATCAGCATAAGCGCTGCCGAAGCTGTACCTGAGCCCCAAATACATGATTGCATGGGCATACCGGTCGTACATTCAATGAAACCATCACAGGTCCAGAAGCAGGGCTCGTTGATGCACGAACCTATTCCTGAGTACAATTCTATGAACGAATACTCTCAAATTACCAGCTACCCGTTGCAGCCTCGGAGTTTGCCGCTCGAAATGGCCCCAGGGATGCAACCTCTTGTCTGCACTCACGGTCATCGCCTCGAGTATCCCGATAGCCCCTATGGAATTCTGAGTCCCCATAGGGCACATGAGCAGGCAGTATTAGCCTCTTACAGGATACTGGAGGAGTCTCCTCGGACGTGTCATGTCGCTGACTCTTCAGATCTCGGATCCCCGGAGTGGCTGTTACCGTCACCCTCTGCAACCATGTACCCCGACGCACTACAGCACAACTTTACCCAACAGCTTCGATTCCCTGTTCTCCAACCACTAATCCCACATCTTGTAAACATTGTGCCAATAGCCTTGGCATGCGACTTACTAGAACTCTACTTCCAGAGTTCTTCGTCCACATTGATGCAACCGGTGTCTCCCTACGTACTTGGTTACGTCTTTCGGAAAAGCTCTTTTTTGCGACAGAAGAATCCACGCGTCTGTAGTCCCGCATTATTAGCTAGTATACTCTGGATCGGATGCTTGACTAGTGAGTCACCATACCTGTCATCATCGCCCTTCGCACGAAGTCAGGTATCAGAGAAGTTGATCAATTTGACTATCAGTCTGTTGAAACCTTCGGTGCAACAGACACCAGCCGAATCCAACGGCTGCCCTACAACATACAGCCATACGAATGTGTCCAACGGCGTTGATATGGAAAGAACGTTTGGTATGCCAACCCAGGAATCTGAAACAGGCCGAGGTGAGTTTTCGGTTCAGGCCGACAAATGCTTACGTTTCGCTGACTTTCGACTGTAGCGAGAACACTCGAGGGACTTGATGATGTAGCGACCTTCATGCATTTGGCAATAGTGATATCAGAGAGCGAGTGCAAGGCTGCATCACTTAGTTGGTGGGACGCTGCGTGGTCACTAGCAAGAAAATTGAAATTTGGGAAGGAAGTACCTATCACACCTCCGTCGGATCAAGAAAACGAAGCAATAAAGGATCTCAACACAGGAAAAATCGAAACCTCGTTCACTCCCAGCCAAAATACTCTAGAATCAATCACAGAAGAGGCAAGAGAAGAGCGTAGGCGCATATGGTGGCTACTGCACACTGTGGACCGGTGAGAGCTACACCTCATCTACGATGAGGATTCAACAAAAACTAACTAGTCTATAGCCATCTGGCGTCGTGTTACGACCGGCCTTTATCACTTCTAGGTGTCGAATGCTCGGGGCTTCTGCAACCAATAGATGATTACGTACGCCTATCCGCGAACATCTTTGACGTCCCTGCTTATTTGTGTTCAGATTCTACATGAATCTAAAGATGCCGTACCATTGAGTGCACCAGACACTCCATTCTCGGAATTTTCCTTCCTCTAATGAAAGTTCTTGGAGGAATCAATAATCTAAAGCTCGGGAGAGATCATTCTCGCTTTGGGACGAAGACTCGCTTGGAAATAAAATAATGAAGAGGGCAAGAATTGGGTAGCTTACTGCCCACCCAATATCTTGAAAATCGCGCAGTGAACGAAGCTACCGCACATTCACATAAGTACATATTCATCTGCAGTCGTCAACTACGATGACTAAAGCGTTGGGATCGCTGATGGACGCACATATTTCACACCTTATGCACAGATCGCATTAATTACAGAACGAAAATTGGGGCCTAATTTCAATCCGGATCTTCTCGCAAAGCTTTGTCATTGGTAGCTGTTTCTACGAACGAAACCCTGATGGAGATACTTGTGCATGATCCAAATCTCAGTTTCGTGACTTCATTCTGTTTCCGGGCATTCATATCATCTAAGAAAGCTTCTAGTCGACTTGAATTGTGGAAAAGCCGTGGAGTAATCCAGATCCGCTCAGTGGAAATACGCGATTGGATATTTATCGTGCAGGCACATGAGGCACATGTATTGCTACTCTCAATACTGAACAATAGGTAGGCTCACTTGCTTCCAATTATGTTATTAGAACTTAATATAATTACTGACAGTCATTTGGTCAAACTTCCTGAACTGATGCGCTCTGCTCCTAGGCGGGTGTGCGGGCGTGGTATGGGATAACATGCTAGGCAGGTAAAGCAGCCCAACTTCTCCATAGATAAGCGTTGGGCCTTTACCGCTAGAGCGGCGACGGGACTGACCTCGCATTATAAATCGCATTTGGCACACACCCTCTGTCTTATCCCTGCACCGAGGCGCCTGTTATACGGCCCCACATCATCCGCAGTGCACAAAGGTACCCACCTGTCACTATGTAGTGTTTAACATGGCGTTGCGAGATACACATGAGGGCAGATAATTCAAGCTCTCCATCCTTCATCACCTTTCTCTTGAGCCATTTCATGAAACGTTTTTTGAAATTTTCAGGAAAACACGCCACCTATATGAGATTTATCGTAATAGGAGATGTTTGGCCAATATTCAGAATATCTACCCCTCAAGGCTTGTGATATGCTTGTTCAAATATGTCTCTCCTGGCCACCTGGCCACCTGTTTGACTGACCATACCACATCCTTGTTTTCTCCGCGGAATTTCAATGTTATGGTGATTCAATTTCCATGCAATGAGCATGAGACAATGATGCCGTCCTTCGACATAGACAACACGTGCTGATGTCTGACCGCTACCAATGAGCAGCGACCCACAAGCAGAAAGGTTGTAACCATGACACCAAATATCCCTGCGTACCGCTTATCGTCTGATCGCACTACGGTATTATCCTCGGAATCAGCGTTTTGGGGATAAGCCATGCTCACGGGACCCTGCGCTTCCTTCGCTGGCTTCTGGTTGGATTGGCTTCACTCTTTTGCTGTTGTTCACAAGTGCACGATTTCAATAGATGGTGTTGAATCAAACTAGATCAGTTCTTCTCTATGGCTGGAGGTTGCGCATAGGTAGATGTATGGACCATGACGGTGCTGTCAAAAGCGTCGGGTGATGCTGTAACAAAGTTCTAGGGAAGATTCTGAGTTTCGCCAAGTCTAGCGAAAGTTCCACTAGATAATTGTTGAATGAATATCTAGCTGCACTGGGCTTGATGTCAGGGAATCAAGCACAAGGCAAACGGGCACCAAGTGAAACATCATCAGCTAAATAATGCATCATTCACGTACTATATGGCCACCGAAATGTCTTGTCTTAGCAGTACTGGGACCGTATCAACTAGAACAGAAAGTTAGTACTGGATATCTTGAGTCTTTTGTTTTTTAGAGCAGTCCTCCAATGTCATCATGTTAGATTACCTACAGTTAGGCATCTTCCCAAAATGAAAAGGCACCATAATTCTAAATTCACAAGGATTCCGATGTTAAAGCCTTAGCATAAGAGTTTGATCCGACACTTCCGGGCCGAAAACCGTTTGCCATCGGCTCGAGTTACTAGAAGATACAGGATGCGGGGATTGCACACCGATGCTCAAAGACATGTGGAGTGCCGTGGTCGTGCATGTACTCCAGACTTGTTGAGTCTGAGTCGCATATTATTCTCGTCTGGCAGCATGCGAAAGCACATCATCCTGCCTAAAGCATGAAGTGAGCCGAGACGGGCACCGTCCGATCTGCGCAAGCCATGTACATAATCTGAACCACTCTTGATAACCACGAATCACGAATCACTAGAGGAAAATCCAGATCATGCAGAGGATTTTAAGCAGATCTGCTACCGGCCCGAGTCGGGAGGGTAACAGTGAAGTTGCGGCTTTTGACTGTTGTCTACAAACTTCTACAAGTCGCTCGTTCTACCTATATAGATACACGAGTGGCGGGTTAAGCTAACGGATGATGCAAACCTAGAGCACCGGGGTTCAAAGTGGAACATCACGGATATGCTCATCTGCACCGCAGCCGGACAAGGGGTATAAATCCCATACACTCCCTTTTCGTTCAACAACGGCTTGACACCCCGTCACTCGGAAGATATTCGCTTAAGTTTTATCAGGGGATAAGGTTAATCCATACCACGAAAATTCATTTGTATTGGTAACACAGCATTGATATGCGGTAGTGAGTTCAACTCACCTCCCTCGTGACATGCATCTCATGTGATCGCCACCTCCGTCTTGAACATGCTTCTCCACATTTCAGGGATTCTTCAAGTCATGGAAATATAGAGGTACATACCCGCTACCCGTAGCGTACAGATTGACCACACAAGGTACATCAAGCCCTCCCGCATTGATGCACGTGTGACTGCATGCGGAGAAGACAGCGATAATCATGAGACAAGTGGATCCTCGATGCCTGGGGCATTTGAACCCCTGATGGCTTCAAGATGACGTTGGATTTCGAGATTGGGTACCGGATGTTCGGGTTGCGGTGGGACAGGATCACTCAATGGCTATGCGGTCTTCAAGAAAGCCACAACTGCGGAATAAAGCCCGGGTGACGATAGCAAGGTGAACCTATCACTGGAGAGCCATTGATAGCTTATGGTTGGTCATAATGAGGTATATGAAGTATTGGGCGTCCGCGAATGCAAGGCTCTCCATCCTCCTGTGCTGTCGTCGAATTCGAGGTGACTGTCTCCACCGAGGTTTCTTCTACTGAGCGACAGACATTTACGCCAACTTTGAATCATTAGTAGTGTATGGATGGCGGGGGGCTTGCGTGCAATATGTAGCTAAGTACACCAGATTAGATGGCCTGGGGGAATTACAGAAATCCGACGTCTGTGATCAAAGAGAACAACATGCCGTGGTAGCTTCGATTTCAGGGCCTGATACAAGCAGATCCATCGCGAAGCGCATCATCTGCTCATCAAGAACAGAGGTAACACACACAGTCAGCGCCAGCAGAGATGTTGGGAACGTGGTGGGTAGGGTTCCTTAGCGTGTAAACATGGGCATCCCCCAACGGCAGTGCGCCGAAGATGCCCCCTGTATTGTATTGCTTGCGTATTAATAATTCTCGGCAAGAATAACAAAGGAAAAATTGTTCTGGTAGTGGCTAGGGTAAAAGATGAGTTCTTACGGGATCGTTGCCAAATTCCAGCTTAATCGTCGGTCTAGACAGTCTCGGTAGGGAGGGCGGCAGCCACGAGGGTGTATCGAGCCACCACAAAAATCACATGATATGTTCGATCCGGGCCAATCTTCCCCCCGTATGTATGACGTGTAGGTAAAGGTTTAGCAATTCTTGGCTGTCAGTACACAAGACCATCCCTCATTGCTGTGGCTGGTGGGCCGTCCTGAACTTGCAGTTGACGTACCGCATTATGCATAGGCTTCCATAGTTGCTTATGATTGCTGAATGCATGATGGTCCGGTTTGGTTCGTGGCATGGTCTTTCTTAGTGGCCCAAATTTGATAATGTCTCCTGATGATTCGGTTAGTACGTAGATATGAAGTAGTCCACCTGCGGTGCTTATGATCCACTGGTGGCTGAGTTCGAATAAACTTCACGATACGTTATTGGGGGCTTTGAACTATTGACAGGCAATCGTGTTAATACTAATTTGCATGTGAATACATGTGATAGCATCTTATGAGACACCCGATGGTGCCAAATCAGGAACTTGAACCGAATACTATCACAATATCACTCTTCTCAATAATCTGTATAGCACACAAGTATGGTTGAGGACAATTATGGTTGAGATGATTTTTCTGGGCCAGACTGCTTCTAGGGTATCCAACATTAGAATCAAGCTAAATAAAATCCATGCGATATCTGGGGAATAACAGTGATGTACAGGGGTAGTAACTAAGGAGCTTCATTTTCTTCATAAACAATATTTGAGTGCTCTTCTAAGACGTGGGCGGGACGTAGGGTATGCACCGTGATCGAATAACGGCTTTACAATCATTGAGAGCATAAGGGCTGCAAGGTATTGAGCGTCCGAAGGAACTGCGTGTATTTCAGCTTTGAAATATAGGGTGGCCGAATAGTTGATTTCATCTGGGCCAAATTCAGCTGTATGGTACGTGGAAGTTCACTCCAAGGCGTGCGTGCAGGTCGGCTATTCCCGAACAAGAAGCAGTCTCTCTACTACTGCATTCTTCTACCGCGCACGTTCTATCTCATCATATCTAGCCCTCTACATCACTCTTATTTGTCCTAGCTTAACTTCGTGTTTCCCAATGGCTGCATTGTAATTACCAACTATAGCAACCATGGCAAGTTCTTAGCTTCCAATACATCTTACGCCTCAGCCACGATCGCACAGCGCTATAAGCCTGCTTTGCTGGCAATGAATGTAGGCAGCATAAGCAGAAGAGTCTAGTCAATATAAGGGGGTGATAGAGTAACCAAGGAACATAGAGAACAAGTATAATTTGGGAAACTTAGGACCGAGAGATTCATCACAGTTGTATTTTTTCTTTGTCTATATAGACACATATATACCCACACACCTTCCTATGTGCACACGAGACACAGCTCACCCCAGATTGAACTCACTCGCCATACCTGCATGCCTCATAAACTTCTCCTTTGCACGCACCGCCTTCCGCATCTTAGCCGCCTCCTCGGTGTCCCTGCTTTCGGGGAGATCCAGCTCCACTCCCTTGCGACTCGACACACCCTCCTTTGCCGCATTCTCCGCTTTGCGACTTGCACCGTCTATCCTGGGGCCAGCAGCAGCGCCGCTGCCCCGGACTCTAGCAGGCGTGCGATCGTTGCGGCCGGCGCCGGTGCGCAGACCAGGTACCTTCATGCCTGAGGGCCGCTCGCGCAGCGCAAAGGCTTTGGCTAGGTGTCCGAGGTGGAGAGCCTTAATGTCAAAGTACTGACGCTCATCGGCGACGTGTGTGGCGTAGGCGCGGATATGGCTTTGGAAGGCGCGGCGGGCGGCTTCGAGGCGGGACGGCGAT
>Ga0182213_1000073_pt1 | contig 15463 bp, 12 predicted proteins | sample G5R1MG_22_FD_128399 | JGI IMG/M metagenome (GOLD analysis project Ga0182213, IMG submission 128399) | Switchgrass phyllosphere microbial communities from Michigan, USA - G5R4_MAIN_03OCT2016_LD1 MG | ecosystem: Host-associated > Plants > Phyllosphere > Phylloplane/Leaf | place: USA: Michigan... | reverse complement strand
GCCGTGGGCGCAGCGGAGAGCGTGAGGGCAATGTCGCCCGAGATGACTGGTGTGGGACCGTGGTCAGGCCTGGTGTGGTGGTGGCCTCCGAGAGCGTCTTCCCAGTCTTCATCATCACTGCCATCACTGTCGTCACTTGCCGTCGCTGCCGGCGCTTTCCCTTTCTCCTGTGCTTTGTTTGCGCTACCTAGAGGCACGTCTTCAACGTCGTCGTCGGTGCTCGCCGGGTCCGAAAGGGCGCCAACATGGTCATGGTCGTCCTGGTCCAGAAAGGCTTTGGTCTGCGAAAGGGTACGTTTCGGTTTCGTCGCGGCGTCCAGGGTCTGGAAGACGGATTCGCGGATGTGTCGCGAGCGTGGCTTGCTGACACGCTCTCGCTTTGCTGGCGGCTCAGAGAGGGGGGAGTCTGATCGAAGGCGCTTCCGTGCGAGCATTGGCGGCATACTGGGCTCTGCCGGGCGGGCAATAGTGTCACCGGCCCATGACAGCGGTATGGAGTGCGACAATTGCACGGGGTTACGTAGATGTCTGTACTAGCGGCTGTGATGACGCAGTGCTCTCGCCCAGCGCGCTTTCGCCAAGTCACGTGTCCAACTTTCGCCACCGCGCCTCTGTTGATTTATCTCTCTGTATTTGTATGTAGAAGCGTCTTGATCATGAGAGCCCTTAGGCACCGTCGCTTCAGCTGCTGCTGGGCAAGCCTTTGGCGGGGCGAGTTGTCGTTGTTTTGACAGGAGTAGAGATCGATTCTACTCTGGTATACTGAGCCAGGGTTAGGGCATTGCGTCACGTGATATCGGTCACGTGCTGGTCGATTTGACCCCCATGGCCTTCAATGCCATGTATTTCCACCACAACATTTATATATGTATACATATCCATTCGCCTTTCTGTGGCCATTAGGCGTCCTGAGCAGCGAACAGCCTATTTCGCCGGCTTCTTGGACGGAGAGGGCTCGTTGTCTGGTAATAAACAAGGTAGGATGGCCGCTCATGGCCAGTCTCAAAGGGGCCTGGTGTCGGCCGTCCAGATTCCCCAGGCTGCGCGTCGTCCCTTGATCGCTTCCCCTGTTTGACAGAACGCCCGCTCTTTGCTACACCAACCCACACGACGACCCTCTTTTCGCTGCTCATGGAGCCGATCAACAACCCGCAGACACACGTCTGCCAGCAGCGATGCCATGCTCGACGGCGACGTCATAAGCATAGCCACATCCGCTCGTGACCTGTGGCGCGCTCCTCAAGCTCAGGCTGCCGGCGGCCTCCCAGTCCTCCGCCCCAGCATGCAGCCATCCTGCGCACTCTTCACCACCTTTTCCCTCGCCACCTACGCCTAGGCTTCCCTGCTCCTCCTTCACCCCTTCTGCCTCGCGACCGGACACGCCTCCATTCCCGTCGTCAGTCACCATCCCCTCCTTGGGCATCAGCGGCTGCATACAGAGGCATGTGCTCGCTGCTTCGGCTTACCCTGCTCCTTGCCCTTCTGCTGGAGTCGGTGGCGGCAGCAAGCTCCGCCATGGACCAAGCAATGGGTGTGAGCGCACAGTATCCACTGTCCGCAGATGCTGGCTACATGTTCAACACGGTCTGCACCTGCTGTGCACTCCATGTCCTCGAGTGCAAGTGCGCCATGGTAGGCCATTTCATGCTTGACAAGACGTCAACTAATGTTCTGGCCAGCGCGGCTCCCATGTGCCCGCGAGCATGCCTATCCACGCCGTTGCGACTTCGCACGGGTCCCTTCAAGACTCGAGCCATGGGGCGGCCTACCTTGCGCCCGTCGTCGAGTTTGTTAATGAGATACAATGCCAGCCGTTGGTGGGTCAGAACGTACAGTGCATCAATACAAATGAAACCAAAGTGCAGGCCACCACCGTGCTTGAGCACGTCAAGGACACGTACACACCTGGTGATCGTATCAGTATACCACGGTCTCAATCCAGCAAAGCTCCTCAGAGGCGGCAAGCTCCGCGAACCGGTGGTTTTCCTTGTGGTGTCGGTGATTGTGACAAAATATTCGATCGTGCTTGTGATGTCAAGTAAGTTTTGCCAATGCCTCCATTCGGCTCGGTTGGTGTTGACTGTGTATAGCCGCCATCAGAAAACACACATGGCCCGCTCCGAGCGGCCTCACAAGTGCGAGTCCTGCACAGAGACTTTTTTATATCCAAAGGACCTTGAGCGACATCAGCAAAAGCACATTCATGAGCCATCAGCCAAGAACCAGTTTCAATGCCGTCATCCTGGCTGCGGCAACCTGTTTTCTCGTCGTGACAACCTGTTGCGTCACCAGCGTAGACAGCATTTCACTCCCAAATAGGATCTGATAGTACGGTTACTCTTGCAGGCTGCTTCTATTTCCTCGGCAACACTCTTGGAGGATATTCATCTCACTGCTTCTGGGAATATCCCTACTCGCCTTTTTGGGCGCTCGCTCTTAGTGTTGACTGTTGCCGCAGTCAGCCTCAAGTTCGCTTAATGCTGCGTCGGTTGCTCCCCAATCACATGGTGACTCAAAAGTATTCTCTTTTTGTTATGGAGCTTCTTATTCGTAACAAAACCGTGCCTGTCTGTTATTGGAGAGTCCATGGCAGATGTGATCTGGAAAAGGTTGTGTGCAGCTATAGAGGGCACAAAATACAGTGATAATGCCGGCCATGATCTTTCTCGAGACGGTGACTGTTGCCATGGGTTGTGGTTCGCAAAGCAGCTCTTCAAGTACGTGGCGATCATTCAGTACCTAGGCAGGTAGCTAATGCGCACCCCAGTAAGCATGTCATCTCAGCTGACGCTTACCGAAAATCTGATATCGTGTTTGCTCCACGAGCTACGAAGATGACTTGATGCGGGTTTGCGAAACGTGGTTGTAGGCAAGGTAGTACAGCGCTCCAGGGCTGGCTAAATTCCCGCAAGGTTGCACCATGCTGCGGCGGAAGCTTAACAGGACAAGGCTGCCGGTACGGTAACAAGCTCCCAGCCCATATAGTTTGGCATATGCTGACAATACCTACCGACATCATCCAAGATTCTTGCATCCCACGTCTCTGCGTCACGATAACACCACTTTCCCAACCCCGAAACACCATTACCAGCTTCGCAACGGCCAGCCACCATGCATACCTCGAAGGCGCTCTACCTCACCCTCCTTCTCTCGATTGCGTCTGCCATTCCCACGCCGGCTGTCCTCGCTCCACGAGCCGGCGGGCCGGCCATCGTCCCCATACCCGAAACCTGCAGGGTGGCCACTCCGCTGCCTATCGCGAAAGAAGGCTCGACGTCGTACCTCCCCTCGCCCGCCAGCGGTAGCGATATCCTATATAGCGCATACTACCCATCCTTCAGCCCGAATAAGACGGCCATGGCCCAGCAGTGTCTCCAGCAATGCTACGGCTACGGCAACCACACCGAGTGCAAGACTGCCTACTGGGCGGAGAAGGTAGTGGTTCCGGCGGGGTATTACGGGACGCCTGGAGGGCAGTTGTCGACAGCCTGCTTGTTTTTCACCAGACCGCTCTCAGCTGCCGACTTTACGGTTGCGCCAGCGGGCCAGGCTACGGGTGCGTTTGCCGGCACTATTGCTTGCTGATATCATGTCTCGGCACAGGCATTGTTTTTTTTTTCATCTCGTCAGAACGGTTCAAGCCGTTAGGGGAGGTTAATTTTTTTTTCTTTCTTTTTTTTCTTCTGGAACGACTATGTGGGTTTATTTCTCGGCAAATAGCACAGAAGAATAAGAATGGGGTGGACGAGTTTGTTTACCTCGACAAGCTATAACTAGTCATTCATAAGGAAATCAATCTGCCATGGTACACTTTATGGGCGGGCCGACACGTCAACAGTATTTTCGCCATCCTGTCGATAGAGCTACCGCTTTGCATGGGAGACGCACGAGCTTGGTACCTCGTTACTGCCGTGAATCTGACCACCTAGTATCTCACGGGCGTAGTGGTCTGAAATGGAAATGCATTGACAAGCACGACTACCTAGCCCGAGACAGATAGGTCGGTAGGATTTCTTCTTCTAGATGGATTTCTTTTCTTCCACAGGAGCGCTCGAGAGCTCCGGAAGGTTGGGTAAAGGCTACCGATGCGGACTCACTCCCCCGTCTTGCATGGCGAGCCCAAGGGAGGGTCGCCGTGCAAGATGTCGAGCAGCTTTCTCAGCGTGTCTGCGTCGCCGTTTCTCCGACAGCGGATCATGCCGTCGGCGTCGTTGGCGTTGGCCTCGCTGCCAGCATTGTTGTCGTCGTGGGTCAGCAGCTCGATCGTCTTGCGCAGCTTCTCGTAGGCACCGCTGAGTGCCGAGTGCGATAGCTCAAGCTTGTTGTATTTTTCGGTCAGCGCGCAGAGCTGGGACTCGAGGTCGCGCGCGTGCTTTTCCTTGCGCTCGCGGAAGGCGCGCTGGGCAGCGCGGTTCTGGGCGCGTCGGCGCTGGTGCGATGTTAGGTGGTGGCGAGTGTGGGCTGGGGAGGGTAGGGGGCCACGCACTCCGGAGGTTGTGTGAGCTCGTGCGGTCAAGGCAGTACGTAGACTGGGAGTAAAGGCTGGCTCGGTGGGGTGTGTTGCCTGCGGACTGCAGTATGGACTATCATGATCTGACCCAAACTCCGGTGGGGTCATCGGCATAGCATAAGAGCTGAATGGAATCGGCTCATCTACCGCCTGAGGATAGTAGGCTGGGTGGTGTAGCGACGTGGGGAAGTGGCCATATATGGGGGAACCCTGTTCTCCGTTAGACGGAACACCCCATGGGCTGAGGCTGGACTTCCTGGAGAATCTCCCATACCAGCGACTTTTCCAAGATCCGCAGGCGTGTGGAATGGGGCATCTTGGTGCGAGGGGGCAATGTACGTGCCCGGAACCAGCCAGTAGTTGAACGACGTGGGATTCATCGTGGCTAATAATGCCTGGGCGGCAAAGTAGGCCGGGGGCAACCGTTGCTTCCCGACAGTACGGCTGCAGCAGACGGATTCCGTTCGAGATGGTTTTGTACTGGTGCCAGATGCCGTGAAGTCGTGCTTCGTTATCGGGCAAAGGTCTACTACTGCGGTGATGGGAAAGCCAGCACTTATACGGCTGGCAGGCGACGCGTGTATACTAATCAGTGTTGATGGGTCGAACCACTGGGAAACGGCAACCCTCAGTATGCACAGCGTTCTATGATAGCACTCGATGCTGCAAGTGTACCCGGATTCCACGGGAACGAAGAATCCTTGCTCATGCGGCTTCTCGGGAACGTATAGAGTCGGTGTCTCTGACAACGGATGGATTCTTCCACAATACAGCAGCACGAGACGGATCCCCGACATGGCTTCCTGGGCCCTTTGGTGATTCGTTGAAGAGCGCAAGGGTACGCATAGCAGCTTGCATGGAGGCATGCACTTTACCAACTCGAGTCATGGATACAATATGGGCGTCGTGTGGCGCTGATCCTTGGCAGTGTTCCATGAGTTGGGGGTGCCGTGCATCGGTAGCGAAGTCGTCGTGATCTGCGGATAGCACAAAGTATCTTCTTCTCGAAGCTGGCACCTGCTGGGAATCGCCGCTTCTATCCACGATTGAATCTACAGCCGAATCCTTCTAGGTACTGAGAAAGGGGTTTAGAGAGGGTAAGTATGGACAGTGTACTGTGTACGGCCTCAGCGTTGGAGACGTAGACAAATGGTAAGACAACACACGGCCTACGTTGGGATACCGCTGCAACCTGAAGCCACAGCAGCGTTCATAGGCAGGGTACAGGCTGAAGTTTGGCATGTTGCGAGTAGTACACCCCAGCTCCAAGCCGAGTTTCGGTTGAGCTGAGGTAGGTATGGCATAGCCAGGTCATGGCCGGAAGATACCGAGATGCAGCGTCATTCGCACACCAGGTAAGCCGTCACCGCTTTTCATTCTGCTGAACATGTGCAGCAGTCCAGCAGATGACGGGCAGCCTATGGGACCGTGAATTGCTACCTAGGAATGTGGCATGGCATAATCAAGGGTCCATCCAGCGAGGGAGAAGACGGTACGAGGTGGTAGGCAGCCAGCTGCAAGCACGGCATGCATTACCGGTGAAGGATAAGCACAGCTGCCTTGTCGAGCATCACCCAGGCACCTATCACGACGCGCCCATTTAGCCAAGGTCTTCCCTCTTAGTTGGTACGTATGCACACCCACACCCATGACCTACCTCCTCCAAGCTCTTTCTCAGCCCAAGTTCGAACGATTCGCGAGAATCCCGCGTTTCCATGACCTGATCCTGACGCGCCTCGACGTCTCGCTGCCCCCCTCCATTGCTGATAACTACCTAGAATGGTTGCAGTGCAAAGCATCTACAATCCGGTAGTACAAGGCAAAGTAGCGTGCGTGGACGATCATGTCACAAATAGGACGATTGGGTCTTCTTACAAATGCGTCAAGAGTGACGTCCATTCATGCTACATAAAAAAGCTCGAAAGCAGTCGTGATACAAACTTGTCCGCGTTCACCCATGAGCGCATGTCCTACTATCATGGAGGCGCCTCAGTTGGTCGTTTTTCGTCGTATGAATACACGGTTACGATACAAGTCTGGGTACGTAGGAGCATGTGCTGCACATACAGTGCAGGAAATACCACGCTGGAGTCATGTATCAGTTCAGCCCTACTACACACAGGTGCAGCATCAAAGGGCGGGATTCATGATGGAGGGCACAAGGTTTGGTCGCTATGGTATCAAGGAAGCGGGCGTGTCGCCTGTGGAATAGGTCGCTTGGCTACTCGTTGAAGAGTAGATGGATAGGATCCAGAAGGTGGTTGTGGCACAGGTGACCAGTAACTGCTTGGGGCGGTCGCGCAGCCGTCAGTGGCTTGGGGCTTACCTCTAGGCTTCACCTTGACACCACGTTGGAGTGCTAGCTATTTTGAAAACGTCGCTGTTCGAGTACTACAGGGAATTAGCGTGGAAAAGTGCAATCTTTTCCCCAAATTCTTGCTTTTCCAAACGCCGAAATTGCTATACAAAAGGAGTTTGGGGGGGGATACTTCACAATGTCCACAGACCGCTGCGACGTTTACCCAATGGATAGACGAGCAGTGCTGCCATAAACAGTCCAACGGTGATGCCAATGGCTATTTGGATCATGGACGCTGCGACATTGAAAACGATGGCGTTTAAGCTGTCAATCGTGGACTGTACCGTGTTAGACTCGTGGGACTCGATGGCAGTACAGTGTAGAGGCCTACATCGGCTGCTCCCCCAGGGCCTTTGATCAGAACTGCAGCTGTCTTGAGAGCAGAGTTGATGCTGCCACTGGACGCAGGCGAGCCAGGAACCTGGACGTAGACAGCGGGAAGTAGGACTGCAGCGGCAACGCCATGACGAAGACGGCTGTATAAATTAGCCAGAATGCCGATGGTGAAGGCGCCAAAGGTATATGCAATGGGTGCGCTGGAGGAAAACTTTGTGTTCGCGTAAAAGTTAACGATGTAGCCGGCAAAGGCGATGAAGACCATGGCTGGCATTTGCTTGTACTTGGCCTGCACAGTGAAGGTGGCGAACAGGACGTAGAGGGGAACAAAGAGAAAGTTCCAGTAAGGATTCAATGGGTCCTGACACTGGGTCGAGTTTGTGGCATTGGAGTCGATGGCGCCGTAGATGGCGGTGCCAACGGTGATGCCGTAGCCAAGGAAGAGGGAGTAGATGATGGCAAAGACGAGGCGGATCGATCCGGGTACAATGGCTCGCGACTGCAGTTCCAGGGCGGAGCACAGGACAAGCTTTGGTGATGATTAGCAAGCGCTTGTAATGTGGGGCTTGTGGATAGCACGAACCCAGCCGGGAAGGATCATGGCGATGGCACTCTGGGCAATGGCCGAGAAGCAGAAGAGGTTGCCGTTGTTGATGCTGCCGAAAGCACGAGCGAGGAAGCTCATCAAGATAGTGGCTGAGATCTCGAAGACGGTGCTGTAAGTCTTGGACAAGGGCGAGATGACTAGCTGAAGCAGGCCCAGGAGGCAACCTAAAGCAAGAATGATGGGCATATCAACCAGACGGGCCTGAAAAAAGACGGAGACGGCGGCACTGGCTAGGCCGTACATAATGACGGTGAGCCAGACGGGATGGCGGTCTTTGGCGTCGATGACGCTGTCGAGCCGGGCCAGGGCTTCGTCGAGGTCGATGACGTCGTGCAGCACCTCCTTGTAGATTTCGTGCGTGTCTTTGAGCTTACCCAGATTGACGCCCTGGGCGGTGCGGACCATCTTGACTTCAGAGGCGTGGGACGAGGTGGCGTGGGAGTCGAAGGAGATGATCATGCAGCCTGGAATGTAGAGAAACTGGCTGGTAATTTCGAGCACCTTGGCCGTAGTGGCCAGGTACTCTTCGAGGCGGTGCGTGGGGGCACCAAAGAGCATTAGAGCACGGCACATCCTGATAATGTATTGTTGCCGCTTGAAGATATTAGCAACGTGGACCTTGATGCACACGTCGCGCTGCTCCTTGGCCTTGACCACTTTTGCGAGCAAGCGGCCGCTGCTGGCGCGCTTGTGGTAGCCCGGGCGCATGGCCGCGTCCTTGGAGACAGCGTTGGGGTTCGCCAGCTTGGCCGAGGCGCCGATGAGCGTCGCCAGTGTTTCCTGCGATGGGGCGGCCTTGTCGGCATTGTACCACTTGCGCTTGCTCGAGGGCGTCGCGACGGTCGAGCGGCTGTAGGCTTCCAGCAGCTTTTGACAGAGGACGGGGGCAGTGGTGCTGCCGGGGACGTCGTCATCACCACCACCTGATGTGGGTGTGTGCCCGTGTGCGTACAGGCCGACATTGTCGCCGGCATGTGCCATGGGATCGCGGCAGTCGAGTAGCACTTTGGCGTCGGTGGCGGGCGAGGGCGAGGCTGCGTGTGCATCGTGTGTCTCTTGCTGCGGCGAACTGTGTGTGTTGGCGTCGCTGTTGAAGCGCACCCGTGTCCGGCCGGCCATGTGGTGTAGCTCGTGGGACGGTTCGCTTGCCCTGGTCAGGGAGAAGTGCATACTGAGGCCTTACTGCGTATGTATATCGAACGTGGTCCTGCTGAGGCTGTTCACAGCAGAGAACTGACTACTGGCATGGCCGCGACGGCTTGTGGGGGGGCAGCAGTTATACCCGTCGCCCAGCGCGTGCGTCGGGTATATTGACACCGGCAGGCCAACAAGCCCTTGTGCTCAAAAAAGAAGCTCGATCGCATGCAGTGCAGGCTTGGGAGTCTGGAGTCTGGCTCGTCTCGCCCATGTGTCACGCATGGCTCGCATTGGCCAATGGCAGCGTCCTGAGCGCCGCGGAAGTATTCCCAATCCGCCACCGACCCACTGCGCCTGGCTGAAAGCGTCCCAGTAGCCAAGACCCACGTCACGTGTGGGGCATGTCACGTGCACTCAACAGGAGAAGCGAGCCGATACTGGATGGCTACCTCGTAACGTGTCTCCCGTCACGCTGCTGTGCTGTATACATCACAATAACCCGCGAGCTACCGGCTCCTCGCCTCACACGTGGGCCGGCTGCGGGTCATCCGGATCGGCCGCATAGCTGATTCTCCCTGCAGGCAAGAAGAAGAGCGAGATCAAACGACCCCCTCGGAACTGGGGGTAGCTACGGCACTTGCTCAGTCTCCCGGGATTCATAGCAGTAACGAGTGCACCTACTGATGGGTCCCGGGCCCCGGCGACGTCCAGCCTGCGCCTTGCCAGCCCTGCATGCCTTTCAGCTCCGTACCCTTGTCTATGGGGACCACGCAGTTGATCTCGCCGTAAGGATGGGAATGGTGTTGGCCCGAGAACTCGCCCTGCTGTGAATCGACATACACAGCCGTGATGCTGAAGAATCGCGTCTCCTCTTTGGGGGGCGAGATCTTGGATCGTCGATACCGAGGCCCGTCAATGGCTATGTTCGCGACCCAGCCTTGGTCCAGGCCTTGTCGTGTCAACCAGCACAAGTCCTCATAGATCGGAGTGCCCGGCCCGTAATTCGCGTTGAGATGGGCTTCGAGATCCTTGCCCGGGGTCCTGCACCCATTAGCAAGGGAAAAGACAATGGCAGTGGCTCGCTAGTATAGTAATCTTATCATGGACGAACAAGTTCTCTACTTCGGCAAAGAAGTCCTGGCATCGCTGGAGAAGCTTCTGCGCGAGTGGATATTGCCTGTAGTCGACTTCTGCGCCGGACATGCTACCGGGTGCCTCGGGGTTGTTCACGTAGAGAGAGTAGTAGTAGTAGTAGTTGTAGTAGTAGTAGTAGTAGTAGTAGTAGTAGTAGTAGTAGTAGTAGTTGTAGTAGAGAGCTATGGAGGACCAATTTGTGGCAAGATCAAGCCTTGTGCGCCCAGGTGTTGCGGTCGTGTAGTGAACCCATCGGGTCGACCCCGCTCCCCGGAAGCTGAATTCGGGATCCAGACGCAACAGGTAGTCAGAAAGCATCTTGTCAGCACGCTTACAAAAACATTCGATGCCTGCATGCAATGGAAATCAGACCGCCATCTCAGGATGATCAGGCGATCCCAGGCCGACACCCATGTCGTTTGCTGGTTTTCTGCTCCATTTGCCTTTGAATTTGCCCCCCTGCTGCTGAATCCGCTCTTTCTTCGTATCTGCAACCCATCCCCCTCGGAACCTCTGCTTGGGTCGTGTCCCCCGTTCCGTCGCGATCCGAGTCTTTGTACTCTGCTCCCTCCCGTTGATGTGGCCGCTTCGTGCGAAGTTGGCTTGACACCAGGCTTGGAGTTGTGGTCGGAGTTTCGGTCCCCATACTTCTTCGCCTGCGTCGAGATCGGCGTAATGGATCGCAAGTGCAACATCATCAGGTCCAGCTATCTTCTCCAAGATATAGTTGGCTTGTTGCGTACGAACCAATGCCGCCATGTGGGAACGCGATTGGCAAGCAAGCCCGAGATCATGTGCGAAGCTACGCACATAAAACCCAGAGCTAACTGTGAGGAGAATACGGACCGCGGGAGCCTGGGCGGGAGTCTCTTGTCCAGGCCAGGCGTAACTGTGCTGGCCTGGAGCATACCATTGCATGAGGGTGCACTCATGAACCTGCATTTCTCTACTTTCCAGCTGCCGCGGCAAGACTTCGCCTCGGCGCGCATATTCGCAAGCCTTCACGCCGTGGACTTTCAAGGCTGAGAAAATTGGCGGGTCTTGCCGGATCGTGCCTCTGAACTGGGCTAAACAACTCTCCACGAGTTCGGGTGAAACTTGATCGCACTCGGCTTTGTGCGTAATGGACCCGGTGCAGTCATATGTATCGGTACTGACTCCAAAGAGTACCACGGTCTCATAGGTCTTTTTGCAGGCTAGGTATTGCTGTAAATGTTTGGTTCCTCTTCCAATACCGACAATGAGGACTCCCGCGGCAAGTGGATCCAGCGTCCCTCCATGACCCAGCTTAAAGGCTTGCTCGTTGTTCTTGCTTGGCCTTTTTGGTTGATGCTTCAGTAGTGGTGCAAACGTTTGTGAGGGTGCGAAGCAAGCCTGTAGTTTGTCAAGAACGTCGGCAGACGAAACATGTGCGGGTTTCGCAACGGCTGCAATCATGTCAACGAGTGGCTCCGGTGCGTAGCACAGTAACCATACCGAACACTCCTTCGAGGACAGGCTGTCTCTCCTCATCCATTATAATGATCTACTACAGACAAAGCCACCGAGGAAATGTTACGAATTAGCAACTAGGCCGTCTTCGTCGTGGCTCAGGTTCAGGCGGTGCACGTGCTGCCCCACTGCCTCTGGAATCACATCATTGCCCCTGATGGCGGCCCAGCTGAAGAGCACAAAGACCACAAATACAGCTGGATTCACACGTGCTCTCTGATACACCTACTACAAGCACTCATCTGTGCAAGAGCCGAATTTGGACTTTGTCGAGCGCTTAGGCCGAAGCCCTGACATCCTCGTGACCACACGGCGCCCAGCAGAACCTCACAGCAATGTCTGATTCACAGTCAAGCGAATGGCAGATGCCTTCCTGGGCTGAAGAACCCTTGGATCCCCTTTGGATGCTGGGATCCAGCGTCAACGACTATCCACTTGACATTCCTGCCTTGGACTCAACGGTTTCCACCATCCACCATCTGCACGCGAATAACACAGACTCCCCATTTGCTTGCGCCAATGACTTTCCATCCACTATCGATCCGCTTCTCTCTTCAGAGTCTACAATGATTCAGGTTCCGTCCCAGATTACAGCGCCATACGAGCAGCCTGTGCAGCAGCGACAGCGGGCGCTTCCTCGTCGCCGGAGCAAATACGTGCTACGCAGAACTAGCAGTAAGAGTAGGCCAATGGCAATACCCAATCATGGTGTCAGTACGCATCTTTTTGGATCACAGTCGCTTGCTATACAACGTTGGCAAAATTCTCCTCCAGAAGATGAGGCGGCCTCGCTATCAGCCATCTGCAATGCGTTGGACAGTCGATCTCACGTCCTATCACCGCAACACAGTCGATCATCAAGTCGGGATGCATTTCGCAGATATCGTGGGCCTTCTTCTACTACAAGCATCGAATCTGCTGCAAGCGAGTCCTCCTTGCGCTCGTGGAAGTCAGGCTATTCCGCAGCATCACCGGGAGAGCATCGCACCCACACGCCTAGGCAACGCGGGAAAGCAAGGACCAGGGGGAAACACACGAATGAAACAGGGCGTATCTTCAAGTGCACATTCTGCTGTGATACCTTCAAACACAAATATGACTGGGCACGCCATGAAAAGTCGCTCCATCTGAACATGGAAGAGTGGATATGCACGCCTAAAGGAGGCTCTGTACTGCTTCCTTCCACAGGGAGGGTTCACTGTGCGTATTGCAATGCTCTAGATCCTACCGCAGAACACTTGGAAAAGCACAACCATTCAGCTTGTCTAGAAGACCGATCGGCACCTCGCGTTTTCCGTCGCAAAGACCATCTCGTTCAGCATCTCCGGCTGTTTCATGGCTTGGATATTTTACCTTTGATCGACGAATGGAAGATGGAGTCGATGCCTGTAAAATCTCGTTGTGGTTTTTGCAGCCTCGCGTTGAGTAGCTGGAGCGAACGGACAGATCATTTGGCTGCTCACTACCGCGAAGGAAAGACCATGGCCGAATGGCATGGTGATCACGAATTTGAGCCTGTTGTCGCGGCTCGTGTTACAAAAGCGTTCCCACCATGGCTGATTGCATCTCAATCAACGACTCTGGTCCCGTTCTCGGCCACAAATCCAGCAGCTCTCGATCATACTAATCAGCTGCTCGCGCGCATAGAACTCGAGGCTACTCGAGAAAAAGACATAGCTCCCGCCTTGGATGCCATAGTGCCATTGGCTGAGTCAAACATGCAGCCTTTGGCTACGCAACAGGAGGTTGATACAGCCACATTTGCCGATATCCTGAGCAGTCACCTCAGTCGGTTTGCTCGACAGCAAATGCTCATGGGTGTACTTCCCACCGACGAGATGTTCCAACGCGAGTCGCGACGGTTGTTGTACTACGATGGAGACGACAAGTGGAATCAGACAGTTGCTGATGACCCTACGTGGCTGCACGAGTTCAAGCAGCGTTCTGGCTTCGATGAGCGGTCAGGAGTGTGATGGTGTTGGGTAGAATAGTATGCGAAGGATGGAAAGATAATGTATTTCGCCATGCTATGCGTAACTGACGCCAGGCTGTGGACAGGGAACCGGAAACCTTCCTTTTACTACCACCTGGCTCGATCGCCAACCGCCAGCCTTCAGTACTTGAAGGACAAATTGTCCCAGTCTTGCTTTAATGAAAGGACGGAGAGTTGACCGAAATACAACTCGTTCTTTGTTCCGGGTCTTGTGTCGCAAATTATACACAAAAAGATACAGTCAGTGTGCTCTGCTTCATCCCCCGATGTTATGAAACTGACAGTAGCAGCATTGCAATGATATTCCATGAGCTTGAATACCAAAATGCCCACCTCCTTGATGATTCCTTATCACTAGTAAACCCGATGCGAGTGTTTACATGATCATGTCAGCAGCTTGATGGTCGGTTCTCGAGCTTTGGTTTCTTCCTCCCTCTCTTCACCATTCGACCACATGAATTATGCAAATTCTATATCGCCCATAACATTTTCGTCAAGCTGCGGAATCCTACAACGATGTCGTTATTTTCGAGCACCAACAGAAAGACATTTCCCCATCAACTCTGAAAGCCCTCGCCGCCATCTTCGTCCGCTACGATGCGCATACCGAATTTAGCATCTCGTTGCTCCATCGACATTACTCTACCGATCCGAACTGGGTTATGGTCCATACAAGAGCCAAGACCGGCGAAGATGTATGCTTGCCGCAGGAGTTAGGACGGCACGCGATCAGCCCATGCCTCTTTTTCTACTCCACTACCCACGGGCCATTCCTACCACTCGAATATGAGGCACATCCAATAACGACACCTCTGCGAATACCGAGCAAAGCATTCCTCTCTGATTTGGTGGAATTCTTGCGGGGCCATGGCCTTGATCAGGTCTTGGGTTTGTCCCGAGTGTCACCTTCCGAAGAACCTTGGATTGAGCGGCTGTTACCCGACGGTCGAGGTACAGTAGCAGTACAGTCCCAAGAAGGCGCCCAGATTAGTGGTGGAGTCGTCACCGAATGGGCGTTTGTCCTCATAGATGGGAATGTGTATTTCAGAACGCTCAGGTGATGCGACACCACACCGTCTAGAGTCCACGAGCCGAAGAACGATTGAAAATTGTATCACATGGTCAATTAGTTCAACCACTAGTCTCTCTGCCCACAAGCCATGGTTAGGCAACGATCGCATGTCCGTCTCCAAGCATGTAGCTCCCATCAGCGCCGTCGGCGCGTTATCTACTACTCCCAAGCGGCGTTTACCACGACCTGCCACGCCCCTTCACCACAAAATCCACTTTCGACAACGTCGATATGACCGCTGATTGAGCTTTCCCCGCGGCTCCTAGCCAAGTGCATTGCATCACTGCGCCGCGACCTGGCTAGCCAGGAAGAGCAGATGATTGCGGGCATAATGCCGATAAATGGCGCTTGCAAGGTCTACCCATCGAAAGGGAACATTGGAGGATGGATGCTTATGAAAAGGTAAAAAGATTGTGCCAGCGTCGCAGGGTAGAATTCACCATGCACGACCGGCCGCACCTATAAATTCTCTATAATGCATACAACTAGTAAATTCTTGCATCCGGAAGATATTGGTTTGGATACACGAATTTTAATGCGGGGGCGATGATGACTTGTCGCAAAAGGGTCGAAATACAAACAAGCAAATCATACCTCTGTTGACTGGACTCCCCCAAAATTGAAGTGTCCAGCATTTTAGAACCCAAAAATCCTTGAGAAACATGGGTACAACAAGTAAGGGGAAATCTTCCCTTTCACTTCCGGTTAGTGTTCCGAGAACAAAATCGTTCAGGAGGGGGGGGGGGGGGGGGAAATCTTCTTTTTTCAAAAAAACTCCTTTTTGTGTTCTCTGTCCGCCCGGGGGCGGGGGTGGGGCAAAGAAG
>Ga0182213_1000070_pt1 | contig 15806 bp, 31 predicted proteins | sample G5R1MG_22_FD_128399 | JGI IMG/M metagenome (GOLD analysis project Ga0182213, IMG submission 128399) | Switchgrass phyllosphere microbial communities from Michigan, USA - G5R4_MAIN_03OCT2016_LD1 MG | ecosystem: Host-associated > Plants > Phyllosphere > Phylloplane/Leaf | place: USA: Michigan... | reverse complement strand
TCGGATTGCGGTATGGATCGGTTGACTGAGACGGTAGAGGGATTGGTTCGGAATTTCGGGGATTGATTTTAAAGGCCGCTGAGTGCCATCAAATCTAAGACCTAAGACGGAATCGAATTAACCTAGAAATCGCGTCAGCGGCCAACGTCGTGCGAATGAGGGGCTATTGAACGTGATATGGTTGGTTGGGATTGCGGTTCGCATGAAAAAGGCTCCCGAAGGAGCCTAATCAATCGTCGCAGCGTAGCCAATCATTTACGGCAACGCCTGCCTCTCGTTTACTTTCGTAAATTCCCATCAATTCGCGACTTATAATCTTTTCCGTGCCACTGTCTCGCGAAACAATGAAGACGGCGAAATTATCGCCGCCCTCCTCTAGGTCAAAGCTGACATCGATCATTTATTCGGCCATAGTTGATGCGCGAAGATTTCGACCAGCATTTTCAGGAAGCTTAATGAAAAATAGAGCTTCTTCGAAAGTAGCGAATTCTGCAATGATCCGGTCACGACAATTGCGAACCTTGTACATTTTCGTTTCTCCGTTTGGCCTGCGCCGTTTCTGTGATTACGAATATGCCCTAACCCAAACCCGCTGTCAAACGAAAAACGCACGAAAACTAATTTATTTTACCACTTGACAAACGCCTTCAAATAGCATATAATCACGTTCTAACTCGCCAAAGCCGCTCCTTCGTAAATCAGGCTTTCCTTGGTTTACCCTAGTTGAGCATCAAGGCCAAAGCGCGAGTCTCCTGCCTCCGCGTGAAGCGTATAGAGGCGGGCGCGACTAGGCGGGCCGTCCCTCTCCCGGTTCGTCTAGTCCCTTATTTGAGAGTGTAGCTTAGCGGTCTAAAGCGTCGGTCTCCAAAACCGTGATCCCTGGTTCGAATCCAGGCTCTTTCGCCAGTTTGAATAGCCTGAGATCAGTCTCAGCAAGAAGGCGTGAACGTCCACGCGGTCCGAGGCAGTCGCATCGCCCGATGACAATGCAGACCCGAAAGGGTGAGATGTATCGGAAAGCAGACGTGACGTGCGGAGAGAGTGCCGCAATAGTTTCCTGGGTGTAGCTCAGCTTGGTTAGAGTCCTTGGTTTGGAACCAAGATGTCGCTGGTTCGAGTCCAGCCACCTAGACCAATTAATAAATCATTCTGATTTAATTATTAGACGATATAAGCCAAGGAGGCCAAATGTCTGAGAATAATCCGGTTGGTCGGCCTTCGCTTTATCGCGATGAATACGGCGATACAATCATCGAATGGATGGATCAAGGCTTCAGCCTTACCGCCGCTGCATCGCGCCTAGATGTTAGCCGGGCAACGGTCTATAACTGGCTTGATGAATATCCAGAGTTCGCCGCCAAGGTCAAGATCGCCCAAGCCAAGCGCCAGTTCTTTCTAGAAAAGCGCCTTATCGACGCTAAAGAAGGACCGATCGTCACCTCTTCGATCTTCGCCCTCAAGAATGCCGCCCCCGCCGATTGGCTAGAGAAGACCCATACAGAGGTCACGGGCAAGGATGGCGGGCCTATCGAGTCCAAGCAGTCGCTCGACATCACCGGCCTTTCCGATTCGGTTCTGGAAGAACTGCTATCGAAGTTGGGGCAAAAGTAAAGGGCCTTTCGGCCCTTATTTCTTTTCTTTATATACTACATGCAGACGGTAAACAGGCTTTCGATAAGACCACCGTGAAAGCCATTCAACTTCCTGCTTAGTACCTCTTATCCCTAGCTTGTTTCCTTGGTAAACATTCACATAATATTGTCTCATAAAATCAGCCATTCATCCAAGGCGAATACAAACTTAGTGAATCTTGCATATTATCAATGATATATTCAAGCTCTTCTTCTGATAGTGTTTCTTGCACCTTACGATATGCCGCGCGAACCTCTTCCATAAATTGATCACGCGCGGCATAAGCCTTATCGATTTGCACTTCGGTCATCTCATCTCTCCGTTCTCAACACCCACAACATAGCCCGTGGTTTGGGGCTTGTCAACTCGGAATTTTACGATTTAGCCCTTGAAGCCATTCAAGAATTGGTATAACGTCATAGGCTTCGCGATTTATAGCTTCAGCGATCTTCTCACTGAATGTCTCAAAGATTGCTTCACAAGTAGACTTACGCACAATAACCCAACTCGCCGTTCTCATGCCATAAGCTCTGCAAGAAGCTCGTCATCGGACATTTCTACGTTGGAAGTCGCCTCAATAACAATACCCTTCTTCGCAAGAAACTCGATCTCGGCGGCGATTTCCTTCTCGATTTGAGCAATCCAAACCGTGCGCAATGCAATCTCATTGGCAGACTTAGCAGCAGCGAGATAACCATTCTCATGCGAAAGGCGGGTTTGAAGGGCGACGAGGTGTTCGGTCATTTGCTTGCTCCGTTTCGATGATTGATATTCGCACACGGCCAAAACCCTGTCAACAACTTTCTAGCATCCAACCCAAAATAATCAGAAGGCCCAAACCCCATGTCCATCGAGCGCGTCTTGTGTATCTGCATTCTCGTCATCCTGGTCGTTTGGCTGGCGACGAACGTTCTGTAGGCAAAGGAAAAGAGGGGCTTAGCGCCCCTTTAATCATTGTATTTCTTAATGATTGTGCAGTGTTCGCTTAGGTCTTCGACGCTAAAGCCAATATTAAATCCTCCGTCTTCAAATACAAGCTGAAAAATATATTCGTTTCCCCATTCCTTTGGATCAAAAGACAAAGTGTCGCCAAGCTGAATGGGCAAACCGTTGGCATCTAGTAAGCCAGTGAAAAGCCCTAGTTCATTCATGCTTTGCATATCATATCTCCTTTATTGATGACAAGCGGGATGTTCACCTTTAGCGATCCGTTCCATTACGTCCATATCGCTAAACTGGCACCAAATCTCTAACGGATGAAGGCCAATAACTTTTGCGGATAAAATGGCTGCGCTCGTATGGCTCAACCGCCACCCGCTATCGCGGCAAATTCGAATATAGATGTTCTGAATCTCTTCGCGCGTCATAATCACTCCTCATAATACTCAACTTCAATCCCGTTCAAGACCGCTTCGGCATCATCCACATACGAATGCGGTGCGCCTTCCTTATACAGCCGCTTGGCAGCGACTTCAAGAGCCTTTCGCAATCGATCCCGCTCCGCAGTCAGGGATTCGATTTCTTGCAAGACGTAAAGTAGATCGGATTCCAAGCTAGGCGATCCGCCCTCAGAAAAACGCTTGGCGTGGATGACTAAGATGTTTCTTGCTTCACTCATCAATTCTCTCCCGTCTTCGGCACAGCCACCATCTCACACTGATAAACGTTATGAGCCTTTTCGCAAGAGTCTAGGCGAGCATAATCCTTAGTCGCGTAAAGAAGTAGAACGGCTAAGCACCAACCCGTTGCAAACCCGAAGACGATCTTTCCCATTACCGCCCCTCCTCCACAACATACCCACGCTGAGCGAGAAACTGGAGTTCTTCTTTCCAGAACCGAAAAGGGAAAACGTAGGTTCCTCTATCGTTTGACTCAGGATTGAAAATTTTAACAGTAATCATATTCCCGCGTAGAGGATCAGACGTAATCATTTAGCGACTCCACAACATACCCACGCGCCACAAGGAACGCACTGGCTTCGTCTAGCATGTGGGCGGGAAGGCTGTAAACGCCCTGGAACTTGCGGCCGGGTTGGGTGAAGCGGAGGGTGATCATGCGAAGGACTCCATAGCGTTAAGGGCGTCTGCGATTTGTTCGGCGCTTTCTCGATCGAAGCATTCGCAGATAGGATGATAATGCTTGCCGTTCTCGTCTTCGTAATGCTCGCCAGCTATGATATCCGGTTTGGTTAGGTCTACCACGGTGAAGGCAAAGCAGCAATGGGCCGATTGGCTCCCGTTGTAAATTCCGTATCTGTCTGTCATCGTCTTTCTCCTATCGTTCCCTGTTACGTGTAGCTGAAGATGGGTTGGGTGTCAAGCCGAGATTGGCTTGTGAATCTGAAGATATCCAGGCAAAGCAGCCCATTCTTCTGGCTTAGCAAAACCTGGAGCCCATGTTTCGCTGCCAGCAGGATATGCAATCATGTAGACCCATCCACTTTGTGGATGTTTGAATCGGCAAAGAATTTGGTCGGATGCCATCTTGCCGATAGGCGCGGTCTCGATCGGATAAAACTTCATCTCTCTTCTCCTCTGTCCACAATCCATGTGTAGCGGGTTTGGGGTGGGTGGTCAATAGCGATTATTGCGGTGTTTCTTCGCGTAGATACGGCGGATCAAAAAGAACGTAAGGAAACATCTTGGCTAGCGAGCGTGAGTCCATTTCGCGGAGATGTGTACCGATTGCGTCGATTCCAACGATTAGAACGCCTTTGACGCGAAGCGCGCTGTTGCCGTCTGCATAATGTTTCGTTCTGAGCTTTAGGATAGTGAACGTCGCATCAGCGTTTCGCCTCCTGTTCTTTAGGGTCTGCCCAACGCGATAGTCCATTGCCGATCTCCATCATTTGTGATGACGAATATGCCCGACCCGATAACGATTGTCAACACATAAAATGTCAGTCCAACAAAAAAAGACGACGATTCCGCTGAGCGCGCTCCCGAGCGTCGATCAGATCGAAACCGAGCTTAGCCGCCGTTATTGCCAGCGCTCGTTTCGCGAGTTCGCTAAGCAGGCTTGGCATGTCATCGAACCGTCCACGTCCCTCAAATGGAATTGGGCGATGGACGCCATATGTGATCATCTCCAAGCCGTTCATGAAGGCCATATCAAGCGTCTCCTCATGAACGTGCCCCCTGGCACGTCTAAATCGACGCTAACGGGCGTTCTTTATCCGGCTTGGGTTTGGACACAAGACCCGTCCAAGCGCTTTCTGGGCACCGCTCACAAGGCTGAGCTTGCGCACCGCGACAATCTGAAGTGCCGTCGCATCATCCAGTCCGAATGGTATCAGAAGCGTTGGAAGGTCGAATTGACCGGAGATGCCAACCGCACGACGAAATTCGAGAACACGAAGACCGGCTTTCGCGAATCTATGGCTTTCACCGGCATGACCGGCTCCCGTGGCGACTGCGTGATTCTTGACGATCCGATTAGCGCGGGCAACTCGAATAGCGAGGCTGAGCTTTATAAGGCTGAAATCGAGTTCACGGAAACGCTGCCGACGCGCGTCAACAACGATGAATCAGCCATTATCGTCGTGATGCAGCGGCTTAATGAACGGGATACGTCTGGCCTCATCCTCAGCCGTGATCTCGGATACGAACACCTTATGCTGCCCATGCGCTTTGAACCTGAGCGTAAGTGCTACACGTCTATTGGCTTCGAAGACCCGCGCACGGAAGATGGAGAATTACTCTTCCCTGAGCGCTTTCCTGAATCACAAGTCGCAAACCTTGAGAAGACGATGGGATCATTCGGAGCGGCAGGCCAGTTGCAGCAACGGCCCATCCCCCGTGGTGGCGGCCTATTCCAGCGCTCTTGGTTCAATCCAATCCGCGAAGTGCCGCAGGGAACGCGCTTCTTCCGAGGTTGGGACTTGGCCGCGTCCACTAGCGCCACATCGGCTTATACCGCAGGCGTCAAACTTGGGCTCACGCCGGAAGGCCGCATCGTCATTGCCCACGCAATCCGCGACCGTATGACGGCTGGCAAGGTCATTGCGACGATTCGTGCAACGGCTATGGCTGATACTGAGAAGACGAAGCTATCAATCCCACAAGACCCTGGCCAAGCGGGCAAGGCTCAGAAGGAAGGCTTCGCGCAACAGCTTCGTGAGTTCAATGTGCATTTCTCACCTGAGTCTGGCGACAAGGTAACGCGCGCTGAACCATTCGCAGCACAAGCCGAAGCGGGCCTTGTGGATATTGTCATTGGCGAATGGACAGACGCTTACCTAGACGAGATTTCGACATTTCCCAACGGATCGTATCTCGATCAGGTAGACGCGACTTCCCGTGCCTACCATTTGTTGTTGCGGGAGACGGCTAGGCCGAAGGCAACGATTGGCTTTGGGCCAAAGCTCTTGGTCGGCTAATCTTCATCCTCCACCGTAACTTCCTCGCCCAAGAAATCATAAAGTTCAGCCGCTAGATCATCGGCGCTAAGCTTTTCTACATAGTTCCATACATAGTAAGCGGGATTGCCGCGCATGATCATGTGGTAAAGCTCTGTTTGTGCGTCAGCAAACTTCATTACTCCCTCCGAAGCTTCATGATTGCTTCCCAAGCTTTGTCAAGCGTCTTTTCGCCTTCAATGCTACAATCATCAAAATAACCGTAATCGTTCGCCTGTGCTTTTAAAGCGATGGCATCTTCGCAATCATCGACTTCAACGATAAGCGGCTTGTACGTCTGAGAATCGACATTCCAGACTCTAAGCTGACATTTGTAGGTCATTCTTCGTCCTTCAAATTGATGACGTTAGCAGACCAAAAGCCTGCGTTCCAAAAATAATGCTCATCCGTTCCATAACGGTACGGATTGAATCGAGAACTAAGGCCAGCGTTATAAGCCGTTTTACCTTCGCGATAGCAGCGTTTCTTTTGCCCCTCAGTCATACCCCGCCCTCCACATAAACCCGACACAGATAATCATAGTCATCATCCTCGCGAAACATCGCCAAGACATACCCTTCCTTCCAAGAGTCAAACTCAGGCGATCCTGTCATGTACGGACAGTGCATGATCGTGTGGCCAGCGTGAAAGGCGGCTTCGCCAGCGAGTTTGATGGCGGTGGATTGGATTGGTTTCATGCGATTTCTCCAATATGCTTAAGCCAACCCTTCATGAAGTTAGCCGTCACGCGATCTTCGTTCGCGGCTTCCTCGCCGTAGTTGGCTAGAAGGAAATCTTCGTCGTGATAATTGATATACCAGCGAAGCATGACGATGAGGTATTTAAGCTTTTCTTGGTCGGTCATCGATTAGCAACCTTGTTCATGATTTCCAAAACCTCAGATGGCGATTGGTAAGCTGCTAGATCGTCTTCCTCGCTAAGTTTAATCCAGTTACCCATCTCGTCCCAAGCTGCAACTTCCGCGGTTTGGCTGGCGGGCATTTCGTCGTGATAATCCCCGCGATAGCGATAGTTATCGCCGTAATCACCTTTCCCGAATTGAACGCTAACGGTGCATCCGTTCTCGAACGTGATGTGGAAACCCTTACGGTCGTTAATTTTGAACATCGTCAGTCTCCTCTAATCAATACCCTCAAATACCGCATCCCAAACCGCATGTCAAGCGTCCTTAATTGCATCGCGGGCTGTCTTTCCGAGATCGTCACCAAGTTTTGTTCCAAGGTTTCGATCACAATAAGACATGCGCTCATCATGACAGAAATCGTCCCATTCGGATTCATCTGCATAAAAAGCGAGCGATTCAAGCAGTTGCATATTCTTAGCTAGAAGCCGATCCACTTCGTTTTCTAGATATTCTCGGTAGTCGCGATCATTTAGAAAATTTCCGCGTGGATGCCGCATATGAAGTCTCCTTTGTAATTTTTGGTTTAGTAGCGCGTTTTACATCACATGTCAAGCGTCAATCGCACAGGCAAATAAAATACTTGACATTTGCAGTTGTCTAGTGTATAATTCGCGCTTTAGCACGCTCTTGAAAAGAGCGCCAGACATTCTTGCGCTCAAATTCCTAATGCGTGAAAGATAATCCATGGCAACTCTCAATCCTCTTTCTTGGTTCGGCCTAAGCGGCGCTGAGCGCAAAGCCGTATCTCCTCTGAAAGAGATGGGCAGAGCCAATATTCAAATGTACGGCGGCTTTCTCGTCAGCCCAGAACGAAATCCAAAACTTCAGGGCCAAGAGAAGTTTAAATCTTATAGCGAGTACGCAAGCAATATCGCCATTATTGGCGCAAGTTTGCGTTTTTATACCGGGCTTCTCACTAAGGCTAAGTGGACCGTTGAGTCTGTAGATGATTCACCAACCGCAAAAGACTACGCCGACTTCGTTTATCGCAATATGGAAGGACTCGAAACGTCTTGGGAACGCGTGGTTAGGCGCGCATCCGGCTTTAAATTCAGTGGCGTAAGTCTTTCCGAATGGACAGCTAAGCGTGATCCTGACGGCGCTATTACTTATCGTACTATCGAGACTCGCGCTCCAGCTTCCATTGTTCAATGGGACTTGGACGATAACGGCGACGTTCGCGGTTTCATCCAGCGGGACCCCAACACATCCCAAGAATTCTATCTTCCACGCGCTAAAGTCATCCTTCTAACCGACGACCTCTTGACGGATTCGCCCGAAGGCTTGGGCCTTATGCGGCACGTCGTTGAATCCGCTGAGCGCCTTCAAGCTTTCCAGGTCTTGGAAAACCGTGGCTATGAACGCGATCTTCGCGGCACGCCGATTGGTCGCGCTCCTTATAGCGCCCTTGCCGAATGGGCGGGGGATGACGAAGACCGGCAAGCCTTAGCTCGCAGCCATCTAGGAAATATCGAAAGCTTTGTCAAGCTTCAGTTGAAGGGTAGCGATACGGGCGCTGTTTTCGATAGCGCCACCTTCACTTCGCAATCCGATACCGGCCAGTCCGTTTCTTCCGTCCCCCAATGGGGTGTCGAGCTTCTTCAAGGCGGTGCTACTGGTCTTAGCGACATGGCGAAGGCGATTGAGCGCCTTAACATGGAAATCGCGCGCGTCTTCAATACTGAGGGATTGATCCTTGGGCAATCGGCGTCTTCGCAGGCACTGTCCAAGGACAAGACTGATAACCTTCATGCAAGCGTGGCAAGCACGCTATCTGATATGCGCAGCGCCTTCGATAAGGATTTTATTGGGCCTCTTTGGGAACTCAATGGATTTCCCGAAGACATGAAGCCTCGGTTTGAAATAGAGGACGTTGCCAAGCGCACTGCCGAAGATATCGCGGAAACACTTGCGAATCTCGCCCGCGCCGCTCTCCAACCTGACGACGAAGCCATTGACTATGTTCGAGGGCTCATGGGTGTGCCGAATGCGCCCGATGCTACTTCACTTGTAACTGAGGTTTAAGGACCAACAATGGCCTCCACTGATCGTTTCAATCGAATTGCCACGAACAATTCGCGATATAGCTATGCAACTGCATACAATGTGAACAATAAGACGCTGAGCGGACGTGCGCCGCGCGGCGCTCAGGTTCCGGTTTATGTCGATAACACGCTGAACGGAACGGCGACTGCTGATGAAAGCGGCAATTGGTCTCTTGTCCTTAACGGAACGATCAATCCGGGGCAAACGGTTAAGACCGGCAACACGACCGGCAACGGCGTTAATCAGCGTAACTTTACGATCCCTGCCGCGCCCGCCTTGGGCGCTCTTTCGCTTTCGGCCTATGCGCCTTTCGCGCGCGTCCATACGCCTATCGTTGGCGAGTATTTCGCCGCGCGTATTGCTGGTGGTAGCGGTGGCACTTTGACGCTTGGTGGGGCGGGTTCTGCCGGTCTCTCTATTTCTCAGAACTATATCATCTCGGGATATCCGACCGCAACCGGGCCTATCGACGTTATCGAGACGCTTGGCACGGCTTCCAATTCGCCGCGAACGACTTCGGCTATTGCGACAACGACTTCGGGCACTGTTACGCCTGTTGTTGGCCCTGCCTTGCTTTTGATTAATTGGGGCCAGTCACAATCGCAAGCCCTTGGAACCGCCCTTATTGCTAACGGCGGGCCAAACGCATCACAGGTTCTTCCAAACGGTTATACGTCTCCCAATTCAAAAATCAAGATTTGGGCAGGATCGGACTTCGAAACTTATCAGCCCTACGTTAATTCCGAACAAGGCGACAATCCTGGCAACACTTGGGGTTCTGAACATGCTGCCGCAACGGCATGGCTTGCGGATAATCCCACTGGCACTGTTTATATCGTTAAGTATGCCGTTGGTAGCACGGGCATGGCAATTGGCTCGTCTGGACGTGTCTGGTCGCCAAGTGCGGGAGCGGGACAGCTTTATTCTATCTTGACAGGCCGAGTTCAGGCGGCGCGCGCCAAACTTTCAAGCCTTGGCATTTCGTCTCCGACCACGGTTGTTATTCAGTCGCAGGGCGAACAGGACGCCAAGACGACGACAGACGCCGGAAATTACCAGACGAATCTTCAGGCATTCATTGCTCAGGCGCGCACGGACTGGAACGCTTCGCGTTGGATCATCGAGCGCTTGCACGTAGAAATGACTCTTTCCGGCTTCCCCGGATGGGCGACTGTTTACGCTGCGCAGAATGCCGTTGCGCAAGCAGACCAGAATATTGATATTGTTTCCACTGATTCTCTTGCCCTTTACGATGACCTTCACTTTACGGCGGCGGCTTGTCAGATTAAGGGTAGTCGTGTAGGCGCAATTCTTGGTAAGTGGTGGACTAAGGGCGCAAATGCTATTCTGACGAATGGCTTCGATGTTACAAACGATCGTGCATATCGCGCTACCTCCGCAGGGGACACGACGACGATTAAAGCCGCGCGCCTCGAAGAAGTCTTGAATTGCACGACGACTCGCACCACGCAAGGAACCTATTTTGATTATAAGGGAATTCTAAAGAACAATCTTGCGGCTAATACGCTTCGATTCTCCTACGATTTGAATGGCCAAAATCGCATTTTGATGCACGAAGCTCAGGCGCAGAACGCCGCCCTGTGGAGCCGCGATCTCACGAACGCTGTTTGGACGGCGAGCGGCATCACGGCGGCAAAGGATCAGGTCGGCCTCGATGGCGTTGCCAACTCTGCGAGCAGCCTTACCGTCACTTCGGCGGGCGGGACGATCACGCAGGCAATTACCGCGACCTCAGCGGTTCGTACGTCCACCAAATACTTCAAGCGCCTCGTGGGCACGGGGACATGGGAGTTCTCTCAAGACGGGGCAGCGTTCACGCCTCTGGTCTTTGTCGCTGGCTGGGCGCGGGTCGTCCTTCCGAGCCAGACGCTTGCCAATCCTACGCTCGTCATTCGAGGCGGCACGGTAGGCGACAAGATCGCTGTGGACGGTGTTCAGTGTGAAGTGGGCGCTTTCCCAACCTCCCTCATTCTCACCGCAGGCAGTGCCAGCACTCGACCGGCTGAGAAGGTGACGCCCGTTGTCCAGACGGACGCACAAGCGGCAACTGGTACGCTCATCTATCGAGGCAGAACGGCCCCTTCAACGGGAGCGCAGTTCATTGGCGGTGACAATGGTAATGCCGTCATGGGACGCAGCACGAATGTGGTTCGTTTGACGCAGAGCAACGGCACGCAAGTTCTTAATGTAGACACGACAGGAACGCCATATACGGCACCTTTCGGCGTAGGCAACTCGTATGACGCAACTGGCCGTAAACTCTGCATCAATGGTGTTCTTGGTAGTGATGCGAATGTTGAGGCGGCCCGCACAGGCGGAATTACGATTGGTGCGGGCTCTAGCACTAATGCCTTGTCTCAGACTGGCGGAGGGTGTGAATTTGTTGGTTGGGGCTCGATTGCGGCAACGGACGCACAACTTCAAGCGCTCGCCGTTCCGCACGTGGCTGTTTAATCATGCGTATCATTAATGGTGAAGCACGTTGGTATGATAATGATATAGAAACGGTGGGCGGCACAACCGCCCGCTTCGTTTTGCCTATGGGAAGAGAAGACACTTGTACGGATAAGCGCGTTGGAGATCGATTGGTTCGGCGCTTTCGCGTTCGATATTCAGATTGCTCAGCACAAGAAGCTAAACAATACGAATACGATCTTTCAAAAGCTCCAAGCCGCGCGATGATGCTGCGCGATGTGAAGCCAACGGATCGCCGCTTCCCAGGTCAAACAATAGAAACGTGCTATACGATCAATATTCAGCCGGGGCCGCGCACTACGGCAGATTGGCTCATTTTCGACCAGCACAATTCTCTTCCCCCGCCAAATTCAAGCGCTCCATATCGCTCACCTCCTATTGGATTGAACTTTAAGCTTCATCCAGACGGTATTGAATATCTGCATATCGAGGCACGAACAGATACAGTCAAACCGGATGAGCGTTGGAAAACAATTGAGGTCGCTGACCCGATCCCGTTCTCGCGTTCGCCACATCGCATCCTCCGTCGTCATCGGTTGGGAGCGGACGGGCTGCTCTCCGTCGAAGTCGATGGGGTCGTGATCGCCGACTACCAAGGCCCACTCGGCTACTCCGACCATGCCTTCGCCTGTTGGAGCGCGGGCATTTATCGTTCCCCTTGGTGTCTTGGAAAAGAGGAGATTACAATCCACTTTGAAGACTGGAGCGAAATTGTTATATAGACTGATAAGAAAAATTACTCACAAAGCATAAGGAAGGCGATAATGCCGACTTGGGAACGACTCATCTACGATCGAAACCTTAACTCCAACTCTGGAAATACGGGCAACCCGACCGCGCCGTTCCCCTCTACCCCGACCGATGCCAACCTGCAGATGACCGACAACACGGTTGGCACTGCATGGTCTCCGCTCCTTGCCGCCGACAGCAACCGCAAGGGCTTCCTGGTTCAGAACACTTCGCAGAATGAGCTTTCGGTTCGCGCCGTAGGTTCTAACGCCAATGGCACTCGCCTTCCTGGCTATGGCGATTCGTTCTCACCTGATTTCCAGCCTGTCGGGGCATACGAGATCAAGGCATCCGATGCATCGTCAACGTATGTTCTGGCGGTGTGGTAATGCTGAGTCTTCGTGCCAATTTTGACGCCCTCAAGAAACAATTCGATCAGCTAACGCAAACCGTTAGCGGAATCAAGATTCCCGACGTATCCGGTCTTGCGACAAAGCAGGATGTTGCGACGGTCGCCAACTCTATTCCGGTAATACCGCCCGCGCCCGATCTCTCAGGGCTAGCCACCAAAACAGCGCTTAGTGCTGTTGAAGCAAAAATCCCCGTCGTTCCCGATATCTCAGGGCTCGCCTCTAAGACTGCTCTTAGCACGGTTGAAGGTAAGATTCCTGCGGCAGCGACGACTTCACCGCCTAACACTGACCTTGTTCAGCAAGTTGGTACGTCAACGAAGTTCGCGCGCGAGGATCACACTCACAAAGCCCGCGTCAAGCGCGCAATGGTAACGATTGGTTCTGACGGAACGGCTAAGTGGGATTTTGCGGAGCCTTTCGCTTCTATTCCCATCGTAACCCACATGGTCCAAGAAACTTCGGGACAAAACCGCGTCAACGTTATCATTACCAGTATTTCAACAACGTCTGTCACGGTTTATGCTGATAGAATGCGCAATCTTCCGGTCATGCAACAGTTGAATAGCGGCCTTCTTGGAACACTATCTGCTGTTATCGGTGGCGTCAACGGACTGGTTACAGCACTTAGCGGCTATAATCTTCTTGGCGGTCCAGGTTCGGCAAATGGCGTCAAAGTACACCTTTATGCAGCAGAACCAATTGCATAATAAAATAACGCTTGACAATTAACTGAAACTGTTGTATAATTCGCATCGTGCTTGAGGTATGAAATGGCCAACGTCGCAATCGGCTCCAATACATATTTTGTTTATGCGACTGTGGACGAAGCCGACGCATACCTCTTGCCTTCCAGCTACAACGCAGCGTGGAGTGCCCTTTCGACCGACGAAAAGAGTGGTCATCTGGTAGAATCCGCACGTATCATTGACCGCCAGAAATGGAAAGCTGGTTACGATACGCAAGAGAAGCGTGAAGCAGTGGAAGGAATCGTGAATGGTTCAATTGTCATCGCCGCTATGTTGGCTTCTGGTGAAACAGAGTTTGTGGCGAACGCGACTACAGCTTCCACGACCAAACGACTGAAGGCGGGTTCCGCCGAAATTGAGAATTTCCGAGACTTCAGCGCAGCATCTCAGAACCGTTTTCCGGTCATGCTGATGGAGTTGTTCGGACAATATCTAGGCTCCAACGGCGGCGGTTCGGCTACCGTTGGAGGTTCTTTCGTATCAGGGGTTAATGGTTGTTCTCAGACCGATCAGGCGTGGGGGTATTCTGGAGGAATTTAATAAGATTTTCAATTTCATCATTGACTAGCGTTACATCCTCATCATTGACTGCCGTTGTGATTCTGAAGATTGCATCGCCATCTTCATCGATTTCGTAATCAAAACGATCACCATCTTCATTCGTAAAATAGCGGCCCGAAACTGCCATGTCATTCTTCTCCATCATCGCAAAAGCGCGAGAAGATGACATACAGCGAATCCGCGAATTTGTCAAGCGGACAGAGGTAAATTTCCTCAAGGCGTTTTTCGCCTACCTCGAAAAAGCCGCCTCCGACGAAATGCTAGAGCATATCGTTACGCTGATCGAGGCGAGCCGCCAAGGCGAAATTCCAGTCTATCTGGACCAGTTCGCCAAGTCCTTCGAAGGGACGATCTTTGACGCGGTAGTCGCCGCAGCCCGCCTTGAAACCGAAATCCTCTCTTCGGACGTTGCCGCCGCAGTTCGCGCGGCCTTTCCCGATAGCGGCCCGGTTGTCGGCATCAGCTTCAACCCTGGCAATCCTCGCGCCGCCTCGCTTGTAGAACAACAGGGCTCCCGCCTCGTTCGCGAGATTGGCGAATCCACTAGAGCCGTCGTTACGGACGCCTTGATCGAAGGCCAGAATAACGGATACGGAGCGCGCAAGACCGCGCAGACGATCAAAGAAAACATCGGACTGACTGAGCGCCAGCTAAACGCCGTCAAGAACTATCGCAGGCTTCTTGAAGAAGGTTCGCCTGAAGCTTTGAATCGCGAGCTACGCGACAAGCGATTTGACAAGACCGTCGCGAACGCCAAAAAGAAGCCGCTGAGCGCCGATCAAATCGACAAGATGGTGACGCGCTACAAGGAAAAGTTCGTCCAATACCGCGCTCAGGTGATCGCACGAACCGAAGCCGCTGAAGCCGTTTCGAATGGCCGCACGGAAGCACTCAGGCAACAGCTAGAAGCGACAGGGCTTGGAGATAACGCAGTCGAGCGGACTTGGAGTGCTACGAAAGACAAGCGCACCCGCAAGACGCATACTCATGGCGGACTAGACGGAAAGAAGGTTCGCGGCGTCGATACGCCCTTCGTCTCGCCTCTGACGGGCGCAAAGCTAAAGGCCCCCGGTGATAGATCGCTAGGAGCCCCAGCTTCAGAAGTCGTTCAGTGTCGGTGTACTGTTATGCACCGTATCATTCTTGACGCGGACTAGTCGCAAAAATAAGAAAATCGAGAATTTCTTCAGCCGCTTCTTTTGTGAAAGCCATTTCTTCTGTTCCGCTACCAGTGATGAAAAGAACATTGCCGTTTTTGTCCGGCATGGTTACTTGAAGTCCAAGCCTCAAGTCTTCATCGATTCGGCTATAAAGAATCCTAGCCATTTGTATCTCCTAAGGCCCTATGCCCGACTCCAACATACACCGCGCGTCGAAGGAGTCAAGCCCCTTTGAAAAATTTAGGGACTATAGCCCCGGCGAGTGCGTGTTTCTGAAATCTATGATCGTCCGATTGACTGAGACCAACGACGCAACGGCCGAATACATTTTGCAAGAAATCATCAATCGCCTCTATCGGTCAGCAGACCAACGGTTGCGCGATATGGGAATTGAACGATGAGCGAACAAGTCGTCACAGCATCCAAGATCGCGAAGGTTGACGATTCGCTTGGCCTCGCTTTCGGTTGGGCTATTGTCTGTAAGGAAAATGGCGAAGACCATTACGACACGCAGGGCGACCATATTCCTGAAGACGTGATGCTCAAGGCCGCTTCCGATTTCATGGGTTCTGAGCGCATCGGCGCTGATATGCACGTCTGGGATGCAGACGGCAACCCTGTCAAGACCGGCTCTGTCGTTTTTGCTTGGCCGATGACGACTGATATTGCCAAAGCAATGGGCGTTGAAGGCACCACAACCGG
>Ga0182213_1000066_pt1 | contig 16023 bp, 10 predicted proteins | sample G5R1MG_22_FD_128399 | JGI IMG/M metagenome (GOLD analysis project Ga0182213, IMG submission 128399) | Switchgrass phyllosphere microbial communities from Michigan, USA - G5R4_MAIN_03OCT2016_LD1 MG | ecosystem: Host-associated > Plants > Phyllosphere > Phylloplane/Leaf | place: USA: Michigan... | reverse complement strand
TATATATCAAATTTAAATAATCAACTACAACTGGATGATTTGCAGCCTCAATTATTTTTGTAATTAACAAAATACCATAACTATATATGAAATAAAAAATCTGATATATAAAATCAACCATCTGTTCAGGCAAAGGATACACAGAATTAGCTAATTGTCAACAAAAACATAACCATTTTCAAGGATAGATTAATGTTATTTTTTGAATAAAACTCAAATAAAAATAAATTCTTATTTCTGGTTGATAATAATAATAATACAATCAATAAGTTGTTCTAGTATATACAAATATTTTAAAAATTCCTATACGTATTAACTCAAGATATACCATTAATCATTTTAAAGGGTATGCAGTAGCTGTAAATAAGCGCATTTGTCACTCTGTGGTATCTGCATATATTTCATCTCAAATCCATTTATCTCTAATTAATTCTAAATTTAAACGCACTAACTCTGCTTTGCGTGTGAGTAAATTATCTCTCATTTGATGTAATATTTTACTATAATTCATAGCATTTAACATAGGTAAATTCATTTTGTGACGTTGGGTATCAATGGAATATTCTATAGGATCTATACTACTTAACATGGTAAACAAATGTGGTGGTCTATGTCCTGGTTGATACCCTATAGCCCCCTGTTTAGAACCTTCGATTGGAAAATCAAAAGGCACTAAATAAGCTGTATTCAATAAATCATAGTATAATCAGTTTTTCCAACTCTCCCAATTCAACCATCCTTGAGGTAAAAGCTCTTCCTCTTCTTCTAACACATTAGGTTCAAACAAATAATAACGGGGTATGCCTTGCATAATCCTTTCTCATTTTTCCATATCGTCTTCTTGGAAAAATCAAAATAAATCCCCCACAGGTTTACCCTTATGTCTAAAAACCCATTTGTAATCTATAAAATTTGTCCAATCCTCGAGATTAAAATTTTTGCCTTCGTTTCATTCATAAGCTATATCTGGTGCCGGGTCTCAAATATATGTACCCTCTATAAATTTAAAAAACCAAAAAGTCCATTGCATTTGCTCCCTTTCTATAAAACTGCGTCTATAAAATTTTCAATTCCTTTGTCTATTATAATATACTGGTCAATTTTCAGATTGTATATTATTTGCTATATTAGAAGTACTATTCAATTGATAATATCCCATATAAGCTAGATCAGGTCTTCATACATCAGAATAATAATGAATTCAAATTGATTGATTAAGATTATGCAAACCACCCCAAAATTTTATAAATTCATATTTATTTGAGGCAGAAAAACGTGTGAACATATCTATAGGCATATGAAATCATGTATTTCTCAAAAAGTGTTCTAAAGCTGATTGTATACTACCCAATAATAGACCACCACATTCAGAAATTTGATCATATACTCAATAATAACTTAAAAATATAATCAAAAACATAACTCTATATTTGAACATTAATCTACATGTTCAAATACACATAGTTACCAATAAAGCTGGAGAATAATAAATACATCACATAATACCATATACCATATAAAAAAATAAAGCTAAAATTTTACCAAAAAATTCACTGATTAACATAGGAATAAAATTGTTGATAACTGACCATAAAAACCTTGCACATAAAATTAAAAGATTTTTTATAGGTGTAAAACATAATTTATACCAATATCAGTTATTTATGTTTAAAACAAACATATACAAATAATATTGTTGACGTAAAAAATATTTATAAAGATTTCATCATAATTTATGTGTAGAAAACAAATTTATACACAAAATCTCTATAAATATCATTATAAAATTCATAAATAATATAGTAACTAAATACAATGGTAATATTAACAAATATTTTATAATTAAAGAAAAAGATTGGCGTGCAAGAAAATAAGGGTAATTTATATTAGATATTTGTTGTCAAGCAGTTACAGGAAATATATCATAAAAAAAATTAACTACTTTTTTATTAGGATTATTCATAAAAAGATCTTCAGGGGTATCGTCATCATCTGGATTAAGGTTAGCTTGAAAATTACCCTGAAATCAATTTAAATTCAAATCTTGGACAATGTCTGCTACAAATCAGTTAGGTATAAAATAAAACAATTGACGACGTACAAATACATATAAATTCCAACACAATTTATAAAATCAAACATTAACCCATCACCCCACTGTACGATAAAAATAATAAAAAACAAAAAAAAACATGTCTACAATATATGGCTTGATCCAAATATAATACAATATTCTACGTAACAAAAATATTAAATAATAAAACATTAAATAAAACAAGTAAGAACATCAACGTAATCAATAACCCCATATAAATGTTAAAGTATAGTTATAACGATTACGTGTATATTTATGTGGGTAAACACGTGATAAATATTTTTTAAATACATTACTAAATCGTATACGCATAGATTTATTCGTATAATATTTAGTTCTTTGCTCTCAATGTCATATAGTATCTTCTTGAGCCACATAACCATAACTACGTCAATATTTACTTAAAACTCTTAATGTGCCACCAAATAAATACTTTAAAGTGTTGAGAATTATTAGCATGATAAAAATAGGGGCTCGTGTGAGAATTCATCACACTCTCAACAAAGGCACAATTACACCTGTAATTAAATTTCAAATTAATGAAAAAAAATATTTGATATCTAAATATACAGCGTGAAAGAAATCAAATAAAAAATTAAAAATCCATACTGTTAAAGCAAATAAAAAATAAAATGTTACTAAAGCTGTACCCGTTATCAATACGTAGTTAATATATATATATTCTAACATAAATTATAAAACATTTTTTAATAATTTTTTCATTCATCCAGGTAAAGGCAAATCCCAATTTTTTTTATGAGTTAATTTTTGTAAATATACCTCAGTAAGAATTTGGTTACCATTACGGGAATACCAAGGGTGTTGGCGAACTTTCGTATAGGTATTTATATTTTCCCATACTACTCCTTCAATATTTACTCGATGACTAACAGAATTATCTTGAATATGCGCATATGTTATTCTATAATCATAATCTACTGTTAGTACTATAACACCGATCATAGCCGCAAATAAAATTAAACCAATTACCATAAACAAATCTATATAATAATTATATAAAACTTCCCCTATTAAACCTAAATTTGTAGTCAACATCAGGTAATTGGTTCATATATTACTAAACTGATAATTATCTAAATACATATATCCAGCCACTATCATTTGTTGATTATGGGTAAACAACATATACGCTAACCCTAGAAAAATTAAAGCAATAAAACCGCCTACTGGTATTTGATAATAAAGACTATTGTATGCCTCTACCATGCGCAAATTAAGCAACATGACTACAAACAAAAATAAAATGGCTATAGCACCGATATAAACTGTAATCAATAAAATAGCTAAAAACTCGGCTCCTAATATGAATAATAATATAGCGGTTAATATAAACACAGTAACTAAAAACAACACAGATTGTATTGGATCGCGAGCCAATACCACACCACATCCACAACCAATAATCAAAAATAAATTTATATATGTAATTAAAATTAACATAAAATTTAATTATTTTTTTTATAAATTAATAAATTGCAAATATGTTCCAAACACTGTGCAAATTGATATAAGATAGTTGATATAACACCCAACAATATGATCATTGGTTGAACTAAATAAGTATATATATTAACGTTGATGGTGCTCAATTGCATAGTTAGTTTGACCATTATACTATTATTTTGATTGAATAAATTTTCTAAATAATTTAAAGAATGTAAACCTAAATTCAAAAAAATACCATTTATAGAAATAGTAGAAAGTAACAAACTGAATCGGTTAAAATTATTATTAAAAATCCATACATCTTCTCATCTATAAAAACTCAAAGCCACAATATTACCTGTGACCAAGAATTTAAATTTTATGTTTTCTCCAAACAAATATATCAATTGATTTGTATTTAAAACTTGGGCTGAACCTGCTAAAGTAGACATATGATGTTTAATCTGGTGGAGATGTGAATTATTGATATTATGTAAATTTATGTACAATATTATAGGATATTTATACATTGATAAAATAAAAGATCAACCTGATGAATAGTTCAATAAGGTTTTGCGATATAATGAAGTAAATTTCTGCATAATTAATTTATAATCAATTGACTGCTTTTTATAGTACCTAAAATAATAGGCAAAGATTTTTCTATTTTAGTATGGGGGAATTTAAATAAAGCTAATTGGATAATATTTTGTAAAGTTATATAACCTTGTGTTTGTTCTTGTTGTTTAACCATCACTGTTTGTTCAGTTTTTAATAAACCCAATAATTTACCCAAAGGTAAATCGTTAATAACTATTTTAAAAGTTTTATTAGTAAAAATAGAAACTGTAACACTTACAGTTAAATAGTTAGGTAAATCCTGCGTTAAGGTATTAAACTCTTTACAAAAATTAGTACTATTTACACCTAAATTACCTAAAATTGTGCCCAATGGAGGACCTGCATCCGCATTTTGAGCAATAATATATAAATCCAAAACATATTTAACTTCCATATTAGTTATATTAGTTTTTTGTTCTGTGGTTTTATATATTAGTTAACTAATCAGTTCTGTAATTACCCCTGCACCTACGGTTAAGTTTCCTTCTCTCATTACAAAACGTAAACCCATGGTCACTGGAGTTTTTTCAAATAATTCTACATTAAAACTTATATGTTCTCCAGGCATAGCTACTGGATGCTCTTGTGGCAATTGGATCGAACCTGTAACACTAGTAGTACGGAAAAAAAATTGTGGTTTATAATTTGAAACAAACGAACTTTTACGACCTCCTTCTTTAGCAGATAAAATATAAACTTTAGCAGTAAATTTACTATATGGTTTAACCAAACCTGGTTTACATAATATATAACCACGTTTGACATCCTCTGCTTCTTTTTTATTTTCACGTTTTTTTATACCTTTTAATAAAACACCTACACTATCACCAAACTGTGCAAAATCTAAAGATTTTCTAAACATTTCTAAACCTAAACATAAAGTACTTTTAACATCTGGACCTACTAAATCTAAAATATCTTCGACTTTAACTGTACCTTGTTCAACTTTACCTGTAACCACTGTACCACGACCTTTAACAGCGTGTATATGTTCTACTGGTAACAAAAAAGGCAACTCACTCAAACGAATATCTGGTTGTGGTATATAAGTGTCAACTGTATCCATCAATTCTTTAACTGAACCAGTACCTAAAGCTGTTGGTTCATTTTCTTCCAAAGCTTTTCTTGCGGATCCTTTAATCACAGGCAAATCTTCTGGAAAACCATAACTTTCTAATAATTCACGTATTTCCATTTCTACTAACTCTTTCATAGTTTTATCTTGCATAAAATCTAATTTATTAATATAAACTATAATATAAGAAATACCCACTTCTCTAGCCAAAATAATATGTTCTCTGGTTTGCACTTGGGGTCCATCATTAACTGCCACCACTAAAATAGCACCATCCATTTGTACAGCTCCTGTTAACATATTTTTTACATATTGTTGATGACCTGGACAATCTATGTGGGAATAGTGGCGTGCTTGAGTTTCATATTCAACATGCGCAGCATTTATCGTAATACCACGTGCACGCTCCTCTTGATGATTGTCTATATCTGAATAACCACGAAAAATAGTATTACCTATACCTTGTAAACTTTTAGTTATAGCAGCTGTAAGTGTAGTTTTACCATGATCTACATGACCTATAGTACCTATATTACAATGTGGCTTGTTTCGTTCAAATTTTGCTTTTTTTAAAGTCATATATTTATTTTATATATTTGTATATATTGTTTAATATCTTAATATAGTGTTAATTAACTTTGACACCAAAAGTTTTACGACTCTTTAAATAATTAAAAACTATTGTAGGCATTTCGACCTCAAATATTTACGCTTGATTTCTCTTAGTAAATATCTTTAATACCTTTGCGTAACCTGAATTACGTAAAAGTTGTTTTTGGAAATTTCTTTTATAAGATATAATATCTCCCTGATTTCTTAAAGCCAAACACAACAATTCTCCTAATTTTTCCATAGAAATATTACGTGTTTTGCTTTTATCTTTCTGTAATTTAATAGCCCATTTAACCGCAAAAGTAATTCTTTTTTTTTCCGACATAATTCCTTTAGGTATAGAAATGAGCTGTCCTGCTATTTTTTTAACTTTAAAATCCAACAAAGGTGTAATTTGCAGATAAGACACAAACAGTATTTTATAAGGCTCTGTATTTTCATGTTGTTTGATATGTAAATTAAGAGCACGAAATCTTTTTCATGCTTTTAATTGATTACCAGAAGTAATTAAACTACCTTGCATTTTTTTATTATATTTATTGAACAAACTTATGTTATTATTGGTTCAAAGATACTTTTTATGTTGATATTTATTAAACTTTTGTAACCCTGATTTATACATATTATCTATTTAAACGTTTAACACCAAATTTACTTCTTCTATTTGCTCGACCATATAACTCTATAGTATGAAAATCGCATAAACCTCTGACTAAATGATAATTTATACCAGGTGTATCTTTAGGCCCATGGCCTCTCAAAAATACTAAAGCATGATTTTGTAATTTATGCTCTCCTATACCGGGTATCTTAGCAAATACTCTTTGATTGTTACTGGTTAACTTAACTTTGGCTATAGTGCGCTTAGCTGAATTAGGTTTACGAGGACTAGTAGTAGTAATTTTATAAATAATTCCCTTTTTATGGGGACAACCTTGGAAACCTCTAACAGAACGGGAAATAGGATAAGGTTTAGCTTTTCTAGCACCTTTGCGTAATTGATGAGCTGTGGGTGACATAAAATTAAATATTTATAATTTATTAAATTAATTGGATTGTAATAAAATTTATGCTTGGACCACTTTCATTCATTTTTTGTAACTACATGCTTCCACCACTATTGGCATAAAACCATGTCCTACACCACATAATTCTGAACATTGACCGTAAAATACTCCTGGACGTCGTATAATTGTCACACAATCATTCAATCTTCCAGGCACAGCATCTACTTTAATACCCATTTCTGGTACAGCCCAAGAATGTAATACATCACTTGATGTAACTAATATTCTCAACGGAATATTTAAAGGCAAATATAAACGATTACTAACCTCTAATAATCTTCTACCACCCACTGGTAAATCAGACTCTAAAATTAATGTACTATCAAACTCAAACGATAAATCATAACGAGCTGAATCAAATTCATAAGATCAAAATCATTGGTGCCCTATAACTTTAATATTGAATTTAGGTTGCAAATTTTCCTCTAAAGAAAATAATAAATATAAAGAGGGTATTAAAATTAAAAAAATTACTAATGATGGGAAAAATGCTCAAATTAATTCAAGTTGTAAGTTATCTCTGTAACTTTGTACTTCTAGGAAATCTTTACTTTCTTTGTTATAATAGCTGTAAACATAACCATTGGTGCTACGACTATATGCTGAATAATATCAATATTTACTCAAAGTCATTTCTTGTAATAACATATCATTGTTATTTATCACAGATAATCCTTTGTTATTTTTATTATTAAACGTACTGTAATAAGAGATTAAAGTATGTAATGTCAATGCTATTCTTGTTCAAGAATAATAAGCATAATACTGCATAATTATTGGCACATAATCACCTCTGGGACGTAAAATATCTCATCAACGGTTTCATACACGGTGTCAAAAACTACTTTTAGTTAACAAATATTCATGGTAAAAAGAAATTAATCCAAATAATATTTTATTATAAAATGTTTCCATTTTATACACCAAATCTGTGCTATAACTTCACATATAAAGTATACCACTTTGCTTGTTAAAACTATTTCAACTATACTCTTTAATTATGCGGTAAAAACTTCAATAAACTACACCTAATATGATTAACATATATCACATTACTTGGTGATGCACAAACATAAAACTATAAGCATACACTGTAGCAGGGTCTTGGAAAGCTATATGGAATTTCATATTTATCAACTTGAATTTTTATTGTATATTAACTTTTCAACAAACACATTAGATCTATACTAATACCTCCTCGTAATCTATAATATATTACAAGAATGGCTAGACCTATAGCTGTTTCAGCTGCTGCAATAGCTAATAACATAATAGCATAAATTTGTCCTAATATATCATCTAATAATACTGAGTAAATTATAAAATTTATATTAATAGATAATAACATCAACTCTAATGATATCAATACTATGATCAAATGTTTTCGAGATAAAAACATCCCAAAACAACCTATAATAAATAATATTAATGAAAAAAACAAAAACAGTTCCATCTAATTTATCTAACTTTTAATACTAAAAAGTTAAATATTTAGCCGAACGTTTAATTAAAACTTGATACACTATTAATTCTACAAAAGTCAATAATGGGTATAAAACACCCAAAATAAAAAAATGTAAAAATGTAAAAATTTGACCTAACAATAAATAAGGGTCATCTACTGGCAATCCACCTATTCAACCTAGTAAAACGCTATTTACAACAAATAATCAAAAACAAAAACCACTTAAAGGTCTGAATGAACCACTACGTACTAATTGGTATTTACATAAATAAGGCAAAATAAATAACATTAATATTGATAAAGCTAACAACAAAATACCTAATAGCTTATGAGTAACACTACGTAATACTGCATACAAAGGTAAAAAATATCATTCAGGCACTATATGGGCGGGTGTTACCAAAGGGTTAGCTTTGATATAATTATCAGGATGGCCTAACCAATCAGGTATAACAAAAATAATACTAAATAAAGCAATCAAAACAACTACTAAACCTAATACATCTTTAATTAAAAAATAAGGGGTAAAAGGTATAACATCACTACGATTAACCACACCACTAGGATTATTAGAACCATATTCATGTAAAAAAGCCACATGAATAATTGAAAGAAACAAAATCACAAAAGGTAACACAAAATGTAAACTATAAAAACGATGTAAAGAAGCATCGGCAATAGAAAAACCACCTCATAAAAGATAAATCAAATCTGCACCGATCAAAGGCAAAGCAGATAATAAATTAGTAATAACCATAGCTGCTCAAAAACTCATCTGACCTCAAGGTAAAACATAACCTAAAAAAGCAGTAGCAATCATTAATAATCATAAAGCTACTCCAGTGATTCATAACATTTGACGAGGATAACAAAAAGAACCGTAATATAATCCTCTGAACATATGAATATAGGTCACAAAAAAAAATCATGAAGCACCATTAGCATGTAATAAACGCAATCATCAACCATAGTACACTTCATTATTAATATACATTACAACTTCATAAGCTAATTCCGCACTAGGGTTATAAAACATAGCCAATACTACTCCAGTGATAATTTGCATAAACAAAAACACAAATGACAAAAAACCAAAATTTCACGCATAAGTAGTATTTGAAGGGGATAAATAAAAAATACCTGTTAATTTAGCTATTTCCATTATTAAACTTCTATTTCATAAACGCATAATTTTTATTAAATATTTTTATTTATATATATAATTTATATTAAAGAATTTGGCCATCCTTAAATTTGTGAGATAATCATTATTTTTATTATCTATTATCTATGGCCTGTTTTTATTATTTTAAGTATTTGTAAGCGGGGTGCCTGCGGCGGGACTTGAACCCACACGCCATAAGCCGTGGATTTTGAGTCCACTACGTCTACCATTCCGTCACGCAGGCTAAATGTCTAATAGAAAAGTAAAAGTAAAACAATCCAATATGAAAATGTCCCGGATTGGAATCGAACCAACAACCTTTTGCTTATCAGGCAAATGCTCTAACCAATTGAGCTACCGGGACACCAGCACAAGATCATATTTTTATATACTTCGATTCTGGCCGGAATTGAACCGACATTAATACAGTCGCAATATACCGTTTTACCAATTAAACTACAGAACTGGAGAATAAAAACTCATATCTACCTATTGCGGGCATTCAAACATTCAGGGCGATGGGACTCGAACCCACAATCTCTCGTGCCCAAAACAAGTGCATTAATCCAATTATGCAACGCCCTTTTTGACCTGAGACCCTTGATCTCTACAGGACTCGAACCTGTATCTTATGGTTTAGAAAACCAATGCTCTACCAATTAAGCTAAGAGACCTTCCATATTTATATATTTAGTAAACTCATCAAAGTAATATTAGTAATTATTGGTTGAAATTTATATTTCAGTTATAAACCTAACTAAAATGTTCTAATCTTGACTAAATAGAAATTTAACAGGATCTTGTATTATTAGAACTATATAAACAATAATTTAGCTTAATATTAATTCTCACATAAACATATTAAATATTTGATTCTCTATGACCCCTACAGGACTCGAACCTGTATTATTGGTGTCGAAAACCAAGGCTCTACCAATTAAACTAAGGAGTCATTTTAGTTTATCAGTTTACTTATTCTAAAAATTCTAGGGGATCCAGGGGATGGGACTCGAACCCACATTATATGGCACCAAAAACCAGCGCCATACCATTAGGCGACCCCTGTGAATCTATAAACACCTGGGCACAGAATAGCTTACAATTTATACTCACAATGAATATTTGATAATCAAAGAGTTCCCCAATACAGGAATCGAACCTGTGTAGTCGGTTTAAAAGACCGCCGTTCTACCATTAAACTAATCGGGGAATAACTTTAACACTAAAACACTAAAATTAATCAACTACTCAAAACATTAAAATAAATTACTCCCGGACCAACTTCCGTTAGCCCGACCTTGTTACGACTTAGCACCCATTATATACAAGGATATCTTTACCAAAGAACACGAAATAATATATATATATACATATTCTAATATATATATATATATATATTCGGAAATCCGTATTAATCCCGGTAAATACCATCAATGTCTACTTTAGGCGCCTGACGGGCAGTGTGTACTTGAATCGAAAAAGTATTCACCGTTCCGTGATGATGAACGATTACTAGCTATTCCACCTTCATGCAACCAAGTTGCAGGTTGCAATCCGAACTAAGGCTGTTTTTAGGAGATTAGCTTGATTATGAATTCAAGCAACTCATTGTAAAAGCCATTGTATCATATGGATAGCCCAGACTATAAAGGGCATAACGACTTGACATTATCCTTACCTTCCTCCCGCTATTAACAGGCAGTACATTTAGACAAAGAACGTTAATATATATATAATATTAACTATTCGATAACAAACTAAATGATAGGGTTACATTCGTTCATGGAATTAACCTGACATATCAAAACACGAATTGACGACAGCCATGCACCGCCTGAGACTTGTTACTACAACAGTTGATCTAATATATTTTGCATACTGTTATCATCTGTAATCAGATGGTTAAACAAACTTTTCTATATTTCTATCAAAGAAAAAAAAAGAAAGTCTACTATTTCTGGTAAGATGTAATGCGTTATATCAGATTAAATCATATGATCCACAGCTGGAAAGATTCACCGTCAATTTCTTTGACTTTCGGCTTTGCAGCATTACTTGCCAGGTAGAGAATTTACGCGTTTGCTTAAATAATAGTATAATTAGCCATTCATAACAAAAACTAAATTTTTTTCATTATTTAATTATATTATGAGCCATTGACTATCATTCAATTCTCATCGGTCAGGGCGTGGACTACTGGGGAAACAACTCCCATTTGCTCCCCACGCTTTAGCACTTCAGGGTCAATCAAACATGGTACAACGCTTTCGCCACCGGTCATCCCTTTAATTTCTACATATTTCACCTTTACATTAAAAGTATCTTGGACCCCTATTTGATTCTAGTTATTACAGTTTTAAAAATCGGCCAAAGCTGTGAACTTAGTCTTTGATTTATAACTTCGTATAACCCCCTATGTGGCCTTTTACACCTAGTCATGAGATTAAAGACTTGCACCATCCGTATTACCGCGGCTGCTGGCACGAATTTAGCCGGTGCTTAATTTTTTATGTAACTTCATGATACTCCATAAAAAACAAGTGGTTTACAATGTTATACACTTTCTTCCCACCACGGAGACTTGCTGGATCGCACTTGAATGCATTGTCCAAGATTCTCTACTGCTGCCATATTTATGTCCGGGCGCTTTTTCAAGCCCGTTGTGGCGGAGCGCTCGTCAAAGCCCGCTAGGCATCTTAGGCTGTGGTTAGCTTTTAACATAACCAACTACCATAATACCATGGTAGCCCATCTTACTGCGCATCAAAGCTTTATTTTTGATATTGCTTTTTTTAGATTTCTAGATTGAATTATCTAAATTTATAGCAAAATATATCAAAGTTTAGTATAGATTTCTATAACAGTAATCACAGTTCTTCCATATTACTCACCTGTGTGCCATCGAATTTTACTTCGAGCAAGCTTGCATGTATTAAACAGGCTCCAAGCCTTTTAACCGAGCCAGAATTAAACTCGTATTTGATGTGACAGAGTAGTTATAAAACGCTCCGCTATAATATATATCTAAATTTATCCATATTGGATTTACTTTTATTGGAAATACTAGATTTAAATTTCATTGTTTTTACTACCTATATAACTATACCTTATATGTTTATGCATATAGTTTATACTAAAAATTATTAAATATAAAACTTATTTTTGCTGCTTGTGCCAGTTATATAATGTTGACATATATTTATTTGATGTTATTATTCATATTTGCACTGGGTATATATGCTGATAAATAAATGTTTGAACTTTTTTTGATATGGGCCTGTATAAACTCAGAAAACTCTTGTACAAATTCTCGATCATATTTGAATTTACTGTAATCTTGATATGTTAAAATATTCACGTGAATCAACTGGGCAAACTGTGGATGACTTTTTTTTAATTCATGCAATAAAAATTTATCATGTACAAATTGTAGATATTCCACATATTTAGAATTTTTAAATAGATCTATTTCAGGCAAAACTAAATGTGGCATAATTTCAAAATCTTTGCGCGCATGATCCATATCGGCAAAATCTTTAAGTAAACCTGCTGGTATACATATATTTTTAAATGGAGTCACTGATTTAACTATTTGCTCACCTCCTATATTCATACTCTTGACAATATTGGCACCATGTGGTGTTTGATCAAAAAAAAAATATTATAAATTTAAAAAATAGCACTAATAAATCAAAATAATCAAGCTGGGAATTTTCTAAACTCATCAAACTTATGATTTAATGTTATTGAAAGCTAAACACTGAACATAAAATAAAAATATTCAAACCATACAAAATATTTAAACTATGTATATATTGGAAATATTAGATTATACTCTGTAAACAAAAACAATTAAAACAACAAGATGCTCTAGATAAAATATATCAATATAACAATATAAAAAACTATCTCTGGACTCGATGGGACTTGAACCCATAACATTCTGCTTGCAAAGCAGACGTTCTACCAAATTAAACTACGAGCCTGCCGATGGAAGGAATTGAACCCTCCTCCTTGGATTTTCAGTCCACTGCTCTACCACTAAGCTACATCAGCATTTAATATATAATAAATATAACATATGGGCGACGAATGGGACTTGAACCCATGGCTTCACGGTCACAACGTAATATTCTACCAGTTGAACTACCGTCGTTTGAGTCATATTTAATATACAAAAATTATTGATTAGCCCCTTACAGGACTTGAACCCGTATCTTAAGGTTTACAAAACCAATGCTCTACCATTAAGCTAAAGGGGCTTAATGCGATCGGTGGGATTCGAACCCACATGCCTACGGCGATGGATTTACAATCCACTGCATCATCCACTCTGCTACAATCGCGTTACCTGCGGCGGGACTTGAACCCACACGCCATAAGCCGTGGATTTTAAGTCCACTACGTCTACCATTCCGTCACGCAGGTAATCAATAACATAAATATATATTTACTTATATATATATAATGGGCGGAAGGGGATTCGAACCCCTGAGGTACTACCCTGACGGTTTTCAAAACCGTTGCAATCGACCACTCTGCCATCCGCCATCTTAGAGTTTAGATATTCCATCTCCACTAACAAAAACAACAAATGGCCTAGAATCTAGAGTATTATCGCCTTGACAGGACTTGAACCTGCAATTCTCAAATCCTAAATATGATGTGTCTACCATTCCACCACAAGGCTTAATTACTCTTCCGGACTGGACTTGAACCAACATATTATCCGTTATGAGCGGAACGCTCTACCATTAAGCTACCGGAAACTTGAATAATTGGAATAAAAGGTTTTTAATACGGGCAGGAGGGGATTCGAACCCCTGTTACTTTCGTAAATGGCTTAGCAAGCCACCGCAATTGACCGCTCTGCCACCTGCTTTTACAACCATTTAATTATTTGGAAATACTAGCTTATATATTATTTAGTAAACTGAACTTAACCAGACTGGGAGGGGAATCGAACCCCTACCTAATATTTTGCAGACATTTGCAATACCATTATGCTACCCAGTAAAAAATAAAAAAACACCATTCTATAAATGTTCCAATATAATGGCGGAGGCGGGATTTGAACCCACTGCCTAGGGTTATGAGCCCCGGTAGACACCTGTCTTCTCCGCCATTGACGGCAGTGGGACTCGAACCCACATCTTTCTGATCGACAACCAGAGATTCTTACCATTAAACTATACCGCCTTATATGTTGTTTTATTTCAAAAACAACATGAACCCTACGGGACTCGAACCCGTGTTTCCGCCGTGAAAGGGCAGCGTCATAACCACCTAAACCAAGGGTCCATATATACAATATTAGAATATTTATAGAATGGCGCGGGTAGAGGGACTCGAACTCTCATTAACGATTTTGAAGACCGTTGCTCTAACCATTAAACTATACCCGCTCTTCCATTATTATTACAATAAAATAATCGCAGGTAGAGAGATTCGAACTCTCATCAATGATTTTGGAGATCATTATTCTAACCGTTAAACTATACCCGGGATATATTAAACCAAATAATAATATTGCAAAACAAAACCAACTAATAAAATATAAACCTATCAATCTACTAATCCCTAAAACATACAAATATAACAACGCCCAGCCAAGGAATCGAACCCTGATCTGAATGGTTAACAGCCACCTGTTCTACCGTTAAACTAGCCGGGTTGTTATACAGTAATATAATAATAAAAAGTTTATTATTACTATGTATAAATAGACTTATCAGTATTTATACACATACTTTATACATATTTTATATTTAATTTGAAATTTAAATACAAAAACTAAGGAAAAGGTGAATAATAGAATCATAAATAAATCAAACCTAACCCACCCAAACTTTTAGTTATAATAATCAAACCTGCAATCCAAGGCCTTCGTACATAAAATTCGTGATATATTATTCTTCTATGTTTTAAATTAATCAAATAACGTCAATCGCTGTATAAATAATATTCGTATTTATAATATCAACACAGATATGTATCAAAACTTCTAAACAAATAACCATTTTGTCTTTTAGAATATAAACGTCTACGAGTACATCTGATAAGGAAACTTCATCTATCATGAACAAGAACACTATTTTGATATTCATATAATATACGTTTAACATACACTGCCTCCCAATTTCTCCAATATATATATTTAGGTGGCATATATTTTTTAAGATCTTTTTCCCAAAAAATAAATTTTAAAAAATTAGCTTCAAAACTGCGAATCAAATCCATCTCTTGTGTTTCCATAATCAAAGAATAATTCTTGTTTAATTTGTCTATATTTTCTTGGGAAAAATATGGCAAATCCTCCCATCTCATATAACAATTAGTTTTTTGTTCTTCTCATTTCAAATATGAAAAATCTTTTAATTCATGTTCATTTTGAGCAAGATTATAATCTATTTCTTCCAAACTGCTATTTAATATATCATAATCTATATCATTATTTAAAAAAACATGGTTATAAAT
>Ga0182213_1000065_pt1 | contig 16098 bp, 13 predicted proteins | sample G5R1MG_22_FD_128399 | JGI IMG/M metagenome (GOLD analysis project Ga0182213, IMG submission 128399) | Switchgrass phyllosphere microbial communities from Michigan, USA - G5R4_MAIN_03OCT2016_LD1 MG | ecosystem: Host-associated > Plants > Phyllosphere > Phylloplane/Leaf | place: USA: Michigan... | reverse complement strand
TAGTATAAGTAAAGTTATAGAAACTATTATTATTTTTTCCTACCTAGAGACTAACTATATAAATAACTAAGCTATTCCTAATTTAGGTGTAAACATGCCTATGTGTCATTGCCATTCTACCTATGTGTCATTGCCGACATTGGCCGTTCCCCTTTCCACAAATGCCAGCTTTGCAAGCTCTCCGACGTCCAGTCACGGAAGTAGCTCCGTGTTACCTCTGATTGGAATACCCAGGAACAACACTGCAATTCTACCTAACGTGATTATAAGCCGCCGGATACACGGGATATCCTGCTTGCATAGAATCCGCTGCCCGATCTCTTGGTGAAGATCATGGCCTTGCCGCGACTCAACAAGTCGCTGTCGAGGCTAATCCGCTTTGATCCAAGAAATGACCGCCGAGTAAGATGATCGCCAACCGCAGCATCCACGCTGGTGAGCCGAAAGCACGTAGAGTGCAGTGTCCCATCGATGCATCATCCTGTCTATCAGGGCACTGAAAAGCATGTCCCGAGTTTATTCGTGGATGGATGTGGAGAAGCATCGTAAAAAGTGAACCATGGTGCCTGAGAACTTCCCGTCTGTGGATGATAGCCCCAAGTTTGTACATGGCAAGCTTACCCCAGGATACATATTGTCAGTAATGCCACTTTGAATATACCTACATCCACGACGGGACGCGATTCTTGATACCGGGAGTGTCTACGGACTCGTACCATTGTCTCAATGCAATCTCTACAGCGCTTAACGATATGGCTCTGCATGTCGTATCAATCGATGAGAAAATGATGATCGCCTCCATGCCCTTCCATTCGCAGTGCATCAGGATATGCAGCGCTTCCGAAATTCTAAGCGCGTCTCACAGATACTCAGATTAGGCTTGATTGGGACAAGGAACCGGCCGGTAGGATCGATTGCACTTTGGTGTAAGCACAGAGATTCGTCGAGCCGAACGGACCGAAGGAAGCTTGGGATGGGTAGAGCAGACCCTCAACCGTGCATGTGGCACAGAATTCAAGCATGTTTCTGGAGTATAGGATGCAGGATGCGTCGGTAGCACTTCGCGGATGCCGCTGAATGTTGAATGCGGTTGTCTCCGTAGGGGCGGTTCGAAGGGTGGCCGGGCCCTGGAGCAGGTAACTCATGTCGCTTGCAGCAAGCATCATTACCCGGATCACAAGATTCATTATTGACAACAAGGGAAGGTCTGGTAGCCAGATGTCGGTTGATTCCCGGCGCACGCAGTGAGGGTGGTGACGGTGGTATTCTCCATGATTGAGTGGTGTGGAGGGCAACGCACATGTATGCAAGGACGGCTCAACGACAAATTAGCGGTCTTTAGCCAACACATGGAACTATTAGCTGCCAATCTTCTGCCACATCCGGGCATTTACGCGCCCACTTCTGCCCCCAACGCTCCATCATCAGCACATGACCCGCTCTGCGGCGCAATTTTGCGGCCTCTCTGCAGCACTGCGGCGCAGCAGACGTACACCCACCGAATGAGACAACACGGCTTGCGATAATTTGTCGTGCCACGCGATGGAACTGCCCCCTTGCTAAAGGGGTCCTGTGGCACCACCGGTACAGACGATTTCACCACTATCACGCTGCAGCGAGAAGAGATTGAGATCTCCTGCGTCGTCTCATACGTCGAGATACATCCGGGCGTGTCAGCGTGCAATGGACGTTTTCCAGGAGCGGCGGCTTCTCCAGATCCTATTCCACGCCCAGGGCGGTGCGGCGGAGGGTACCGTATCTACAGCAAGGCTGTATTGTCTCACTGGCCATGATCTTCGCCCGTTGCGGGACCGCGCCTACTGAGTGATCCATAAATCCTGGCCAGCGACTGGGCCGGATACAGCCTTAGACCGTCCATTCACTGCTGATCATGTTGCAGCTCGAGAGGAAAGTGGGCTGGTAGGGATGACACGCCGCCAAACGGCGCAGAGAGAGAGACAACAGGTTGATCGCTCGAGGCGCTAATGGCCAGGCCTGGCAGTCAGTGCGCAGCAGGAATCCTTCAAACTCCGTCAGACAGGGGGTCCGATGCAGTCGGTACACGAGATGCTGAATAGACCCTTGGTGGGCGGTCGCTATCCCATGGCTATCTTCTTAAATGTGTGCGGCACTGCCCTAGGCCCTGTCAATCCACCCGCTCATGCTGAAGCATCACCGTGCGCCGCGTCCACCTTCCAACTCCACGCTGTTTTTTTAATTACTGCTGGCTACATGGGCTCCCAGAGGCACAGCAACCTGAGGCCTGCCTAGTCATAACGGGGACAGCTCACCGTGGCGACACATCTACTTGAGAGTGCCCTTCCTTCGCCACACATCTTCTGGCCCCCATCCGCCTCGCATTCATCTCCCTACCGCACTGACAACTACCCCGCGCTAAATCCATCATCAGTGCCTATGTCTCCATCACTCCACTCCTACATGCCGCGTCTGCCGGAGGCACTACTGCCTCCGCAAGAGATCAACAATTTCCCAGCACCTGAGTGGAACGGGCCCCCTATTTCGGCTCCAAATTACAGCAGCGAGGTTCGTACATTGTTAAATTGTGAGATACTCTGCTCACATTCACGCTCTTAGGCCAGCTACGCCACATATAGCCAATATATCACCCCGCATACATCGCCCGAGACCGCACCGCCGCCAACGTTTACCTTCGAAAACCATGGCAAATGCGGAGTTCCGAACGCACAGGGCACGCAAATGGGTATTGCGAATTCACCAAGTTCAGTGCACTCCAGAGACTCAGTGATACCTATCTCTACGCGCCCTTCTGAGGAGCCCCAAGGGGATTGGAAATGCTCGATTAGCCACTCGGCAACGCCGTTGCGGGCCCCGTCGCACTTTATGGACAAGCCTCAAAATGGTTCCAGATCTTTGCATCACGTCCCGAATGAAACCCCCTGGTCTTCGAATCCTTTAGGAATCCACTCTTCTCACGATTCATACTACCCGGATTTTCCCACCATCATACCTAGTCCCCGCACCAGTGAGCCGCTCATGGAACTTTCTTCAGGTCATCTGAACTCCCCACAGCCCCGACGCATCTACACACCTATAGCTCCTCTTCCTTTCGAGAGACCACAACCTCATACAGGCAAGCGATTGCGAGAGAAGGATGAAGATATCCCTGACGAAAGTAAAAAAAGAAAACGCTCTGATTCCATCACTTCTGCGCAACCAGAACTTAGTGATGAAGACAAACTCTTACTACAACTCAAGGAGGAGGAGTCGATGCCTTGGAAAGACATTGCAGCTCGTTTTCAGTCCGAACTTGGTAAGACTTACCAAATACCGGCCTTACAAATGCGTCTCAAGCGTCTACGAGAACGGATGCGTGTATGGACCGATACGGACGTCAAGGCACTGCGTATGGCTTACGAGTACTGGGAACAATCGAAATTCGATATCATTGCCCATAAAGTGAGCAGCCTCCTAGTCCCCAAATATGCAGAAGCTAATATACACAGATGCTTGAATTCGGCGTTCAGGATAAGTGGACAGCCCGGCAATGTGCACGAAAATGGGCTACTGACATCGAGCCCGCACCACATGCGCAATTTGAGTACCATATCCAGCAAGGCTTTGCGCCGTACACTATGAGTCCCATCGAGCCACCCCCAAACTATCTGCCATTTCTTCACGTCCAATGAAGAACTTCACTTCTATCTCGGACGTCAGTCTGAACCAATTGTGTGACAGGGCTTACTTGGGGGCCGATCACAGCGACACCGACATGGCATAACAGGCTGCAAGATCGCCATTCACATGCTGCTTTTTCCTGGCCTTCGCTGGATACCCATACTTATATATTATTCCAGATTCTAGTTCTTCGCAAGTTTGTTAACTTTCTTCCAATGTCACATAGTTCTATTTAAGGAAGGCATGGTTTTCAGTGGCATGTTCACGTCTCTCCTCACACCATGACAGACCCATGGCAATCCACCATAAATTTTCACTTCCATTCCTTGCGGATTTCATATCCATCCTATTTTTCTCGGGTGGTTTTTCAATTGAAGATCAGCAGACTCACTATCGTGGTCTGCGCCGCAATTTGTACGCAACTGTGCTGCGATAAAGAGTGTACCGGTTCTTTAGCGTTTCAACCCGTCTGATAGCCGTTTTTTGTATCAGGTTGAACGCGCGGCCTATCGGCCGTCGCTATGAACTTAATTATATTCGCTGTGCCATTCATTATATACTATGGAATTGCAAGCAGAAATTTTCCGAGAAAGAACGACCTTGTGGTAGCTTAACTCCCTACAGGGAGGGCTAGGAAAACATTTCAGTGCCTCACTTGACAGCTTCATAACAGGAACACGCCCAGATCATGTTTATTTAGCCTTCAACGGCGTTTCAGTTTCAGCATCGGTATATCTGCGCGCACGCGAGACGCATTTATCCAGAGTCACACGGCCTATTCTCGCGTAAATCCGCCCCACCAGCTCACTTTTTAGTGTGTCTCTTGTCGACGGTCCACAGTTCTGTCATGTTTTCTAGTGCTGATGGGGATTTGTCATCGGAATCCGTGTAGCCAATCCTACAAGTATACCTTGTGGATGCATCGACAAAACGTAGAGCCTAAATAAGGCCTGCCAATCCAGGGTGTTAACAAGACGGCGGGCGATGACTATTGTGGTAGCTTGATAATGCTCTATAATTAAGGGGCATGAGGAAACGTATCAGCCTGCTCCTAAAAAAACACACCATTAGGAAGACCATAGTGACGCAGAATCCAGGCCGGCGTCAGCAAAATGTACAACTACTAAACTTCTCTTAAGGTATACAAATGCTGACTTTGGCGCAAGTATTTGTGTTTTCCTCATGATGCTTCATTGTAAAAGCGTTGAAATGGTTTCTAGCCGGGAGGGCGTATACTTTAGAAAAATTAGGCGATACGTGCAGTCCTTCTGCGAGTGGCTGTGCATCGCACTATGAGAAAAGGTCTTGGGAAAGTCAAGACTTATTTCGCAAAACCTGATACGCATAAAAGTAAACTCCGAACACCTTTATAATTTCATTGTCTCTGTTGGTATAATAACGATTAACATAAGTAGGTTGACGATGTCGAGAACTAGTCGATGGTAACATACGAAACTAGTCTGCCATTTTGGTGTTCGTAATCAGGTAGTTATATCCGTGCAGATAGCTTAACTCCGCTCCGCACATCCCCTCATCCAGAAGGCGATGCAATCAATCATGGATACGATGATCATGCGTACAGCATTGGAAAAACTCACATATCTCCGCACACATTTTCAAGCCCCCAATCTATTTCATTGCAAATATACCTCATTCCGGGCCATGGCGCAGCTCACCATCAACTCCAGATACCGCATGAGATCGGGATACGAGATCCCAGTCCTTGGCTTTGGCGTGTACCAAACACCAGCGGACATTGCCAAAGAAGTTGTGGTCCACGCGATAGAACATGGGTATCGCCATGTAGATTCAGCCGTAGCTTACCGGAACGAAGCGTCGTCTGCGGCGGGCCTAAGAGGATCTGGGATTGCACGAGAAGAGCTATTTTTCACGACCAAGATCCCACCCAAAGACATGTGCTATGAAACGGCAAAAAAACATATCGAAAACACAATCCAGGTCACAGGACTCGATTACATCGACTTGTACCTTCTGCATAGCCCGTATGGCGGCAAGGACGGCCGCATCGGTGCCTGGAGAGCTCTCGTCGAAGGCGTAGAAGCCGGCAAGATCCGGTCTATTGGCGTGTCAAATTACGGGGTACATCATTTGCACGAGCTTGAGACGTGGATCAAGAGAAAAGAAGAAGAAGAGGGCAAGGGTAAAGGAGGTGTGATTAGCATCAACCAGATTGAGCTATATCCCTGGCTTGCAAGACCAGACATTGTTGAGTGGTGTAAACAGAGAGGTGTTCTGTGTGAGGCCTATTGTCCAATAGTGCGGGCAACAAAAAATGACGACCCGCTTTTGGCGCCACTTGCAAAGAAATACAACAAGAGTCCGTCACAGATATTGATACGCTGGAGTTTACAGATGGTAGGATGATGATTTGAGCTTATGACACACTAATGCTGACTTGATCGTGTAGGGTTTCATACCGTTGCCGAAGTCTGTCACCAAGTCTCGTATCGAGGAGAATGCGCAGGTGTTCGACTACGAGTTGACCGAGGAGGAGATGGACAGCCTCTATACTGGCGTATATGAGCCATGTGCGTGGGATCCCACAGTCAGCCAGGACTAAGTAGAATCTGCGTACTCCACTAATCGAAATAACTGATTTGTGACTTATTACGTCCAACTCTCCCTCTAGGCCCCTGTCTCTGCGAAAAAGAGTGGACTCGTCCCCATGCCGTTGAACGCATTTACCTCAGCAAAGTCGGTCGTGCCGTGCAGAACCTCATACCTACTGTAGTTCCCACATCCACTCGCCACATTTACACACTCGGTCGTGATTTGCCCAGCAATACGCTCTCCAACTTCCTGTCCCTCAAACCACGCGCCATGCAAAAAGCCAAAGTATTCGGCGCTCTGAGCCTCGCCAGCAAAATACAATCTGTCAACATTTGCGCGCAGATTTTGGTGCATTTCAAGCGTTGTGCCAGCCGGCCAGTTGGAGTAGGAGCCATAGCTCCAAGGCGTTTGTCCCCATCGTGGGTAGTAGAAAGCAGTCGGTTCCGGCACATCGATGTTTGGGAACATTTGACGCAGAACAGCCATCGCTTCTTGCTTGGTTGTCGCATTGTCCTGTGCTTCTACGCGAGCAGATTGTTCGTCGACAAGGGTAGCAAATAGGATATTGGAGCCAGGTAAGAATCCTTCAGTGGAGAGACTCTGCCAGATTGCGTAGTAGCCCCGCGTTGTGGGGTGGGCATAGAGGAAGAACTGTTGATCGGTAGGCCAGAATGTCTCGTTGAATTGGAAGAAGATCTTCGTGTATGTGCCCATTGAGAAGGTGGCAATGGCATCTTGCTTCCATTCTGGGAGCTCAGGCTCGAATGTGATGGCATCATTCTGAAGTACCCCAAGCGAAACCGTTGAAATGGCATAGTCCGCTTCGACACAAGAACAGTCTTCATTAAGAATAGTGACGCCTGACTTGGAGTAGGTCACGTTTTTCACAGCCGTGTTGAGTAGAAGTCGTGTATCATTGGGCGCGAGAAACTTGGCTGCCTCACCACGGAGCCATATATTGAACCCTCTTTGATCGGTGCAGAAGTTGCTGGTCTCGGAAAATCCATAGTATGTCTCGTTCCAGCCGACTATACCATACACAAAGCTCGACTCTTCCGGTGTCTGAAGGGGGTAAGTATTGTGGCGTAGATCTCGGCTTTATTTCTGGAAGCATACCTGTGCTGTCTCCCAATCCCACAGCCAGAACTCAACAGCCTTGCGTGCTGCATCTCCATGGTTTCGCCAACCACTTTGCCAAAGACCTGCTCGGAACGTTCTATCCTGCAGATTTTGCGTCAAAATTCTGCCAGCATTTTGCTCGAAAATGGTCCAGTATTCCTCAAACTCGTCGATAATGTTGGTGAAATTGACGGCGCCAGTCTCATTAAACGTCATGACTGAGGTATAGTCCGAATTTGGAGCGGAAAGGTTGACTTGCTTTGAGAATGTCCAGACAGGATTTTCGGGTCCATCCAGGGTGTCTCCAAGGCCAGAAATCCAGTTGGCACCCAACTCAATGGTATAGGGGTTGCCGTTGGCATCAGAACCAAATTTGGTATTTCGCATACGCCCACCAATGCCGTTATTGTACTCGAGGATTACGAAGTCGGTGACTGATTGGTTGGACAGCGCTTGCTGTGAATGCGTTAGCACGTGAATAGTGCATGTCATTTGCTTCAAATACAGAGGTAGTACTCACTGCTGCAGTTATTCCAGCGACACCAGCACCAATTATTGCAACTTTCGTCCTTCTGCACGCGCTGTTGCGTGTATGGTTTGCATCCAGCGCTGCTGCTGCATTGGCCCAGAACGGTGGTAGGCTGGCCACCAGGAGCACAATGTTCCTCATCTTCAAAGGCAAACAAAAATCAGATGATGTATGTAATTCAGTGGAGGGGGCTTCGGCTCATGCTGGGTACTTATACCTCTCGACAAGCAGCCGCTCCGTCTCCAGGCTAGGCCGTGTACCGCATGCTTCCGCAAAGGTGGAGAAATAGCAGGGTTGTAGAAGCTGTGTATATTCAGTTAGCGGTCCTTTAAACCATATGGCTACGGGTCAATAATCGTTGAAAGATACCGGGGAACCCGAGGCTTCCAAGGTTGCATTCGATCTCAGCCAGTCCTTAGTAGTAGGCGCATGACGGGCCCCGCATCTGGCCTAGAGCGATTTGCCTAGTACGGCTGATGATGCAGGAGGTGAAGGATAGAGCAATTCTAGCTTTCGGGTGGCTGGCGGACGTGGTTACGCCTGTTCTGTGCTCACAAGCACGAGCGTAGTGAAGTGACTGTGCATACCATACCAAGGCTGGGTACAACACGGTGTAACAGTTGTATGTTTTGTACTTGCAAACGCATCGAGGTAGAAGTTGCGTTGCACGTATCGCATGCTCTGGTGTGTATCGACAATTTGTCGGCCATGTAGGTAAATCCCTAGGTACGATTCGTCTGATGGACGGTCAGCACTACGAGACGATCGGATGTGGGTGGGGATGGCAACGGTGACGGGCCGTCTTCCTTTGCATCGACCCTCATCGCGTCTTCTAGGCCCGTCAACTGGTCGACTCAACCCTCGAACTGCCCCTCGCGCAGACCAGCGGCGCCGCCATTCGGCCCAGGTACGACGGACCATGCCAGTATGCAGCCGAGGGGTACCTAGCAGAAACCCCAGCCGATCTCGGCGGCTTAACACTAAGAGCACGGTCCGAACCTGATCAGCGCAGAGTCTGCGAAAGGACTTCGCAGTCCTTCCCCACGCCCTGGGGCTCGATGCTGATGGCCTACAGTTCGCCGCAATGCAATTCGCGACGCACTGCGAGGCATCAAACAACGAGCGATTTTCGAAGATGATGGATGCGCCGCCAGCCGCCGCAGACGCATCACCACTGCCAACCGATGAACATCCGGCCGCGCGCGTCGACGATGCAACCCCCATGGGACGAATGCTGCAGACATGGAGGGCTCTCGAAAGGCAGCTCGCGTCCTACAAACTGGAAGCGCGTGGCATCCAGCGTGTCGAAGCGCACGAGCGACAAGACCTGCGGCTTCTCGGATATTCCCAAGTCGCCATCATGTGGTTCTCGGTCAACCTGGCGGCGAACAACATCACACTCGGCATGCTGGGTCCCGCCGTGTTTGCGCTCGGCTTTCTGGAGTCGTGTCTTCTGAGCGTTTTTGGCGCGTTTGCGGGCTGTTTGGTCGTGGCGTACATTGCCACCTTTGGGCCCAAGAGTGGAAATAGGACCATGGTCTTCTCGCGATTCATCATGGGCTGGTGGCCGTCGAAAATTATCGTCATTCTCAACATCGTCGTATTCCTGGGCTATAGCATGATCGACTGTGTTGTAGCTGGCCAGATACTGTCTGCCGTCTCCGGAGACACCTTGTCAATCGTGGTGGGCATCATCATCGTTGCCGTCATTTCCTGGGGCATCACTACCTTTGGCTATCAAATCTTTCACTACTACGAGCGCTGGGCATGGCTGCCTCAGCTCATCGTGTTTTGCATTCTTGCGGGCGTTGCTGGCCCGCAGTTCAACATCGCCTCTCACTCCCAGGCTGACCAAACCCGCGAAACGTTGATTGCTAGTCGTATCAGCTTCTTTGGCCTTTGCCTCGCAGCCGCTATAACGTATGGCGGGGGAGCAGCTGACTACTTTGTATACTACCCAGAGCACGCAGCTTCGTGGAGGATCTTTGTCATGACCATGGCCGGCTTGATGTGCAGCTTTGCGTTTGCCTTTGTCCTTGGAATCGGACTCGCAAGCGGCGCCTTGATTAACAAAGAATGGGAGGCAGCTTATGCTGTCTCCCAAGGGGCTCTCGTTTTCGAAGCTTACAAGCCACTCGGTGCCTTTGGCTCTTTCTGTGGTGTTCTCATCGCACTTGGCCTCGTTGCAAACATTGTCCTACCGACCTACTCTTCTGGCATCAATGCACAGCTCCTTGGGACCTGGGCTGGCGCTGTACCCAGAGTGATTTGGAACACGGTTGGTGTTATCATATACACTGCGTGTGCCCTGGCTGGCCGTGAACATCTAGCTGAGGTCTTCACAAACTTCCTCTCCCTCATGGGCTATTGGGTCTCCGTATGGATCGCCATTATACTGGAGGAGCACCTTCTATTCCGCCGAAAGACTGGCTTTCATTGGGACACATGGAACCAAAAGAAGAACCTTCCGTTGGGCGTCGCTGCTTTTATCGCGTTTGTGGTAGGATGGATAGGTGCTATCCTGTGCATGGCGCAGGTGTGGTACATTGGGCCTATTGCTGAGCAAGTGGGATCACACGGAGCTGATGTAAGTCGGTTACTTGACTCGTCCCAGGTGTGCGAAATGGAGGCTAACACGGACAGATGGGCAACTTTGTCGGCTTTTCATGGGCGGCGCTTGTATATGCGCCGCTGCGGATGTGGGAGCTCAAGAGATTCGGGCGGTGATCTGTACTTGTGCTTCTGACTCTCTGCCCATCCGGACATCAGCGTCTGGCGGCTGAGTATATCATTCTCCTCGGCTCAATCTTCGCTGTGCTCTCTGTGGTACGAGCGCGCTGAGCTTTCTGTGGCGCGAATGCAATGCCCAACGTTACCCCACTGCCATGCCTTGTTTCATTAAGCACCTCCCTCAATTTCTCCAGCTGTCCTCAAAGAATCGCGAGTCTCTTCCTTACCTTCTCGTAACAGTCATCACGTGTCTCTCAGACGTAACGGTGACGGCCTCTCCGTCGTCGCTACCCTCACGCGGGATGGAGGGGCTTGGCGACGAGGTGACTTCGACTGTCCTCACGCCACAACAACTGCTGTCCTACCGCTTCACTCGTTTCTGCCTCGCTCCCACTTCTCTCACTCGTTCTGAGCTTTTGCTACACCATGGCTGAACGCCGGCACTCGCCAGCTCCTCGGGATAGCTTCTCGGATCTCGTAGGTCTGGTCAAACAAAAGAAGGCGTACACGCCCATCTTGCCGCCCACTCCTGAACCACAGTTCTTCTCCGCTGCCAATAGTGAGATTACGAGGCTTGTGTCATTAGTCCTGCGCTGATGCTGCTTAGGTATGCGGTCCGCAAATCGTGAGACGGTCGGCAGCGGATCCAGATCCTCGCGGGCCAGACCTGTGCTGGGTCCTGAATCTGTCGCAGACTTCCTCAAGGAAGAAGAAGAGTACGAGTCGGCAGCGCCTGCTTCGCGGCCTGCTGTCTACCGTGAGCATGACATACAGCGCCTCGAGATGCTGTTTAAGAAACTCGATCCGTTCGGTACGGACGATAATGAGTCTACCGGCCTTCCGCGCACGCCTTCGCCACGATACCGGGAGCCACTACTCATACCTGAGCTAGAGTCGTCCATGTATTTTGGGCCCACCGACCTCCCAACACCGACCGAATCCTTTCATCCGGTTCCCTCTCCTTCCATTGCTGAACCAGATACAGCCGTACGTTTACCTAAGCATGTGTGGGAGGGGATGGGCAGGGATCTTGATAGATTGGAGACTGAGAAACATGACCTGCTGGAGAAATTCTCAAAGCTCGAACGCCATATGGAGATCCTTCGTAACGAGGACGATAAGACTTCCTCACGATTGGGCTTGCTCAAGTACCAGAACGAGGCCAACCGGACTCAAAAGGCAGATATGGGACGGGCTCTGAACGAGAAGGAGGTGAAGATCAAGATACAACAGCTAGAAATCGATGAGCTCAAGGCCAAGCTGTCGCAAGTGGAGACCCAGCTGAAGCAGCTTGGTGGCCTGGCTGGTTAGCTTAAACATTTCGTTCCGTGTTATAGCTGCTGACCATGTCTCAGGAGAACGCGATTACCTTCGTGATAAATTATCATCACTTCACGACGAACATAGGAGAGTACTTGAGGAGAGAACTGTGAGCAAGGATCAAGTAGTTGGAAAGAATTATGAGGCGCTTGAAGTGGAACTCAAGCAAACGATGTTGGAACGGGATACCGCGCTGAGGGCGTGCATGAACGCTGGTGATCATGCCACGAAGGCCCAGAATCTTCGCGACACAATCGACATGCGCGAGAAGGTTATTTCTGATCTACGGCAAAAACAACTCCGAGAAAAGGAGCGGGTTATGCACCTCGAAGCCCAGCTAGAGAGCTTGGAGGCCCGCGTCAATCCCGAAGCCATTGGAGAACTGAAAGATAAGCTCCGCGATAAGACAAGCCAGTGTGACAGGTTGCGTAACCAGCTCAAATTGACTGAGCAACATTTGAAGGTTAGCCAAGACAGAGTCATGAAAGTCTCGAACAACGGTGACTCTCTTCGGGGAGCTGCACATCTTGTTGTACCTCACGCCCGCGGTCAGCTTCCCAAGAATGTGGTATCATGCTCGGAATGCTATGCAAACAACATCACTTGCGACTCCTCCCCCTGTTGCCGCAGTTGTAGCGAGCGCAACACTCAGTGCGCACGCTGGAGGTGCTCTTTGAAGCATAAGCTGGGCGAATGCAATCTTACACCATGCAAACTACCTCATGACCCACAGGGATGGCTTATTCTTCAAGAAAGTAGGCCTCAATGGTAGTTGGAAGGTGGCGAGGGATTAATTCGAAGTGGCCGTTGCTTTGGAAAGATTAGCTGTCGGCTGGAAAAGGATGGAATGGTTTCGATTGCATAGCAATACCTACCAGATCATCCTTTCACGCGTCACCGCGTTGGGACCTGTGGCTTGTCAGGATCACCATGATTCACGATTATGTACTGTCACCGGGATGCTTACAGGCATAACTAGGAATGAATAAAGCAGGTCTGCATATTATGAATTTGAGCTGACTTTCATCCCTTTAGCTCGTGAGTAATCTAGGTTAAGGATCGGATGGGCGTAGTTGAGGAATATTTCCGCATAAAGCATTGCGTAGGAACAGACCGGCTGCGGCTCTAGCAGAGTAAACATTTGAATAAATTTTGATCTTATGTGCTATGCGATTGACTCCGGGGATATGGTGCATCAACTCTAGTTGTATCTTTTAGGAATATGGTTCATATACCAGGGTTTATTCATCTGACATTGGAACAAAAGCGCTCTTATAGGACCAGAGACATATGATCCAGATCGATATCCAGCCCAGAACTCAACTGCGGTATTTGAGAATACTTGCTCTCATCAAGGAGCTGCCGGGTACATTGCAACGTCTATCCACCGTTAGATTGACCGGATAGGAATCGTAGTCCTTCTGGTACGAACCTGTGCGTACGTCGGGGTTTCAAATCGCTTCATCACTTCCAGAAATGCCCATGTCATAGCTCCTGTTGGCTCGCCTTTGATTTGGGCATCTGCACTCGTCTATGGACGTGAGTACTATACTTGAGTACAAAAGCAGAACATACCTGGTCATCTCTACACCCGGAAAACATGGTGACCATCTTCTGCTCGCTGCCATATTGCCCTGCGAACTCGCCCCCTTGCAAGCCTTCTTGTTCCTGTTCTCCAAAATGGCGCAGTCCCTTGAAGAAAGTACTCGCTCCCGCGAGAAGTTCCTGTGCTTCACCGATCTTTCGGTACGAGAAGCCGCCCTGGATGATATTTTGGGCTTCGGTCACGAGTCTGGCGCCCGCTTTGAGGTTATCCATGAGGCTGATATGGCCATCGCTATCGGTGCGGAAGACATATGGTAACTCGACAGCGGAACCCGAGTGGCAGCAGTCGAGGATGATGAAAAGAGTGCAGTTGTTTGCCATGCATGTGACAAGATGTTCGTGCAGCAGTGTACTGCTGATTTGCCCTCGAGTTTCAAAATCGACAGGGACGAGCGAGTCGTCCATGCCTGTGCTCCTGTTGCCGTCGACGTCTTTTATTTGGCCACCATGGCCAGAATAATGTAGGAATAGGGTACAGCCGGGTTCAGAGACCAGCCAGTCCATTGCAGCGAGGATGTTGTGGCCTGTAGGGTAGTAAGGCGAGTCTTGCGCTACTTCAGGGCGATCCGTGAGAATGACACGATCGCGGTGGTCGTTGTTGTAACCTCGGTAGGTGAGGAATTCGGCTATGTTATCGACATCTGAGTGGCAGCCGCGAAGTGCGTGTGCGCTGCCTACATAATTGATGCCGATCAGTAGACTCTTCTTGCGTTGATGAGACATTTCTTTGTGGCAGATGCTGCTAAGCAGCCCCGTTCTGGGACTGTAGAACGAGTTGACCAAGATGCAGAATGTGGGATATGCAGGGACAGCGGGATGCCGGGAAGCATGGAGGGGTAGTGAATGGCTATGACGACCATGCCATTTACGTATTAGCAGCATGCATCTAGTTCATCCAGATCTCATAATAGTATAGATCCATATGTACCTGCACACTTGAAGAACTTCTACCTCATGAGGCAGACGCCATGCGCATGCATCTTCTCAAAAAACATCAATGGTATTGCACTATTTGCGCCAAACCCATTCACAGCCAACTCCCAGATGCTGAGAAGTACAGGTACATACATTCGGTATTTCGAATACAGATTATGTTCTATATAACTACAGGATAACGAACTCAATAAGACGTGAGCTCATCCTATTTTATATCCATAGACTTCATTCAGCATCTCTACATACACCCGTACCCATTGGATTATTCCGCGGTAATTAATGAACTCTCCGCCGATAAGCATCCGGTACACGTCAGCGGAACAGATAGTAAAGTTACCCAGTCGATTTTGTATAAAGCAGTCACTTAAAACAGCACCCTTCCAAGATATATGAGATGGTTGCATTATAATGCTTACGAAAACAACGAGATAGTTACTAGTTTTTTTGATATCATTTAGAAATCAAGGATGATTATTCTATCACTATTGCTGTGCAACGACCTATGCATAAGGCTTCTTGACCCAAGGACAGCAGTTCAGATCCCAGAGTACGATAGGTACGGGGCATTGTAATAATGTCCTTAACTATATTGAGTGACTAAATTGCGTAGCCGTCTATCCAAGGCGACGGTCCGTTAAAATAGCAAGAGCTGCAATGGAAAAGACGAATTAAATCGAACGGCAAGGTAAAAAAAAGGTATCGAGATAAAGCCGGCCCGCAAACACCAATCGAATCAGACCTGTTGCTAGCAATGTGATCCTCCCGATCCAGTGCTCAATAACGCCGTGTAATGCACAATTGACCATAGATTGATCTAGTCTTTTGCAGCCTCCGTCCGGACTTCGCCCTCGACGTTTTCCGCATCTCGCTCTGCATCTCCGTCTTCTTTTGCTGCAGCGACCTCTTCCAAGACCTGGGGTTCTTCCATCTCGACATCTGCAGTAGGAGCTGAGGTCGGCGCGAGCGCAGTCATGGCAGTTGGCGGCGATTCTGGTGGCGTGACAACACCGGCAGGAGATTGCGATCTCGTTGACGTAGCTGCAGCCGCGGCTGGAGCAGTTTCTTCCATGTCCACGTCGCCATCTTGATCAGCTTCTTGCTCCCCTGCAGCGGGCGTGTGAGTGCGGGATTCTAACGCCGAATTCTGCCGTGTGGACTGTGCGCTTCCGCCATTAAGATCTTCAGCCCCATCGAGTTCGTCAGCCGCAGCAGCATTAGGATTTACGTAGTCTGTGATGTTACGCCTCTTTTTCACGCCCGGTTGTGGGCGAACACCAAGGTTGTTTTTGTAGTCTTCATCATCGCTGGCATCATAAAGTTCACCGTTGTGTTCGATGTGCTGATCTTGTTGTCTTTGTGTCATGCGTGTGTCGGGATTTAAATCAGCATCGAGGTCGTCTTCTTCGTCCTCGGCATCGGAGTCCATGGTGCGTGGGAGGTGTTCAGCGTCGACTATTGCAGTAAAAGCTTCGACAGACGGTTTTCCTGTCCGCCTGATGTTTTCGATAACAGCAGACTTAATCTTGTGTAGGTAGTCGTGCGAATTCGCATTTTCCATGTTTGAGGGACGCACGTCTAACTCATAGTCTGGGGCAAAGTATTCGTAGTAATCGTTGAAGGGGAGAAGTTTC